>Ga0209057_1002015_pt1 | contig 15924 bp, 15 predicted proteins | sample GraSoiAngelo_146_FD_185903 | JGI IMG/M metagenome (GOLD analysis project Ga0209057, IMG submission 185903) | Grasslands soil microbial communities from the Angelo Coastal Reserve, California, USA - 14_1009_05_30cm (SPAdes) (version 2) | ecosystem: Environmental > Terrestrial > Soil > Grasslands ... | reverse complement strand
CGGGACGACGTAGCCGCCCTCGCCCTGCACCGGCTCCACGAACACGGCGGCCACGCTCTTCGGGTCGAGCCGGCGCGCGAAGAGATCGTCCTCGATGCTCGAGACGCACCGCATCGTGCACGCCGGCTCGCCGCGACAGAAGTCGCAGCGGTAGCGGTAGCCGTACGGCACGTGATAGACCTCGGGGACGAACGGCGCAAACCCCGCGCGTTGCACCGCCTTGCTGGCGGTGAGCGTCATGGCGCCGTAGGTGCGGCCGTGGAAGGCACCGCTGAAGGCGATGAGCGCGGGGCGCCCGGTGGAGTGGCGCGCCAGCTTGATCGCGCCCTCGACCGCCTCGGCACCCGAGTTCGAGAGGAAAACGCGCTTCTTGCTCGCCCCCGGAGCGAGCTTGGCCAGCCGCTCGATGAGCGCCGCGTAGCCCTCGTAGTAGAAGTCGGCGCCGCAGATGTGCAGAAAGCGCCCAGCGGCGTCCTGGATCGCCTTCACGACCTTGGGGTGACCATATCCGGTCGAGGCGACCGCGATCCCCGCCATGAAGTCGAGGTAGCGGTTGCCGTCCACGTCCTCGACCACGGCGCGCTCGCCGCGCGCGACCACGAGCGGGTATTCCTTGGGCAACGAGGTTGACGCGTAGCGGTCGTGCCGCCCCACGATCTCCCGCGCCTTGGGCCCGGGCGGCGGCACGGTGATGCGGGGATAGTCGCGCGCGGCCGGGGTCACGCCTCAATCACCGTGCGGCTCTGCTCCCGCATGAACTGGGCGACGTAGTAGGGACCGCACCCGCCCTTGCCCGTCGAGCCCGACCCCTTCCAGCCGGTGAACGGCTGCGCGCCGGGCCACGCGCCGGTCGTGGCCCCGGTGCGCTTATTCACGTAGCAGACACCCGCCTCGATCTCGTCGAAGAAGCGCTCGATCTCCTCCGGCTTCTTGGAGAAGATCCCCGCCGTGAGCCCGTATTCCGCCTTGTTGGCCTCGGCGATCGCCTCGTCCAGCCCAGCCACCTCGCCCACGGCGAGCAGCGGCACGAACAGCTCCTCCAGAAAAAGCGAGCTCGTGAGCGGCAGCACGGCGATCGTGGGCGCGACGAAATGGCCGCGGTCGAAGGCCCCGCCCGTGAGCCGCTGCCCACCGAGCAGGATCGTCCCCTCCCGCCGGGCCTGGGCGACCGCGCGCTCGAACTTCTGCACCGCGCCGGCGTTGATCACCGGTCCGAAGAACACGTCGCGCGCGGCCGGGTCGCCCGTCGTCATCGCACGCGTCCGCTCGATCAGCCGCTCGAGGAAAGGCCGGGCGACGGCGCGGTACACGTACACGCGCGAGGTGGCGCTGCACTTCTGGTTCTGCAGGCTGAAGGCGGAGCGCATCACCCCTTCCGCCGCGGCGTCGAGGTCGGCCGAATCCGTCACGAGGCAGGCATTCTTGCCGCCCATCTCCAGCAGGCAGGGTTTCACCCAGCGCTGCGACAGGCCGCGGTAGATGTGCATCCCCACCGCGTGCGAGCCGGTGAAGACCACGCCGTCAACACCGGGGTGTTGCCACAGCGCGTCGCCGATCACCGCGCCGCGGCCCGTCAGGTAGTTGCAGACCCCGGGCGGGAGCCCCGCGTCGCGGTACACCTCGTGCAGCTCGAGCCCGGTCCAGGGCGTGTCCTGGGCGGGCTTGTAGACCACGGCGTTGCCGGCGACGATCGCCGCGGACGACATGCCCGTCGAGAGGGCGAGCGGGAAGTTGAACGGCGCGATACAGGCGAACACCCCGTAGGGGCGCAACACGTCGCTATTGCGCTCGACCGGCGTGACTTTGGCCATCTGGCGGACGAAGCCCTTCGCGTCCTCCACCTGCTGGCAGTAGTAGTCGATCAGGTCGGCCGACTCCTCGGCGTCGCCCATCGCCTCGAGGCGGCTCTTGCCCACCTCCAGGCTCATCAGAGCCGCCAGGTGGAACTTGCGCTCGCGAATCAGGGCGGCGGCGCGCCGCAGCGTCGCGACGCGCTCGGGCCACGGCCGGCGGGCCCAGCCCCGCTGGGCGGCGTGCGCGGCGCGGACAGCGCGGTCCACGTGCTCGACCCCGGCGGGCGCGAAGCGTCCCAGCACCACGCTCGTGTCGGCGGGCGCGACGTCCACGATCGGGTCGCCCGCCACGACGACCGGCTCGCCGCCGATGTAGAGCGGATGGTCACGCCCGCACCGCGCCCGCACCGCCGCCAGGGCTTCGTCGAACAGGCGATGGAACAGCTCCCAGTCGACGTTGGCGGAGGTGTAGGTAACCTTGAACTGAGCGGCAGCGGTGGGGGCGGCGGTCACGCCGGCCTCCCCGCGAACGTCCGCTCCAGCGCCGCCTGGAACAGCGTGACGAGCTCGTCGATCTGCTCCTCCGTGACGACGAACGGGGGCGCGATCATCACCAGGTCGCCGTTCTCCCCGTCCGCGTGCCCCACGTTGGGCCAGACGACGAGGCCGGCCTCCTGCGCCGCCTCGGTGAACGTTTCGGCGAAGCGGAGCGAGCGCGCGAACGGCGCCCGGGTCTCCTTGTCCTCCACGAATTCCACTCCCGCGACGAGCCCGATGCCGCGTACGTCGCCGACATGCGGCAGCGCCCGCAGCCCGTCGAGCCGGCGGTGCAACACGTCGCCCATGCGCGCGCAGCGCTCGACCAGGCGCCGCGCCTTGAGGTGGCGCACGGCCGCGAGCCCGGCGGCGCAGGCAACCGGGTGGTGGCCGTACGTCTGGGCATGCAGCAGGGCGCCCGAGTGCCGTGCCAAGACGTCGAGCAGGCGCTCCGGGGCGGCCACGGCGGAGAGCGGCGCGTACCCGCCCGTGATCCCCTTGCCGAGCGTCATGATGTCCGGGGTCACGCCGGCGCGTTCCAGCGCCCACCAGGTGCCGGTGCGGCCGGCGCCGCACAGGATCTCGTCGGCCACGAAGAGGACGTCGTGGCGATCGCAGATCGCCCGGACGGCGCGCAGGTATTCCGGCCGCGGCACCGACGCGCCGGTCGAGGAGCCGCCTACCGGCTCTGCGATGAAGGCGGCCACGGAGTCGGGCCCCTCCTGCAGGATGGCCGCCTCCAACGCCGCGCCGCTGCACGCCGGGCACAGCGGCTCCCGGCCCCCGCAGGCGCAACGGTACGGATAGGGTGCGGGGATCCGCCGTACGTCCACGAGCCACTCGCGGAACAACGTGCGGTAGTGCTCGCGTGCCGACGCCGAGAGGGCGAGCAGCGTATTGCCGTGGTAGCTCGGCGCGAGCGCGATGATCTTGTGCTTCGCCGGACGGCCCGACTCGACCCAGTATTGACGGGCGAGCTTCAAGGCCGCCTCCACCGCTTCGGAGCCGCTCGAGAGGAAGTACAGCTTGTCGAGATCGCCGGGGAGCGTGGCCGCCAGCTCCGCCGCGAGCTGCTCGGCAGGCTCATGCGTGAACGCGCTGCCGCTGAGGTAGGCGACTTGGCGCGCCTGGCGCGTCAGCGCGTCCGCGATCTCGGCCACGCCGTGGCCGACGTTCACGACGAAGGCGCCGCCGCAGGCGTCGAGGTAGCGCCTGCCCCGATCGTCGTAGAGGTAGCAGCCCTCCGCCCGCACGATCCGCGGGAAGCTGCGCGTCAACTTCCGATAGAAGACGTGACCCTCGGGGTAGGCGAAGACCGTCACGGAGCCCGGGCCTTGAGAAGTTTCAGAATCTCCGCGTTTCCCCGCTCCGCCGCTAGGCCGATCGCGCTCTTGCCCGCGTCATTCTGCTGCCGCGGATCGGCGCCGTGGGCGAGCAGATAGCGCGTCATCTCGACGGCGCCGCTCTGCACCGCCTCCTGCAGCGGGCTCCAGCCCTCCTGCTGCCGCCCGTTCACCGGCGCCCCCGCGTCGACCAGCAGCTTCACGGCCTCGAAGCTCCGGCCCGCGGCGGCGGCGTGCAGCGGCTGCACCCGCATCGGGTTCCTGGCCGCCTGCGCGACGTCGGCACCGCGCGCGAGCAGCAGCCGCACGGTCTCCGGGTGCGCGAAGAAGGCGGCCAGACCGAGCGGGTAGAAGCCGTCACTCGAGTAGGCGTTCACGAGCGACGGCTCGCGGTCAAGCAGCTCCGCCACGCGGGCCGTGGCGCCCACCGAGGCCGCATCGAACACATCGAGCTCCGGTCCGGCTGCGAGCAACAGCGCGACGCACTCCCGCTGGTGATGGTATTGGGCGATCAACACCGGTGAGTGGCCGCGCTCGTTGCGAACGCACGCCAGCGACGGCTCCGCCGCCAGCAGCGCTCCGAGGCGCGCCGCATCCCCCTGCCGGATGACGTCGAAGATCTCCTGCGCCGCGCTCATGGGCTCCCTCCCGCGGCTCGTGCGAGCGCCGCGAGATACGTCTTGATGCGCGCGGCGTTCGCCCCCACGTCGCTCTTCCCGACTCGCGACTTGGAGCGCATGTCCACGACCGCGCTGTCCGCGCCCCGCGGGGTCACGCGGATCACGACGTCGTCCTTGAACCCGAACCAGCGCGTGGTCGCCGTCGCCTCGATCCGCCCGGCGGCCGAATCGACTGCCGTGATTTCCCACGCCGGCATGCCCGTGGCGGTGCGGTGCGCCAGACCGAACGCCCGGGCCGCGGGCATGGGGAGCGTCAGCGCGGCGAGGTCGGGGTACCCGTGCCGCACCGAATCGGCGAAGCCCGCCGGATAACTCATCTCCTTCCCCTTCCAGAAGTCGTTCGTCGCCGCGGCGACGTACGCGGGCGGGTTCTGGAGGTCGGTCGAGATGTCGTTGATGGGCGGGACGGTGCGCGCGAGGTGGTACTGATGCAGCACCATGACGGACGGCACGACGCCCACGACCAAACCGACCGCGCCGAGACCGACTCCCCCAAGGTGGGCTCGCAGCGCGTGCGCGATCCCCGCGAGCGACAGCAGCGCGCCGAGCATGGCGAGCAGCGTGCCGATCGGCAGCACGCCGAGCAGCGGCAGGCCCAAGACGCGCCGGCCGAACGCGACCCGCAGGCTCCACCAGCCGTGGTGGTAGCCGAAGCCCGCGAGGAAGACGACTAGCAGCCCTGCGCCGGCGAGCGCGACGCCCGCCACCGCCAGGCGCGACCACGACCGCTCTTCCATGTGCCCGCTCCTTGAAAAGACGATCAGAATGCGACGCCCTTGCGTACCGCGACCGCCCAGCGGCTCCCTGGCCGGAAGCCCGCACCGAAGCGGTATCCTAGCGCGATTTCGCCCACGTCACCACGCACGGCGCGCGTCGGACCCAGCCGCAGCGCGATTCCCACGTCGCCGCCCAGGCGGGACCCTTCATCCGCGTACCAGGCGCCCCCCCAGTCGAGGAACGGCGCGAGGCCGACCCCCACGAGCCCCCACAACTCGTCGGTGACGAGGATGCGGTCCTCGAGCGCGAGCCACGCCATGCGGGTGCCCGTGAACTCGTGCACGCCGAACACGCGGGGACCTCGCTTGTCGAGCCACAGGTCGAACTCGCTCCCCGGACGAGTCCGCTCGAGCGCCCCGCCCTCGAGGTGCAGGATCAGCGTCTGTCGGGGCAGGTTCTGACTCGCCACCGTCACGCCGGCGCGGACCCGACCCGAGTCGAGCCCCGCCCCGGTGTAGATCCCGTTCGCCTGGCCCTGGAGCAGGGCGAAGCCACGCGGCCAGAGGGCGCTGAGCTGGGCCCGCGCCTCGGGGCCGGCGCCGGCCCGCCCCGCGGGATACCCCCAGGCGCGCGGGGCGGCCCAGACGCCGAGGCGCAGGGTCTGCGACAGGTCCACATCCTCGCGCCGGGCGTAGGAGTTGAACCGCTCGAGCACCTGGAAGCGCACGTGACTGAGCTCCACGCCCGCACCCGCGCTCGCGAACAGCGAGCGTGGGATCGCGCTGGCCGTCTCCGCCGCGAAGTCCTCGCGCCGCCAGTGCGCGCCGTACCAGACGCGCACGTAGCCCCGACTCGTGGCGCGCACCGCCCAGCCACCCGTGACGCCGACGCGCAGCGCGCGACGGGCGAAGGTCGTGTCCAACGCGCCGTCGCGGAACACCAGGATGCGCTCGGAGGCCGCCTCGCCGTTCGTCGCAAGCGCGGTGCGGGCCGCTGTCTCGTAGAACGGTACGCCGAAGAGCCACTGGCCCTTGCGGCCGTCCGACAGGTTCTGGTACCCCAGGTCCAGCTGGGCCCGCCGCCCGACGAAGTGCTGGTTGAGGTACTCGAGCGAGAGAATGCTCCGGTCGGGGGTGCGGTTGTACACGGCGCGGAGCGTGCTCGCGGTGCCCAGCAGGTTTTCCTCGACCATCCCCACGAGCCAGGAGACGTCGCCGCCCGCGGACGAATAGCCGAGCTGCGGCTTCGTGCTCCAGCCATCCGTCGTCAGGACCCGCAGCGCGAGCCGGCCGTCCACGCGGGTGCTGTCCACACGCACGCGGCTGAACACGTTCATGGCGCGCAACGCCCGCTCGCTCTCAGCCACCCGCGCCGAGTCGTAGGGGTCGCCCGGACTGACCAGTAACAGCCGGTGGATCACGGACGGGCGGGTGGTGACGTGGAGCGCGTTCGCGAGCCGGGCGATGAACCCGGGCGCGTCGGCCTCGCCCGCGGGAAGGACGTTCTTGCTGACCACGACCACCGTGTCGATCGTCTGGGCGGCCCCTGAAGGACTCGCTTGCGCTCGCAGGCGGTGAGGCGGGTAGGCGGATAGCAAGAGGAGGATCGAGCCAACCGCCGACGTGGCGATCCGCCGATCCGCCTTATTTGACCGCGTCAAGGCGCTGGTGCAGCGGGTACATCACGTGGAGCGAGGAGTCGTTCCACGCGGTGAAGTAGAGGGCGGCGTCGACGCGGCCAGTGATTTGGCGCATCCCGCGCGTGACGAGCGTGAACGTGCCGCGCACCGAATCCGGCCGGAGCGGGCGGCAGAAGCACGTCGCGGTCGCGAAGGCGGGAATCCGGGCCGGCGGCGAGCCGAGCTCGTAGGGGACCCCCGGCCGGAGCGCCCGGACGTTTCCGAGGTCGAGCCCCAGCGTGAGGGCATACTCGTCTCCCGCGCCGGGCGAGGGGTCGAAGTCGTACCGGACGAGCGCCACGTCTCCGCCGCCGCGCGTCGTGTCGATGCGGATCCGCATCAGGGTGAGGGACGAGTCGGGCTCCGCCTCGATCCGCCCGTGCCACTCCCAGCGACCATAGCTCTGGAGGCCCGTGGTATCGCCGGAGCGGGAGGCTTGGTCGCAGCCGGCGAAGAATATCAGCGTCACGAAGAGGCGTCGCACACAGACGTCGCGGAGAAGCGTCACGTGAAGGCGTAGATAAGATACCGGGTTCCCGGCCCGAGCCGCCTATTCTCGGGTATGGTCCTCAGAGCCTTCGTCGGGAAGCTTTGTGTGCACGAGCTTGCTGTAGAGCTAACTGTAGAAGCCCTGAAGCTTGCTCGCACGTTCCGGGGGCCGGGTGCCAGGGTGCGTGGCGATCAGCTCGTCGCGGCGGCGCTCTCAATCGGCTCCAACATAGCCGAAGCCTGCGGCCGCGGCACCGTCCCCGAATTCCGACGCTTCCTACTATACGCCCGGGGATCGGCCCAGGAAACGATTAGCCAGCTGCGGGTCGCGGCGCAGACCGACCCGACGTACCGAGACACCATCCGGTCACTGGAAGGCCGGGCGATCCTCATCAGCAAGATGATCGGTCGACTCCACGCGCACCCACCGCCCGATCGGTGAGGGATTACGGTTTTCGTGACGTTCTTATGCGACGATCACTCGCGACGCCTCTCCTAGACGTCCTCAATATTGCCCCAAATACCGCTTCAGCTCCCACTCGCTCACCCGGCCGATATACGCCTGCCACTCCTCACGCTTCGCCTCGACGAACCGCTCGTAGATGTGCTCCCCGAGGGCATCGCGCACCACGGCGTCCTTCTCCAGCATCTCGAGCGCCTCGTGCAGGTCCCGCGGCAGCTCGTCGATGCGATACTTGCGGCGCTCGCGGAAGCTCATTTCGAAGATGTTCTTGTTGACCGGGTCGGGGGGCAGGAGCTTGCTCTCGATGCCGCTCAGTCCCGCCCCGAGCTGCACGGCCAGCGCGAGGTAGGGGTTCGCCGAAGGATCGGGCATCCGCAGCTCGCAGCGCGTGCGCATCCCGCGCCGGTCGGGGATGCGGATCAAGGGTGACCGGTTCCGCATCGACCACGCCACGTTGGTCGGCGCCTCGTAACCCGGGACGAGCCGCTTGTAGCTGTTGACCAGGGGGTTCGTCACCGCACAGAACCCGCGGGCATGCCGCAGCAGCCCGGCGATGTAATGGAGCGCCGTCTGCGAGAGCTCCCACTTCCCCTTGGGATCGTGGAAGGCGTTCTTGCCGTCCCGGAAGAGCGACTGGTGGGTGTGCATGCCGGAGCCGTTGATCCCGAAGATCGGCTTCGGCATGAAGGTCGCGAGGAAGCCGTGCCGGTAGGCCGCGTAGCGCACGATGAACCGGAAGGTGGCGAGATTGTCCGCCGTCTCCAGCGCCTCGGCGTACCGGAAGTCGATCTCGTGCTGGCCCGGGGCCACCTCGTGATGCCCGGCCTCCACCTCAAACCCCATCGCCAGCAGGTCCTTGATGATCAGGCGGCGGATCTCCTCCGCCCGGTCCACGGGGGTGAGGTCGAAGTAGCCGCCGGCGTCGTGCGTCTCGGTCGTGGGATCACCCTTGGCGTCGAGCTGGAAGATGAAGAACTCCGCCTCGGCCCCGGCCATCATCTGATAGCCCAGCTCCTGGGCGCGGGCGATCTGGCGTTTCAGCGCCTGGCGCGTGCACCCCACGAACGACGACCCGTCGGGGTTGTAGATATCGCAGATGATCCGGGCGACGCGCCCCCCCTCATCGTCGTACGGCAGGACCTGGGCGGTGTCCAGGTCGGGCCTCAGCACCATGTCCGACTCCTCGATGCGCACGAACCCTTCGATGGACGAGCCGTCGAACATGACGTCGCCCTCGAGTGCCTTCTCGAACTGACTCTGGGGCACTTCGACGTTCTTGTTGACGCCGAGGATGTCGGTGAACTGGAGCCGCAGGAACGCGACGTCCTGCTTTTTCAACAGCTCCAGGATGTCGCGCTTCGTGGCTCCGGCGGACTTGGAAACCGTAGTGGCCATATGGGTAGGCGGTTAGGCGGTTAGGCGGCTAGAAGCCAGCCGACCACCGGCGCTCCTAACCGCCCAACCGCCTGTCCGCCTGCTCCGTTCAGACGTCGTAATACAGGAAGAATTCGTACGGATGCGGCCGCAGCGCCACCGGATCGACTTCTTTGGCCCGCTTGTAGGCGAGCCAGGTCTCGATCACATCCGGCGTGAACACGTCTCCCGCGAGCAGGAACGCGTGATCGGCTTCGAGCGCCGCCAGCGTTTCGTTGAGCGAGCCCGGCGTGTTCTTCACGTGCTTGCGCTCCGCCGGCTCGAGCTCGTACAGGTCCACGTCCATCGGCTTGGGCGGCTCGATCTTGTTCTTGATGCCGTCCAGCCCCGCGAGCAGCAACGCCGCAAACGTGAGGTAGGGGTTGCACGCGGGATCGGGCGCCCGATACTCCACCCGCTTCGCCTTGGGCGACTTCGAGTACACCGGAATGCGGCAGATCGCCGAGCGGTTGCGCTGCGAGTAGATCAAGTTGATCGGCGCCTCGAAGCCCGGCACCAGCCGCCGGTAGCTGTTCGTCGTCGGCGCCGCAAACGCCAGCAGCGCCGGCGAATGCTTGATCAGCCCGCCGATGTACCAGCGCGCCACGTCGTGTCGCCCTGCCACAGGCTCATGTGCACGTGCATCCCCGAGCCGTTGTCCCCAAACAGGGGCTTCGGCATGAAGGTCGCCGTGTAGCCGTTCTGCGCGCACACGTTCTTCACGATGTACTTGTACATCAACAGCTGATCCGCCATGCGGGTGAGCGTCTGGAACCGCATATCGATCTCCGTCTGCCCCGCCGTGCCCACCTCGTGGTGATGCACCTCGACGTCGACCCCCGCCGCCAGCATCGCGAGCACGATCTTGGAGCGCAGGTCCTGCAGCTTGTCTACGGGCGGCACCGGGAAGTACCCCTCCTTGTGCCGCGGCCGGTGGCCCAGGTTCGGCGTCCCGTTCGAGCCAGAGTTCCAGATCCCTTCCTCGGAATCGATGTGGTAGTAGCCCTCGTGCGCGTTCTGGTCGAAGCGCACCGAGTTGAAGATGTAGAACTCCGCCTCGGGTCCGTAGTAGGCCGTCGTCGCGATCCCCGTCTTGATGAGATACTGCTCCGCCTTGCGGGCCACGTAACGCGGGTCGCGGCTGTACGGCTGCCCCGTCACCGGATCCACGACGTCGCACGTCAGCGCCAGCGTCGGGACCTGGAGGCAGGGGTCCACGAACGCGCTCGCGGGATCGGGCAGCAAGAGCATGTCGCTCTCGTTGATCGCCTGGAACCCGCGGATCGACGAGCCGTCGAAACCGACGCCCTCGGCGAACACGGCCTCAGTCAGCTCCTTGAGCGGCAGCGAGAAGTGCTGCCAGGTGCCGGGCAGATCGGTGAATCGGACGTCCACCATCTGCACCCCGGCCTCCTTCGCTTTGCGGATCACGTCCGCAGGGGTCGGCGCGGTGCCGGCTTTCGCGGCCTTGGCGCTCGTGGTTGGCTCCAATGTGGCGGTCATGGGGTCGCTTTCTCCTCGAGGGTCTCTGGTCGCTCCGCAGCACGCACGCTCCGTACCACAAACAGCGACAACCCGTGCTCGCGCTCGAGCGGCGGGTTGTTCGCGGACTCGCTTGTGGTCAGGAGACGTCAGGCATGCGGGAAGGTACGCGAGCCGCTACGGAGTGTCAAGCATTCCGTGCGCTGCCTGCAGCGAAAGACCTGTGCAGCAACGGCGATGGGTGGAAAGGCTGTCGGACTGCAACGACAATTGTGCACTCTAGGCAGCGTTTTCCACACACCAACTACGCCTGAAGCGCCGCTAGGAAGTGCCACAGCTCGATGGCCGAAAATTCCCCGAAACGCTCCTGGATCTCCCGCTCGGTCAGTTCGAGGAAAATCCAGGTGGTCATGCGGTGTTGCTCTCCGCTCACGAAGTGCAGGCGCCCGCGCACGGCCCCCACCTCGCCGTCGAGCTGCGTCTCGACGAAGACATCCCAGCGCTCATCGCCGCGCTTCAGCTCCCCCATGTGCTTGGCGCGCTCCTGGCCGGGAAACGCGCTGGTCATGGGGCGGACGGTTCGAGGCTCACGCAGCTTACACTACGCTACGCCGACGAATCGTGCCAGTTAGATTCCGGCTCCCATGACGTGCCACGCGTGCGGCGCCCCGCTGCCCGGGACGGCCCGGTTCTGTCACAAGTGCGGCGCAGCCGTGGCCGCCTCTTCCCAGGGGTCGGCCGGCTGGCAGGCCGGCTTGCCGTGGGCCGTCGCCGGAGCCGCGGTGGGAGCCTTGGTGACTGTGCTGATGCTTGGCGTCGGCGAGAGCAGGGAGCGGGGAGCGGGACCCGACGGTGTACCGGAAGGGACCGCTCCCCGCTCTCCGCTCCCCGCTCCCGATATCTCACAGATGTCCCCCGAGGAGCAGGCGCGGCGCCTGTTCGACCGCGTCGTCGGCCTCGCGGAGCGCGGTGCTCAGGACAGCGTCCGGTTCTTCCTGCCGATGGCCCTCGGCGCCTACGCCCAGCTGCCGGCACTCGATCTCGATGCGCGCTACGATATCGGCGTCCTGCACCTCGCGGGGGGCGACGGGGCGGGGGCGCTGGCGCAGGCCGACACGATCCTCCACACGGTGCCGACGCACCTCTACGGCTTCATGCTGCGGGCGCGAGCCTACGAGCTCGCGCGCGACGCGCCCCGCGCGCGCCGCGCCTACGCGGGCTTCCTGCGCTACGAGACCGCCGAGCGGGCCCGCCGCCGCCCCGAGTACGCCGAGCACCAGAACACGATCGATGCCTTTCACGCGGAGGCGCTCCGGGTCACGGGCGGTAAGTCCTCGTGACCCTGCCCCCTTCCCCCTTCCCCACGCCGGGGCTTCATGCGATCCGCCTCGCCCACAGCCCGGACGCGGACGACGCGTTCATGTTCTGGGCGATGACCAGCGGGCGCATCGCGACGGGGGCGCGCCGCTACGTGCATGAGCTCGCCGATATCGAGACCCTCAATCGCCGGGCGCTCGCAGGGGAGCTCGAGTGCACGGCCGTCTCCTTCCACGCCTACGCCCACCTGGCCGACCGGTATGCCCTGCTCGCCCACGGCGCGAGCGTCGGAGATCGCTACGGCCCGCGTGTCGTGGCGCGTGCCCCGCGCCCGGCGGACCCGCGCGCCGCCCTCGCCGGGCTCACGGTCGCCGTGCCGGGCGAGCTGACGACGGCGTTCCTCGCCCTCCGGCTGTACCAGCCCGGGGCGCGCCACGTGGCGGTGCCCTTCGACCGGATCGAGGAGCACGTGCTGGCCGGGAAGGCGGAGGCCGGCCTCCTCATTCACGAAGGGCAGCTGACTCATGGCGATCGAGGTCTGCACCTTTGGGTGGACATGGGAGAGTGGTGGTACGAGGAAACGGGCCTGCCGCTCCCCCTCGGCGGCAACGTGGTGAGGCGCGACCTCGGGGAGGAACTGATGCGCGCGATCGCCCGCGATCTCAAGGCGAGCATCGCCTACGGTCTCGCTCACCGGGGAGAAGCCCTCGCGTACGCCGCCGCCTACAGCCGCGGGCTCGACGCCGCGCGCACTGATCGGTTCGTGGGGATGTACGTGAACGATTATTCGATGGACCTCGGCCCCCAGGGGCGCCGCGCGGTAGCGGAGCTCTTCACGAGGGCGGCCCGCGCCGGCGTGATTCCCGCCGTGTCGGACCTAACGTTCATCTCCGCCAGTCCCTAGATTGGAGCAGTTGTGAAGGAGCCCCGCGTGACCGGCCTAGGCACAAACGAAGTCTCCGTCCTCGTGGTGGACGACGAGGAGCCCATCCGCAACGCCCTCAAGAAGTTCCTGACCCAGCAGCGATTCGAGGTGTACGCGGCGGCGTCCGGGGATGAGGCGCTGCAGCAGCTGCGGCGTCACCGGGTGGCGCTGATGCTGTGCGACATCCGCATGCCCGGGACGAGCGGCGTGGACCTGGTGCCGCAGGCCCTCGAGATCGAGCCCGATCTCGCCATCCTGATGCTCACCGCCGTGAACGACGCGACCAGCGCCGCGCTGTGCATGCAGCGGGGCGCGATGGACTATCTGACGAAGCCGATCGAGCTGGCCGACCTGGGGCGGGCCGTGCAGCGGGCGCTGAAGCGCCGCGAGATGCTGCTCGAGAACCGCCACCTGAACCAGTGGCTCAAGGAAGAGGTCACGACCCGCACCGCGGAGCTGCAGCGGGAGCGCGTGAAGCTCGAGCGCATCTCGGTCGCGACGCTCGAGGCGCTCGTCAACGCGCTCGAGGCGAAAGACCCCTACATGCGTGGCCACTCCGCTCGGGTGGCGGATCTCTCCGCCACCATCGCCGCGGAGCTGGGCATGAGCGACGAGCAGGTGGAGCACGTCCGCGTGGCCGGGCGCCTGCACGACATCGGGAAGATCGGCACCCGCGAAGTGGTGCTCAACAAGCAAGGCGCGCTGTCGCCGGAGGAGTTCGAGCACGTCAAGCAGCACGTCGTCATCGGGTCCCAGATCCTCGCGCCGCTTCCCCACCTCGAGCACATCATCGCCATGGTGCGCAGCCACCACGAGCGCTGGGACGGTACCGGCTACCCCGACGGCCTGCGGGGGGAGGAGATCCCGCTGGGGGGACGCGTCATCGCCGTGGCGGAGGTCTACGACGCCCTGTGCACGTCCCGACCCTACCAGGAGAAGATGGCGCCCGAGCAGACCGTGGAGCGGATGGCGGACCTCGCCGGCACGGTGCTCGACCCCAAGGTCTTCGAAGCGTTGGCGGCGATCGTGGCGCGGCGCCACACGCTCGTGTTCCTCGACGAGGGCGCCACCGACCAGCCGGAGTGACCGCGCCCCCCCGCGTCCCGTGATCGTGGCCGTCACGGGCGCCACGGGATTCGTGGGACGCCATCTCGTCGACACCCTGCGCCGCCGCGGGCACGCCGTGCGCGCGCTCGTCCGGGACCCGGCGCGCGCCCGCTGGCTCGCGGCCGGCGGCGTCGAGCTCGTGCGCGGCGACGTGCGCGACCCCCCCAGCCTGCGGCCCTTCGCGGAGGGAGCGGACGCCGCGATTCATCTCGTCGGGATCATCGTCGAGCGCGGGCGCCAGAGCTTCGCCGCCGTGCACGTCGCCGGCACCGCGGCCGTGCACGCCGCGGCCCGAGCGGCCGGCGTGCGACGCTTCGTCCACATGAGCGCGGTGGGCGCGCGCCCCGAAGCGAATGCGACGCCCTATCACCGGACCAAGTGGCAGGCCGAGGAACTGGTTCGGGACTCGGTCCTGCCCTACGTCATCCTGCGACCGTCCCTCATCAACGGCCCGGAGAACGCCCCCATCCGGACGCTCGCGCGGCTGCACTATGCGTTGCCCCTGATTCCCGTGTTCGGGGACGGCCGTTTCCCCACCCAGCCGGTCTGGATAGACGACGTGGCGCTCGCGTTCGCGCTCGCCGCCGAGCGCGTCGAGCTGACCGGCACGTTCGAGCTCGGCGGACCGGAGGTCCTCAGCTACGAGCAGTTCGTGCTCGCCATCGGGCGCGCCGCCGGCCGCTCCCGGCCGCTCGTGCACGTGCCGCTCCCGGTCGTTCGGGCGGCAGCCGCCGTCTTCGATCGCCTGGGCGCCGCCGCGCCGCTCACGAGCGACCAGTTACAGATGCTGGTGGAGGGGAGTGCGACTCCGGAGAACGCGATCGAGCGGGTGTTCGGGATCGAGCCGCTCTCGTTCGAGGAGGGGTTGAGACGGTTTCTTCCCTTCTCCCGGTCTCGGAAAAACCAAACCCGGGGCTAGTTACTCCCCGGGCTGGCGGTCGGGCGAAGTGGCCGTCACACTTCGGCCGCGACCAAGGGCTGCTGTCTAGCTTGTTAGACGTACATCCCCCCGAAAAGGTTGCAGGCTACCAGCGCTTCACCCGTCCCAGCCGCGACGCGGTGATCATTTCGAAACGTGACCCGCGCCGCAGCACGACCGTCGTGTTGGACGCCCCCCACCCAACGCCGGTGGGACCGAACACGATTTCGGGATTCGACACCTCCAGGCGCACGCCCGCCTCCTGCGGGCCGGCCCAGCGCAGCAGCGGGGTCCAGGTCCGGTCGTCCCAGCGGTCAATCCTCAGCGAGTCGACGGCGACGACGAGCCGGGCTCTCGCCCCTCGCATGATCGCGACATGACGGGTGACGGCCAGTGCGGTAGTCACCTTGGACGCCTCGACGTCCACCGCCAGCCAGTCGAGCACCCCGCCGAGCCGGGGCAGAGTGACGGCGGTCACCACCGCGATCACGGCCACGGTGACGCTGAGCTCGACGAGCGAGAAGCCGCGCCGCATGGCCCCGAATTAGGGTCCGTGGGGCCCGGGCGGCGGCACCGAACGGCTGCGGTGCAGCGCAGGAAAACGCGAGGGCCGGCGGTCTAACGCGGCCGCTCAAAAAACGATATGTTGGTGGCCTGTCGGCGTTCCGGGGCGCTTCTCGGAGATCATCGCCATGCGCGTACCACGTGTGAAGGTTCAACCGCTGCCGCACGCCGTGTTCCTGACCCGCCTCGCGAGCGCCGCTAACGGCAACGCCATCGACGTTCGGCTCGGCCAGGGTGCCTTCTTGACCCTCCGTCTGGTCGACCTGCTGAGCCGGGACCACGAGCCGTCGCATCCCGACGCCTTCACGTACCAGCATCGCGCTACGGAACGGTTCTGCCGGGACTTGCAGTGTGGCGGGCCGGAAGAGGCTCACTTGAAGGGGCTGGTGGGCACCGCGGCGGACTCCTACCGGTCGGGCGACTCCCGGCTGATCGCGCCCGCGCTGCTTGCCTACGCGCTCTATCTGGAGGATGACGCGCGCTACGAGGAGGCGCTC
>Ga0209057_1002014_pt1 | contig 15939 bp, 11 predicted proteins | sample GraSoiAngelo_146_FD_185903 | JGI IMG/M metagenome (GOLD analysis project Ga0209057, IMG submission 185903) | Grasslands soil microbial communities from the Angelo Coastal Reserve, California, USA - 14_1009_05_30cm (SPAdes) (version 2) | ecosystem: Environmental > Terrestrial > Soil > Grasslands ... | reverse complement strand
CGCGCACCTCGCAAATTACAAGGCTAGCAGCGCCGAATTGATCATGGGCACGGGACGTTTCGTCGCACCGAAGACCGTGGAGGTACGCTTGAACGATGGCGGTACGCGCGTTGTCGCAGGCGACCGCGTTTTCCTGAACGTCGGGACCCGCGCCACGATGCCGGTGATTCCGGGGCTGGCAGATTGCCGGCCGTTGACGAACATCGAGCTCCTCGAGCTCGATCGCGTGCCCGAGCACCTCGTGGTTCTCGGGGGCGGGTACGTTGGTCTCGAGTTCGCGCAGGCATACCGGCGCTTCGGGAGCCGCGTGACCGTCATCACGCACCCATCGCAGCTCCTCACTCGCGAGGATCCCGACGTCGCCGACGAGATCCGGCGCCTTCTCGCCGCTGAGGGCATCGAATTCGTGCTCGATGCCGACGTGATCCGGGTCGAGGGACGTTCCGGAGACGGAGTTCGCCTGCGTGCGCGGACAGGTGGAGATGAACGGACCATTACGGGCACGGACGTCTTGGTCGCGACCGGACGGACTCCCAACACCGCCGACATCGGGCTGGAGACGGCCGGCGTCGAGCTGGATACGCGCGGCTATGTGAAGGTCAATGATCGGCTCGAGACGACGGCGCCCGACGTGTGGGCGATCGGGGAATGTACCGGCAGTCCGCAGTTCACGCACGTGTCCGTGGACGACTTCCGGATCATCCGGGCCAACCTGGCGGGCGGAAGTCGCAGCACCAGCGACCGCCTCATTCCCTTCTGCTTGTTCACGGACCCGCCGCTGGCGCGGGTCGGCATGACGGAAGGGGAGGCCCGGCAACGGGGGATCCCGGTGCGCGTCGCGAAGCTGCCGATGAGCGCCGTGTTGCGTACCCACACCACCGGCGAGACGGCGGGCTTCATGAAGGTGCTCGTCGAAGCATCGGGCGACCGCATTCTCGGCTTCACGATGATCGGCACCGAAGCCGGGGAGGTCGTGGCCGCCGTGCAGACGGCGATGCTCGGCGGCCTTCCCTACACGGTTTTGCGTGACGCTATTCTCGCGCACCCGACAATGGCCGAGGGGCTCAACGGCTTGTTCGCAGCCATCCCGGCGGCGCGCTGAGTCGCCGAACGACATGCACGATCTCCAGGAGATGGCGTCGACGAGCTCGGCCAGATCGAGCTTGGAGACCGCGGGGGCCGGACGGGATACTTCGGTGGCGCGCTTCCAGGAGTTGCTGGCCACACAACCGCAGCTCTCGGCCGAGCGGGACAACCTCCGGCTCCTGCTGGATGTCACGAACGCCATAGTTTCCAAGCTCGATCTGGCCGAGCTCGTCGACGCCATCTCCTCGTCTCTGGAGCGAGCGATCCCGCACGAGTTCACCGCGCTCGCGCTCTACGGAGAGGATAGCGGCGATCTCGTGGTTCACGCCGTCGGTGACAAGTCCGGCGACGGGCAGCGTTATGTCGGCAAGCGCTTCACGGGCTCGGCCGCTCGGGCCACGGCCCGTCCCCTCTTGGCGAGACGCTGGTGACGCGCATCGCGGCGATTCTCGGCGTCCGTCCCGCCCGAGCAATCCGGTCAATATGCCTGCGTTCTCAGCAGGTTAGTGGTTCATGCTTAGTCCAGAGACTTCCCGCGAGGTGCATCAAGAACCCGACCTCGACCGCCTCGATACCGACGCCGAGGCCTGAGTACGGCGAAACCGCTCTCGCGGCCGGACGCCGGGAGGCGGCGATCTGGTCCCCGCTACCTCCAGGGCGCTGGTGTGGGATAATCGATCTTCTGCGTCAACAGCTCCGTCCGACGACGCTCCGCCATGAAGATTGGTGACCATGTCCTAGACCTCGCGAGCCTGCAGGAGCTCGTCGACTCCCTTCCCGCGCTGATCCACACGGGTCGCCCCGACGGGTACCTGGATTTCTTCAATCGGCACTGGCTCGACTTTGTGGGGTTGCGATTGGAGGATCTCGAGGGCTGGAAATGGACTGCGGCAATCCACCCGGACGATGTGACGGCGCTCGTCACGAACTGGCGGGCCTGCCTCGAAAGCGGGCGGCCGTTGGAGATCGAAGCGCGCGTCAGAAGAGCGGACGGTGTATACCGCTGGATGTTGCATCAGAAGCAGCCGTTGAGAAACGCGGAGAGGCAGATCGTCAGATGGTACGGCTCCAGCGTCGATATCGATGACCGTAAGCGGGCGGAATTCAAGATCGACGAACAACAATCAGCGATCCGGCAGATTCTCGACCTTACGCCACAGCGCCTCGAGGCACAACTCCAAGCCACTCTCAACGTGATCCCGGCGTACACCTGGTACGCTGCGCCATCCGGCGTGCTCACGTTTGTCAATGAACGATGCGCGGATTACTTAGGACTCCCGCAAGACCATCCTCTTCGGTTCGGTATCGACACGGGCGCAGCGTGGGATTCACATATTTCCCTTTTGCACCCGGATGATCACGAAGAGAGCCGTAGAAACTGGTCCACCCGTCTAAGCACGGGTAGCGCCGGCGAGAACAGTTTTCGAGTTCGTAACGCCGAAGGAGGATACCGCTGGTTCCTCAGTCGCGTGGAACCTCTCCGAGCAAAGGATGGGACTTTACTCTATTGGGTTGGCGTGAATCTCGAGATTGAAGAACTCAAACAAGCCGAGAAGAAGCTTCAGGAACAGCAACTGGAGCTCCGTCAGATGCTGGACTTCGCGCCGCAACTGATCGCCGTATTCGGGCCCGCGCATGAGCGTTTGTACGCGAACCGCGTGGCGCTGGCCTACCTCGGCATGAGTATCGAGGACTGGCGGCAGAGAAGTAAGCAATCTGACGTTCATCCTGACGATTCCGAACGGGTCAAAGCGTATGCAGAACACTCCATGTCAACTGGTGCCGCTTATGAACTGGAGGCGCGGCTGCGCCACGCTGATGGAAGCTATCGCTGGTTTTTGTCTCGCTACAATCCGGTGAGCGACGACAACGGACGGATCATGCGTTGGTATGTGGCGTTGACCGATATTGACGATCGCAAGAGAGCCGAGGAGAGACTGCAGCAGGAAAACGTCACGCTGCGGGAGGAAATTGACACGGCGTCGATGTTCGAGGAGATCGTCGGGACCTCGCCGGCGCTGCAGCCGGTGCTGGCGCGCGTATCGAAAGTCGCGCGGAGCGACTCGACCGTGCTCATTATGGGCGAGACGGGCACGGGGAAAGAACTCCTGGCCCGGGCGATTCACCGACGGTCCCCCCGCAGTGCGCGGCCCTTTGTCAGCGTCAACTGCGCCGCTGTCCCGCGCGAGCTGATCGCGTCGGAGCTGTTCGGCCACGAAAAAGGCGCGTTCACCGGCGCGACACAGCGGCGCCTCGGCCGTTTCGAGCTCGCGCACGGCGGGACGATCTTCCTCGACGAAGTGGGCGAGCTGTCGATGGAGACCCAGGTCGCGCTGCTCCGAGTCCTGCAGGAGCGCATGTTCGAGCGAGTCGGCGGGAGCGCGTCGATTCACGTCGACGTGCGCGTGATCGCCGCGACGAACCGCGACCTGCAGGCGGCGATCGAGGCAGGGACGTTCCGCAGCGATCTGTTCTATCGCCTGAACGTCTTTCCGGTCGCGGTGCCGCCGCTGCGCGAGCGCGCCGACGACATCCCGCTGCTGGTCGAGTACTTCATCGATCGCTACGCGCGGAAGGCGGGGAAGACGATCCGGCGGGTCAACACGCGCACGCTCGATCAGCTGCGGGCGTATCCGTGGCCGGGGAACGTGCGCGAACTGCAGAACGTGATCGAGCGGTCGGTGATCGTGTGCGACACCGACGAATTCACCGTCGACGAGAGCTGGCTCTCGGCGCGGCCCGCGGTCGACAGTCGGCTCGCGTTGCCCAGCACGCTCGCCGGCCACGAGAAGGCGATCATCGAGGAGGCGTTGCGCGCGAGCGGCGGGCGGGTGTTCGGGCCGGCGGGGGCGGCGGCGCGCCTCGGGATTCCGCGCTCGACGCTCGAATCGAAAATCCGCGCGCTGAAGATCAACAAGAGCCGCTTCCGACCGCGACCCGCGAGGAACCAGTAAGTCGCCCTGTTGTTCAGCATTTCACCATTGGCGAGATCTCGCCAGTAGACACGCCATCGAACGCCTTTAGATTCAGCACCTTGCGCTGGCCCCGCAATTGCGTTGGGGCTTGGCGAGGATCGATGCTGAAAGTCCGCCGCACGGAAGACCGCGACGCCGTGTTCACCGTGAGCGGTCGACTCCAAGCCGACAACGTGGGCGAGCTGTCCGCGCTGCTCGCCGCGGAAGCGGCGGGCCGGACTCTCGTGCTGGACCTCAAGGACTTGGTCCTCGTGGATCGAGACGCCGTCCACTTCCTGCGGGTGTGCGAAAGGGACGGCATCGTGCTTCGCAACTGTCCGCCGTACATCCGGGCCTGGATGGCCCGCGAAGGAGAGCAGCCATGAGCATGGAAGCGGCGCGCGAGTTGACGTCCGTATCACGCAGAACCTGCACCGAGGAGAATGTTCGCAGCGCACCGATCCCAAACGAGATCGTCGCTGCGAGCATCGCGCTGCGCCGCGTCCTCGGGCAAGCCGAGGTCGTAGCGCCGACCGACGCGGTCGTGCTGATCCAGGGGGAAACCGGAACTGGGAAGGAGCTCGTCGCCCGTGAGGTTCACAACCTCAGCTCACGGCGCCAGAGACCGTTCATCAAGCTGAATTGTGCTGCGATCCCTGCGGATCTTCTCGAGAGCGAGCTCTTCGGTCACGAGCGGGGCGCCTTCACAGGCGCGGTTGGCCAGAGGCTGGGGCGGTTCGAGGTGGCCAACGGCGGGACGCTCTTCCTCGACGAAGTCGGCGAGATTCCCCTCGAGCTGCAACCGAAGCTCCTGCGCGTCCTCCAGGAGGAGGAATTCGAGCGCCTCGGCAGCTCTCGGACGATCAAAGTGGACGTGCGCGTGATCGCGGCGACCAACCGGAACCTGCTGCGGATGGTCCAGGAGGAGCGCTTCCGCGACGATCTCTACTATCGACTGAACGTCTTCCCGATCCACGTGCCACCGCTACGCGAGCGCCCCGAAGACATCCCCGCGCTCGTGCAACACTTCGTGGATCGATTCGCGCGGCGGATGAACCGGTCCATCGAGGTGATCCCGAACGAGGTGATCGAGACGATGCAGCGATGCGCGTGGCCGGGCAACGTCCGCGAGCTCGCCAACCTGATCGAGCGAGCGGTGATCCTCTCCGCTGGCCCGACGCTCGACGTCCCGATCGCCGAGCTCGAGCAGTCCGGGTCACTGGTCGCGCGGAGGAATGGCACGGTGACGCTCGCGCAGATCGAGCGGGCACGCATCGTGGCCGTCCTGGAGGAAGCGAACTGGTTGATCGCAGGGCCGCGGGGTGCAGCCGCCCACCTCGGGATGAAGCGGACGACGCTTCAGTCGTTGATCAAGAGGCTCGAGATCATGAGGCCCGTCGGTCGCTACGCGGCTTCAGCTGAACCCTGCGTTGCCCCCTGCCATCCGCCGTGCCCGTCCCATCAATGGTCATGAGAACGTTCGCCACCGCCGGGATCTGGAACGGCTGGCGCTGGAGTCTGACCCTTCGATCCGCCGTGCGCAGTTCCCCGGCCTTGACGTCGAGCTCGAAGGGGCCGAAGCGGGCGCGACCCATCGGTTGCACGTGCCCCGTCAGACGTCCCGCCGCCGAGGAGTCACTCTCCCCAACCCGCGCTATACATGAACGTTTTCAACATGTTGGCAGTTCACGCCTAGTTCAGCAGCGGTTCAGGCGTCATGCCTTGATCGAAGCCGCATCTGCGCCAAACAATCGGCGCCAACCACATAGCGCGTCGATGCGGCGCCATCCAGGACTTCCCGAGCGGGCGTCGCACGCGGCGCGCACGGGGATTGACTAAATTGATGACTGAGTCCATCACGAGCGCCTGCTCAGATCAACGGGGTACCACCACCGCGGGGGCCGACGTGGATCAGCAGGCAGAGCACCTCGCCAGCGAGGCATCCGAATGCCGCATCGTCGGACGAAGCCTGGCCATCCAGCGGATGCTGCATCTCGTGACAGTCGTCGCACCCACCGACTCGACGGTCCTGATCGAGGGCGAGACCGGATCCGGAAAGGAGCTCGTCGCCCGCACGGTCTGTCATCTCAGCGGTCGGCGCCGGAAGGCATTCATCAAGCTCAACTGTGCGGCCATGCCGGCGGGACTCCTCGAGAGCGAGCTCTTCGGACACGAGAAGGGCGCCTTCACGGGGGCCACCGCACAGCGGCGCGGTCGGTTCGAGCTGGCGGACGGAGGAACTCTCTTCCTCGACGAGATCGGCGACATACCGCTCGAGCTCCAGCCGAAGTTATTGCGCGTTCTTCAGGAGCAGGAGTTCGAGCGCCTGGGCGGCACACGCACGATTCGAACAGACGTCCGCGTCGTGGCGGCGACCAACCGTGACTTGGCGCGCATGGTCGAGGAAGGGCGTTTCAGGGCCGATCTGTACTACCGGCTGAACGTGTTCCCGGTCCGGGTGCCACCGCTCCGCGAGCGCCGAGAGGACATCCCGCTACTCGCCAACTTCTTCGTCATGGCGAGCGGCCGACGCCTCCATCGATGGTTCGGGCCGGTTCCGGACGCGACACTCGAAGCGCTCACACGCTACGCGTGGCCTGGTAACGTCCGCGAGCTTCAGCACTTCGTCGAGCGCGGCGCCATCCTGTCGACCGGGAGTGTCCTCGACCTCCCGCTCCATGAACTTGCAACCACGGATGCGCCGATCCCGCGCTCGTGCCTGACTCTCGAAGACATGGAGCGCGAGTACATCGTGGCGGTGCTCCGCGAGACCAACTGGGTGGTCGCCGGGTCCGACGGCGCCGCGGCACGGCTCGGCCTCAAACGCACCACGCTGTTCTCGAAGATGCGAAAGCTCGGCATCCAGCGGCGGTCGAACCCTGCTCGTCCGTTGCCGCTTCGCCAGGTCCCGCCCTGATCCGGATTCAGGCGCGCCCCCGAATCACGTGGGACGAGTCGTCCGAGCGGGCGTAGCGGTCCGGTCGTTCCGGGCGTACGTCGCGAGCGCGGCGGCGAGACGGCCGACGTGCTCTGTGCCGGCGGTCGAGTCGGCCGGATGCACCGCCCGCTTTGTGCGGCCCGCGACGGAGTGGAGGGTGTCGTCGGCGGTCCAGCCGGGCGTCACCGCGCGCTTGACCAGCTCGACGACGGCCTCCTCCACCGCTTCCGCGACCCGATCGAAGAGCTCGTGGAGCGCGACGGACTGCTGACCCTTCACGCTCCGCTTCGCCCATGCGTAGAGGTAGATTGAATCGGCGAGGTAGCGGGAGAGCCGAACGGCCTGCGACTCAAGGAGCCCGACCGGTTCAGGCAGGCGTACTGCGAGGTCTCGCTGATGCCGCTCGTTCATTTCTCGACCTCGTAAGCCTCCGCCACCCGCGTGCAGCGGACGACCGTCACTCCATCGCTCGATTCGTTGGTGAGACATAGAACTCTCTGGGCATCGACCTCGGACAGCGTGATGTCGGCCCGGAGGATCACCTCGTCGCCGCAGGTCTGGAGGCTGACCCGTCGTACGTCGGCTCCCGTCCCCGCGCCGCCGGTGCAGTGCGTCCAGAGGCGCTCCACGGCAACGCGGCTTCCTCGCAGCTTCACTTGCCAGGCCGATCGGGCAAGCGGCGACGCGATGCGGTGGTCGATCCAGTTCTCGATCCAGACGAACGGGAACTGGACGGTCAGCACCGCCGCGAGCATCACGTACGCGAGCAGATAGAGGCCCAAACCGATCGCCAGGCCGACACCAGCCGTCGTCCACAGCGAGGCCGCGGTATTGAGACCCTGCACGGAGATTCCTCGGTGCATGATCACCCCACCGCAGATGAAGCCGATGCCGGTCACGACCCCGGCCGCGATCTGCGTGGGGTTCATCTCAGGATTCCGCAAGATGATGAGGTGCGAGATCAACGCGAACCCTGCGGCTCCCAGAGCGAGCAGGGCATGCGTGCGAATGCCCGCGCTCTTGTGGTGCCATTGTCGCTCGACGCCGATCATCGCTCCGAGAACGAGGGCGAGCAGGGTCCGCACGGCCAGCTCGAGCAGGGATCCGGGAAGCGGCTCCCCTGTCAGGTCGGTGACGGACATCGACATCCCTGGCGGACCCTGGTGGTTCGACTACGTTCCGTCGTGCGACGAGTCCAAGAGTGTGGCGCTCTCGACTGAGAGGGGGTGGCACTCAGGGCCAGACGTCTGCGCCGCACTGCAGCGGACGATCCGCTCCGGTCTCATTTCGATAGCCGCCCGGTATTCGACTCGTGACTCGCCCACGTGTACGCCTTCGACACCATGCTGGCTCGAAGCGACCCGCCGCAGCCCGCGCCGGGACCCGGCGCCATGTCGTATGCGACGCTGATCACGCTGATCGCCGCGCTCGGAGGCCTCCTCTTCGGCTTCGACACGGGCGTGATCTCGGGTGCGCTCCTCTTCATCATCCCTGAATTCCATCTCGGCGCCGCAGCGCAGGGGCTCGTCGTCGGTATCGTGACGCTCGGAGCGCTCGCCGGCGCGCTGCTCGGCGGGGCGGCGGCGGATGCGGTCGGCCGACGGCCGACCAACATCGCCGGTGGCGCCACCTTCATCATCGGCTCGCTCGTGTCCGCGGCGGCGCCGGACGTCGCCACCCTGATCGTCGGGCGCTTCGTGATCGGCGTGGCCATCGGCCTCTCGTCCGTCGCGGCGCCGCTCTACATCGCGGAGCTGGCGCCGGCGGGGCGACGGGGTACGCTCGTGTCGCTCTTCCAGCTGGCGGTGACGATCGGAATCCTGGCTTCGTACGTCGTCGACCGCATGCTCGCGCCGACACAAGCCTGGCGGACCATGCTGGGCGTCGCCGTCATTCCCGGCGCGACGCTGGTGTTCGGCATGCTGCCGGTGCCGGAATCGCCGCGCTGGCTCATGAAGCACGGGAGAACCGGCGAGGCGGGCGCGGCGCTCCGGCGCGTTCGCCACGAGCAGAACGTGGATGCCGAGATGCGCGAGATCGCGGCCGACATCGCCCAGGACCGGCCGGCGGCGTGGCGAAACCTGGCGGCGCCGGAGCTCCGCCCGGCGCTCCTCGTCGGGATTGGCCTTGCGGTATTCCAGCAGGTGACCGGAATCAACACGATCATCTACTACGCACCCCAGATCTTCGAGGCGGCCGGGTTCGGGAGCGCGACCACCGCGCTCGCCGCGACGATCGGGATCGGCGTCGTCAACGTGCTCGCGACGGTGGTGGCGATCGCCCTCGTGGACCACTGGGGGCGGCGCCCGCTCCTGCTCGCCGGTCTGACCGGCATGATCGTCAGCCTCCTGGCGCTCGGTCTCGCCTCGCACGAGGGCACGACTGCGGGCTGGCTCGGCGCGACGACGGTGGCGTGCATCGGCATCTACATCGTGTGCTTCGCGTTCTCTCTCGGCCCGATCGTCTGGCTGATGATCGCCGAGATCTATCCGAATCGCATCCGCGCGCGTGCCGCATCGGTGTCGACGGCCGCGAACTGGTCTGCGAACTTCCTGGTGAGCCTGACCTTCCCGCTCCTGCGTGCGGGCCTCGGCAGCTCACTCACGTTCACGCTCTATGCGCTCCTCGGAGTGATCGGGATCGCATTCGTGGCGCGGCGGGTCCCCGAGACGCGAGGCAAGTCGCTCGAAGAGATCGCCGCGGGCTGGCGGACTTCGCAAGCAGCCTCTGCAGCGTGAGTACCTCGCGCTCGACGTCCGCGGTCGGATTGCTCGTCGCCGTACTCGCCTGCGCCACTCCCACGCTCGCCTCGCAACGAACCGGATGGATGATGCCACCGGAGGAGGAGAACGACACCAGCTGGGGCATCATCGACCCGCACAGCATCTTCGAGTGGAATGCGTTGCGAGAGGAGAAGACGCTCACCGGAGGGTGGGGAGGCGAACGGAGCCGCCTCAGGGACGCCGGCATCGGATTCGCGGGCGGGTATGTGACCGAGGTCGCCGGTAACCCGGTCGGCGGCACGACGCACACGGCGCGGTACACCCACAACATCTCACTCGGGGTGTTCCTCGACCTCGGACGCCTGATCGGCGTGCCCGACACCTATGCCCTCGTCTCGGCGTCGAACCGGGCCGGCAACAGCCTGTCCCGGGACATTCCCAACTTCTTCGCGGTCCAGGAGATCTTCGGTGGACAGACGACCCGGCTCGTGCATCTGGCGCTCGAGAAGATCACGGCGGGTGGACACCTCTCCCTGGTCGGCGGCCGGATCGATGCGCTCGACGACTTCGCCACCTCCCCCCTCTACTGCTACGCGCAGAACCTCGGCTTCTGCGGGAACCCGCTCAGCATCCCGGTGAACGCGTCCGTCCCGAGCTACCCGAACACCGCCTGGGGTCTGCGCGCCCGCTGGTCCTTCACGGACAACGTGTACGCCATGACGGGCGTCTATGATGCGTTCTCCCGCTTCCGCGCGAACCGCTACCACGGCGTCGACTTCAGCATCCGCCACGACTCGGGCGTCGCCGTGATGCAGGAGTTCGGGTGGCAGCCGCTGATCGCGCGGCGATTGGGTCTTCCCGGTACCGTCAAGGTCGGTGGCGTCTACACCTCCGAGCCCAAGGTGAAGTTCGAGAGCGGGAACCGACGATCGGGGACGTACGACGTGTATGCGACGATACAGCAGAAGCTGTGGGAGGAACCCGGGGCGGCGTACCAGGGGCTGAGCGGCTTCCTCGCCGTGACGTATGCCCCCGCAGACCTGAACACGATCGAGCACTTCGTGGACGCCGGCCTGCTCTACACGGGACTCGTGCCGGGGCGGGACCGTGACGTGCTCGGGCTCTACGGGCTCTACGGCCACTTCAGCCCCGACCTGAGCCGGTCGCAGGTCGCTCACCACGCACCCGGGCTGGATCACGAGGCGGTCCTCGAGCTGAACTATCAGTACAACGTCACCTCGTGGCTCTACCTGCAGCCGGACGTCCAGGGCGTTCTTCGCCCGAGCGGCACCGGTCGCGTTCCGGATGCGCTCGTGCTGGCCATGCAGCTCGGCGTCACCTTCTGAACCACGACCCTGCATCTCTCCGCTCATTCATCATGCCGTGTCCTGACAGACCGGCTCGATATTGGAGTCGGGGAGCCGGTTCCGGTCATCATCAGCGTATCCTCATGCCCGACGGCACTTCAGTCGCGCCTCTCCTCGACACGACCATCGCATCGTCCGTCGCTCGTGCGGCAACGGATCCGGAGCGGGCGCGCATCGCCGAGGGGACGGCGGACCAGCCCGGACGGTGGTGGGCGTTCGGGCCCTACGTGAGCGAGCGCGCCTGGGGTACCGTCCGCGAAGACTACAGCGCGGACGGACGCGCGTGGGAGTATCTCCCGCACGACCACGCGCGCTCGCGCACATACCGGTGGAGCGAAGACGGCCTCGCCGGGATGTGCGACGCGGAGCAGCGCCTTTGCTTCGCGCTCGCGTTCTGGAACGGGCGCGATCCCATCCTGAAAGAGCGCATATTCGGGCTCACGGGCACGGAAGGGAACCACGGCGAGGACGCGAAGGAATACTGGTGGTACGTCGACGCGACGCCGACGGCGTCCTGGCTCCGCTGGCGGTATCATTACCCGCACGAGGCCTTCCCGTACGCCGCGCTGTTATCGGAGAACCGGCGCCGGACGCGCGCCGACCGCGAGTTCGAGCTTCAGGAAACCGGCATCTTTGCGCACGGCTACTGGGCGATCACCGCCGACTACGCCAAGGCAACTCCGGACGACATCTGCATCCGGTTGAAGATCCGCAACGCGAGCACGGAGGAGGCGGTGCTGCACGTCCTCCCGACCCTGTGGTTTCGCAATCGGTGGTCCTGGGACGGGACTGCCGATCGACCCGTGATCCGCGCGATCTCCACGACCGCCGCCGTCGCAGTCGCGGAGGACCCCGTCGGCGGTACATGGATCCTGCGTGCCGGCTCGGCGCCCGATGGGACAGAGCCGACCCTGCTCTTCTGCGAGAACGAGACGAACTTCCCGCGCTTCTTCGGATCGGCGGCGAGCACGCCGTATCCGAAGGATGGCATCAACGACCACGTGGTGCACGGCGCGCCGACGGTGAATCCCAGCAGGACCGGCACGAAGATGGCGTGCTGGTATCGCATCACGGTGCCCGCCGGGGAAACCGTGGAGCTCCGGCTGCGGCTCGCACGCGCGGAGACGACGCAGCCGTTCCCCGATTTGGGTCCGCGTTTCGAGCGGGTGCTGATCGACCGCGAGCGAGAGGCCGACGCCTTCTACGCTCCGCTCCGCACCGACGGCACCACGGACGAGGAGGCGGCGGTCATGCGTCGCGGCTTCGCCGGCCTCGTGTGGAGCCAGCAGTTCTACCACTACGACGTCGAGCGCTGGCTCGACGGCGATGCCGCGCAGCCGACTCCTCCCACGGCACGCCGGCGCGGACGGAACGCCGCCTGGCGGCATCTCGACAGCAACGACGTCCTCGTCATGCCCGACAAGTGGGAATACCCGTGGTACGCGGCATGGGATCTGGGCTTCCACTGTGTCACGCTCGCGCATCTCAACGCGGCGGCCGCCAAGCACCAGCTGCTGCTTCTCTGCCGTGAGTGGTTCATGCACCCGAACGGGCAGCTGCCGGCTTACGAGTGGGGCTTCGGCGACGTGAACCCTCCCGTGCACGCGTGGGCAGCCCTGCGCGTGTACACGATCGACGGCTCGCGCGACCGCAATTTCCTCGTGCGGATCTTCCACAAGCTCCTCCTCAACTTCACGTGGTGGGTGAACCGCAAGGAGACGCTCGCCGACAACGTCTTCACGGGGGGCTTCCTCGGGCTCGACAACATCGGGCCGTTCGATCGATCGGCAATCCTTCCCCCGGGCGTGGTGCTCGAGCAAGCCGACAGCACGGCGTGGATGGCGATGTTCTGCCTCGACCTGCTCGAGATGGCGCTCGAGCTCGCCAAGCAGGATCCGGCCTACCAGGACGTCGCCGTCAAATTCTTCGAGCACTTCGCCAACATCGCGACCGCAATGAACGGCGGCGGGCTGTGGGACGAGGCGGACGGATTCTACTACGACCGTTTGCGGCTCCCGGACGGTCGCGCCGTCACGCTCCGGACGCGATCCATGGTCGGCCTCGTTCCGCTGTGCGCGGCGCTAGCGGTTCCACATGCCCTCTGGGCGCGGTTGCCGGAATTCCGCACGCGGATGGAGTGGTTCATCGCGCACCGCTGGCGCGAGAAGGCCGCCGGACACGGCGTCATCCAGGAGATCGGGGAAGGCACCGACCTCGTGATGCTGGTGGACATCCCGCGGCTCCGGCGCCTCCTCGGGACCATGCTGAACGAGGAGGAGTTCCTCTCGCCCTACGGGCTGCGCTCGCTCTCTCGATACCACCGCGACCACCCGTTCGTCCTCGTCGAGCCGGCGAGCGGACGCGAGTTCGTGCTCGACTACGAGCCCGCCGAATCGACCGCCGGGCAGTTCGGCGGCAATTCCAACTGGCGGGGGCCGATCTGGTTCCCCCTCAACTACCTCGTGATCGGCGCGCTCCGCCGCCTGCACGCCGGCCTCGGCGACGCGTTCACGGTCGAGCTCCCGACCGGCTCCGGACGGCTCGCCCATCTCGGCACCGTGGCGGACGACCTCGAGCGCCGCCTCCTCCGCCTCTTCCTCCCCGACGGCAGCGGCCGCCGGCCCATCTGGGGGTCGTCCGCGCTCTTCCAGGAGGATCCCGCCTGGCGCGACGAGCTGCTCTTCCACGAATACTTCCACGCCGAGACCGGCGAAGGACTCGGCGCCTCGCATCAGACGGGCTGGACGGCGCTCGTCGCGGCGCTCGTCGCCGAGCGGGCGCGCTCATGAAGGAGCGAGAGGACATGACCGACACCTCACTCGACACCCTCTGCGTGAACACGATCCGGACGCTCGCGATGGATGCCGTGCAACAGGCGAACTCGGGGCATCCCGGGACGCCCATGGCTATGGCGCCGGTCGCGTACGCGCTCTGGCAGCGGCAGCTGCGCTTCGACCCGGACGACCCGATCTGGCCGAACCGCGACCGCTTCGTGCTCTCGGCGGGCCACGCCTCGATGCTGCTCTACTCGCTCCTCCACCTGACCGGAGTGAAGTCGGTGAACCCCGAGTACGAGACCCTCGGGACGCCGGCCGTGACGCTCGACGACATCCGCCACTTCCGTCAGCTCGACAGCAAGTGTCCCGGGCATCCCGAGTACCACTGGACCTCCGGCGTCGAGACCACGACGGGCCCTCTCGGTCAGGGCGTCGCGACCAGCGTCGGCATGGCGATCGCCGGGCGCTGGCTGGCGGCGCGCTACAACCGCCCGACTACCCGCTCTTCGACTACGACGTCTACGCGCTCGGCGGCGACGGCTGCATGATCTGTCGAAGCACGATGAACCTTCCGCGACGAGTTTTCCCACCGCTGTGAGTGAACCCGAGGAAGTCGAAGGTTCCGGGCTTCGGACCCCGACCGGCGCGCCACTCCTGCTCGGCGTGGCGGCCGAAAGGAAACAGCCGGGTCTTGTCGGGGTGCAGTTCCAGGCCGAACCGCGCAAACCGCTCGCGCAGCTCATCCAGGAACCGCTCGGCCTCCTGACGATGCATCCGGGCGCTTGCGGACGCCGGCATGACGATCGCGGTCGCGGGGACATCCGTGTTCGATCCGCGTGCGCCTGTCGCCTTGAACGTCCGCGCGCTCCGGGCGGCGTGCGGGTCCGTGCGAGCGCCTGACATCCCGCGGTGATCGCACCTGTCGTCGTAGCGTCCGGACGGCGGACCGACTCACGAGCAGCCATCTTCCCCAGGGAACCTCGACGGATGTGACGACCGCGCGGGGCGCGCGTCGGGATTGGGGTCTCCGCTACGGTCGCGCCAGATCCCCGGTGCTGAACGCGAAGGCCGCGGCCCGCGTCAGCACCTCAGCACGCGCCGCCTGGTCCAGCGTCCGCGCGCGCGTCAAATTGCGCTCCGACTCACGCACGTCGGGGAACGTGGCGAGGCCGTGCTGGTAAGACTCCAGCGTGGCCGCCCATGCCTTCTCGGAGGCGGCGAGCAACGCCGCGGCTGCCTGATGCTTGGCCAGGGCTACCTTCGTGTCGTCGTACGCCTTCCAGACCTCGCGTACCGCCTTGTCCTTGGCGTCCTCCAGCTCGTCTTCGGCTTCGTGCTGCATCGACTCGGCGAGGTGCACCTTGTTCCGACGCTCGAACCCCTCGAACAGCGACCACTCGAACCGGAAGCCTGCGTCGTACTGCAGGTCATGGACGCTCTGATAGGCGCCGTCGTCGATCTTCAGCCGCCCGATGTTGCCGGCGACCGCCGACCGCGCCACCAGGCGCGGCCAGTAGTCCGCGCGCGCCTTACGCACCTCGGCCTCCTTGGCCCGCACGCTCGCGAGCCGCGCGATCAGGTCCGGGCGCTGCGCCAGCGCCCGGTCGAGCGCTTCGTCCACCGACCCCTCCAGGGCGGGTGGCAGCGGCTCCTGCGAGATGTCGGCGATGTCGATCGGCGTTCCGGGGCGGATGCCGATGGTCTCGAGCAGCGCCATGCGGGCATCGTGCTCGGCGGCGAGGGCATCCTCGAGGTCGTAGGTCGCCCGCGCCGTCTCCTCCTGCGCCTGCAGGACCTCGGGCAGCGTGGCGAGTTCGTTCTGCTTGCGCGCGGTGGCGGCGTCCTCGAGGCTGTGCGCAGCGGCAAGGGACGCGCGGGCGGCCGCCACCTTGCCGCGGACGGCGGTCAGGGCATGGAACTCGCGCGTGACGCCGAAGACGATCTGCTGGTGCTTGGCGTTGAAGCCGGCGGTCGCCTCCATAGTCAGCGCACGCGCCGCGTCCACGAGGGCCCGGCGGCGGCCGAAGTCGAGCAGCAGCCACTCCAGGCTGAGCGCGGGGATGACGAACTGCGCGTCGGACGTGACGCCGCCGG
>Ga0209057_1002010_pt1 | contig 15955 bp, 17 predicted proteins | sample GraSoiAngelo_146_FD_185903 | JGI IMG/M metagenome (GOLD analysis project Ga0209057, IMG submission 185903) | Grasslands soil microbial communities from the Angelo Coastal Reserve, California, USA - 14_1009_05_30cm (SPAdes) (version 2) | ecosystem: Environmental > Terrestrial > Soil > Grasslands ... | reverse complement strand
GACCCGATGGGGGTCGTGACCTCGATCACCATTCGCCCCGCGATGACCCGCTGGACCGGAGTCAACCGCAGCCCAAGCGTGGTGCTGTGGCGAAGCAGGTGGTCGCTGAGCCTGGCGACCAGCTCTGGTGGCGACATGACCGTGAGCACGTGGCCCGGCCGGCCCTTCTTCATGAGCGCCGGCACGACCGTCACGTCGAGCGCGCCCGCCGCCATGAGGTCCTCGGTCAGCGCGGCGATGAGGTTCGGCGCCATATCGTCGAGGTTGGTCTCGACCAGGATGACCCCCGTCTCCGCCGCGACTTCATCGCCGATCCACACCGCGAGTGCGTTGCCCGGCGCGGTGTGCGCTCCGATTCCGTAGCCGATACGGCGAAGCGACATGGCCGGTCGCTCGAACGTCGCGGCTGCGGCGAGGATCGCCGCGCCGGTCGGCGTGACCAGCTCTCGCGACTCATTGGTCGGCTGAAAGACGGCGCCGGTCCCTTCGAGCACGCGAAGGCTTGCCGGCGCGGGTAGGGGCATGTCGTTCTTGAGTCCACGCGGTGCCGGCAGGGGCGAGGCGTAGACACGTCCCACGTCGAGGGCGTGCAAGAGCCAGAAGGCGCCCACCACGTCGACGAGCGTGTCGGCGCCGCTCAGCTCATGGAGGTGCGCCTGCTCCACAGGCGTGTTGTGAACTTGCGCCTCCGCGCGCGCGAGCCGGTCGATCGCATCGAGGGCAGGGCTCTTGACGGCGTCTGGTGCTTCCGAGTCCTCGATCACGCGGCGCAGCGCGGGCACCGTGCGCTCCACCCGTTCGGCGATCCCGACCAGGATTCGAGTGCCGCCGGCGTGGCCACGGCTCTCGTGGCGGACGTCGATCTTCACCTCGTCCCCGAGACGCAGCGCTTCGACCGCCGCGTCCAGAACAGCACGATCTCCACCGGCGTCGATCAACGCCCCGAGCGTCATATCGCCCGAGATGCCGGCGAAGCAGTCGAAGTAAGCGATCGTGGACCCCGGTTTCATGCGCGCGTCCTATTAATGCGTACGGCTGCGGCCTCGATGGGCTGCATGCTGGCAGGACGCTTGGCGACGCGCACCGAAACCGATTCCACCCGCGGCAGCGCCAGCACCTTTTCGGCGATCGCCGAGGCGAGGGATTCCAGCAGTTGGCGCGATTCGCCTTCGATCACCTCCCGGGCAGCCGCCCTCACGGCCGTGTAGTCGACCGTGTCCGCCAGCCGGTCGGTCCGCCCGGCCGCGGCCAGGTCCGCCTCGACCTCGATGTCGACCTTGAAGTCCTGCGGCTGCTCGCGCTCGGCCGGGCGCACGCCGTGCCGGCCCTGGAACGACATCCCGCGGAGCTCGATCCGATCCACACCGCCAATTGTCGGAAATAGACTGGTTGGCGTGATTCACGCCCCCGTCCAGGTTCGCCCAGCCGCGGCAGACGACCTGGTGGCGATCAATGGCATCTACAACCACTACGTCAGCGATTCGCACTTCACGTTCGACCTCGAACCGGTCGAGATGGACGTCCGGCGCGAGTGGTTCGGCCACTACGCCAGCGGCGGCCGATACCGCCTTTTCGTAGCGGTTGATGAGGACGAAGTGGTTGGTTACGCGTCCAGCAGCCGCTTCCGGCCCAAGCCTGGTTACGAAACGTCAGTCGAGACGAGCATCTATCTGGCTCCCGACGCGATCGGCAGGGGCGCGGGTTCGAGGCTCTACGAGACGCTGTTCAAATCGCTCGAGGGCGAAGACCTGCACCGCGCGTATGCCGGCATCGCCCTGCCCAACCCGCCGTCGATCGAGCTGCACGAGCGATTCGGGTTCAAGCGCGTGGCGCTGTACACGGAACAGGGCCGCAAGTTCAACCGCTACTGGGACGTCGCCTGGTTCGAGAAGCCGCTGGGACGCGAGGGCGGCGCCTAGCCTCCGTTCGCCGGCGGCGGCTGGTTGCCGATGCTGATCGTGGTGCCGCCGATCTGGATCGCGGTCGCCTTGATGCTGCCGTCCGCCTGACGCGTCCCGATGATCGTCACCGTCAGGTTGTCCTTCAAGTCGCTCGTGGTGCCGGAAGCCTGGCGCGAGATCTGCACGGTCGAATCAAACGTGACCTTGACGTCGCAGTTGGTGTTCGTCACCGTGAGCGAGCTCGAGGACAGGCCCGTGACGGTGCCCGTGGCCACGGCGCGTGCGCCCGGCGATGGAGTTGGAGCGCCGGGGCTGGGACACGCGCCGGCGCCTAAGCGGCCGCCGCCGACATTTCCTGTCTGATTGCCTGCGCGCGCGTTCGGGGTCTGGCCAGTGGTGTTCGCGCTCACGTTGTTGTGCCCGATCTTGTAACCGCCGTAGAAACCGCCGAGGATTCCCACGACAAGCAGCAAGGCGACGACGTAAACCTTCAACGTTCTTACTCCTTCACTCGTACCTGAGGGCTTCGATCGGGTGCAGCCGGGCCGCACGGTTGGCGGGATAGATGCCGAAGAACAGGCCGATGGCAACCGACACGCAGAACGCAAGCACCACCGACGGGGCCGAGACGACCGGCGTCGGGAAGTTGGAGCTCGCGATGGCCGGGATGTTCGGCGCCTGGTTGGCGAGCAGCGCCCCGACCGCGATGCCGAGCGCGCCGCCGAGGCCGCTGAGCACCATCGCTTCGATCAGGAACTGGATCAGGATGTCGCGGCGCCGCGCACCGATCGCCTTGCGGATGCCGATCTCGCGCGTGCGCTCGGTGACGGTGACCAGCATGATGTTCATGATTCCGATCCCGCCGACGACGAGCGATATCCCCGCGATCGCGCCGAGCACGAGGGTCAGCGCCGTAGCGATGGAGTTGGCCTGGGTCAGGATGTCCTGCTGGCTCTGGAGCTGAAAGTCCGCTTGCGTCGGGTCCGCGATCTGGTGGCGCTGCAAAAGGATCGTGGTGATCTCGGTTTCGGCCTGGGTCACCACCGACGGCGATGACGCCGAGGCGACGATCTGGCTGATGATCTTGCCGCGCCCGCCGGTCAGGTATGCCCACACCGTGGTGATGGGGGCGACGACGACGTTGTCCTGCGAGCCGAGCCCGGAGCCGCCCTTGCTGGCGAACACGCCCACGACGCGAAAGCTCTGCTTGCTGATCTTGATGGTCTGGCCGATTGGGTCGGTGGAGCCGAACAGGTTGTCGACGACGGTCTGGCCCAGGACGACCACCCGGTGGCGCGCGTTGACGTCGTCATCGGTGAAGAACGAACCCTCCGCCAGCTGGTAGTTGCGGACGGTGGGGAACGCGGGGGTGGTCCCGGTGGTCGGCGCGAAGTAGTTCTGGTTGCCGTAGGTGATCTGGCCACCGGACTGCGCGATCGGGATCGCGGCGACCACGTCGGGAGCCTGTTGCCGGTTGTTGATCGCGTCGACGTCTGCTTGCGTCAGCGTCTGGCCGCTGCCGAAGCCCTGCGAAACCCCGCCCGTGCCGCGGGCGTTGGACGGGTAGACGTAGATCACATTGGCGCCGAGCGACTGAACCTGGTTGTTGATCTGGACGCTCGCGCCGTTCCCGACCGCGACCAGCAGGATCACCGCCGTGACGCCGATGAGGATGCCGAGCGTCGTCAGCGCGCTGCGCAGGCGATTGGCGAGAAGCCCGTTGCCGGCGATGCGCAGCGCCTCAAAGAGGTTCACGCCGCGCTCCTCTCGTCGCGCACGATGCGGCCGTCGCGCAGCTCGACCACGCGTTTGGCGAAACGCGCGATGTCCTGCTCGTGCGTGATCAGGACGACAGTGCGGCCCTGCTCGGCGTTCAGGTTGGCCAGCAGGCGCATGATCTCGACGCTCGAGACGCTGTCCAGGTTTCCGGTCGGTTCGTCGGCGAGCAGGATCGCGGGGTTGGTCACGAGCGCCCGTGCGATCGCGGCCCGCTGCTGCTGACCGCCACTCAGCTCCGTTGGCTGATGGTGGACGCGATCGGCCAGCCCCACCGACCCGAGAGCCTCGCGTGCGCGCTCCGTGCGCCCGCGCTCGCCGGCATACACGAGCGGCATCTCGACGTTGTGCAGCGCGCTGGTGCGCGGGATCAGGTTGAAGCTCTGGAATACAAACCCGATCTTCCGGTTCCGAATTACGGCGAGCTGGTCGTCGTCGAACTTGGCGACGTCCGTGCCGTCGAGCAGGTAGCGGCCGCCCGTGGGCACGTCGAGGCAGCCGACGATGTTCATCAGCGTTGACTTGCCCGAGCCGCTGGCACCCATGATGGCGACGAACTCGCCACGGCCGACGTGCAGGTCGACGCCCTGCAGTGCGGCCACCTCGAGCTTGCCCATCCGGTATGTCTTGGTGACGCCTTCGAGGGTGATCATGCCTTCACCTGCACGCCGCCGCCGCCGAAGCCGCCTCCGCCGCCTCGCGTGTTGCCCGTGCCGCTGGAGACCCTGACCGTGGGGATGACCACCTGGGCGCCATCGTTGACGCCGCCGGTCACCTCGGTGAACTGGTCGCCTACGACGCCGGTTTCGATTGGCGTCTGCACCTGCTGGCCGCCGGCGTAGACGTTCACATAAGCCTGCCCGGCGACGCGGCTGATGGCGAGGTTGGGCACGCTGATCGCGTTGGTCGCCTTGCTCACTGTGACGGTCGCATTCGCCGTCATGCCCTGCTTGAGGGCCTTGTTGGTCTGGTTCAACGCGATCGTCGCGTAGTAGTTCACAACGCCGCTGGCGTTGGTGGACGCGCTGGCGACCGCGATCACGTGGCCGCTTATCGTCAGGTTGGAGACCGCGTCGAAAGTGACCTGGACGTCCTGGTTGACAGCCAGTCGGGAAGCGTCGGACTCGGCAAACGGAACGACGACGTCCATGCCGCTGATGTTGCCGATGACCATGAACGCATTGGACGCGGCGCTGCCGGGAAGGGGGGCCTGGCTGCCCGGGGCTTCCGCCGTGGTGCCGCCGCCCGGCGCCACGTTTTCGCCGACGACTCCGTTGATGCTGTTCACCTCGCCGTCCATCGGGGCGACGAGCGTCGTGTTGTTGAGGTTCTGCTGCGCGGTCTGCAGCGCTGCTTGCGCGTTGGCGACCTGGGCTCTTGCCGATGCGATCTGGTTGGGCTTCGTCTCGGTCTGCGTCCGCAGCTGGTCCTGGGCTCCGGTCAGCGACGCTGCCGCCTGGTTGACGCTGCGCTGCCCGGCGGACCGGTCCGCCGACTGCTTGGCCGTGTCCGTGTTGAGCCTTGTCTGATCCGCGGTGACCTGCGCTGTGTCGACGTTCACCTTCGCCTGGTCATTGGCCACCGCGGTTTGCGCGGCGGACACCGCGGTGAATTCGGACAGGCACTGCGGGGAGTAATTCGCGAACGCCACGCCTTTGCATGTGGCGTCGTTGTTGAAGGTGGTCAGCGCTGTCTGATAGGTGGCCTTGTCGGTGCTGAGCTGCAGCAGGTCGTTTTGATAGGTCAGGTTGAAGCTGAGCGTCTGCTGGTCGGCCGCGAGCTGGTTCTGGTCCGCAGTGACCTGGTTGGTGTCCTGCGTGTTGGTCGCGTTGACCTGGCCGACGGTGTCGTTGTAGGTCTGCTGCGCGCTCGCTACGTTGTTCTGGAGCTGCGTGATCTGGTTTTGCGTCAGCGGAGTCAGGACCGCCTGCAGGTTCGCCTGGGTGGTGGCGAGGTTGGCGGACGCCTGATCGACCGCTGCCTGCTGCGCGCTCGCGTCGATGGCGGCGAGCTTCTGGCCGGACGACACATGGTCTCCGACGTGCACGTCGATCTCGGTGAGCGTGCCGGCGACCTTGAAGTTGACGTTGGACTGGAGCTGAGGCTCGACGTTACCGGAGCCGCTGATGCTTGCGGTCACCGTGCGCCGGACGACCGAGTACAGGTTCAGCGCGCTCGCGGCGTTCTTGCTCGGCACGAACATGTCGCGGTAGATCAACGTGCCGAGGACCAGGGCAATGATGGCCAGGCCTGCCACCACGATTCGCGTCCTGTTCAGAAAACCAATCAACACGTCATCCCTCCACGGTCATGAATTCACCAAATGAGATCGCCGAAAGACCACCCACCCGCCGATCCAAACCGCGTGACGACCGCGAGCCCGAGGCCTGCCATCGCCACCGCGGCGAACGCGAAGACTCCCGCGTAGGGGATCACCGCGAGGTCGAAGATGACGAGGGCGCCGGCGAGCGCGGCGATGAGCGGGTGCGCATTGGACAAGCGAAGGCGGCGGCGCAGCAACCGGCCGATCCAGAGCGAGATGCACGCGATGCCGAAAAGCGAAGCGATCAGCGCGACGAACAGAACTAGCGGCACGACAGCGAGGAAGAGCAGCGTGAAGCGCAGCAGTGTGATCGCCGCCAGCGTGAGCAAGACCATGACGAGGCCCGCGCCGACAGCGATCTCACTTCCATGCCTTGCCTCGAGGCGTTCGACGGCATTGCGTGCGCGTCCTGGGAACACCACCAGGCCGGCCAGCGCGAGCAAAACCAACCCCGCGCCGCTGCTCAGGAATGCCCGGACCGCCTGATATGGGTTGAGCGGCCCAATGCCTCCGATTGGCGATTCGAAGATGAACTTCTCGGCGACCCCGGTGCGGTCGAAGCGCACGGTCTGCGTGCCCGGGGTTGCGCTTGCGGGGACGCCGCTCTTGACCACCACGCCGGGACCGACCAACGCGTCGGACATCGGGTTCGGCCACTTCGCCCCGGCGGCTATGTCGCCGATCGCCAGCAGGATGCCGATCGCCGCCAGGACTCCGATCAACAGCGGCCAGGCCCAGCGGCGAGAGTCACTCACTGGCGGCACGCCTGCCGCTGCCTGTGCGGCCAGCCGGCGCGAGACGGATGAGGATCGACAGGTGATACCCGGCGATCGCGGTCAGAGCGATCAAAGCCAGGAGCAGCAGGACGTCCGCGTGCGGAATGCTCGGAAGCGAACCCGACCCGGAGCTCCAGCCCGCAAGACCGAGCAGGTCTCCGACGATCCCTGAGGCGACCGAGGTGATGCCTTCGAGACCCGACAGGTACCAGAGGATGAATGTCGCAAGTACCGCCTCTGGGACGAGGAGCGTCCACGCGCGCCGTGAGGCGAGGCGCGTCGACGCGATGGTGCGCATGACGCCCGCGACCAAAGAGTCGGGCGGTGGCGGCGAGCTCAGCGCCCTCAGCCGGAAAGGAAGCGAGATCGCTTGCTCGTGCTGGAGGCGGCAGTCGGAGCAGCCGCCGAGGTGCTCGCGCACCGCCTCGTACTGCAGCCGATCCTCGCGTGCGAGCTCTCCATCGGAGTAAGGCTCGAGGAGGACTCGCACGCGCGAGCAGGCTAGGGACCTGGATTCGCTTGCGGTCATTCGTCCATCTCGGCCAGCGCGTTGCGGAGCTGAGCCCTCGCTCGGTGCAGGCGCGACTTCACTGCGGCGACCGACAGGTCGAGGCTGTGGCCCACTTGCTCGAGCGAGAGGTCTGCGTAGTAGTGAAGAAGGATGGGCAGGCGATAGGCGGGGTCTAGCTGTGCGAGCGCCTCAAGGAGAGCGGGGTCGTGCTGTCGGTTCTGTGTTTCGCCTGCCGATTCGTCCGACAGCTCGGCCGGCATCGGTATGCGCTTGCGACGGTAGTTGATGGTCGTGTTGGCCGCAAGCTTCCAGAACCAGGGCTCGAACGGTCGCGTGGAGTCATAGCGGCCGAGGTTGCGGTAAAGCTTGACGAAGATCTCTTGCGCGAGGTCGTGGGCTTCGGAGCTGTCGCGCAGGTGCTGGTATGCGAAGCCGTAAACCCGGCGCTGGAGGCAGCGGATCAGCTCCTCGAACGCGTCGAGGTCGCCACCGGTTGCCTGGCGAGCCAGCTGGGCGGCTGTCGAGGCCTGAGCTTCGACCGCGGCAAGATCGCCGACCAGCCGCGCATCCAGGGCCACCTCGGCTTGCATCAACCGGAGTTACACACCCGTGGACTTCGAGGTTTCGGGGAATCAGCTGGGGATTCGCTGTGAGGCGGTTACTTGACGCCGGATATCAGGGTCGGTATATTCCATTTGGAATATATGCAAGCCGAGCCTTCAGTCGACGTTTCGCCGCTTGCCCTCTCCATCCTTCAGCTGCTGGACGAGAGGCCGATGCATCCTTACGAGCTCGCGGCCACCATGCGCGATCGGCATCAGGACGAGTTCATCCGTCTCAACTTTGGGTCGCTCTATCACACGGTCGACGTGCTGGAGCGAAACGGGTGGATCATCCCGGCGGAGCGGGAGAAGGAAGGCAATCGTCCCGAGCGGACGATCTACAGGCTGACACCGACGGGACGCGAGGTGCTGGTCGGCGTCGTGGGCGACATCCTGGCCCAGCCGCGGCGCGAGTATCCGCACTTTGCGGCGGGCCTGATGTTCATGCACCACCTCACGGCCGAACAGACTTCGGGCCATCTGCGAGCGCGCGCGACGGCGCTGGCCGCGAAGGTCGCCAAGTTGTCGCGCATCAATCAGGAACTAAAGGTGCACGGCCTCAAGAGGCTGGCGCTCATCGAAATGGAGCACAAGATCGCGATGCTCGAGGCGGAGCGTAGGTGGGTGCTCAAGATCGCGGACGAGATCTCGGACGGACGGCTGGAGTGGAACACCGGAATGGTGCGCGACCTTGAAGGGTTGAGGAGGAGACATGGCGCAAGCACGCACTAATCCGTGGCTGGTACTGCTGGTTTTGACGACAGGATTTTTCATGATCCTGCTGGACACCACCATCGTTAACGTGGCGATTCCGGCCATGAGCACCGGGCTCAACACCACGCTCGACCAGATCCTCTGGGTCCTCAACGCCTACATCCTCGTGTACGCGGTGCTGCTGATCACGGCGGGTCGCCTCGGTGACCTGTACGGGCAGCGCAACCTCTTCGCCATCGGCCTCTTCGTCTTCACGGTCGCGTCTGCTCTGTGTGGTGTCTCGCAGAGCCCAGGCCAGCTGATCGCCGCCCGAATCCTGCAGGGCGTGGGCGGGGCACTGCTGACGCCGCAGACGCTGTCCATCCTCACGACGATCTTTCCACCCGAGCGCCGCGGCGCGGCATTCGGCGTGTGGGGCGGAGTGGCAGGCCTGGCCACGCTGGCCGGACCCACAGTCGGCGGCGCCATCATCACTTACATCGACTGGCGCTGGATCTTCTTCATCAATGTGCCGATCGGCATCGCAGCGTTGATTGCCACGTTTATCGTCATCCCGGACCTGCGCCCCGGACGACATCACGGTTGGGACTTCGTCGGTACCGTCGTCGCCACCGCGGGACTCTTCGCGATCGTGTTCGGTTTGATCGAAGGCCAGCGCTACAACTGGGGCCAGGTCGAGTCCTACCCGTTCACGATCCCGGAGGTCATCGGCGCGGGCGTGGTGCTGGTGATCCTCTTCATCATCTGGGAGCGATACCAGGCCGAGCCGCTGGTTCCGCTGTCGCTGTTCGCCGACCGCAACTTCACGGTTGCCAACTGGATCGCGGCCGCCATCAGCTTCGGCATGCTTTCTGCGTTCCTCCCGATCACGATCTACCTCCAGTCGGTGCGGGGATTCTCGGCCCTGGTCGCCGGATTGACTTTGGCTCCGATGTCGCTGACTTCGATGTTGACGGCGCCGTTTGCCGGTCGCCTGTCAGACCGCATCGGCGGCAAGTACATCCTCATGGCCGGCATCTCACTTTTCACGATCGGGATCGGGCTCCTCGCATACATCGCAGGACCGGACTCGACCTGGATCAACTTCTTGGTGCCCGCGATCATCGCCGGGGCCGGCATCGGCATGACCTTCGCGCCGATGACAACTGTCGCGATGCGCAACATCGAACCGCGGGTGGCCGGGGCCGCTTCCGCCGTCCTCAACACGATTCGCCAGCTCGGCGCGGCTATCGGCAGCGCGGTGATCGGCGCGATTCTGCAGAACCAGCTCGCGACGACGTTGCACAACCAGGCCGTCGCGCACTCGACATCATTGCCGGCCGCATACCGCGACGCCTTCATCGCGGCGTTCACCAACGTGTCGTCGAAGGGATTCGAGATCGGCGCGGGCGAGACCGGGGCGAAGCTTCCCAGCAACATTCCGCCCGCGGCGGCGCAGCAGATCGCGGCCATCGCCCACGACGTGTTCGTCTACGCCTACATCGATGCAATGAAAGCGACCTTTGTCGTGCCGATCGTGTTCCTGGTGTTCACCGCGATGACCACGCTGCTGATCAAGCGGCGGGCTCGGACTTCGGCCGTGGTGCAGCCCGAGGAGGAGCTCAGAGCGGCCGCCGGCTAGCTGCTTGTTAGAGGCGCCCACCGGAGAGGAGCTTCAGGGCGGCGAGCAGCACCGCCGCCCCAACGAACGCGACGATAATGCTGCCGAAAAAACCGACGTTGCCGCTCACTCCGAAGAAGGTGCTGAGCACGAAGCCCCCGATGATGGCTCCCGCGACGCCGACCACGATGTCGGCGAGGCAGCCGAAACCACGGCCGGCGACGACCCGGGCCGCGATCGCGCCGGCGATCAGGCCGACCACGATCCATGCCAGCCAGGACCCCGGTTCGAGGTTGAGGTTCGTCGCAAGGAAAGTGGTGGCGGCCATTACTTCCGCAGCCAATCGGCAATCATCGTGAAGACCTCGTCGCTGCCCCGGTCGTTGAAAGGTTCGTGGTACCTGCCGTCCAGCATGCGCAGCTCACTCATCGCGGCGGCTCTTTGATGCAGCTGTCGGCTGCCGGCGGGGTCGATCAATCGATCGTCGGTGCCGGCCAGGATCAGGAAAGGAATCTTGATCTCGTTCGCGCGATCGAGGTCGTCTGCGGCCGCGTGCTGCCACTCCGCGTAGAGACGGCTTGAGATCTTGCCGTGGACCAATGGATCGGTGCGATAGGCGTCCACGACCTCCGGGATCCGCGACACAGTGCCCGCATCGACCTCGTTATTCATCGCGAGCTTGGGCGCGACGCCGGATAGCACGCCGGCGAGGCTTGACTTCCAGGCGGGGACTTTCACTTTCAGCTTCAGAGCCGGACTGGAAACGACGAAGCGTCTTGCGTTCGGCGCCTTGCCCGCGAGCACCGTGCTCAGCAGCACGACCCCGCCAAAAGAATGGCCGAGCGGCACGACCTCACCTGACGCCTCTGCTTGCGCGTGCTTGATCAACGCAGCGGCATCGTCTGTCCACTGCGACCAGGCGTCGACATGGCCACGCTGACCCGCGCTCTTGCCATGTCCGCGCAGGTCGATCGCGTAGGTGGCCATCTGGAATTCGGCCATGCCGCGGGCGAATCGCTCATAGCGTCCGCTGTGCTCACCGAGACCGTGGACGACCGCGAACGTGATCTTCGCGCCGGACAGGGGCCACGCGCGATAGGCCAGTTTCGTTCCGTCGGCTGAGTTGATGGAACCTTCGGTGACGACCGCGCTGTCAGGCGCCAAGATGTCCGAGTCCACGCAAGATCTTCAACGCCTCTTGTTCGGCCTCGAGCAGAGTCGGCGCGTAGGCGCGGATCCCACACAACGCGTACGCCCACTCCGGACTGGGCGGGCTTTGGGAGTGCAAGCGGAAGGTCGGGGGATAGAAAAAGATGCGCTCGCCCTCGACTTTCTTGATCACGGGCCGCTTCGCCAGGACGTCTTCTAGAGACAGGCCGCCAGGTAACCGGCCGGAATCGAAGTCGAGGCGCCGCAGCTTGGCGAGCGGATGATCCTCGTCTCGAATCGAGGTGCGAATCCCGTATTCGGCGCTGAGGTCGCGAATGAAGATGGTGATGATCAGGGCGTCGGTCTCGTCACCGGCCATCTTTACGAAACCGGCCGCGCTGAGCTCCCTTCCTTCTTCGTTCCTGAGGTGGCGAAAGAACTCCATCTCGAACAAGCCGCGTGATTCGGCGCTGGCGACCCACGGTGAACCGCACCTCCAGGCGCGGGCGGCGGCAAGCATTTCGAACTGTTCGTGAATTCGTTCCAGACGGTGATCGGGGAGACCATAGAAGCGGTAGTGCAGGACGCGAGCCATCGCCTCGTAAGCCTACGCGTCAGGCCAACGATCTTGCCGTGGTTCGCGCGACCCGCATCGCCTCCTCCTGCCAGGGTGGTGCTTTGACCTCGACCGCCAGCCGGTCGGAGCCGGCGGCGAGCAGGAAATCGCCGCGATGCGCGGCCTCCAGGAACGCTCGCTGGTGCGGGCTGAGGTGGAACGCGTCCTGCAATTTCGCGGCTTCGACCGGTCGCTGCGAGCCGAAGAACGCCGTCGCCGGGTTGGTCGCCACCACTGCGCCCTGGTCTGAGCTCAGCAGGTCGCCGGGGTTCTGCGTCGCGAAGACGAGCGACCCGTCGTACTTGCGGATCCTTCGCGCGAGGCTCACGACGAAACGCCGAATCGTCGCGTCTTCGAAGAGGAGTCCGAGCTCGTCGATCACCAACATGCGCCTACGGTCCTTGCGCTTGATGCGCGTCCACAGCGCCTCGGCCAGCAGGAAGTGGACCGGGGCGACCATCTCGTCGCGCAGCTCGCGCATCCCGAAGACGACGATCGGCGCCTCGAGGTCGACGTTCGTCGCGGCGCTGAACATCTGGCCGAGGCTTCCGTGAACCCAGCGGTGAAGGATGACCGCGACACGCGCACCGCGCGGTAGCCGCTCGGCGACGTCGCGCAGGACCGGTTGCGCCACTTCGTCGTACGCCTGCCGGACGGCGCCTTCGACGAGCGCGCGCTCGGACTCGTCGAGGCCGCCACACACGCATGCGCACAGGTCGACTGCGTCCGCCGCGGCAGGACCGAGCCACGTCTCGTCGCGCTGGTCGGAGGGTCGCAGGTCGAGCACGTTCAACGCGTGACCGGATCCAAGCGCAAGCCGGACATCCATGCCGCCAAGCTCCGTGGCCAGGTTTCCGTATTCGTGCTCGGGATCGACTATGTAGACCTGGATGCCGCGCCCGAGCGCGCCCATCGCAAGCGTGGACAGCAGGTACGTCTTACCTGCGCCGGAGTGCCCGAACACGCCGATGTTCGCGTTCGCGTAGCGACGCTGGTCGAACGGATCGACCAGGACTGGCGCACCTGTCGCGTGGTTGCGACCGACGAAAAGGCCTCCTGGTTGCTGCAGGTCCGGTTCGTGCCACGGAAAGAACGTCACCAGGGCAGTCGAATCGAGAACCCGCTTGCGCTGCAAACGGTCCGGGCCGCCTGGCCGAGTGGCGAGGTAGCCGTCGAGCATGCGGAAGGTGCATGGCTGGAGCTCGCAGAGAATCGCTTGAGCAGCGGACTCGATCCTTCGCGATCCTGCATCCAGCTCGCCGAGCGTGGGACAAGTCAACGACAGATAGACGGATACATGAAAGGCCTTGTCCTGGCTCGACGCGAGGCGACGCTGCAAATCCTCAGCATTCGGTAGCGCGCCGGCGAGAGTCGGGTCCGAGCTGCCTCCATTTCCGTCGACCATCTGGGTAGCGCGCATGTTGATCAGCTGACGCTGCAGGTAGCCGACGATCCAGGCCGCAGGGAGCGGGGCGGCGTGCCAGGCGAGGCTGACAGCGAGGCCTGGGGGCAGAAGGCGGAATAGCCAGCCCGGGTCTAGTTCCGTGCCGGGCAGGCGCTCGATGTACCAGGTGCGGCTGAAGCCGCGGACGTGTTGAAACCCGGACACAAGTTCTCTGCCGAAGGCGGATGGCCCCGGCGCGTCGTCCATGCGGAACTGGATTCCCATCTCCGTGAGGGCCGATTGCGTGCGGGACGAATGCGCTGTCGTCGTGGCGAGCGACGTCGTGACGCGGTGACATGAGATGGATCGCCGGATCTCCTGCGCGAAACACATATCAGCCCCGCGCAAGTCCTCGTAGTCGGACGGAGTCGGCGAGCTGAATCGCTCCTCTTCACCCGAACCCGGTTCCACCTCGATCACCACCTGGAGCGGAGCATCGAGGCCGTCGAGCAGGCGCCGGAATCCGTTGAGCCAGCGCCGCCGGTCATCCTCCGCGGCCCCGGCGAAACCAATCGGCGAAGTGGTGATGACAGTAGCGCTCGCTGGCGCACTCCAACACATAAAAGGCTCGCGACGCACAACGCGGATCAACGTCGCCTCCGAAAACGACGCGCAATCGTTCGCGGGAGACTCCAGCGCACGCGATAGGTTGATAGGACGAAGACGACAGCATCGGACAGCCATCGATCGGCCGGCCGGGCCCGCCAGCGCCCCCATGCAGCACCGACACCAACCACAAGCAGCGCAAGGGCTGCGGCAGCGCGGATGGGCGTCGACGTCCATTGCGTTGACCAAACGGAGAAGGACGCGAGCAAGGCGACGACCAGATATGCGAGCCGCGTCGGAGTCAGTCCGAAGAGGAGCCTGTCCTCAAGGTCAACGTCAAGCGGAATGCGAGCGGGCATATCTCCAAGTTATTGGGCGGCAACGAAGAAGTGAACCCAGGCTGTTAATCGCCGAAGACCCTTAAAATCAACAGTCGATGCCCACCGACCCGCTCGCGTAGCTCAACTGGCAGAGCAGGGGCCTCTTAAGCCCAAGGTTCAGGGTTCGATTCCCTGCGCGAGCACCATCACGATGAGCTCCATCACGATTGAGCAGCGTCACGATTTGCAAGTCCGCAAAGCGTTGCGAAAAACGGCTGTCTCGATAACCATTGTCCCGCTGGCGAGGGGGCTTGCCACAAGCCCCGGCCGCCGTGCGAGACTGCGCTTTCGATAGCCCACTGCGTGTGAGACGAAGGAGGTGCGGCCTCGCCTTACGACCGTCCATTAGCCGACTACTACTTCGTGCTCGGCGTCCCGCCCGACGCAACGGAGACGGAGTTGCACGCCGCCTGGCGTCGGCAGCTCAAGTACTGGCACCCTGACCGCGCCAACCATCCCGACGCGCTCGAGCACGCGAAGTTAATCAACTTGGCGCACGACGTTCTGACCAACAGCACCAAGCGCGCGGCATACGACCGCCAACGGGCAGCCGCCGGCTGGCGCCCCTCCGCGTCGGCCCCGTCATACGCGCGCCCGGTCCAATGGAAGACGGTAAGCCGCGAGGGCCCGCCCCGCGCCCCGCAGGGATTCGACCGACACGGTTTCGTCGCACGCCTGGAGGAGATGATGAACCGGGGCCGGCTGATGATTGAGAAGCGCAAAGACCTCGCGTCGGCGTCGAAATGGGAGGCGCAGACTCAGGCCTTGCTGCGAGATGAGCTCGGCGACCATGCGTACACAAAGCGCTTCGAAGTGGCACTGAGCCAGCCCCGCCCCGAAGGCCTGGTGGCGGCGTATGGGGTGCTGTGGGCCGCGTACGAGGACGCGCTAAAGGGCGATCTGAAGCCGGTGGTGAAGGAAAGGCGGCCGTCCTGACCTGAGCTGGTTAGATCGCCCGGAAACAACGTCCAAGGGCCGGCACAATTTAGGTCAGCGCGGCACGATTTTGATCGTGGTCGACCGCGCTTCGGGTGTCAGACAGCTGTTGAGGATGCGTCCAGCGTATCGCCGGTACTTGGAACGGTACGCAGCATCGACTTCGTCGTCGATGTCGTGGTCGGCGTCCTCAAAGGCGATGTCTTTCTCAAGGCCGCCGGCCCAGATCCGACCTTCGTGCATCTCGGGGACGGCACGGAACCACGCCGCATTGCGCCCCTTGACGGCTGATCGAACGTAGAGAGCGTCGCCATGCGGCACCGCCCAGACGGTCACCCGATTGTGCAGCTGACCATCGGCTCGACTTACCGCAATTTCAATCTCCTCGGCCCGACCCATCTTGGTGAGCTCGTCCGTAGCCCACGCGGTCATCGACTCGCCGCCTTGCCGATCCGCAGCAGACTTATCGCCGGGTCGGGACGCTCTCCGACCTCGATCGCATGGGGTCCGTTGAAGAGGGCCGCCCGCATGCCTACGCGTCCCCCATGGCCGGCGCCGCCGCGTACTCGGCATCGCTGACGTGATCGCCCCATGTCGCGTTGTTCCCCTTGTCGTCGACGTCGAGCATCGCGAGGTGGGTCATGAATCGCGTCGGCGCCGCGCCATGCCAGTGTTCCTCGC
>Ga0209057_1002009_pt1 | contig 15960 bp, 14 predicted proteins | sample GraSoiAngelo_146_FD_185903 | JGI IMG/M metagenome (GOLD analysis project Ga0209057, IMG submission 185903) | Grasslands soil microbial communities from the Angelo Coastal Reserve, California, USA - 14_1009_05_30cm (SPAdes) (version 2) | ecosystem: Environmental > Terrestrial > Soil > Grasslands ... | reverse complement strand
CCTTGTCGGGCGTCCAGATGGCGGCCTTCTCAACCCTCTTGTCCTTCGACGCGAGATGCGCGGCCGAAGCGAGCGCGTCATCGGCTTCCAGCTCGATTATCGGCCAGACGACAACGCCCATCGCCGCGAGCGCCTCCTCGAGCGGATGGAACTGCGCGAGCAGCGCGGGCTCGATGCCGGCGCCGGTCTTGTAGTCCGGCCAAAGCCGATTGCGAAACGACTCGATCACGTGATCGGTCGCGACACCGACGTAAATGGCGTCGCTCTCCAGCATCTGAAGAACGGTCTGCAGTACGCCAACGACCGCGCCGTAAGGGCGATCTTTGCCTTTGGTAAACCGGTGCAACCCGTAAAAGTGGCGAAACAGTTCGTAGGTACCGTCAATAAGATTGATGATCACAACCCGTTAGGGTAAACCGCCAAGACCGCGTGAGGCGAAGCCTTTTACGCGGTAGAAGTGACGGAAGAGTTCGTAGAGCTCTGTTCAAAGACGTAGCTGTCCAGCACTCGTGTTTTGTGCTACAAGATCGACATGGAAATCAAGCTGACTGCGGTTTTCCGAAAATTTCCCGAGGGATACGCCGGATTCGTGGAAGAGCTGCCCGGTGCGAATACGCAAGGCGCAACGCTGGAAGAAGCGCGTGCAAACTTGAAGGAAGCAGTCGAGATGGTTCTGCAGGCGAATCGCGAATTGGCAGAAGAATCGTTGCGCGGCGCCGATGTTCTGCGTGAACCACTCGCGACCGGATGAAGCGGCGTGATCTGATTCGACATCTTGAACACGAGATTCAGCGGGAGCGCTCGGGTAGACAGCACGAGAATGCTGCCTTTAGGTGAGATTCGCGGGCAGACGAAACTCATCAAAACCACGGCTGTGAATTCCTACGCGAAGGCGGCAATCACAGCATTTACGTCAACCGCCGCGCGCAGAAATCGTCGGCCGTTCCACGTCATCGCGAGATCATCGAATTTCTCGCGCAGAAGATCTGCAAAGACCTGGACATTCCGAAGCCGTGAAGTCTTAGTGCTCGTCCCTGCTTACCGCAACAACTTCTCTGGGAAGTTCGCGTTCCGTTCCCGTTGCAGAATACGGCGCTGACGCCAGCGTAATGTCCTGCCCGGCTTCGTCGGATCCCAGCCTTTCGGATTCGGCAGGACGGCCGCCAGCATTGCCGATTGGTCCCGCGTAAGACCGCGCGCGCTGACGCCGAAATAATGCTGCGAAGCTGCTTCGACCCCGTAGATCCCGCGCCCCATCTCGATCACGTTTGCATATAGCTCCAGGATGCGCCGCTTCGGCAACAGCGCCTCCATCCAGATCGTGTAGTACGATTCCAGTCCTTTCCTGATCCAGGAGCGGCCCTGCCAGAGGAATATCGACCGGGCGCATTGGTTCGTGATCGTGGAAGCTCCGCGAACCGGTTTCCCTTTCCGCTCCGCTTTTTTCATCGCGAGATCCATCTCCTTCCAGTCAAAGCCCTCGTGCTGAAAGAATCGCTGATCTTCCGAAATCCAAAGGTGCTCCAGGAACATCTCAGGAATGTGCGGCAAAGAGATCCAGCGGTAGCGGAGCGGACGCTTTGGCCCGCTCGAGAACATCGCGCTGCCTTGCTCGATCAACATCGGTAGCGTCAATGGAGGATTGATGAATCGCACCACCGCAACCTGCATTGCCGGGATGAGGAGCAAAACCACGAGCAGAATTAGAATCCATTTTTTCCCGAGACCGCGTGAGGCGGAGCTTTTTACGCGGCGTTTCTTTGGTTTCGGCTTGGGCATCTTCGCCAAGAGACTGCGATGGCGACCGAGCGCAACCCGTCGTGATTACGTTCCTGCGCAAGCTGATCACTGACAAGGCCGAGACGCCGCTCGTCGAAGCCGCTACCGTCGTTCCCGTCGCTTAAAAAATCCGCGTTACCGAGGCAAAGCCAAACGACTCTCAACTAAAGGCTCGCTTGTCCGCCGAAGGACGGACTCGCCGTGGCGAGCAGGCCGTTCCATCAACTCTCAACTAATGCGAACCATCGAGACCCGAAAGATCACAAAACCCTGTCCGGAAAATGAATGTCAAGTGTTGAGATCTGACCCCCAAATCTCAAATCTCAACCACAAATGCTGGTTCAGGCTGGGCTTAGCAAATCGCGTAGATCTTTGAAGCTCGTCTGAAGAACCTCCGCACCGGCAACGATACCCTTTGCCCGTTGCGAAACGGTCTCGGTGTAGTCAGTTGAGCGGACTACTTGATATTCCTCTGCCGGAAGGTTCTGCACGATAATTGGAAGGATTGACCTGAGCACTTTTACCCAAGCCTGGATCGCAGCGTCTCCCGTCGCGATGATAAACTCAGGCTTGATCTCAAAGGCTTGCGCTTTTGAAACTCGTCTTCCAGCAATTTCCTCTCGGAGATCTCCAACCACGCGAATCAAGAACTGCTTTGACGCTGGATAGTCAAGCAATCGGAGTTGTTTATGCTCGATATCTGTCATATCGCTGTCGGATTTCGCCTTGAGCTCTTGCTTAACGCGATCGTATGCCCAGCCCAAAGTCTGAACCGCGAAAATGTGACCGATGCTCAGCCAGACCGGAAACACCCTATTATAAGTCACGTCGGATTCGAAGATGTCGCTTTTTGCGCGAATGGCCGTCTGTAAATCACCACTAAACGCACAAAGCATTTGACCGATTTGATCTGCGAACAACGACGTCGCCGCTCTGCGCGTGCTATCCCTTCGGTGAACATACTCGACGCCTTTACTTTTGAACTCCTCTTCAAGGCGGACCTGAACCGGGTCGTTACTGCGTCGATCCCAGGCGACGATTGAATTCTGTGTATTATTGCCGGCAACGATTACCGGAATCATAGCTGGATCATCGACTACGATTATGCGGGCCAAGACAGAAACATTTTTGGCGCGATCTGCTCCAACGGCATGAATCGCACCGGTTGTCTGTGCGCCATTTACAACCGACACACCGTGGATGCGGAGACTCGAATCACCGACGTCAGCCTTCTTTGTAACCAAAGTGATCCCATTGTTTAGAACAAAAAACATTCCGGGCTCCTGCTCCGCGGTGCTTCGGATCCGATTGTTCACATTGCCGGACACCTTTCGTGCGCCTAGGAAGTCTCGAAGATTCGCGCTGAACAGCGCGTTTTTGTGTGTCTCGTACAAGTTGTGCAAGATTTCACCTTTAATCGAGAGGATAAATGCTTTCCATTTTGGCCCACTCTCCGAGATTTTCTCCTGGGCTGGCAAATCGATCTCATCAGCTACTTGGATCGAGCCGAGGGACGTTAGATATAGGGCCTCAATCCGTCTTAATCCAAGTTCGACTACGTCGACCTCCACATCCTTCGTGATATTCAATCCGCCGAGCAGGTGCCGGACGGTCTCGAGTTCTGCTTCTACGTTGTGAGATTCGAGTGCGTTGTGGGCGTAGGCAAAGACCAGTTTGTTTATTGTTTTCTTTTCCAGACCGTCCCTCAGGAGTTTCGCATGTCCGCGGACAGCATCGGGTACCTCCTCAATTGGTCGCTGCAGAAGCCATGCAGCCGCCGTATTTAAATCGCTTGCTTTGTTTGCTGGCGCTTCTTGCTTCCCCCAATCCTGTCCAGTTAATCCTTGAGCGACACATGCCACCCCTTCGGCTTCATTGATGTAAATGATGTCAGCCTTCTTATCAGCGGGATGGTCGGTCAGACTCTCGACCGCGAAGCTTGCTAAGTCTTCCTCGTCCAAATAAAGCGCCATCGCAAACAACGGCAGAGCGTTCTTTCGGTACGGCGTCAGCACAGTGTCCGCTAACAGTCGCCCGATAAACGAATAAGTTGATTCCAGTTCCTGAGGCGTTGCCATAGCACGGTTTGAAGCCCAACTCTTACTCTGATTGCCTATACGGGCAAAACCGAATTCGAAATTGCGCTGCGATATTTGTTTGAATGAGCAGGGCGTTCTTTAAAGGGGATGTCGATCTTCCGGAGCGAAGCGACCGGAAAACGAAGCGGCGGTGCGGTCGCATTCTCCAGAAATTTGCCGGCGCGAAGATATAGTTATGTCAGGCAAAACAATCTTGATGGTTGCCGTAGCAGCGGATTTACTTTGGCGTGCGGCAAATCGCGCAGAACGCAAATGTTTCGTTCGAACTCCATACGCTAGGTTGGGAGGCATTTCAAAACTTGTGCGGAGTCGTCTTGCGTGAAGTTTTGGGTCAGACCGTAACTGTTTTTTCTCCGACGCGAGATGTTGGCCAAGACGGAGCCTTTCAAGGCAACTGGCGACAGCGCAACAAGGAAACGTACACCGGTAGATTCGTCCTTCAGTGCAAATTCAGTTCTAATCGCGATGCCAGCTTCGCTCTCAGCGATCTGGGCGACGAGCTTAAAAAGGTCCGAACCCTGGCCGCGAAGGGTCTATGCGAGACTTATCTTGTTATTACGAACGCGAAACTCTCGGGCGAAGCTGATACTAAAATTCGCAAGGCATTCACGGCGGTACCAGGGATAAAATTCTTCGACGCGTTTGGACGAGAGTGGATTACTCAGCAAATTCGCCAATCACGTCGACTGCGTGCGTTCGTACCGCGCATATATGGCCTAGGTGACCTTTCACAGATTATCGACGAGCGGGTCTATCGACAGACCGATGAGATTCTCCAAAGCTGGAAGGACAACCTTGCTAAATTCGTTCCAACCGATGCACATCATCGGAGCGTACGCGCCTTGTTGGACCACGGCTTCGTTCTGTTACTGGGTGAGCCAATGGCTGGAAAATCCACGATTGCGGCCGCGTTGGCACTTGCGCAGCGGACCAATGGAAATGCGTTCCAATTTTCGCAACAGCTCCGGACGAACTAAAGTTACACTGGAATCCAGATGAGCCGCACCAGTTTTTTTGGGTGGACGACGCGTTTGGGCAAATCCAGTTTGAGCCAGCGTTAGCTGCTGGATGGAATCGCGTGTTTCCACACATGGTGAGCGCGATTCGCAATGGTGCCCGTGTGCTGTTCACGTCGCGTACATATGTTTACCGTGCTGCCGTAAAGCATTGACGTTGAAAAACTTCTCCCGATAGAGAAGCAGCGGATTCTCTATAACCACTTGCGCCTGGGAGCACAACCATCGGAATTTCGGCGTGCAATTAAATTTTTCCTACCCGCGTTGGCTGCGAATGAGAAATTCTTCCCGGAGATCGCAAGACGTCTTGCTGATCCGGTCTTCACGAAAAGTGTGCGGGCGGACTCAGAGTCATTGCGACGCTTTGTAGAAGAACCGAAGGAGTTGCTCGGTGAAATTATAACGCAGCAGTCGCGCGCGAATTTCGCGGCGCTCGCGATCCTGTTTATGCGGGCTGGTAGAATATCCATTCCTATCTCATTTGAAAGAAATGAAGAAGAGGCTATCGAAAGGTTAGGCTCTTCGCTCGCGGAAACGTCCGAAGCGCTTGAAGCGTTAGCTGGCAGTCTCGTGTCGCAGATCGTGGAACGAGGGGAGAGATTTTGGGTGTTTCGTCATCCAACCATTCGCGACGCGATGGCCGCTCATGTGGCGTCGCGACCAGAGCTGTTAGACATTTATCTAAGCGGTGTAAAGCCTAGCGAGCTTCTCCGCGAAGTCGTGTGTGGAGATATTGAGTATGCCGGCGCTAAAGTTCATGTACCCGCAAGCCGTTTCGCTAAGGTTATCGATAAATTAAGGGCCATAAAACTCGATACCTTGTCAGACCGGTACACAACCATCACGTTTTTTGCATACAAGTGTTCTGATGAATTTCTTCGAGTGTGGGCCACACAGTGTAGCGCGCAACTGGAAACAATACTGGCCCAGATGATGACGAGTCATCCGTTCGCCTCGCTGCTTGCCCGCCTTCATGATTTAAAAGAGCTACCGGAAAAAGTCCGTTCCGCGTATGTGACGGAACTTACCGACGCGGCTGTTGATCAGGCGGAAACAATGTTTTTAGAGGATGATGTCAGCGGACTGCTTACCGCTGACGATCGAAAGATGATTCTCCAGCGAGTTCAGGCGGAACTTGTCCCAAACATCAAGTGGAACGTCGAGGAACTCGAATACAACTACGATGATCCCGAGTACGACCTGGACGATTACTTCGGGTCCCTGCGTTCTGGTTACGAAACTTTTTCGGAGACGTTTGAAGATCCGGAGATTGTTGAAGCATTTCAAGACGGCTTGCAGGCAATTGAATCCGCGATCAAGCGGATTGAACGACGTAATGAAGAGCGTGAGTTGGAGAAATCTCAAAGCGACGAAGAGCTGGATGACGAAATGCGAAGAATGGCCGAGTTTAAATCGACTGGTCCAGCGACGCCGATCACTGCCGATCTTTTGCGACAGAGCATTCGCGACGCGACGCCACCGCGTAGCATCTTCGACGACGTCGACGACTGATAGCTAACCGACGATGAAGAGAGAGTGGGGTCAGAGCTAAACTCCGAAAGGTTTCGCGAGCAGGCTATTTAACATTTCCCGAAGGCGAAAAACTGATCTGCCTACGCGCAAGGGCTACGGTGCGACAAGTAAGTGACAAGATCGCAGGCGACAATCACTGTTTTACCTGGCGCAGAGGATGATTGGCTCGCACCCGCTTCGCCAAGTTCACCGCATAACTAAAGAGCTGCGCTTCGCTCTTCTGTGTTCCCATCATAATGACATCATGGGAACACTCGCTTAACAGATCGCCGCAGGCCCCTCTTTCTTCAAAAAAGCGATTTGGGCAACACGCCCTTGAAATCTGGCCCCAATTCCTTCTCCTACATTGGCCGATCTCAAATTTAATAGCTCGTACCTTTGGATAATCCCATTACTGCTAGCGTGTCACTGTCGAGGTCGCCAGTCTGGCGCAAGCCGTTGGTGCTTTGATAACGCCTGATGGCTTTCTGCATCTCAGCGCTGAGCACACCGTCTGTCTCGCCGCGGTAGTAGCCCTGGCGAGCCAGTCGTTCCTGCGCTGCGACAATGATCGAATCGTCTGATTGCGATTTATCGATGTAGCCATTCGGATCGTCGTACACTTCAGTTTGGTAAACACCGGAGTCGTAGTAGCCCTGCGATTGGTCGGGATAGCTATTTTGATCGTAATACATCTGTCCCTGGTAATCGCCTGAGTTGTAGTCGCCGGGGTCGTAATTGTTCGGGTACGGATAATCGTACCCGTAGGTCGACGACCCGTAGCCATCATTCGGAAAGCCATAGTCGTAGTAGTAATCGTCCGGGTAGTACGAAGGCCACCACGGAGAAAATCCCAGATTGAAGATCACCCACGTTCCATTAATAAAAGAGCATCGGTGACCATTCCACCAGTGGTCGCAATTGCGGTTCCAATCGCGATGCCAATCCCCTGAGGCGTGAGCGAAAACGTTTTTTTGCCAGTCATGCCGCAGATGATTGTTTCTATTCCGGAAATTGTTTGCGTTTCGCAGGTTGTTTCCGTTCCGGAAATTGTTAGCGTTCCGTAGATTATTTCCATTCTGGAATTGCGTTCCGATGTTTCGCTGGTTCCAAACGCGTGTGACAGCTGGATTTCTGCGATTCGCCATTGGCGCGACACGATTGCGTTGCGGGATAGTTGCTATCGTGTATGGACCGGAACGCGTAACGAGAGGTCGACTCGAATAAATAGGCCGCCGGTACGCGAAGGATGGTGACGAACGCATCCCAAACGAGGGAGAGCGTTGGCCTGAATAAAAGGGTCTACTGCCGTATGACCGCATCGGCGTCGAGCGGAACGATGAAACACCGCCGGGCCGCATCGGAGCATGAACCGCCGGGGCACTGCGTGTAACTCGCCCTCCCACTTTCGCGGCGGGAACAGCTCCTGGGTTCCCTTGAGCAATCGTGACCGCGCTCGCAACAAGCGCGACGGCAGACAATTTTGTTTTCATGTTTTCGTTTCCCTTCTGTTGCTGAGCCGTTTGCCTGTACAATCTAACGTAGACCGCCTGAAATGAGAAGCATTTCTGCAGTTCGAATCCGCGACTACAATTCTTTCAGCGAATTCTCCGGTTGCGATCGATTGTTTTCTTGATGAAAATCCTCTCCCGAGAACGCAGAGGTTCGAACGAAAACCTTGCGTTTAAACAAGGTCAGCTTGACTTACACAGTTCGATCCTAAACGAGATAAAATTTCAAATTTGGTAAAGGAGCCACCATGCAAACTCACATTGTCAAAATGATCAACGACTTCGAGCACGGCCGGTTGAGCCGGCGGCAACTGATCGCGTATTTGACCGGCATGTTTGCCGCGAGCCTGAGCGCGACCATCGGCTTAGCCGATCAGCAAGACGGACGCGCCGCACCGCAGCCGGCGGACTCGGCCCCCACCTTTGATGCCACCGATCTCAATCACATCGCGCTGAACGTGACCGATGTGCAGCGTTCGCGAAAATGGTGTGGCCTTGCACGATCGGCTCGAGCTCGTCGACCAGTCGGCAGGTTAGATGGCCTCGGAAATCTTCCGCAAGCGTGTAGTAAAACCGGCGCGTGATCTGTAAATCGTGACGCTCCGAATTGCGCCGGTTAAACGCGGAATCGTTTGAGCCTGCACCGAACGCCGCGTAAAATCAGGGCGGCATGGCGGAAGCATCGAAAACGAATGTGCGGCTCGAGATCGCACACGTTTTGTTTATTGACATCGTCGGTTATTCCGCCCGCCCAACGGATGAACAACGGGACCTGGTCGACCAACTCAACCAGGCGGTTCGCAGCTCGGACGAGTTCAGTCGAGCGGCCGCCGCCGGGCGACTCAAGAAGATTCCGACCGGGGACGGCATGGCGCTCATTTTTCAGGATAGTCCCGAGCAACCGATCGAGTGCGCGGTGGAGATCAGCCGCGTTCTAAAACGTCATCCTGATCTGCCGGTGCGCATGGGCGTGCACAGCGGCCCAGTTAGCGCGGTCACTGATGTTAACGGTCGCTTCAACGCCGCCGGAGTCGGTATCAATGTCGCCCAACGTTTGATGGATTGCGGGGACGCCGGTCACATCCTGTTGTCCAAGCGAGTGGCTGAAGATCTGCAACAGAACGGACGATGGCGACCGCATCTGCATGATTTGGGCGAAGTGGAAGTGAAGCACGGCGAACGCGTTCATGTTTTTAACTTTCACGACGGCGACGCGGGCAAGTCAGAACCGCCGGCAAAATTCAGTCAGGCAAAGCGTGATGATCGGGCGACTCGAGGATCGGCGCCTGACAAAGCCACAAGTCAGGTACGCCGTTTCTCCATCTGCGTATTGCCGTTTGCCAACATGAGTGGCGACGCCGAGCAGGAATATTTCAGTGATGGAATCAGCGAAGATATCATCACCGATTTGAGCAACGTTTCGGCGTTGCACGTTGTGTCGCGTAATACCGCGTTCACCTTCAAAGGCAAACCCGTGGATGTGCGACAGGTTGCCAGCCAGCTCAATGTGAGCCATGTGCTCGAAGGCAGCGTTCGCAAAGCTGCCGGTCGCGTGCGCATTACCGCGCAATTGATCGATGGTTCCAATGACAGTCATGTCTGGGCCCAGCGCTTCGACCGTGATCTGCACGACATTTTTGCCATTCAGGATGAGATTTCTCACGCCATTGTCGACGCGCTGAAGGTGAGGCTTCTTCCGGAAGAGAAGAAGGCGATCGAGCAGCACGGCACCGAAAACGTCGACGCCTACAATTTGTTTTTGATGGCGCGCCAGACTTACGCCACCTCATTAGAAGGCGATGCTCGGCGGCTCGATGCCATTATTCGGATGTGCCGGCGGGCGGTGGAGATCGATCCTAACTATGCCGATGCCTGGGCATTGATCGCATTGGCCGAAATGGCATTGCGCGCGAGCGTAGGCCGGAAGGGGGGTGACGCGGGGCTGGCAGCGGCGGAACGAGCTCTCGCGCTCAATCCGGAGCTGGCCGAAGCCCATGCGGTAAAGGCGAGAATTTTGGCCGAAGAAAATCGTTTCGATGAGGCCGACCACGAAATCGACATTGCCCTTCGGCTTGATCCAGAGTCATATCAGGTTAATCGGTCCGCCGGTCTTCTGAGATTCCGACAGAAGCAAATCGAAGAACTGGGAAAAATCGGCGACACTCGAGGAGAGTGATATTGGATCGGTTGGGATGCTGGTTACCATTTATAGCGTTCTCGGCCAGCACGACGCCGTTCAGCGGGCTGCAAGAATGTCGCTGGAGAGATGTGAGAAAATCCTGGCCCGGGATTCCAGTAACGGGGCGGCATTGGACCAATCAAGTGTTGCACTGGCGGTACTGGGTGAGCGTGAGCGAGCCAAGGAACGCATGGAGCGCGCGTTGCTGGTCGGTCCCGATAACATAACGACGCGCTACAACTTTGTGTGCACACTGGCCAATTATTTGAAAGATAGAGATGCGGCTTTAGAGATGCTTCGACCAGCATTCGAACAGATGGGCGCTGGTCTGATTCATCACGCCAAGATAGACCCTGACCTCGACCTGATCCGGGATGACCCACGCTTCAAAGAGATGCTGGCTGCCGCCGAGGAACGAGTGTCCCCTGAAACGCTGCCGGCTGCGCACACGGCTACGGCGAGCCACGGAAAAGACGAGAGCTGATCCGCCTACGCGCAAGGCATGGCGCGAGCCGTCCCTTGGCGAAGAGGAAAGAGGTAGCGGCGGATCACCGATCCGCCAAACGTCCAACGCTCAACGTCCAATGCGGGGGCGGAAGAAGAAGGGGACAACGTTTGGCGAGACGCCGGAACCAACGCCCGAGACCGCGCATGCTCCCAGAGAGAATCTGTTCGGCGAGGCGCCGGACGCAGCACGCGAGGCGGTCCGAGCCGGACTGGCACAGTGCTCCCCAGCAGAATTCGTGCGCCTTCGGCGTTAGATATTAGCACGCCCTCGCCGATATTCGCTAAATTGTGCGGCGGACAAGCCTTTGCACTCTGGAAGAGTAACAAGTGATCTGCGACGAGTTTGAAGTCAGAAGTCACACATCAGATCCAACCAAAATCTTGTGTTTAAACAAGGTCAGCCTGACTTAAACAGTTCGATCCTGAACGAGATAACCTTGGTAAAGGAGCCACCATGCAAACTCAAATTGTCAAAATGATCAACGATTTCGAGCACGGCCGGCTGAGCTGGCGGCAACTGATCGCGTACTTGACCGGCATGTTTGCGGCGAGCCTGGGCGCGACCATCGGCCTAGCCGATCAGCAAGACGGACGCGCCGCACCGCAGTCGGCGGACTCGGCCTCCACCTTTGATGCCATCGATCTTAATCACATCGCGCTGAACGTGACCGATGTGCAGCGTTCGCAAAAATGGTACGAGAAACACCTTGGCTTGAAACCGACGGGACGAGAAGGCTTCCTTACCACCGGCAAAGGCTGGTTGGCGCTCTTTCAGGGCGAGAAGCCCGGTCTGAATCACTACTGCTACAGCATCGCGAATTATGATCCAGCCGATGCGGTCGCGAGACTCAAAGCCGCCGGTCTCGCGCCCAGACGCGAAGACGGGCGTGTGTATTTTGCCGATCCGGACGGCATCGAATGTCAGGTCGCGAATGCGTGATAGAAGATAGTAAGAATTAAGATTTAAGAAGTAAGAATGAAGCGCGCGGGACGCGCGACATAGAAGGTAAAGTGACGAGGGTAGGAGCGAGCAAGCCCGGGAGGCGAGCGAGTTTCAATTAAGAAGTTCATCAATAATGATGAGTGACCTGTCTCATTCGCCTAACGATTGAGCGCTATCCCAGGCGGCTTTGGCCAAGCGGGCGATGATCGCATCTCACGTGTTATCATCGGCGGCGGAATCGGAGACGAATGCGGCCACGGCGAGGTGTCGACCATCGGGCAGAGTGATAATGCCGATGTCGTTAGTCGCGGAGGTGATGCCGTTTTGAGTGCCGCCGGTGCCGGTCTTGTGTGCGACCACGGTCCCAGCGGGCAATTCTCCTTTGAGCCGCTTCGCGCCCGGAATGGCTTCGGTCATCAGCTTCAACAGCAGGCCTTGGCTCTCCCGCGAGAGGCCACGCTGAGATTGCAAGGCCGCGAGGAGTGCGAGCGCGCCTTTGGGAGTCGCCCAGTTCCGATACTGCGTTTCCCAATCCCGGCCGATTTCTTTCTCGTAGTTAACGACCTGGATGTCCGACACGTGAATCCCCTCCAGGAACAACATGACCTTGGCCGGACCGCCGATCAGTTTCATAAGCACATCGCTGGTGCTGCCATCGCTCTCGCAAATGGTGTAGCGAAGAAGTTCCGCTATGGTCAGCTCGGTACCGCCCGGATATTTATCGCGCACTGGGCTAGACATTCCTTTTCGCGCGAAATCGCTTGGCTCGACCTTCACGTGCTGGTCGAGCTTCAGCTCTCCGCGGTCAACGCGCTGCAATACCGCCATCGAGATCGGCAGCTTGTAAACGCTATGCATCGGGAAATGCTCGTCGCCATGAAGGCTGGCCGTTTCGCCCGACTCGAGGAGCTGGGCCGCGACGCCGACGGGCCCTTTCGCCGCGGGAGCAATCTTTTCGAATTGACTTGGCAAGCCAGCGAAAGGGAGCGCGGTGGCCAGAGTGGCAGCGATAAAGAGATGTCTCATCCTCGCCGGAGGCTAGCTGGGAGTTGCATTTCAAACAATCACCGAACAAGCGTGAATTGATGCTATACGTGAATCACGTATAGCATTGGTTTTCGAGCGGACGTAAGGGTCAACAAGGGATCAAAGGGATCAACAAGGGTCAGAGCTTACTATCGATTGCTCGCCGCGATAAACGGGATCGCAAAGCTCGTCGGGTTGGCGGGCGCACATGCTTCTGGCGAAGCCTTAACTCTTCGCTGTCGGCAGTCGCTGGGGTCACTTCTTTGATTTCGATGACGGCCACCTGTTGTTGACCGGCATGGCCGGGGTAACGTTCGGCAATGATTCGCGTACGCTTAGCTGAACGCGTTAGTCGCGGACGGGCGGTGACAGTCCCCGGCAGGGATCGGCTGGAGATTGTTTGGATCGAGCAGGCTCCGCTGCGAGCCAGTGCAGCAGGCAAATGCACCGACATGATGGCACGGTTGGAGCAAGCGCGACTTTGCTGGCATCAGTTTGAACGGCAGGATAAGCCCGCGTTCGTTCGCTGGCGGGCCCGCGAGTTTGGCGCGTTGCTTAGCACCGCGCGGGATGTCGAGGATAAGATTCGGGACGCGCAAAACCTCATTCATGAAGTGGAGATGGAAATGCGGAGAAAAATCCAGGATCCGCACAGCGCCTATCGGAGAACGCTGTTTCGGCGAGAAAATCCCGGCGTCGCCGAAGATAGGGAGACTTCCTCTAACGGATCGCAATCGACGCCTCACCTGAGCGAATTCGAGCAGGAAGCTCTGTTTGAGGAATGGGTGCAAACATTTCTGGGCACGAACCCGGCCAAGATGGATGACGAGGCTTATTCGACCAGCTTTGAAGTTTTTAAATCACATATGTTCGTTAGGCCGGGAAGCGCGCCGGGCCGATCCGATCCCCGACCGGAGGATGTCCGGCGTTCTGCGGTCGATGAGGAACCCGCGGAACCGGGAACGATTGATCCGAGGGTAAAGGAAATCTATCGGCGGCTGGTGCGTCGATTGCATCCCGATTGGCGCGCCGATGGCGATGCCACTGTTTCTTCGCTTTGGCATGAAGTCCAGGAAGCGTATGCGGCAGGTGACGTTGCCCGGATGGAACTTTTGCTGGCGCTCAGCGATTTATCGAACGCGCTCGGCGCGAGCACAACCCTGTCGCAGATGCGCTCGGCTCTTAGCGAATTGACCCGGTCGGTCCGCGCTCTGGAGTTAAGCCTGGTCGAAGCCAGGCGGGAAGATTCGTGGAACTTTGCACGCACAGGTCCATCGGAGGATCTGCGGTCGCGAGTGGAGCGGCAATTGAAGCATGACCTGGCGTTGCGACAACAACGCCTGCAGTTTCTCACCGGAACCATCGCCGGATGGGCGATGATGTCGAGAGGGTAATTATCGAGCAGATGGACGAGCAAAATATTCGCGCGGCGATAGACCGACATTGGGCGGCCTCCGCCGCGGGCGATCAAGTTGGCGAACACGAAATCTATCATGATGACGCTGTTTGCGAGTATCCGCAGTCAGGCGAGATCATTTACGGTCGCCAAAATTTGCAGGCGCTGCGTAGCCATCACCCTGATAAGCCATCTGAATTTAGCGTCAGGCGGATCGTAGGGGAAGGTAGCCTCTGGGTTAGCGAGTACGTGATTAACTACGGCGGCAAACGTCTCTTTACCGTGAGTGTCATGGAATTCCGAGACGGAAAAGTGTCGCGCGAAACACAATATTTCGCCGATTCATTTGATGCTCCTGCCTGGCGCGCCCAGTGGGTTGGGCGCGCGCCCTGATTCGCCCAGACGTTCCCAAGCGCGCGAGTCGCCTTCAGATCTTTTCCCAAGCCCGCGAGGCGACCGGGTCGCGGCCTTCATCGAATTCGATGTGGTCAATGAGGGTCTCGATCGGTTTACCCGTTAGGCCGCTCTCTTTTATTCGCTGCGAGAGGACTCGGCTTCGTTCGTCGCGCCAGCCGAGTTTGGCGATGAAGCGGTTCCAGACGTTGCACTCTTCGTCGGTGCGCGAGGCGCCGTGGGCGTGCGCCCAGTTCAGGACGGCTTCGTCGGGCTCGCCGGCGAGCGTGCGTTTTTTTATCTCCGAATAGGGGACGCCGAGGAAACGGCAGCAGCGCCCGTCGAGCGTGAACTGGTGCTCGCCGAGATTCTCCACGTAATCCGGCGGGAGCTGACCGGCGGCGTGCAGGCGAATCTTATCCAGCATCCGCCCGAAATAGATCAGACGTCCGACTTTGTCGTAGCAACTGCGCAGGCCTGGAATGTTTGGCATGAGAGAATAATAATGAGCCGCGAGAGGGCGCGAAGCATTGGCGGCTCTTTGAACACGTATAACAATTTCATTTTAAAATAATTTCACGAATCAATTCAATGCCCAGAACTTTTCTGTATTCACTCCGTTCCACTCTTTTCTTGTTCTGAAACTCGGTGCTACCGATTACCTTCCTGGCGACATATTCTTGTTCGATGCCTTTATCGCCGATGTTCCCACCATAAGCCGCCATGTTTTTAAAAGTGAGATATAAAAATATATTGGGCTGATCCGGTGATTTGGGACTGGCCTGGAAGACCTTGTAATCGATGATTATTCCAGCTTTCTTCATGGCTTCCATGGTCGGCTTCCATGTCGAATTCAGCCAATCGATGTACTCGGCAAAATGCCCGTACTCAACTTGTAGGTAGTTCACCTCAGTGACCGGGCCGTCAGTATACTGGCGGTCATTCTGGGCAAGTGCATCCCGGGTCAGTGTATCCTGGGCACGTGCATCAAGCGAAAGCAAGGAAGCTGCGAGACACATGGATAACAAAATAGTCTTAATCATTTTTCTTCACCTGTTGTGACATTTCTCTACTCGGCTAACATCCGGATTAACCTGACCTGTCCCGAGTGTTTCGAAGTCGATATTAGCACCTGTGCAACGTTCACAAAGTTCATTTTAGTCACTATGATATTGCGATTTCGGTAGAATCTTCCTATTGTTGTTCCTCAAGCCTCGGGTGACCGCCATGTTCGAAGACATTCATGCATTGGTCGAATTTGCCGAAGCCGGATCGATCGCGCGCGCGGCAAGCCGCCTGCATCGCACGCCCTCCGCCATAACGCGCCAAATGCAGAGACTCGAGGCCGAACTCGGCGCCCAACTGCTCGACAGATCCGTCAAGCCGCCGCGGTTGACGCCGCTGGGCATCCGGATCGTGCAACAGAGCCGCGACGTGCTGAAGCACGTCGACGACCTCAAGGCTCTCGCTGCGACGGATGCGGAGCCTTCGGGGCTATTTCGCATTGGTGTTTCGCACGCCCTGGCCGATGGCGAGTTGGTCAAGCCGGTGCAGGCGCTGACAAAGCGCTTTCCGAAACTCAAGCTTAGTCTTCTGAGC
>Ga0209057_1002007_pt1 | contig 15966 bp, 8 predicted proteins | sample GraSoiAngelo_146_FD_185903 | JGI IMG/M metagenome (GOLD analysis project Ga0209057, IMG submission 185903) | Grasslands soil microbial communities from the Angelo Coastal Reserve, California, USA - 14_1009_05_30cm (SPAdes) (version 2) | ecosystem: Environmental > Terrestrial > Soil > Grasslands ... | reverse complement strand
CGCTCGCGAGGCCGACGGCGGCCGACGGGACGTCGGTCGTGACCAGCGCGCCGTGCCCGAGAACGTCGGGATAGGTGACGACGAGGGCGAGCGCGAGGAGCCCTCCGCCTCGGCCGAACCGTGCCCGCGCCCAGGCGTAGGCGACGAGTGCCAGCAGGACCGGGAACACGACGAGCGGTAGCCGCGCGGCGGTGACGATCGAATCGGCGCCGGGGCGCGCCCCGGCGAGGACGAACCCGGGATTGTCGTGAAAGAGGAGGCGTTCCCCGTAGGCGAACGACGCGCCGCTCGCCTCGGCCGGCTGCTCGCGTGCGAGCGCGAGGAGCGGGCCCGCCGAGCCCTCCTTCACGCCGAGCGCCGCGATCGTCGCCCCGGCGATCAACTTGACGAGGGGCGGGTGCTCCGGGTTCAGGACCACGTCGCCATGCGTGACGTAACTGAAACCGGCGCCGATGTGGCTCTGCTCATCGAAGGTGATCGAGAGGCTGCGCACGACGTCCACCTCGACGACGGCGAGCGCGCCGAGGACGAGAGCGGCAGCGATGCCGGCCGCGCGCGGCGAGCCGAGCAGCCGGGCGAAGCGCGGCTCGAGCACCATGCCGGAGTGCTGCCGACTTAAGGCCGCGCCGGTCGAGCGCGGGCCGTCACGCGCCGGCGGGCCGCCCGCTCGCCCGCCGCCCGAGGCGGCTCAGCACCGCGCCCAGCTCGCCCGTTTCCACCGCCGCGCCGTCGCGGAAGGCGATCACCTCGTGCGCCATGGGCGAGAGGCGCGCGCCGGGCACGAGGACGCCGACCAGGTTGAGCGGATCCGCGGCGGCCACCACCACGGTCTCCGGCTCCTGCGCGCCCCGCCGCACCGCGCGCAGCGCCTCCACCGCCTCGGGGAGCGCGAATTGCTCGCCGACCAGTCCGGCGACGAAGCGCCCGCCGCGGATCTCGCCGCGCGCCTCGAGCGTGCGGAGCGCGCCCAGGACGACGCGCCACGGCGGCATGCGCGACTCGCGCGCCACGAGCTCGCGCACGACCACACCCCAGCGGCGGAGAAGCTGGCCGGCGAAGCGCATCGGCTCGGCCTCGGCGCCCGCGTCGGAGCCGGCGCGCAAGAGCGCCCAGCGGCCCGCCGGCACGAGTCGCGCCCGCCCGCCGCGCACCGCGCGCAGGCGGCGCGGGCGGCGCTCGGTGTCCGGCTTGAGCAGGGTGCGCAGGCCCGCGGTGCCGTCGCCGGTGACGAGACCGCGCGCCACCAGCGTCCAGAGGGCCTCCTCGGCGGCCGCCGGCAGGAGGCCGGTCGCGCGCGCGATGTCCGCCAGGAAGGAGGCGCCGTGGCGCTCGAGGTGCGCGAGCACGGCACGCGCGGCCGAGGGCAGGTCGCCCACGCCGTGGCTCGGCGCCAGGAGCCAGGCGAGGTCCTCGCGCAGCACGAAGGCGAGCGGCGCCGCGCGCGTCGGCGCCTTCGGGCGGCGGGGGACTTCGTTCTCCTCCGGCGGCGGATCGGTCGCGAGGCGGCCCCACGCCACCGCACCCGAGAGGCAGAGGCCGTCGAGATCGGCGGGGTCGTAGCGCGCGATGCGCGCCGGCAGCACCTGGGTCTCCCAGGCGCGCGCCGGCAGCTCGAGCCCCTGGAGCTGGCCGATCACCTCGAGGAGCCCGTCGCGGCCGTGGAGCTGCGTCCCCGGCTGCACGTGCTGCCAGCGGAAGAGAAAGCGCATCAGATCGGCGGCGGAGACGGGCTCGATCTCGCGGCGGAGCCGGCCGAGGGTCAGGCGGTGGATGCGCGCCAGCAGGCGGCGCTCGCACCACTCCTCCCCGCCCGCGTCCGGCGTGAAGCGGCCGCGGAGCGCGATGCCGGCCCGCTCGAGCCCGGCGAGCCCGATCGCGACGGCGCTCGGCGAGAGGCCGGTGCGCGCGGCGAGCCCCTCGGCCGTCGCCGGGCCCACGCACTCGAGCCAGCCGCCGAGGAGCGCGTGCAGGGCCTCCTCGCGACCGGGCTCCGCCCCGGGCCAGTCGAGGTCCGCGCGCAGCCCGGGCACGGCCGCGCGCGCGACGGGCAGCCGCTCGACCGCAACCAGCGCGCGGAGCGCGCCGCTCTCGCCCCACGTCGCGCGCCCCGCCGCGGCGAGCTCGGCCGCGAAGCCGCCCCAGCCCGCCGCCTCGATCTCCGCCGCGGGCACGAGGACCATCGAGAGGAGCGCGTCGTGCAGCTCGTCGGCGTCGCGCACGTCGGGCCACGCCTGCGCGCGGACCTCCGCGATCGCCGCGGGGTCGAGCGCGCCCAGGCCCGCGGCCAGGTCCGGGTCGGTGCGCCGCAGCGCCACCGCGCGCGCCCGCCGCTCCTCGAGCGGCGCGTCGTCGAGGTACGTGTAGGGGTTCGAGTTCAGGATCTCGTGCGACATGGGCGAGGGGGCCGCGGTGTCGATGGCGCGCGTCGCGACCTCGCCGCGGCCGATGCGCGCCAGCACCTCCGCGAGGCCGTCCACGTCCATCGCCTCGTGGAGACAGTTGTCGATCGTCTCGCGCACCAGCGGGTGCTCCGGGACGGTGATCGGCCCGACGACGTTGTCGGCGCATGCGGCCTGCGCGGGGAAGACGGCGGCGAGGAGGTCGTCGGCACGCATGCGCTGGAGCGGCATGGGCACGCGCCGGCCGCCCGCGTGCCGGAGGAGCGCGAGCGAGCGGGTCGCGTTCCAGCGCCAGCGGTTCGTGAAGAGCGGCGAGGCGAGGGCCGCCTGGACGAGGTCCTCGTGCAGCGTCTCGCGCCGCACCATCGCGAACACGGAGTCGAGCGGGAAGCTGTGCTGCTCGCCGAGCGAGATGACCAGGCCGTCGTCGGTGGCGGCGGCCTGCAGCTCGAAGTTGAAGGTGACGCAGAAGCGCTTGCGCAGCGCCAGACCCCAGGCCCGGTTGATGCGTCCCCCGAAGGGCGCGTGCACGACCAGCTGCATGCCGCCCGCCTCGTCGAAGAAGCGCTCGGCGACGACGCAGCCGGTGGTCGGCACCGTGCCGAGCGCGGCCTCGGTCGCCCCAACGTAGGCGCCGAGCTGCGCTGCGGCGTCCGCGGACAGGCCACACGCGTCCACCAGCCAGCTCGTGTCCGGCAGGCGCGCCGCCACCGCCGCGCGCAGCGCCGAGACCGCGGCCGACAGCTCGCGCGTGCGCGCCGGCGCCTCGCCGAGCCAGAACGGGATGGTGGGCGGCGCGCCGGCCGCGTCCTCGACCCGCACGCGGCCCGCCTCGACTCTCCGGATGCGCCACGAGCGGTTGCCGAGCAGGAAGATGTCGCCCGCCATGCTCTCGACCGCGAAGTCCTCGTTGACCGTCCCCACCTTCAACCCCTGTGGCTCCTCCACCACCTCGTAGTCGGCGTTGTCGGGAATGGCGCCGCCGCTCGTGATCGCCGCGAGGCGCGCGCCGCGCCGGGCGCGCACGCGGCCGTGTACGCGGTCGAGGTGCAGCAGCGCGCCGCGCCGGCCGCGCCGGGTCGCCACGCCGTCGGCCAGCATGTCGAGGACGGCGTCGAAGTCGGCGCGCTCGAGCCTGCGGAACGGGTACGCCCGCCCGACGAGCGCCCAGAGCTCCTCGACCTGCAGGTCGCCGGTCGCGACCGTCGCCACGCACTGCTGGGCCAGGATGTCGAGCGGGTTCTCGGGCACGCGGAGCGTGTCCAGCTCTCCCGCCCGGACGGCGCGCACCGCGGCCGCGGCCTGCACCAGGTCGTCGCGCGTCAAGGGGAAGACGACGCCCTTCGGCACCCCCCCGCGCGTGTGGCCCGAGCGGCCGACGCGCTGGATGAGCGTCGCGAGCGCGCGCGGCGCGCCCACGTGGCAGACGAGGTCGACGGCGCCCACGTCGATGCCCAGCTCGAGCGAGGCGGTCGCGACCACCACCGGCACCTCGCCCGCCTTGAGGCGCGCCTCGGCCTCGAGCCGCGTCCGCCGCGCCATGCTGCCGTGGTGCGCGGCCACGCGGCCCTCGCCCAGGCGCTCCTCGAGCTGGTGCGCGACCCGCTCGACCAGACGGCGGGTGTTGACGAACACGATGGTCGTCCGGTGCGCGCGCACCTGGGCGGCGATACGGTCGTAGATGGCGGCCCACAGCTCGTGGGTGGCGATCGGGCCGAGCTCCTGGTCGGGCACCTCGAGCGCGAGGTCGAGGGCGCGGCGGTGGCCGACGTCGACGATCGCGCACGGGCGCGGCGCCGCCGCGCCGGCCAGCAGGCGCGCCACCTCCTCGATGGGACGCTGCGTGGCGCTGAGCCCGATGCGCTGGAGCCGCCGCCCCGTGAGCGCGTCCAGGCGCTCGAGCGAGAGGGCCAGGTGCGCGCCGCGCTTGTCGGCGGCGACCGCGTGGATCTCGTCCACCACGACCGTGCGCGCGCCCGCGAGCCAGCGCCGGCTGCCCTCGGCGGTGAGCAGGATGTAGAGCGACTCCGGCGTGGTCACCAGGATGTGGGGCGGGCGGCGCCCCATCGCCTGGCGCTCGGCGGCGGGCGTGTCGCCGGAGCGTACGAGGACGCGGATCTCGGGCAGCGGCGCGCCCGCCTCCTCGGCCAGCGCCCGCATCTCGGCGAGCGGGCGAGCGAGGTTCCGCTGCACGTCGTTGCCGAGCGCCTTCAGCGGCGAGACGTAGACGACGTCGGTGCGCTCCTCGAGCCCGCCGGCCCCGGCGGCGCGCACCAGGCGGTCGAGCGACCAGAGGAAGGCGGCGAGCGTCTTCCCCGAGCCGGTGGGCGCGGCGATGAGCGTGTCGGCGCCGCGGGCGATGGCCGGCCACCCCTCCGCCTGCGCCGGCGTCGGCGTGCCGAAGCGCTCCCCGAACCAGCGCGCGACCAGCGGCGAGAAGGCGACGGCCACGAGGAGGTCCTACCTACCATCCCCGCGCCGCCAGGCCAACGTGCTTTTCCCGCCGCTCCGGCCCCGGGTATAAGGCCGCGTGCCCGCGCCGCCCGCATCCCGCTCCGCGCGGCGTCGCGCGGAGCGCCGGCGCTCGCCGCCGGTGCCGGCCGAGCGTCCCGCACGGCCCGCGCTGCTCCGCGCCGTCACGCTGCCGCGCGTCCTCGCCGCGCTCTGGCTCGCCGCCACGGCCGAGCTGCTCGTGCTCACCGCGCTCGCCGCCCACGAGCGGACGACCTGGTACCTCGCCGTCGACCAGTTCGGCTACCTCACCTTCGCGCACGACCTGCTGCACGGCCGGGTCTTCCACCACTGGCCGCCGCTCGACGCGCTCGCGGCGCGGCTGCCGGCGCGGGTCGACGTGCTGGTGCAGACCTACGTCGCCGACCACGGGCGCCTCTACTGCCGCTACCCGCCCGGCTACCCGCTCCTCCTCGCGGGCTGGATCGGGCTCCTCGGCGACGACGCTGCGCACGTCCTCAACCCGACCATCTTCCTGGCCCTCCTGGCGCTCCTCATCGCCTTCCAGGCGCGCCTCTTCCACTCGCGCTGGTGGGCGACCGCGGGCGTGGCGCTCGTCGTCCTCCTCTCGGGACGGACGGAGCTCTTCCTCTGGGCGCTCACCATCGTGCGCGATCCCGCCACACATCTGGCGGCCCTGCTCGGCCTCTTCCTGCTGCTGCCGGCGGGCGGCGCGCGGCTCTCCGCCCGTCGCGTCGCAGCGGCGGGGCTGGCGCTCGGCTACGCGGGCTCGATTCGCCCCGACGCCGTCCTCTACCTCCTGCCGGCCGGGCTCATCGCCGCCGCGCGCTGGCGCGACGAGCGTCCGGGGTGGCGCCCCGCGCTCCGCCAGCTCGCCGCCGGCGCCGTCGCGCTGACGCTCGGGCTGGCGCCGCTCCTCGCCTACAACACGGCGGCGACGGGACGGCCCTGGCGCTTGACGCAGGGCATGGAGGTGCAGGGGTTCCTCGCCGCGCCGCCGGGCGACGCGCGCGCCCCCCGCATGGGCTTGCCGCCCGGGGCGTGGGGGGCCGGCACGCTCGAGACGGTGCAGTGGCGGGGCGGCACGCTCGAGACGGTGCAGGGCGGCGGCCTCCGGCTCGCGAACCTGCCGCGCGTGCTGCCCGAGAACCTCGCCCACCTGCGCGCGGCATACGGCGACGCGCTCCTCGCGCTCGCCGTCTTCGGCGCGCTCGTGGCGCTCGGCGGGCGGCGCATCCTCCTCCTCGCGGCCCTCCCCTACGCGCTCCTGGCACTCATCTTCTTCAGCTGCTGGTCGAAGCCCGACCCGCGCTACCTCTCCGGCGTGCACCTCCTCCTGCCGCTCCTGGTCGTCGAGGGAGCGCTCGGGACGCCCGCGCTGGTGCGGCGCCTCGCGCGCGCCGGGCGGCCCGCCGAGGCCTGGGGGCTGGCCGCGGGCTTCGCCCTGCTGCTCGGCGCGGCCACGCTCGGCGTGGGCGAGGGCGCCGGGACGCTCGCGCGCCGCCTCTTCCTCGTGCCCGCGCTCGCGGCGGCCGGAGCCCTCGCCGCCGCCACGTGGTCCCGGCGCGACGTCACGGCGGGCGTCGCACCCGCGCTGGCGCTCGCGCTCGTCGGGCTGGCCGGCTGGCGCCTGTCGCACATGCTCGAGCTCAGCGCGGCCTTCCAGGAGCCGGAGATGGCGCACGCGCGGGCCGTCTTCGCGCGCAAGGTCGAGCCCGGCGCGGTCGTCATCACCACCGAGGACGTCGGCCGCCCCGCCGAGAACATCGAGTACTACAGCGGCGTGGCGCACGCGCTCTACCTGACCGACCTCGAGCGCTGGGGCCTCACGGTCGGCGACGCGGCCGAGCTCCTCGCGCGCGGGGGAATGCGCCCGTACCTCCTGCTCCCGAAGGCGCACCCCGGCCTCGACCCGCTGCTCGCGGCGCTCGGCCGCCGCTTCGCGGTCGAGCTGGCCGCCGACATCCCCGCGCGGCGCGCGGTCGACTACTTCGTCGCCGCGCAATTCCTCCCCGAGGGCATCCACATGCAGCTCCATCGCCTCGGGCCGCTCGGCGCCGGCGCGCCTTGACGCGCTCCGGGCCCGGCACTAGGAGGCTGTCGGGTAATCATGGCGGCTGCGGCGAACGATCCGGGGGCTGCGAGCGGCGTGCTCGCTCCTCCCTCCTGCGGCGTGCCTTCAGGCACGCCTCGTCGGTCGTCGCTGCGCTTGCCGCTCTCGCTCCCCGGCTCGTTCGCCTCGCTCACCATGATTACCCGACAGACTCCTAGAAGCACGCGGTTGGTCCCGGCATGATGCTCGCTCGCCGCATCGCGCCGATCGCGGCCGTGCTCCTGCTCGCCGCCGCGTGCGGCAGCGGAGCCGGTGGCGGGCCCGCGCTCTCCGACGACGCGCTCTCCGAGCGCCTGGCCGACTACTACCAGAAGAGCGTCTCCAGCCCCGGCGTCACCTTCAAGGTCGTCAAGCTCGAGGACGCGGGGATGCCGGGCTGGCGCAAGGGCACCATGGTCGCCTCGCTCGGGCAGCAGAGCCAGAACATCGGCTTTTACGTGACGGCCGACGGGCACTACTCCTTCCGCGGCGACCTGACGGACCTGACCGTCGATCCGCTCGAGCAGACCATGAGCAAGATCTCGCTCGACAACCAGCCCGAGCGCGGCCCAAGGGACGCGAAGGTGACCATCGTCGAGTACTCGGACTTCGAGTGCCCGTTCTGCGCGCGCGTCTACACCACGCTCGAGAACGACGTGCTCAAGGACTACGGCGACAAGGTGCGCTTCGTGTTCAAGAACTTCCCGCTCACCGCCATCCACCCGTGGGCGGGGGACGCCGCCCTCGCCGCCGAATGCGCCTTCCAGCAGGGCAACGACAAGTTCTGGACCATGTACAACGGGCTCTTCTCCCAGCAGGGCGAGATCACCAAGGACAACCTGAAGGACGAGGCGAGCGAGATCGCCAAGGACGGCGGGCTCGACGTCCCAAAGTTCCAGGAGTGCTTCGACGGAAAGAAGTCGCAGGACGCGGTCGACGCGGACGTGCAGGAAGCGGGCGCGCTCGGCGTCAACTCGACGCCGATGTTCTTCGTGAACGGGCGGAGGCTCTCCGGCGCACTGGCGCCCAACGACTTCAAGCAGGCGATCGACAGGGCGCTGGGGGCCCGGGGATAGCGCGCCTGAGGCTCCCGGGTCGCCCGCGCCTCGCCCTCGCCGCCCTCCTCGTCGCCGCCGCGGCGATCCTGGTGAGCGAGGCGATCGGCGACTCGGTGACGGTCGACGAGTTCGCGCACCTGCCGGCCGGCCTCTACTACCTCGAGACCGGCCACTTCGACGTCTACAATCTGTCCCCGCCCCTCCTGCGCGAGCTGGCGGCGCTCCCGGTCCTGGCCGCCCGCCCGGCGGGCGACTTCGCGCGCTTCACGACCTTCCCCGAGCACTGGGCGCTCGGCTACGAGTTCATGGAGCGCAATCGGGATCGCTACCATCTGCTCTTCGTGCTCGGGCGGCTCCCGATGGTCGCGCTCGCGCTCGGCCTGGTGGTCGCCGTCTACCTGTGCGGCGCCCGCCACCTCGGCACGAGGGCGGGCTTGGCGGCCGCCGCGCTCGCCACCTTCTGCCCCACGGTGCTCGCGCACGGGCATCTCGTCGGCACCGACGTCGGCGCGGCGCTCGGGATGTTCCTCGCCGTGTGGGCGGCCTTCGAGGCTCTCGGCGCGCCGACCGCCGGCCGCACGCTGCTCGCCGGCCTCGCCGTCGGCGCGGCCGAGCTCACGAAGTTCTCCGCGCTGACCCTCTACCCGATGCTCGCCGTGCTGGCGCTGGTGGCGTGCGTGCGCGGCCCGCGGCGGTGGCAGCCCTGGGCCGTCGTGGCGGCGGCGGGCGCGCTGAGCCTGGTGGTCGTGAACGCCGGCTACCTCGCGCACGGGAGCGGCACGCCGCTCGCCGCCTACACGCTGAAGAGCCCCGGCCTGCGCGCGCTCGCAGGGGGCCCGCTCGGGGCGCTCCCCCTCCCGCTCCCCGCCGATTTCGTGCGCGGCTTCGACAAGCAGCACTTCGAGGCGATGAGCTACTACACGGTGTACTTCCACGGCGAGTGGTCGACGCACGGCCGGTGGTACTACTACCCGGCCGCCTTCGCGCTCAAGGAGACGCTGCCGATGCTCGTGCTGCTCGCCGCCGGGCTCCTCGCCCTCGCGGCCGGCCGCGCGACGCGCGATCGGCTCCTCGTGGCGTTCCTCCTCGTTCCGCCCGTCCTTTTCACGACCCTGTTCGCGGGCCTCACGGACATCGACCTCGGCGTCCGCTACCTGCTGCCGGCCTACCCCTTCCTGTTTCTCGTCGCCGGCGCGGCGCTCGCCTCCGCCGTGCCGGCGTGCCTGGCGCGGGCGGGCGCCGCGCTCGTCCTTCTCCACGCGCTGGTCGCCGCGGCGGCGACCCCCGCCCACCTCGCCTACATGAACGCGCTCGCCGGCCCCCCCGACACGCGCTGGCGGTGGCTCGTCGACTCGAACCTCGACTGGGGCCAGGAGCTGCTCCGGCTGCGCGCGTACCTCGCGCGCCGCGGCATGGCGCAGGTGGGGCTCGTCTACTTCGGGAGGGTGGCTCCGGAGGTGTACGGTATCGATTACCGCGTGCCGCGCGGCCCGCTCGGGCACGGCACGTTCGCGGTGAGCGCGAGCCTGCTCGCGGGGCGTCCCTACTTCATCTACGACCACGGGACGGTCTACGACGCGCCGATCGACGCCTTCGCGACGTTTCGCGCGCACACGCCGACGGCGGTCATCGGCCACTCGCTCTTCGTGTACGACTTCTGAGACCGCGCCGCCGCGGGGTCTCGCTACTGCGTTCGCGCCCCGCAGCCCGCGAGCGCGTCGAGCAGGCGCGCGAGGAGCCCCCGTGGCTTCGGCTCACCCGTGAGCCGGTAGAGCCGGAACGTGCCCTTGAACGTTATCGGAATGGGGAACGGGGCCGCGGCCAGGCTCACGCCGTCGTAGTTGCCGGTGTAGTCGCCGTCGGTCGCGGCGAGCGCGGCGTACACCATCGCCTGGCGGATCAGCGGCGCGCCGGACGGATCGGCGTCGTGCCGCTGGCTGACGACCCAGATCGCGTCCTTGCTACGCGGCTCGGCCTTGACCTCGTCGGGAAAGCCGTCGCGAGCCCATATCTCGTGGCGAATCTTGGCCAGGTGCGGCTCGATGGGCGGCAGCTGGTCCCACGACGCCAGGATCCGCGCAAGCTCTTCGCGCGTCGGCTTCCACGCCACACCGCCGGCGTTCGCTTTGTCCATCGCTTCCTTGACCACCGGAAGGTCGACGAACAGCTCGGTCAGCTGGAGCCTGCCGTCGCGCTCCGTGATGTCCCACGGCACGGTGACGTTCGTGATCCTGCCGCTCAGCTCGATCCACGCGACGGCGAGCCAGCGGCCGGCGAGATCGGGCGGCGTGCCGCGCACCGTGGTCTCCTGCACCACTGGCGCGGAGGCGGCGGGCGCCGCCGATGCCGTGGGGGCCGCGGTCGTGCTCGTCGTCGCGGGCTCCTCCGCGCGAGCGGAACCGAGGAGTGCGATCGCGACCCAGCAGGCGGCGGCGACACCACGCATGAGGCGAGGCGTTAACAGCCGCTCCGGAGCGCGTCAAGAACGGAGGCGGGGCGAGGAGATTTGTCACCCGCCCGGCGATCTGCTACGCGCATGCCTTCACCGTGACGCGCGGGCGAGCGGCCGAGGCTGCCGCGGCGACGGCGCTTCTCCTCGTCGTGGCGCTCCAGGTGCACACCCTGGACGACTCCGATACCTGGTGGCACCTCGCGAGCGGCCGACTGATCGCGGCCGAGCGCGCCGTGGCGCGCGCCGATCCGTTCTCGTTCACCGCGCCGGGCGCGCCGTGGATCAACCGGCAGTGGCTCTTCGACCTCGCGGCGTACGGGACGTGGCGCGCGGGGGGACCGGCCGGGCCGATCCTCCTCGCCGCCGCGCTCTTCACCGCTGCCTTCGCCACCCTCTACGCGCTCGCACGGCGACGGCTCCCGGCCTGGGGCGCGGCGGCGCTCGTCGTGCTCGCCGCGCAGGCCGCGGTCGAGCGCTTCACCGTGCGGCCCGAGGCGGCGACGTTCCTCTTGCTCGCAACCTACCTCCTCGTGCTCGACCGCGCGAGCCTCGGCCTCCGCGCGCTCGTCGCCCTGGTCGTGCTGCAGGCGGTGTGGGCCAACCTGCACGCGCTCTCGGTGCTCGGTCTCGTCGTGCTGGGGGCCGAGCTGGTGAGCGCCGCCGCCGCGCGCTGGCTTCCGCTGCCGCCCGGCTGGCGGCACGCGAGCCGCCGAGACGGACGCGCCGTGGCCGGGCTGGCCGCGGCCACCGCGGGCGCGATCGCGGCGGAGGCGGCGACGCCGTTCGGCCTCGCGGGCGCGCTCTTCCCGCTCCGGCTCCTCGGCGTCCTGCGCGGCGCCGAGGTGACCTCGGCCCCGATCATCGAGCATCGCGCGCCCGCGCTCGCCGAGCTGTCGCCGCCGGTCGCGCTCGGCCTGGTGGCGCTCCTCGCGCTCGCCGCGCTCGCCGCGCTCGTCTCCTGGCGCCGCTGGCGCATCGCGCACCTGCTCATCGCCGCCGCGTTCACGGCGCTCGCGCTCCTCGCCCGACGGAACGTGGCGCTGATCGGACCCGGCGTCCTGCCGCTCGTGGCCTCGGGTCTCGCTCCGGTGGCCGCCGCCGCGGACCGCCGCCTCGCCCGCCGTCCGCGCGCGGGAGCCGCGCTCGGCGCCGCCCTCGCGCTCGGCTTCGCGCTCGCGACCGTGCTCGTGGTCAGCGGAGACTACTACCGGGCGTCGCGGCTGACACGGACCTTCGGCCTCGGCGTGTCGGGTCTCCTCTTCCCGGCCGGCGCCGTGGACTTCCTCGACGCCGCAGCGCCGTCGGCCCGCCTCTTCAACGACGACGTGCTGGGCGGGTACCTGCTCTGGCGGGACTATCCGCGCCGCCGCGTGTTCATCGACGGCCGGTTCCAGGTCTACCCCGGGGCCGTCTACGCCGAGTACCAGAAGGTCCTCGATGAGCCGAGGGCCTTCGCGCCGCTCGCCGCCCGCTACGGGCTCGACGCTGCGATCCTCTACCACCCCGGCGCCGGACGACTGGAGCTGGCGCGCGCCATCGCCTCGATCCCGGGCTGGCGGATCGCCTATCTCGACGGCGGGGCCATCGTCCTCCTCGCCGACCACAGGGCATCCGAGCTGCCCGCCGGCGTCATCGGGCCACCCCTGGCACGGCCCGCCGCGCGCACGGAGGAGGCGCTGGCGTACTACCAGCGCGGCCGCGCACTGCTCTTCCTCTTTGGACGGCAGACCTCCCCGCTCGCGCGAGCGGACTTCGAGGCCGCGCTGCGCGTCCTTCCGGGCCTCCATGAGGCCCGCGTAGGGCTCGGAATGACATCGGATTGACCTCTTGGGCGTGACCAGCCGCGCGCGGCGAATCGTGTTGACGCTCGTCGTGTATCCCTGATAACGACGGCCGCAACGCATCTGGCATTCCACCAGGTCCCAGCGAGGCAGGGGGAGACAGGCATGCACAAGTCGACGTCAGGCAAGGTGGTGCTGCGGGTCGTGGCAGCGCTCGTCGGGGCGTTCGTGTTCGCCGTGGTGATCGTCAGCCACGCTCCGCGAGCGAGCCGAGCGCAGACCAGCAAGTGTCCAGCGGAGTTCCAGGAGCAGAGCAGCGGCCCGCTCACGAACGGAAGCACGCTCTGCCAGACGGCGACCGGCAGGACGTGCACCTTCCAACTCAACTTGTGCGTGAACCAGCCCGAGGCGGGTTGCACGCCCACCAACCTGAGGAAGAGGAACATCCACGCCACGGGGTCCTGCGGAAAAGTCGGCAAGGTCCACGTCAAGGCGAGCGGCACGGGATCGCCCTGCGGAGCTTTCGCGGGCGTAACGGCGAAGACGAAGAAGCACGGCACGAGGATGGGGACCTGCACGATCAAGGCGAAGGCCGGAGCGGGCCTCGAGAAGATCACGCTCACGTGTCAACCAGCGTCGAGCCCGTGCTCCACCTCCACCACGACCACGACCACCGTCTTCTCCACCACGAGCACCTCGGGACCACCTCCGGCGAACAGCCTCTCGTTCACCACCACGGCCGGCACGACGAGCTGCGGCGGGGCTGGTTTCTCGACCCCCGCGTCTCAGCCGTTCTCAGGCGCGACTTACTCCGACACCGGCTGCACGGCGTTGCTCGACAACCTTGGCACCTCCTGTCTGTACATCGGCGGCGGCGCTGGCAGCGGCGTCCCGCCTGGCGCCACCCCGGCCGGAGCCACCTCCTACCTCAGCATCGGCCCCGGCAACACGCTCGTCGCCAGCAACGGGACCAACACCAATCGCGATTGCACGAAGGGATCGAGCACGACATCGAGCCACTGCATCAACGCGGGGACCTGCAGCGGCGGCCCGACCCCCGGGGCCACGTGTTTCAGCGCCACCGGCTGCGGGACCGGCGGCACCTGTACCGGCCCTAATCCAGACGCGAGCTGCACGACGGACGCGGATTGCGGCGGCACGGCCAGCTCGTGCCAGCCCGTCGAGAGCTGCTTCTTCGGGCCGCCCCTGGCGATCCCGTACCCGACGGTCCCCGCCCTCTCGACCTGCGTCCTCAACGTCATCGCGACCGACGCGAGCGGGACGAGCGATCCCGCGACCGGAGCCGCCAGCGTGGACATACCGCTCGTCTCCCGCGTCTACCTGACCGGCAACGGGACCGCGCCCTGCCCGCAGTGCAAGTGCGGGACCCCTCCCTGCAGCGGCAGCGGCGCGACGGGCTGCAACGCGGGACCGAACGCCGGCGGAGCCTGCTCCACCAACTCCACCACCGGGAACCCCGCCACCGAGAACACGACCCACGACTGCCCGCCCCAGGCGGGCGGTGGGCTGTTCAACGGCGCGCTGAGCGTCGACCTGAACCCCCTCACCACCGGCAGCGCGAGCATGACCAGCGCCGACGGGATGTTCTGCCCGAACCAGACACACGCCGGCGTCTTCGGCCGGGCGAACGCGCAGTGCTTCAGGGAAACCGGGTCGCCCGCTGGCGACCTCACCGACGGCATGCCTCACGCGGCCACGGAGGGGACGGTCTTCTGCATCCCCCAGACGGCGAACCAAACGGTCAACCTCGTGGCGGACCTCCCCGGGCCGGGCGCAACGAGCCTCCCCGGCATGGCCCAGCTCCACTTCTAGCCAGCGCCGCTCCCGGCGCCCGCCCGCGTCTCTCCGCGAGCGGGCGCCGGTCGCGTTCGGGCTACCTCCGCTGACGGATCGCGTCATTCGCCTTTCTAGGCCGGCGCATGCTCCGCCGCATGCAGCTCGCGCCGCGGGATCGCGCCGCCCGCGCCCCCCCGTTGACGCTCGCCGCATTACCCTGTTAACGGACGCAGCCAGATCCCAACCATGCCCGTTTCAGAGGAGGACCGGATGACGAAGCTACGGTTGCGTAGGTGGCGGCGCACGTCGATCGTCGCGGGGGTCGTGACGCTCGGGCTCACACTCGGTCCGGCTCCGCAGGCTGCGGCGACGCACGTGCCGGGCGGCGGCCCCGCGAAATCCGATTGCTACAGCGAGTTCGACGTCGAAGGCGGCACGGTGGCGGGCGTGACAGTCACCGACACCGCTCCAGTCGGAGGCTCCTGCAGCTTCTCCGTCGCGCTCTGCGTCAACCAGACCGACGTGTCCGGCTGTACGCCCATGCCCCCGCTCACGAAGATCAAGGTCACGCCGAAGGGCATCCTGACGCCCCCCACTGACCTGAGCGGCGCCACGTGCGGCGCGAGCGCGAGCATCACCGTCCCGCTCAAGGGGAGGAAGAAGAACCATCCCGGGAAGAAGATCATCCACGTCGTCGCGAAGAGCAGCGGCAAGCCGAAGGTCGACACCGACAAGCTGGTCCTCAAGTGCATGGTGGGTATGCCGCCGCCGCCGCCGCAGGCGTGCGGCGCGAACCCGCAGGGCGGTCCCGACGAGGCCGACCTCTCCACCGCCGACACCGGCACGGACCTCGACAACGGGTGGACCGGCATCTCGCACAACTTCCCGGTGGACCCGCGCGCGACGCTCAAGGTCTGCCTCTCCGGGTGCGACGCGAGCACGAACCCGGTCTGTGACCTCATGGGTGCAGTCGGCGCTAATTCGATCAACGGGGCCACGTTCGGACCCCCGCTGCCGCTCATCGCGCAGGGTGTCGCGGTGTGCGTCATCAATCGCTACCAATCGACGCCGGTCACCGGGCAGATGAACGTTCAGACGGGCGAGGTGTCCGACACGACGCCGATCCAGGTCAACCTGTTCTCGGACGTCCACCTGATCTCCGACCACACCAACGTCTGCCCTCGCTGCTCGACGGGCGGCGCCCCGCAGTACGGGGCCCGGGGCTCCTGCTCCGCCGGCCCGAACCAGGGCAAGTCGTGCACGGTCGAGTCGATCGTGACCGTGGCGGAGTCCCAAGGGAGCCCGAACTATGGGCTCTCGCCCGCCTGTCCACCCGATCCGGCGGCAAAAGCGGCCACGCTCGACATCCGGCTGGCGCTCACCTCGGGGACATCGACGCTGCCGGGGCCGAAGCCGTGCGGTGAAAACAAGGACGACAACTGCAACGGCTCGCCGTGCAACGCGACGTGCACCGGGGACGCCTGCGTCTCGCACGACGCCAGCGGGAACTGCGTCGATTCGAAGGGCGGCATCAGCCAGCTGTGCTGCAACAGCTCCACGAGCACGCCCTGCTTCCCGACGGCCGGCGGCGGCGCCATCGTCCGGACGGGGAAGACCGATCCGCCCGCGCCGGTCTGGCCGGATCCCATGTATCCGAAGACCAGCACCGGTGGCATCCTCGTCACCACCTTCTGCGAGGCTGCGACCGGCGTGCTCACGATCGACAGCGTGACCGGTCTCCCGGGACCGGGAGCCCTCATCCTCCCCGGGAAGCAGACGCTCCTGAAGAAGACGCCCTGAAGAGGTGACGACCGGGCGGGAGGCGGGGGATTCACCCCCGCCGCCCGCCATGCAAACATCGGAATCCACGGCTCTGCGGGCTAGCTAGAGCCGGCAACGCAGCACATCGGCCAGA
>Ga0209057_1002006_pt1 | contig 15971 bp, 14 predicted proteins | sample GraSoiAngelo_146_FD_185903 | JGI IMG/M metagenome (GOLD analysis project Ga0209057, IMG submission 185903) | Grasslands soil microbial communities from the Angelo Coastal Reserve, California, USA - 14_1009_05_30cm (SPAdes) (version 2) | ecosystem: Environmental > Terrestrial > Soil > Grasslands ... | reverse complement strand
CGAGCAGCGCCGCCTTGCCGGCGACGGGCTCCGGGATCGCGTCGAGCGTGAGACCGGCGACGAAGCGCGCCAGCCGCCGGGCCGCGCTCACTCCAGCAGCTCCTTGGCGATGACCACGCGCTGGATCTGATTGGTGCCCTCGTAGATCTGCATGATCTTGGCGTCGCGCATGTAGCGCTCGACCGGGAACTCGCGCGTGTAGCCGTAGCCGCCGAAGATCTGCACGGCGTCGGTCGTCACCTTCATCGCGGTGTCGGCGGCGAAGCACTTCGCCATCGACGCCTCGTACGCGTTGCCGGTGATGCCGGCGTCCACCTGCCGCGCGCAGTAATGGATCATCAGCCGCGAGGCGTGGACGGCCATCGCCATATCGGCCAGCATGAACTGGATCCCCTGGAAGGCTCCGATGGGTTGGCCGAACTGCTGCCGTTCTCTCGAGTAGGCCACGGCGGCGTCGAGCGCGGCCTGGGCGATGCCGAGCCCCAGGGCGCCGGTGGCCGGCCGCGTGATGTCGAGCGTGCGCATGGCCAGCTTGAAGCCCTCGCCCTCGGCCCCGAGACGATTGACGATGGGCACCGCGCAGTCGCTGAAGTGCAGCGCCACCGTCGGCGAGGCGCGGATGCCCATCTTCTTCTCTTTCTTGCCGACGCTGAAGCCGGGCGTCCCCGTCTCGACGAGGAACGCGGTCACGCCCCGCCCGCGCCGGGAGGGATCGAGCGTCGCGAACACGGTGATCACGTCCGCGTGGTCGCCGTTGGTGCACCACTGCTTGGAGCCGTTGAGCACGTAGTGCTCACCGCGGCGCACGGCCGTGGTCTGGAGGCCCGCGGCGTCGGAGCCCGCGCCCGGCTCGGACAGCGAGTAGGCGCAGAGCATCTCCCCCGTCGCCAGCGGCGGCAGGAAGCGCTTCTTCTGCTCCGCGGTGCCGGCGAGCAGGATCGGAATGCCGCCGAGCGCCTGGTCCAGGTACTGCGTGCCGGTGGCCGCGCACGCGGCGGCGATCTCCTCGCACACGATCGCCAGCGCGAGCGAGCCCATCGCGCTGCCGCCGTACGCCTCGGGCACCCAGATGCCATAGAGGCCCGCTTCGATCAGCGCGCGGATCGAGTCCTCCGGATACGCCTCGGCCTCGTCGTAGCGCGCCGCGTTCGGCGCCACGCGCTCACGCGCGATCTTCCGCGCCAGGTCGCGAATCATGCGCTGGTCGTCGGTGAGATAGAACGGCTCGTTCATGCGCGGATACTATACAGGGCGCGCCAGCACCGGGCGCGTCGCCTCGCGGGCGACGGCGCGGAGCATCGCGTGTCGAATCAGCCCGCTGAACGGGCGCACAGTAGAGGCCGAAGCGCCGGCGGCTCGCCGCGTCGAGGCACTGCACGCGCGTCTCCGTCCCAAGGCGCGTCGTCGTCGGGCCCTCCGCCTCCACCGTGAACGTCCAGACGACCTTGGCGTGGGCCGGCCTCACGACGTGCCTGAACTCCTCGGCCGTCGCCGTCACGCGCCCGCCGGAGGGCAGCCAGAACCGACCGATCAGGCCGAGCGCGACCTCCCGCCCCGCGCGCTCGCCCAGCGGAATGAAACCGCCGCGGACGAGACGGTCGAGCGTGAGCCGCTGCCCGCCGCGCGGGCGCCGCAGCCCTCGGAGCGCGAGCAGCGCGCGCACGTACCAGGCGCCCCCGAAGTCGGCCCGATGGAGGGCGGCCCAGACGGCGGGTGCCGGCGCCGGCACCCTCACGGCATGGCGCATCACGACGTCGTACGCCGGCAGGTACTCGTCGGCGATCACAGGCTACACGACGCCGCGCGCTCTGAGCTCGGCGACCCGCGCGGCGCTCAGGCCGAGCGCACCGTACACGCGCTCGTTGTGCTCGCCCAGCCGCGGCGGGAAGGCGAGCGGCGGCGGATCGCCGACAGGCGGCGGCGGCAGCGCGATCGTCACGCCGGTCTTCGGATCGCGGACGCGCACGAGGCCGGGGGCGATCAGCGGATCCGCCATCACCTCCGGCAGCGTCGCGACGCGCGCGACGGGAACGTCGGCGCCACGCAGCAGCGTCAGCGCCTGCTCGCTCGTCAGCCGCCCGAGGCGCTCGCCGAGCGCCCCGTGCAGCCGGGCGGCGTCGGCGATGCGCCCGACATTGGCCGCGTACTCCGGCCGATCGATCCCGGCAAACGCCGGCAGCGCGGCCAGCGCCTTCCACTGGGCATCGTTGCCGACGGCAACATAGACATGGCCGTCGCGCGTGGCGTGCACGCCCACCGGCGCGAAGAACTGGTGGCCGCTCCCTCGGCGCGTGACGCGCTCGCCGAGGCTCTCCACCGCCACCGGCGCGACGAGCCAGGAGACGGCGCTGCGGAACATGGCGACGTCGATCCGCGCGCCCTCGCCCGTCTTCTCGCGACGGTAGAGCGCCTTCATCACCTCGCCGTAGGCGTGCTCGGCGGCGCCGAGGTCCACCATCGGGGCGCCGAACGGTGTCGGGGCGCTGTCCGGCTCGCCGGTCAGCGCCATGAACCCCGCGCGCGCCTGGAGCACGGGGTCGTACGCGGGCTCGTCGTGGTCGGGGCCGAAGCCGCTGATGCCGAGCCAGATCAGGTCGCGACGCACGGCGCGCAGCGTGGGCTCGTCGATGCCGAGCGCCGCGTACGAGCGCGGCCGCTGGTTCGTCGCCACCACGTCGACGGGCAGCCGCGCGACGAGGTCGTGCAGCAGCGCGCGCCCCTCGGGCGCCGCCAGGTTCAGCGTGATGGCCTCCTTGCCGGCGTTGTTCGGCAGGAAATAGGCGCGCATGTCGGGCTCGCCGAGGACATCACGGCCGACGAAGCGATTGGGATCGGGCCGTTGCGGGTGCTCGACGCGGATGACGCGCGCGCCATCGCAGGCGAGGCGGTACGTGAGAAAGGGCAGCGTCGTCGCCTGCTCGAGGGCGACGACGGTCAGCCCCTCGAGGGCACGGCTCATCGCGGGCGCCGATCCACCACGCGCACGGCCTTACCTTGCAGACGCTCGAGGGTGCCGGCCGCGCACAGGCGGATCTCCGGGCCGAGCGCGAGCGCGTCGTGCAGGTCGCGCTTGATCCGCGCCGCCACGCCGGGGTCGCAGCCGGGGTCGGTCTCGACCATGACCGTCATCCGCTCGCCGCCGCCCTCGGCGTCGAGCACGATCTGGTACTCGTGGCTCACGCCCGCGTGCGCGAGCAGCAGCGTCTCGACCTGGCGCGGATAGAAGTTCACGCCCTTGTAGATGACCATGTCGTCGGTGCGGCCGCGCAGCCGATCGATCCGCAGGGCGGTGCGTCCGCACTCGCAGCGTGCCCGCGACACGACGCGGGTGAGGTCGTGGGTGCGATAGCGCACCAGCGGCAGGCCCTCGCGCGTGAGGGTGGAGACGACCAGCTCGCCTTCCTCGCCGTCGGGCCGCGGCGCGCCCGTCGACGGATCGACGATCTCGACGACGTAGTGGTCCTCCCAGACGTGCAGGCCGGCGCGCGCCGCGCAGTCGATGCCGAGCCCGGGCCCGCCCGTCTCGGTCATGCCGATGATGTCGTGCGCGCGGATCGACAGCTCGCGCTCGATCCGCCGGCGCAGCGCGTCCGACCACATCTCGGAGCCGAAGATTCCCACGCGCAGCGACAGCGTCGCCAGGTCGAACCGCTCGTCGCGCGCGACCTCGATCAGCCGCAGCGGATAGGTGGCGATGGCCGTGATGACCGTCGTCTTCAAATCGCGCATCAACCGGAGCTGGAGGGAGGTGCGCCCGGCGCCGACCGGCACCGCCATGGCGCCGAGGCGCTCGGCGCCGTAGTGAAAGCCGAAGCCGCCGGTGAAGAGGCCGAAGGAAGGCGTGATCTGGATCACGTCATCGGCGGTGACGCCGGCCGCGACGTAGCAGCGCGCCATCACCTCGCCCCACTGCGCGACGTCGGCGGCCGTGTACGGATTGAGGATCGGGTTGCCGGTGGTGCCGCTCGACATGTGCACGCGCCGGTAATCCTCGCCGCACGCGAGACCGTACGGATAGGCGTCGCGCAGCTCGTCCTTGGTGAGGAACGGCAGCCGGGCCCAGTCCTCGGCCCGGGTGACGTCGTCGGGCCGCGCGTCACCGAGTCGCCGCCGCCACGCGGCATTGCGTCGGCACCGCGCCAGCGTCGCGCGCATCCGTTCGAGCTGAAGTCGCGCCAGCGCCTCGCGGTCGAGGGACTCGAGCTCGGGCTGGAACATGTCGAGCGCTGAGTATACGCGTCGGCCTGCGCACGCTGTCGACCGTCGGCGAGGCGGCGCGCGCGGCGGGCGTCACTTACGGCTGGACGCGCAGGATCCGGTCGTCGCCCTCGCGTGGGGTGCCGCGGCCATCGCGGTTGCTGGTCGTGACGTAGAGCGCGCCGTCGGGGCCGACCACGACGTCGCGCAGCCGGCCGTGGACGCGGTGCAGGATCGACCGCACGTTCACGAGCTTGAGATCCGCGTCGAGCGTGAGCTGGAGCAGCCGCTCGCCGCGCAGCGCCGCCACCCACAGGCTGTCGCCGAGCCAGGCGATGCCCGACGGCGCCCACGTGTCGCGCTCGGACTCCACGAGCGGGTCCGTATAGCCGCGGCGCTGGGCGTCCGCGCCGTCGGCGCCGGTGACGTCAGGCCACCCGTAGTTCCGCCCGCGCTCGATGTGGTTGACCTCGTCGTGCGCGCTCGGCCCGTGCTCGGCGGCCAGGAGGCGGCGCTTGCCATCCCACGCGAGGCCTTGCGGGTTGCGGTGACCGAGCGACCACACCGGCGAGCCCACAAACGGATTGTCGGCGGGGACGGAGCCATCCGCTTCGAGCCTCAGGATCTTCCCGTTGAGGCGATCACTCGCCTGCGCCAGCCGCGGCTCGCCCGCGTCGCCCATCGTCGCGTAGAGCTTGCCGTCGGGCCCGAACTTCAGCCGGCAGCCGTCGTGGATCGATCCGCCGCGCATGCCGTCGAGGAGCACGCGCTCCTGTCCCGCGCGGCCGTCGCGCAGCGTGAGCCGCACGATGCGATTGACCAGGTCACCCTGCCGCGCGGCCGTGTAGCAGACGTAGAGATGGCCGGTGTCGCCGAAGCGGGGATCGAGGGCCAGGCCCATGAGGCCGGCCTCGCCTTGCGCCGCGACGCTCAGCGTGGCGACGGGCGCGGGCTCGAGCCGCCCGTCCTTCACGACGCGGATGCGCCCGACGCGTTCGGTGACGAACAGGCGGCCATCGGCTGCGAACGCCAGCGCCCAGGGCACCTCGAGGCCGGTCGCGATCGTCTCGACCCGGGGTTGGGCGGCGGCCGGCGAGACCGCCAGCGCCGCGAGCACCAGCGCGCGGGCGAGGCGGCTCAGAAGAACAGCATCGCCACGATGAAGAACACGACCAAGGCACCTACGCCGACGTAGAACCATTTCTGGATCTTCTCCCGCAGCTCGCGCTCGGCGCGCGCCTCGCTGGCCATGGCCATCCGGAACTTGCGCTCGACGGCTTCCTTGTCGGAATAGCTGTCGTAGTTTTCGTTCACGGCCTGCCCCTCCTTACCTCGATCGTAAACGAAGGGGCCCCTCAAGCTCCACGTCCTTCGCCGAGGTAGGCGGCGCGGATTCGGGGGTCGGCGGCCAGCTCGGCACTCGGTCCGGCCACCGCGACACGGCCCGTCTCCAGCACGTAGCCGCGCGCGGCCAGCGCCAGCGCCTGGCGGGCATTCTGCTCGACCAGCAGCACGGTCACGCCGTCGCGGTTGATCCGCTCGATGACGCCGAAGATCTCGCGCACCAGACGGGGGGCGAGGCCCAGCGACGGCTCGTCCAGCAGCAGGAGACGCGGCCGTGCCATCAGCGCGCGGGCGATCGCCAGCATCTGTTGCTCGCCGCCCGAGAGCGTGCCCGCGCGCTGCCCTTGCCGCTCGCGGAGCACGGGAAAGGCGGCGTAGGCGGCGGTCAGGCGAGCGTCCACCTCGCGTCGCGGCGTCGTGTGCGCTCCGACCAGGAGGTTCTCGCGCACGCTGAAGTCGCCGAACAGGTCCCGCCCCTCGGGGACGTGGCCGATGCCGGCGGCGACGATGGCGTCCGCCGGCACGTCGTGCAGGTCACGCCCCCGATAGACGACGCGGCCGCGCTGCGGACGCACGAGGCCGGAGATGGCGCGGAGCGCGGTCGACTTGCCGCTGCCGTTGGCGCCGAGCAGCGTGACGATCTCGCCCTCGCGCACGCGGAGCGACACACCCTCGAGCGCGCGGCGCTGCCCGTACCAGACGCTGAGCCCCTCGATCTCGAGCATCGCGACCTCGGCCGGCACGTCACGCATCCTCCGCGCTGCCGAGATACGCCTCGATCACCGCCGGGTCGGTGGCGACCTCGCGCGGCTTGCCTTCGGCGATCTTGCGCCCGTAGTGCAGGACGACCACGCGGTCGGAGATGCCCATGACCAGGTCCATGTCGTGCTCGACCACGATCAACGTCAGCCGCAGCTCGTCGCGCAGGCGGACGATGAGGTCCATGAGCGCGCGCGTCTCGGTGGGGTTGAGCCCACCGGCGGGCTCGTCGAGCAGCACGCAGCGCGGCTCGGCGGCGAGCGCGCGCGCCATCTCCAGGCGCTTCTGCCGGCCGAGGGGCAGGCCGCCCGCCTCCATGGCGGCGACGTCGCCGAGGCCGAGGCGCTCCAGCAGCGCCAGCGCGCGCTCGCGCGCCGCCCGCTCTTCGCGCGCGACGCGCGGCGACCAGACGGCGGCGCCGAAGACGCCGCCGGAGAGCCGTGAGTGCAGGCCGACGAGGACGTTGTCGAGCACGCTCAGCGGGCGGAACACCTCCGTGTTCTGGAACGTGCGCGCGACGCCGCGGCGCGCGATCGCGTGCGGCGCGAGATCGAGCAGGCTCTCGCCGGCGAACGTCACGCGGCCGGAATCCGGCCGGTAGAGCCCGGTGAGGACGTTGAAGACGGTGGACTTGCCGGCGCCGTTGGGCCCGATCAGCCCGAGGATCTCGCCCTCCGCCACCTCGAAGCCCACGTCGGCGAGCGCCGCCAGCCCGCCGAAGCGGATAGAGAGATCCTCGACGCGCAGCAGCGCCACGCGGCTAGTCCGACCTGAGCCAGTCCGTCAGCGGCTTGAAACGCCCCTGCTCGACGCGCACCCAGAACCCCTGCTTCTGCGTCTCGTGGTCGGGGCCGATCGAGAGCGGCGGCAGGATGCCGCTGTCGAAGTTCCGGACGTTCTCCAGCGCGCCGATCAGCGTCTCGCGGGTGAGGGTGCGCCCGGCGCGCTTGACGCCCTCCACGAAGAGCATGGCCGCGAAGTAGCCCGAGAGCGAGTAGCGGTTGGGCTCGTTCTTGTCGAAGTACTTCTGCATCGCAGCGCGGTACGCCTTGACGCCGGGCAGGTCGGAGGTCAGCGGATCGGGCCAGAGTGACAGCCCCTCCACGCCCTCGGCGGCGTCGCCCGCCAGCCCGAGATACTTCTCGTCCGTGAGCGGGCCCGACGACACCATGACGGTGTCGGTCCAGCCGATCTTCTGGCGCTCCTTCAGCGCCTGGGCGCCCGGACCCGGCGTGAGCACGAGAAAGGTCACCTGCGGCGCGGCCGCGCGCAACTTCGCGATCTGGGCGCTCACGTCGGTGACGCCGCGCTTGACGGGCTCGGCGGCCGCGATCTTGAGGTTGTGGCGTCCGAGGTCCTTCTCGTAGGCGGTGAGGAACGCCTTGCCGTAGTCGTCGTCCTGGTAGAGCACGCCGAAGGTCTTGAACTTTCGCTGGCCGACGAGGTAGTCGATCATCATCTTCGACTGCCGGTCGTAGAGCGTCATGCCGCTGAAGACGTATTTCTTGCCTCGGATCACCGGCGAGCCCTGGAACGGAAACAGCAGCGGGACCTTGTTCTCCTCGAGGTACTCGAGCGTCGCCATCACGGGCGGCGTGCCCTGCGGCGCGATCACCGCGAAGATCCGGTCCTGCTCGAGCAGCTTGCGCGTGTTGGCCACCGCCTCCTGCGGCTTGTAGCCGTCGTCGTAATAGACGCTGCGGACCTTGCGCCCGTTGACGCCGCCCGCGTCGTTGACGACCTTGAGGTAGAGGTCGACGCCGTAGCGCGTCGCCTGCTCGCCCGTGTACGCCAGCGGCCCCGAGAACGAGTTCGAGCAGCCGATCACGATCTCGGTGTCGGTCACGCCCTGCTGGGCTCCCGCCGGCGGCACGGCGGCCAGCGTCATCAGGGCGAGGACGAGCGAGACGACGAGACGCATGGACATCCTCCTCGTGGCGGCCGCGATGCCGCCCGGCATGAACCGCATGCACGCGATCAGGATCACACCGAAGATCAGCGGCCGGTAGTTCTGGAAGGCCGCCAGCGAGTCGTGGAGCACGGTCACGATGGCGGCGCCGACGACGGAGCCCGGCACCGAGCCGAGGCCGCCGAGGATGATCATCACGACGAAGTCGACCGAGAGGAACACGTCGAAGGCGTCGGGTGAGAGGAAGCCGACCACGAAGGCGAAGAGCCCGCCCGCCACCCCGGTGTAGAAGGCGGAGAGCCCGAAGGCGATCGTCTTGTACGCCGCCACCGGCACGCCGCTCGCCTGGGCGGCGATCTCGCTCTCGCGGATCGCCAGGAACGCGCGGCCCGTGCGCGTTCGTACGAGATTCACGGCGGCGGCGACCATGAGGGTCGCGGTCACCGCGGTCAGGTAGTAGCGCCCGGTGTCGCCGAAGGCTCCGAACGCCCCGAGGCGCACGGCCGGCACGCGCAGCCCGTCGGCGCCGTGGGTGAGCGCGTCGAGGCTCAGGATCGCCTCGACGATGACGAACCCGAAGGCGAGCGTGGCCATCGTGAGATAGAGGCCGCCGAGACGCAGGCACGGCACGCCGAAGGCGAGGCCGACGAGCGCCGTCACCACGCCCGCGGCGAGCAGCGTGACCACCACCGGCACGCGCGGCGCGTGGATGGCGACCAGGGCCGCCGTGTACGCGCCGATGGCGAGGAAGCCCGCGTGGCCGAACGAGAGCTGGTTGGTGTACCCGGACAACAGATTCAGGCCCAGCGCCACGACCACGTTGACGAAGATGAGGCTGGCGAGGAAGACGAAGTACCGGGGCGCCACCCACGGCCAGGCCGCCAGCCCCACCGCCAGCGCCGCCAGCAGCCCGCGGCGCGCGCGCGCGGTCACACCTTCCTCTGCTCGACGCGGCCCAGCAGTCCCGCCGGGCGCACGACGAGGATCGCGATGAGGACGAGGAACGGCACCGAATAGCGGATGCCCGATGGCAGGTAGAGCGGTGCCACGTTTTCGATCACGCCGAGCAGCATGCCGCCGGCCACCGCCCCCGGCATCGAGCCGAAGCCGCCGATGACGGCCGCCGTGAAGCCGTTGATGACGACGAGGCCCATCTTGGACGACAGGAAGACGACCGGCGCCACGAGCACGCCGGCCACGGCGCCGACGGCGCCGGCGAGCACCCACGACGTCGCGTACACGCGCTCGACGCTGATCCCCATGAGCCGCGCCGCGCGCTGGTTCTGCGCCACCGCGCGCATCGCGCGGCCCAGCCGCGTCCAGCTGAAGAGCGCATACAGGACCGCCATCAGTGACAGCGACGCCCCGATGATGCCGAGCGAGACCGGCGCCAGCCGTACGGGGCCGAGCGCGATCGGTCGGCTGCCGAAGAACGACGGGAAGGGAAACTCGTCGTGCGTCCAGACGAGGCCCGCGACCGAACGCAGGATCAGTGACAGGCCGAGGGTGATGATGAGGACGTCCCAGTGCGTGGCGGCGACGGCACGGCGGATCACCACGCGCTCGATCGCCCACGCCATCGCGCCCCCCGTCACGACGGCGACGACGAGGCTCGCCGCCGGCGGCAAGCCCAGCGCCCGCTGGGCCGCCCACGCCACGAACGTCGACACCATCAGCATCTCGCCCTGCGCGAAGTTGAGCGTGCGCGTGGCGTTGTAGATGATCACGAGGGCGAGGGCCATGAGCGCATAGATCGAGCCGGTGGCGAGGCCTGAGACGACGACGTGAACCAGCGCTGCCACGCTCACGTCGGCACGCTTTCAAAGCGACAGCGCTCGGCGCCCATCGCCGCGCACGTCGTCTCCACGACACGCGCGGGGCGCTCGAGCACGACCAAGGCCAGCGTCTCCAGCACGCCGCGCGTGAGATGGCACACGGGCGCCCCGGCGGCGCCGTACGCGCGCGCGAACGGCGAGCCGGCGACGCTGACCACGAGCGCCGTGGGCGTCAGCCGCTCGAGCGCGAAATCGCCCCAGCCGATCTCGCGCCCCGCCTCCAGAAGCCGCCCGGCGCGGCTGGCCGCGTCGCCCTCCAGCTGCGCCGTCGCCGTGACGCCTCCGGCTCGGCCGCCGGCGGCCAGGCACTCGGCGGCGCGCGCGCCCAGCGCGGCCTCGACCGCTTTCTGCACGCCGACGAGCGTCTCGGGGCGGATCAGGATGTAGCCGGGCGGCGGCATCATGGGCGCATGACCCGCCGCCACAGCGCGGACTGCCACCCCTCGTGGAACAGCTCGCGTACCTCGCGCAGCGTCAGCTCACCGAGGCCGAGGTGATCGAGGTCGCGGCCGCGGCCGGCCAGCGGCCGGCGCAGCAGCGCGGCGAACACACCGAGCAGCCCCGAGGTCACGGGGGAGGCGACGGAAACCGAGCGGGCCGCCGACTCGAAGAAGGGCAGGCCGAGCTCGACGTCCTCGCTCACGTAGCGATGCTCGAACGTCAGCACCTCGTTCCAGAGCCCGCTCGCGACCAGCTTGCCCCTGGCGCCGGCGCCATAGAGACCCTCCGCCGCGCGCGCCTCGTCGTAGTACGTGGCCATCTCGTAGTGCGGCGCCGGAAAGCCCCAGCCCTTGCGGCTCGCCACGCGCTCGGCGTCCACCGCGTCGATGAGCCGACGCGCGCGGTCCGTCGTGCCGGCGGCGTGAACATCGAAGGTCCCGCGATCGATGGCGCCCGCATTGACGAGGACGAGCGGCGGATGGATCACCGGCCCGACGTTCGTGAGCGCGACGTCGATGGCGTCCACGCACGGCCGGGTGGCCGCATAGAGCTCGCGGACCCGCGCGAGCGCCTCTTTTCCGCGCGAGGCCGGGAAGACGCCCACGGGCAGGTTCGCGGCGCGCACCGGCGCCGCCACCGCCGCCGGACCCGTCTTGCGCGCCAGATACGGCAGGGTGCCCGTCTCGGCCACCGCCAGCGGCAGCGGCTTGCCGGCGCGCGCGATCTCGCGCGCGATCACGAAGGAGCCGAGGGTGGCGGCGCCGAGCAGCACGATCTGCCCCTCGGTGAGGACACCGGCGAGCCGCCGGCCGAGGTCCTCGTGGGTCGACGCGGGCAGCGGCGCGATCACGACGTCGGCGTCGCGCACGGCCTCGCCCAGATCCGCCGTCGTCTTGTCCAGGCGCGCGGGGCCCTGGCGCTGGTCCGCCGTCAGCGTGATGCCCTTCGCGAGCGCGCCGAGATCCTCCGGGCGCCGGCGCCAGAGCCGCACGCGGTGGCCGGCCAGCGCCAGGTCGGCCGCGGTCGCGAAGGCGCCATGACTGCCGCCGAGGACGGCTACATTCATAGACTCGCCTCGCCTTCGGCTGCGGCTCGCACGGCGATGATCACGCAATAACCCCTTCGCGGCGGAGCGCCTCGAGGCGCGCGCCCGGATATTTGAGCAGCGTCGCCAGCACTTCGTCGGTGTGCTGGCCGAGCTGCGGCGGCGGCGCCGGCGTGAAGCGCGTCGCGCCGTCCACCTTGATCGGCGTGCCGAGCGTCGGCACGCGCCCGAGGCGCTCGTGCTCGACCTCGACCACCATCCCGCGGTGGTGCACCTGAGGATCGCTCAGCACACGGTCGACCGTCTGGATGGGTGCGGCCGGCACGCCTTCCGCGTGCAGTCGCTCGAGCCATTCGTGGGTCGTCCGCCCGGCGAACGCGTGCTCGATCAGCGCCATGAGCGCCGCGCGGTTGGCGACGCGATCGCCGTTGGCCGCGAAGCGTGGATCGGCCGCCCACTCCGGATGCGCGGCGGCGCGGCAGAACGCCGGCCAGAAGCGCTCGAAGACGGCGACGATCAGGTGACCGTCGCGCGTGGCCAGCGAGCCGTAGGGCACGACCGAGGTGTGCGCGGACCCCATGGGCCGCGGCACGACGCCGTCGGTCCAGAAGTATTGGGCGAGGTACGAGAGCAGCGAGACCTGGCAGTCGAGCAGCGAGAGGTCGACACGCGCGCCCACGCCCGTGCGCGCGCGGCGCAGCAGGGCGCCGGCGACGGAGAACGCGCCGAACATGCCGCCCGAGAGATCGCCCATGGGCAGCCCCATGCGGACCGGATCGCCGCCCGGCGCGCCGGTGACGGACATCGCGCCGCCCATCGCCTGCAGGGCCAGGTCGAAGGCGGGCCAGTCGCGATACGGCCCGTCCTGGCCGTAGGCCGAGAGCGAGCACATCACCAGCCGCGGATTGACCCTCGACAGCGCCTCGTAGTCGAGGCCCAGGCGCGCCATCACGCCCGGCCGAAAGTTCTCCCACACGACGTCGGCCTGCGCGACGAGGTCGAGGAAGACGTCGCGGCCGGCGGGCCTGCCGAGGTCCAGCACGAGCGACTTCTTGTTGCGGTTGATGGCGAGGAAGTATGCGCTCTCGCCGCCGGGCAGGAACGGCGGCCCCATCGCGCGCATCGGATCGCCGCCATCCGGCGCCTCGATCTTGAGGACCTCCGCGCCCATGTCGGCCAGCAGCATCGAGCCATACGGTCCCGCGAGCATCCGCGAGAGATCGAGCACGCGCACGCCCTCGAAGAGGTTCATCGCCCGCGCGGCCCGGTCAGCGCCTCGCGCACGCGGGCGGCCGTGATCGGCAGCTCGGCGAAGCGCACGCCGATCGCGTCGTGCACGGCGTTGGCGACGGCGGCGGAGACCGGGATCACGCCGGACTCGCCGAGGCCTTTGGCGCCGAACGGGCCCTCGGCCTCGTGCGACTCGATGAGGCGCACCATCAGCTCGGGCATGTCGTCCGCTCGCAGGATGGCGTAGTCCATGAACGACGCGGTGAGCACCTGCCCGTTCTCGACGACGAGACGCTCGGCCAGGGCGTAGCCGAGCCCCATGTGGATGCCGCCGTGGATCTGCCCCTCGGCGGCCAGGGGGTTGAGGGCGCGGCCGACGTCGTGGGCGGAGACGACGCGGCGCACCCGGATCGCGCCCGTGGCCTCCTCGACGTCGAGCACGACGGCCTGGGCGGCGAAGGCGTAGCTCGCCGACACGTTGCCGTGCAGGTCCTTGTCCAGCATCGTCGTCGGCGGATCGTAGAAGGCCTCGGCCACCAGCGTGCGCCCGCCGGGCTGGTAGTGGCCACCCCGCGCGACGCGCTCGTACGGCAGGCGCCGCTGCGGCTCGGCCGCCACGAAGATCGCGCCCCCCTCGATGGCCAGCCGCTCGACCGGCTCGTCGAGCTGCTCGGCGGCCATGGCCAGCAGGTCGCCGCGCAGCGTCTCGGCGGCCATGCGTGCCGCGTTGCCCGCGATGAACGTCGTACGGCTGGCGTGCGCGCCGACGTCCCACGGCTTCACGGCCGTGTCGGAGTTCACGACCTCCACGCGATCGAGCGGCACGCCGAGCGTCTCGGCCACGATCATCGCCAGCACCGTCTCGCTGCCCTGCCCGATCTCGGTGGCGCCGGTGATCAGCGCGACCTTGCCGAAGTCGTCCATCTTGACGATGGCGCCGCAGCCGTCCGAGCGATAGATCCGCGCGCCGCCGGCGACGTGGAACATCGCAGCGTAGCCGACGCCGCGGCGCCAGCCGGCCGCGGGCGGCGGAACGGGCGGGCCGACCGGCTCCGCGACGGCCTCCAGGCACTCCCCCATCGCGCACGAGGTGACGACGAAGCCCTGCGGGTTGACGTCGCCGGACTTCGTCGCGTTGCGCCGGCGGATCTCCAGCCGGTCGAGGCCGAGGCGGTCGGCCAGCTCGTCCATCTGCGACTCGACGGCGAAGGTCGACTCGAGGTTGCCATAGCCGCGCATGGAGCCGGAGTAGGGATTGTTCGTGTAGGCGATGGTGGTGTCGAAGCGCACGTTGGGCACGCGGTAGAGGCCGGCGACCGTGGCCAGCATCACGTACGGTGTCGTCGAGCCCCACGACACGTACGCGCCATTGTCGACGGTGACGTGCGCCTCGCGCGCGAGCAGGCGGCCCGAGACGTCGGCCGCCGTCCGCAGCCGGATCTCGCAGGGCTCGCGCGTGGGGCTGGCGACGAATTCCTCCAGCCGCTCGAACTCCACCTTGACCGGGCGCCCCACCCGACGGGCGAGCAGCGCCGCGATCACGTCGATCGGGTAGAGATCGAGGCCACGCCCGAAGTTTCCGCCCACGGGCGGCTGCATCACGCGCACGCGGTCGCCGGTGATGCCGAGTGCCTGCGCCAGCTCGCGCTGGTACAGGAAGGGCACCTGCGTGGTGGACCACATCGTGAGACCGCCCTGCGCGTCCCAGTCCGCGAGGGCGACCATGGTCTCGAGACAGCACGTGGTGACGAAGTTGAGCCGGTAGACGCCCTCCACCACGGCGGCGGCCTCGGCGAACGCGCGGTCGACGTCACCGTGGCTGAACTGATAGCGGAGGTCCGTCAGATTGTCGGCGCGCTCGTCGTGCACGCGCGGCGCACCCGGCCGCACCGACTCCCGGGGATCGAACACCGCGGGCAGCTCCTCATAGTCCACCTCGACGAGCGCGGCCGCCTCCTCGGCGATGGCCGCGGTCTCGGCGGCCACCGCGGCCACCTCGTCGCGGACGCAGCGCACCTTGCCGGCCTTGAGCGCGATCTGATCCCGGGCGAAGCCGAAGCGCTCCTGCGCGACGTCGCCCGCCGTGAGCACCGCGAGCACGCCGGGCAGCGCCGCCGCGCGCCGCGCGTCGATGCGGACGATGCGCGCGTGGGGGTGGCGCGCGCGCACGATCTTGCCGTGGGCGAGCCCCGGCAGGACGAGGTCGTGCAGGTAGCGGGTGCGGCCCGTGACCTTCTCGGCGCCGTCCTTCTTCGGCGTCGCCTTGCCGACGACGGACAGCTCCCTCACGCGAGCGAGCCCACCCGGATGCGCTCGTGCAGCATGGCGATGATCTCGTCCACGGCGGCGTTCGCGTAGAGGCGGAAGAACGGCGTCTGCTGGAACGCGAAGAAGTCGCTCAGGCCGCGCTTGGCCGTGTCGTCCTTCGACTCCCCGGGCTTGGGCGCGCGGATCGCGGCCACCACGCGGTCCTTGCGGTAGATCTGCGGGAACTCCATGTACGTGTAGAGGTGCTCGAAGCTCTTCGTATAGAACGCGGCGATGGGGATCGACTGGAACGTCTGCCCGTCGCGCTTCCGGAGGAACTGCGCCATGAGGTCGGCGTTGGGCGATTCCTTGGGATCGGGCACGGCCAGCGAGCTGATCGTGTGCCCGTCTCGCGCGAAGATCCGCATCTCGAGCCCGCCCGCCTGCGCGAGCCGCGCCAGCACCGGCACCTCGCGCCGGCAGTCCGACGACCACTCCTCGGAGATCACGAGCATCTTGGCGGGGCCGCTCGGCTGCGAGACGATCCACTGCCACGCCTCGCGCTGGGCGTCGGTGAGCTGCGCCGTCTCGAACGCCTTGCGGAGGAACTCGCCGTAGTCCTTGCGCGGCATGCCGAACGAGCCCTCGCGCTTGAGGTTCTCGGGCGTGCCCACGAACTTCACGTACCCGTCGAACGTCATTCCCTGCGCGAAACGCTCCTTGCTCACCATTGGATGGGCTCCTTGTGCTCGCCGAAGACGTCCTTCATGGCTCGATTGATCTCGCCCAGCGTGGCATACGCCTTCACGGCCTCCACGATCGCGGGCATGAGGTTCGCAGTGCCGCGCGCCTCGTCGGACAGGCGGCGCAGCGCCGCCCGCGCGGCCCGGTCGTCGCGCTCGCGCCGCACGCGCGCGAGCTTGGCCACCTGCGTCTCGGCGACGACCGGATCGAACGCGTACAG
>Ga0209057_1002003_pt1 | contig 15998 bp, 9 predicted proteins | sample GraSoiAngelo_146_FD_185903 | JGI IMG/M metagenome (GOLD analysis project Ga0209057, IMG submission 185903) | Grasslands soil microbial communities from the Angelo Coastal Reserve, California, USA - 14_1009_05_30cm (SPAdes) (version 2) | ecosystem: Environmental > Terrestrial > Soil > Grasslands ... | reverse complement strand
AACTCTGCCCTCCATTGCTCGTCTTGAAGATGACCTGGCAACCGTAATAAACGGAGTTGTGATCGAATGGATCGATGGCCAGCGGAGGGGTCCAGTGGCAACGGTACTTCAATTCGTTCGGAGGCGAATCTAAGGTATGAATCCAAGGACTGACGGATCGCGCCCGCTTGATCCTGGCGTCCCAGCGAGTGACTTCGTTCGCATAACAACTGGACCAAACAATGTTCGGGTCTTGGGGGTCAGGAAGGGTAAAGCCTGATTCGCAGCCGCCCATTCGACGTTCCCAACCGATTTCGATAGGGCCGCCGCCCAACGGTAAGCTGGGACCGCGCATGTTCGGTCCATCTTGCATGTTGCTGTAGACGTAGTACGGCACCTGATTGTCCACGGCGACGTGATACATCTGTCCGATCGGCAGCGTCACGTGATGAAACCCCCGCCCGTGAACCGTGGTAATACTCAACCCTGCGTCGTCGGTGATCACGAAACGATCAGGATTCAGCGGGTCAATCCAGATGTCGTGATTGTCGCCACCCCACGGCACTTCCTTGAATGTTTCACCGCCATCCAAGGATTCGAGAAAACTGCTGTTGGCCACGTAGATTTCGTTATCGTTTCCGGTAGAGACGGCGATTCGAATGTAGTAACCGGCACGTCCTATTAGCTGCCGCTGGTAATTTACGGTATGCCAATGCTCCCCACCGTCGTCTGATCTCCACAGCGAGCCTTGGTCCTTCGTCTGGATCAACGCAAAGAAGCGGTTCGAATTCGTAGGGGCAATCGCGACGTCTATCTTCCCCACTGGAGGCTTCGACAATCCGCGCCCCTCGAGTTTGGTCCATTTCGTACCGCCGTCCTTGGACATGTAGATCGCACTGCCAGGTCCTCCGCTGAATTCTCCCCAGGTGTGCATTTCGAGTTGCCACATGCCCGCTAGCAGAATCCGTGGATTGTGCGGATCCATCGCGAGGCCGGAGCATCCCGTGTTTTCATCGGCAAAGAGCACGCGCTCCCAGTGTTGTCCCCGGTCTGCGGTCCGGTAGACGCCTCGCTCTTGTTGCGGTCCCGTGGCACGCCCCAGGGCGCAAACAAATGCAATGTCTGGATTCGTCGGATGAATGAGAATCCTCCCGATTCTCCCCGTCTCATCGAGACCAACATGATTCCATGATTTTCCGGAATCTGTGGATAAATAGACGCCGTTCCCCATGACATCGCTGTCGCGAATCGCCCAGGCTTCCCCCGTCCCGGCCCAGACCATGGATGGATCGGAAGGAGCAACCGCAATCGCTCCAATCGCTGCGGCTGGCTGTTTATCGAAGATTGGTTCCCAGTTGTTACCTCCGTCAGCCGACTTCCAGACTCCGCCGGATGCAGCTCCCGCATAATAGGTGCTTGCGTCCCCTGGCACTCCTGCCACGGAGGCGATTCGATTCCCAACGCGCGGCCCAAGAAACCTAAACCGAAAAGTTTCTTGGTCCTTGGGTGCGGCGTTTGGGCCCTGGGCATAAGCGCTCAATTCCGCGGTCCATATTCCCAAAGCCAGAATTCCGATCTTCAGGCAAAGAAGGAGAAAACGCATTTTTGGGCCCCTCCCTGCAACAGCCACCTGCAAGAGTCAGGAACGGTGGCGGTTAGCGCGAGTCAAAATAAGGTTTGTGCACCGGCCGGATTATGTATATTGTATGCAAGACGGCTCGTCAACCGTTTTCGCTTATACTGATCGCCGTTTTACTGTGCTGCGCGCCGTCTACTTTGATTCGGTCGTTTCTTTTACTTAGTGGGACGTACAGTACGAGCGCTATCCCCTGTATCATGATGTTTGTGGATTTTGACCCAAACATGGAGACGCTCACCCCAAAACAATCGGCACCAATCCCTCGGCAATCCCTTTCTGCTGCTGTTGTCGAGAGACTCACAGAAAAAATCCTCAGTGGCGAATTGCGCGAAGGAGAACAACTTCGGCAGGACGCCATTGCCACTGAATTTCAGATCAGTCGTATTCCTGTGCGCGAGGCTCTCAGCCATCTGGCGGCTGAAGGACTCATTACCATTGTGGCGAATCGAGGCGCGGTTGTTTCGGCTCTTTCTCCAAGCGAGATCATGGAGTTGTTCGAAACGCGCGCGGTCCTGGAGTGCTACATGCTGCGCTGCGCGATCCCTAACATGAAGGAAGATGAGTTCAAGCGCGCTGAAGACATCCTTCGCCAGTACGAACAATCTCTTGAGAATGATTCGGAGGTAAAGTCCTGGGGCCGGTGGAACTGGAGTTTCCATTCTGCACTCTATGCACCGGCCAATCGCCCGGTGATGCTTTCGTTTTTGAAGAAGCTGAACATTAACTGTGACCGATACACTCGTCTCCACCTGGTATTCACGCGTGATTTACACCGTGCCGGCCAAGCGCACCGCGAACTTCTCGATGTCTGCAAGACAAAAGATCCCGAATTAGCCTCTGCCGCTCTGTGGAAACACATTACCGACGCCGGCGAATACTTGAAGGAATTCATCAAGCGCCATCGCGAGCAGCACCCTTGAACGGCCGAGCGTGCCCTAGTTCGTTCCTCGCAGTGACCACAAGTTACGTCCTTGGGAGCATTCGACAAAGGTAGCGCCAGCTGCCAATGGTAAGTGATTCACCGGGGATAAAGCCGGGAGGGCCGATCGATGGACCGCCGAGAATTCTTGAAGGACCTTGTCGTTGTGACCGCGGCCACTCATTGTCTGCCAGACGATGTCAAAGCAGCTGAGATACCGAGCGAGACTGCCGATCTCCCCGCAGCTTTCGACCCGCGCTCGACTTCGGTAGCCGCCCCGGATATCGATGGTCACACCTTGATTTCTGAATTCAAAATTGATGCGACGATGTGGAAAGTATACGAAGACCTCCGGACTCGCGAGGGAGTGATCACGTTTGTTTCTTCCAAGGATGGCGTGCGCATACTGCGGAAGAGCGCAGAGGCTTCCTTCCCGGAGACCGAACCAGCCTATCTTGGATTGAACTTGAAGGACATCGGTATAACGGGTGCGGATCTTTTGGCAGAGCGCCTTCTTGCGAGCGGGGGTGACCCCGATCCTAGGATGGTGCGGTCGGCTGCTCCACCTCTCGGATCGTCGTCACCAGAGCGCTCGGGTTGGAGGCTGCCCTGGGACACGATTGTGGGGACGAGAGAATGTTTTGACACGATGCCGGTGTTCCCCGCGGGCAGCACGAGAACTTATCATCCCGTGCAGTACTTCCCCGAACTGACAAACCAAGCGGCCCGAAAACGATTCGATGGACTCATCGGCGGCTGGATGCCTGCAGTGCGAAAGGTGGTGACCGTCTCCGAAACCGCTTACGACGAAATCGTGGTGTTCGGCGACGTGCAGGCGCGCGACAAATTCATCGTCCAGACATGGCATCGCACAGCGCGTGTTGAGAATGGCAAAATCACAAGAGTCGTTTACGGCCACACCTACCCAGGTTTCCCTCCGCGCCGTGAGGACCCAAGCCCCGAACAGTTCTACCGCGCGCTCGTAGCGTTTACGGGTTACTGGGAGAAGTTGTTAAGCGATTTCTCAGCGGCTTCCGTACCCGAATATGACTGGATCGACATGTCTAAACATGCGTTTGCGAAAGAGCTCATGGTACGGCCTGGCGGTGTTTATCCGAAATATGGGGCCGTCGACCGCGATTACTACGGCTCCGAGTATGACGGATTCCAGGATATCTTCACGATGAGTGTTTACGCGAATCTCGAATGGGGGCGCTTCGAGATGGCGCGCACAGTGATTGACAACTTCTTCAGCGATTTCGTGGACGCCACAGGCGTGAACAACATGCGTGGGCCGGAGATCGCACAATTCGGCCTTACCCTTTCGCTGCTGGCACGATATTTCAACTATACGGGAGACGATGCCTTGTTGCTGCGACATCGTGACAAAATCGCAGCGACGGCGGCTTTGCTTGTGGACCTTCATGAGGAAAGCCTGCGCTTGCCGCAGGACGATCCCGGCTACGGATTGATCCACGGCTGGAGCGAATCGGATTCTTGCCTGGCCCCGAAACCCATGACTTGGTGGCTGCCGTACTTCGCGAACAACGCATACTCGGCTAGAGGGCTCAGAGATATCGCCCGAGCATGGAGCAAAGTTAGCCGATCGAAGCGCTCGGCAGCGATGGAGAAAATGGCCGTCGATTGGATGGCGCGAAGCAAGGTACTTCAGGATGCACTGGTGGCAAGCATGGAAAAGAACGTACGGAAGGACATGCATCCACCCTACATAGGGCCTTTCCCGGGAACTACGCTGACATTTTGGGAATCGATGCAGAAGGAAAGGCCGAGCCCGCAACAGTGGGCGCACCGCGCCTATGCCGAGCTGCTGCAGGCCGATATGCTGCCCACCAGCCTTGCCAACGTGGTGATCGACTGCATGCGCGCATACGGCGCCACAACGCTTGGAGTCGTTGCCAACGTAGAGCGGCCGCATCCGGAGGGCCGCGACATTCTAGGTTTCATTTCATACGGCTATGCACAGATGCTGCTGCGGCTGGACCGCGTTGAAGAGTACCTGCTGTTCCTCTACTCGCACCGTTACCACGATCACACTCGAGGGAGTTGGACTGCAGGTGAAGTGGCCGGCATTAGTGGAGACACCGCGCTGTTTTGCATCCCCGCGCAGCAAACCATTCCGCTGTTGATTCGCTGGATGCTGGTTCTCGAAGACTGCGATGAAGAGAAGCTGTACCTGGCAAAAGGAGTGCCGCGTGATTGGCTGGCCAGCGGGAAGGAAATTCGAATCGACCGGGCACCGACGCGCTGGGGCAGAATTAGTTTCAAACTGGTGGCCCTGCCTGCAGAGAAAAGAGTCGTTGCTAGCGTGCAGCTATCCCGCCTGGGTTCGCCCAACGAGGTGCACTTGAAACTGCGGTTGCCCCTACAAAACAAATTACTGAAAGTCAGAATCAACGGACGGGTTGCGAACCTTCGTGGTCCGCGCAATGACACGGTGCTTATCCAGACACAGAACGAGAGTCGATTCGAGGTTGTTGGCGAGTTCAGCTGAGTTGAACCAAAATTAAGAGGGTGTTTGAAATCGACTGCCTATAAGACCCGTAACATTGTTCTGTGGCGCCGCTGCAATGGAAATCCGAAATGCGCTCCACTTCGATCCTACGCCGCGAACACGTTTCGGATCATGAACCATAAGTTCGCCGGGCGTTCTGCCAGCCTGCGCACGAACCACGGATACCAGTAGCTGCCGTAAGCGACTAGCACAATGGAGGTGCAACCCTCTCTGGCCAGACGCTCCTGTTCGGCACGTTGGATGCCGTAGAGCATCTGGATTTCAAAGTCTCTTTTCGCAAACCCTTCGGCAGCAGCAAACCTGTCCAGCCGACGTATCAGCACCACGTCATGCGTGCCGAAAGCGGCGCGCACGCAGGAATTTGCTTTCTTGGCCTGCAGCATCCGCTTACCAAGCTCGAAATAGTTTTCGTCGACGTCCTGTTTGCGCGGAAACGCAATCTCCGGCGGCTCGTTGTATGCCCCTTTCACCAATCGGATCGAGGGCCGCATCGGAAGAAGTCGTGCCAGGTCCTCTGCTGTCCGATGGAGATATGCTTGCAGGCATACACCAACGTTCGAATGCTCGACGAGGGCGCGGCGATACAGATCCAGGGTCGGGTCCACATAATTGCTGGCTTCCATGTCCACCCAGACGATGGATTCCTTTCGCGCGCGCTCAACGATGAGCTTTAAGTGTTGGAAGCAGAGGTCCGGCGAAAGGTCCAAACCGAGTTGTGTCAGCTTCACGGAAATTTCCGCCTGCAAACCTCTTTCCCGGATGCGGTCCAAAACTTCGAGATAGTGTTGCGTAACTTGTTGAGCCTCAGAGCGATCTTGGATATTTTCGCCCAGATGCGTGAAGACCGTTCCAATCTTCTTCCCACGCAAGACCTGCGCAGAGCCCAGCGCATCCTCGAGCGTTTCGCCGGGCATGAACCTGGATACCGTGCGCCTGACAAACGGATAGTGTGCCGCGCGATCACGTAACCACTCATTTTGAGATGCTGCGAGCAACATCGAACGCATGAGACTCATAAGTTCATCGCCTCTTCGCCTTGGAATCGAATCCGCTGCGGCGCCGCTTCGCTCGAAACCAATGGAAATTGAGATTTGCGAAGGGATTGTGCCCGGGTGGTGGGTACGGTAGAAAGCCAGGCAGCGACGAGCATCGTCGGGACCAAGCGCACGGGAGCCCTCCATAGAACACCTAAAGTAAGCGCTTGCAATGCAGCGCTCTGGATATATTATACACTCTGAAAAGATAGCTCAACGTGCCTATAGGGCCACTCTTCGCAGTCGGAAGCGCTTACAGCAAGGATTTCTCGCTAGTCGTTAAAAGGTTCAAGAAACGAAGCCGAAGGATACTGACGTGAACACGGACCATGGCACCGTTCGATGGACGCGCACCAGCCAAGTGCGGCTTGCGTTTCTCTGTGTCACTGCAGTCACGACTTGGCTCGTAGGAGCCCCAGGACGACAGAAGCATGACCCTCCCACACCCGGGCCAATGCTTGGGGAGGGGTACATCGATCTGGATACCCCCGCGTTTTCACTCCGGCTGGTACGATCATCCCAGACAGTCGCCGCGCTCAAGCCGAAAGGGGCGGGTGATTTCGACTTTACCCCAGGAGATTTGCTGGTGGCTCGGTCCAGAGACGGCTACTACCATCTGGGGGACATCGACTTGCGCCTACGGACGGGAGACTCGGGCGAGTGGAAAAGCTATTCGACGGCGCTAGCGCGCACTCCCTTGAGGTCACTGCCAACCACGGAACAGATCCTGGCTGCCGCGGACCTGGCACCGACACTTCCGGCAGAAATTCCGTTGCAGATCACCCGAACCTGGGAACTCGAGGAAGGCAAGCTCGTTTTGCGCTTCACGCTGAAGAATAGGACAACCCAGAGCGTACAGATTGGCGCCCTGGGCATCCCCATGATATTTAACAACGTCTTGAATGAGCGCTCGCTGGAACAGGCCCACGCGGTTTGTTCATTCTACGATCCTTACATCGGCCGGGACGCGGGATATCTGCAGGTGACTCGCTTGAGTGGGCACGGGCCGGTATTGCTGGTGCTTCCCGCCGGCAACACGCCGTTCGAAGCCTACAACCCCGTCCTCGGTGCACGTCGTTCCGCAGGCCCTGCTATTTTCCAGGACTTGACGCCGCGAGGCATAACTTTCGAAGGGTTCTACGAGTGGATGGTGCACAGCGCTGCGTATGCGGAGAATGAATGGAAGAATGTGAAACCGTGGAATCCCCCCACGCTGGCAACACTGGCGCCGGCCGAATCGAAGGTCTACGGGGTGGAGTTCGTAACGGGAGACGCGATTCGAGACATCGAGAAGACTCTTACCGAGAATATGCGACCTGTGGCTGTTGGGGCACCTGGTTATGTGCTGCCAATGAACATCGAAGCTCGCCTGTTTTTGAAGTATCCCAAAGCGGTGAAGTCCATGACCGTGGAACCGGGCGGTGCGATTACCGTCAAGAAGGGAGTGAATACGTCAGGCGGATGGAAAGACTATACAGTGCAAGGAAAGCTTTGGGGACGCGCGCGCCTGACTGTCAGCTACCAGGACGGACTGGTACAAACAATTCATTACTTTGTGACCAAGCCCGAATGGCAAGCCCTGACTGACATGGGCCACTTCCTAACGACGAAGCAGTGGTTCACCGATCCAAATGATCCATTCCATCGCAGCCCCTCGATCATGAGCTTTGACCGCGAAACCAACGAAATTGTGATGCAGGACAGCCGGGCTTGGATTGCCGGACTTGGCGACGAAGGAGGCGGCGGCTCATGGGTGGCAACGATCATGAAACAGCTGGGGCTGCCGAATAAGGAAGAGCTCAGGAAGTTTCAGCAGTTTGTGGATGGCGTATTGTGGGGCGGCTTGCAATACAAGGATGGCCCGAAGAAATTTGGCGTTCGCAAGAGCCTTTTTTATTACCAGCCTGATCAAATGCCCGCGGGCTTTTACCGAAAGGATTTTGATTGGACCACCTGGACAAGCTGGAACAAAGCTCACGCGGAACTTGTCGACCGCTCTTTCAACTATCTCCACGTCGTCGCTGCTGATTGGGTTCTGTACCGGCTGGCGCGCAATTACGAAGGGTTGGTCACGAATCATCCGTGGGAGTGGTACCTAACGAACGCGTATGAAACATCCGTCGCGATGGTCAAGCTCGCACCAAACTACGCGGTATTTGGTCAGATGGAAGGAGATATTTTCCTTGAAGTAATGGCAGACCTCCGGCGCGAAGGAATGAATTCGCAAGCAGACGACCTGGAAGCGAAGATGCGCACACGAGCTAATCGCTGGAAGGAGGAAGCGTATCCGTTCGGAAGCGAGATGCCGTGGGATTCCACGGGGCAGGAAGAAGTCTATGCGTGGATGAAGTATTTTGGCTTCCAGGAAAAAGCGGACGTGACGCTGAATGCCATCCTTGCCTACGATCCGACAATTCCGCACTGGGGATACAACGGCAGTGCGCGGCGCTATTGGGACTTTGTTTTTGCGGGCAAGCTTCGGCAGATTGAACGCCAGTTGCACCACTACGGCTCGAGCCTGAACGCGATTCCGGTGCTGGCGGAATTTCGCGAGCACCCGGATGATTTCTATTTGTTGCGAGTGGGATACGGGGGCACGATGGGGACAATTTCGGACATTGACCAGGATGGGTTTCTGGCGCCAGCGTTTCACGCGTTCCCTGACCTTTTGAGACCGGATGCGCTTTCCGGAGACGACGGGCCGAACCTATTCGGGCACGCGTGGAACACGGCCACCTACGTTGTTCATCATCCAGAATTTGGTTGGCTGGCGTTCGGCGGAAATACTCGCGTTGAGGGCGACACCGTAAAGGTTAAGCCGCTCGACTCCTTCAGGATGCGCGTGTACGTTGCATCGGCAGGCGTCTGGTTGACGCTGGACGCCGGAAAATTCGATGAGATTGAAGTTCACCCGCGCACCGGCGCAATACGCGTTGGGTTGTCGCCAGCGACGGAATATTTGCGAGGGGCACGCTTGCGGGTGGAACAGCCCGCCAAGGTTGGTAGCTCCCCAACCTACAAACCCGTTACGCAACTGAGACAAGAACGGGGAGCCTACGTGGTGCCGATTGGTCAGGCGACGACTTGGGTGGACTTGATCCCCAGTCCGTAGATTTGGAAAGTGGGTCGGGGCATCGAAAGAAAATGTTGCAACAGAATGTGTTACGAATCCGCAGCATGAATCCTGGAGGCGTTATGAGCAAGCGTTTTTCGGTTTTTCTTCTAGCAGCCATGCTATTGGCAGCTCCCGCCAACGGACAACAGTCAAACCCTGCAAAAACCTCTGAGCAGAAACTGGTTAAAGCTCGGCCTTTGCCACTGAGCAGTGTCCGCTTGCTCGCTGGGCCTCTTAAGAATGCTCAAGATTTGGATGCCAAATACCTGCTTGCATTGGAACCTGATCGAATGCTGTCGTATCTCCGGCAGCGCGCCGGGTTGCAGTCAAAAGCTAACGGCTACGGTGGTTGGGACGGAGGGGGAAGGCAGCTGACAGGCCACATTGCCGGACACTATCTCTCTGCCGTCAGTCTCATGTGGGCGGCGACCGCTGATGCCCGGTTTAAGGAACGCGCCGACTATATCGTCAAAGAGCTAGCGGAGATTCAGAACGCGCAGAAAGACGGCTACCTAGGCGCATTGATGGACGACAAGGGAGTTGACGGGAAGATTCGGTTCCAAGATTTAGCGAATGGAACCATTAAATCGGGCGGTTTTGACCTAAATGGGTTGTGGTCACCCTGGTACGTCGAGCACAAAATCTTTGCCGGCCTTCGGGACGCGTACCGTTACACAGGGAACACCCAGGCACTGGAAGTCGAGATCAAATTCGCCGAATGGGCCGAGGGGATTTTGTCCAAACTCGACGACGAGCACATCCAGAGGATGCTGGCCACGGAATTCGGCGGGATGAACGAAGTAACTGCCGACCTCTACGCTGATACGGGTGATCCACGCTGGCTGCAGCTTTCAAGCAAATTCGAACACCGGGCTATCCTCGATCCACTGGCGGCGCGGCAGGATATTCTGGGCGGCAAGCACGGCAACACCCAGGTGCCCAAGCTTCTGGGCTCATTGATGAGATATGTTTACACGGGAGATGAAACGGACCACAAAGCTGCCACGTTTTTCTGGGATCAAGTAGCATGGCATCACAGCTTTGCGACTGGAGGACATGGAAAGAACGAGTACTTCGGCCCCCCAGACAAACTGAACGACATGGTCGACGGCCGCACCGCGGAAACCTGCAACGTCTATAACATGATCAAAATGTCTCGCGAACTCTTTTCGATCGATCCCGAGATTCGCTACGTAGACTTCCACGAGCGCGCGCTTTTCAATCACATCCTGGCGTCCCAAGACCCCGATGACGGCAGAGTGTGCTACATGGTGCCCGTTGGCCGCGGAGTGCAACACGAATATCAGGACAAGCTTAAGGATTTCACGTGCTGCGTGGGCACTGGCATGGAGAGTCATGCGCTGCACGGCTATGGCATCTACTACGAATCTAAGGAAAAACTTTGGGTCGGCTTATTTGTGCCTTCGACTGCGAACTGGGAGGCCGAGGGAGTCAAGGTGGAGATGAACACAGGCTTCCCAGTCGGAGAATCGGCGATGCTGAAATTCTCTCTGAATTCTCCAAAGAAATTCACATTGGCCCTGCGACGGCCGTTTTGGGCGGGGAGAGGCTTCCGCGTTAAGGTGAACGGCCAGGCCATAAAAGATCTCCCACAACCTGATTCCTACGCACAAATTTCGCGCACGTGGAAGAATGGGGACAAGGTGGATGTGGTGCTGCCGAAGCAGTTGCGGACTGAGCCCTTGCCCGATAACCCAAATCGTCTTGCGGTGATGTGGGGCCCGCTTGTGCTAGCAGGCGATGTTGGGCCGGAGCAACCAACTTCGCGAGAAAGGGATGCCCGCCCAGCTGCACCCGTTTTCGTGACCAATGCGCGGCGTGTCGAGGACTGGCTCAAGCCCGTCGCCGGAAAGCCCGGCACTTTTCGCACATCGGGCGTCGGGCTGAGTGCGGACATCACTTTTGCCCCGTTCTACCAGGTACCGCGCCGGCGATATGCAATCTATTGGGATGTCTATACCGCCGCCGAGTGGCAGAAGAAATCCGCGGCCTATGCTGCAGAGCAGGAAAAACAGAAAAGGCTTGAAGCGGCTACAGTGGCCTTCTTGCAGCCCGGCCAGATGCAGACGGAACGAGATTTCAATCAACAGGGAGAAGAAAGTTCCCCTGTTCAACTGGAAGGACGTTATGGACGGCGAGGGACAAAATGGTTTTCTTTTGACCTGCCCGTGGAGAGCTCACATCCGCTGACTTTGGTTGTTACGCACACCAACAACGCACGGCGTGAGAGTTCCTTTGACGTACTGGTAGACGGAACGAAAGTTGGTGAGCAAACGGTGGAAAGGCGCAGTCCGGAAAAGGATGTGCGTTTTTTTGACGTCGAATATGCGATACCAGCAGAAGTCCTCCGTGACAAGCAAAGAGTGACAATTCGATTTGAAGCGAAGAATGGAAGCGAGATCCCCGGTGTTTTCGGTATTCGCGTGATTCGCGCGGACGCGCAACCCTGACGCGACGACCAACCAGATGTGCCTAAATTGGCCTCCGGCTCGCCAGAGCCCAGTAAAGTCAATTAGTTTTGATTCAAGAAGTTAGAAAGAAACAGTGGTGAACCGGGGAGGACCCGAACCTCCAACCCGCTGCCACCGCTCCCAATGCTAAGTTGTTCTCGTCTAGCTTGTTCTCGCGTCTGGAGTGCTGGGTCTTCGATGGTGTTCGTCGCTTAATGTTCCCTTTGTGTTCTCTCGTCTGCGGGCGCACCGAGCCGTGCCCGTCGCATAATAGCTGGTCCGAGCCGCACTCAGATTGTTGGTCAAGCATAGAGCGCAACTGGCTGATGCGCTTCATCCCGTCAAGATAGGTGCGGTTCAATTCGCGATCCGCCGCAGCGTTACCGCTCCACGTCACCGTTCACGCGCTCCGCTGGCGTTCGCCAGGGCCCGGCGCGCCTCTTCATTTCCCGGGTCGTAGTTCAGAATTTTCTTTAGAGTTTCGGCAGCAGACTGACCATCAAGGGAGGCCGAGTAAAGATCTGCCAATCCGAAGTATGCAGGTGTGTAGTAGGGGTCGGATTCGATGGCTTCGTTGTAAAGTTGCATTGCCGCCGCGACGTTTCCCTCTCGAAACCGAAGTTTCGCCAGGCGCGTTCGCACTTCAACGGATTTGGACCCGCGGTCAATCGCCTTTTGCAGCACCTGAGACGCCTCTGCTGGCGACTCAGGGCGAGCCAGGAAGAGAACTAGCCCGTAAGCGGCCTGAACGTCTGTATCGTTTGGAAGTTCCTGGGCCGCCTGTTCTAAGAGCTCGAAGCCCTTCTGCCGAAATGTTGGGTAGACCTGGCTCGCTTCATAGTAGGCCAGTGCAAGCGTCCGCAGGTCCGGTTTTGCGTCCGGTTCTTGGGGAGGTTTTGTGCGGTACATCAAATTGCCTGTGGATTCTCCCGCGGCGGCGGCCAGGGGAGGATTTTCCGTGGGGATTCGGAGGATGCGATGGTCCGTCAAAGCAGAGTGACTTATGTTGACCACGGACTTTTTCGGCATGTGGCAGTGAACACAGTTGTCCGGCGGTAGAGTTGTCTGCCTTCGCGCTGCAGGCAAGCGGCAGCTTTTCACCGTATGGCATGTCAGGCATTTCCTGCGAAAATATGCGGCTGCCTCGGCGCCATGCAATTGAACGTGCGGGTCATGACAGGTGATGCAATACAAGTGGGAGTTGGTCCTAGTCCAGCAACGGCTCATCTCAAGCTGCTCTTGATGACTTAGCGCCTTGAGGCCGTCCATCTTCGGCGACAAGGGGGCGCTGAAGACGGAAACCACACTGTCAAGTGGCGTCCCAGGACGAAAGTCCAAATAGGTCTTGCCAGGCCGCAGGACCTGTGCATCTCCACCAAAATGGCATTGATTGCAAACGTCATTGCGGATTTGCGGCGGTAGCCGAGATGGATTGACGATCGAAAAATCAGTGGGGCTTCTGAGCGGAGCGTTTTCTCGGCGTTCGCGCACATGGATTTCCCCCGGCCCGTGGCACCTTTCGCAACCCACGGCCAAAAAGCGGAAGGGAGGGTTCTGATACCGGTTTCGCGTGCCAGCGATGGGCTGTGGGAGCCCAGAGTGGCAGGAAACGCATAGATTCCCCGCGGGGCGCGTGAACCCGCGAAATTGCCCGGCTTCATAACCGGGTGACAGATCCCACCCGCGAATTCCTGAATAGTAGGAGATCGGCGAGAGAAACAGCGCGTCGCCCTTGATGATCAGGTAGCTTCGCCCCACGTCTCCTGAACCCACAATGAAGGCGATTTCGTGCTTCTCTGAGTATTCTGGTTTGCCGTTCACATCCTGTCTTGATTCTGCGTGAAACATCTTTCCATCAACTACACTGACGGTGAACATGCGCCCCAGCCTCTTGTTCGACAGCGTCACGCGCTTGGTAAACTCCGGCCAATTGCCTGGACTGGGAATGGAAAGGGATCTCCCCATGCCGGTGTTTTTGAAATCTTTGTACTGTGGTTCGTGACACTCTTGGCAGGCTTCGTCGCCCACGTAGGCGACACCGGGCCGCGCATTCAAGTATTCCCCGGAAGTTGTGCCCTCTAGCGTGGTTCTGCGAAGGCCCATGGCCAAGCATGCGAAGGAAAAAGTAAGAAGGAAGACGGGGACCGTTCTGAGCCATTTCCTAGTTCTTGTCGCGAATCTAGCCGCCAGTGCCACGGTCACTGAGGGTCCTCATTTGCCAATGTCAACGTTGTTCGTGCGCGGAGGAGCAGTTTTCACGAGGCCTTGGCCGTACTGAATGGTTAGAAAGTTGTTGGCTGTCACATCTTTGACCGCTTCGACTTTGCCGTCAGGCCAGTGGACCTCGATCAGATCCACGCGGGTGCGGCGCCCCAGTCCGAAGTGCAGGCGCAGGTCGCTCGAGGAGAGATAGCTTCCGCCGCTTCGAACCTCGTCCCATTGCACTAAATCGCCGGCGACTACCTTGACCCGCGCCCCCAGCGCGTCGGGATTCTTTCCCGTGCCAAGCAATTTAATCGTGATCCAATTGTTGTGGTCGCCGCCGTGATTGCGCAGCACGGTGGGCTTGCCGTCAAGATTGTTGATGACGACATCGATATGGCCGTCATTGAAGAGATCACCAAAAGCTGCGCCGCGGCTGACCCGCGGCACCATGAGAGCCTCGCCGGTCTGTGCTGCCACTTCCGTGAAAGTCCCGTCGCCGTTGTTGTGGAAAAGCAAGATCCGCTGCGCGTACTTAGACCCCACATCGATGTTGTCCACCTGTGGATAGACGTGGCCATTTACCACCATCAGGTCGGGCCAACCGTCGTTGTCGTAGTCGAAAAACGCAGTTCCCCACCCCACCCATGGTCCCCGCACCTTGGCAATGCCTGAAGCAAAGGAGACGTCAGTGAAAAACAGTGGCTTGTCGTGGCGGTAGAGCGTGTCGTATTCATCCACGAAATTGCTTACAAAGAATGCCACTCGCCCGGTATGAAGATAGTCGGCGACGGCGACGCCCATCGAGCCCTGTTCGTTACCATCTTCCCCGACTGCAGTACCTGTCAGATAGCCGATTTCCTCAAACGTGCCGTCGTGCTTGTTGTGGTAGAGAAAGTTCGGGCCGCTATCATTGGCTACGTAGATGTCCTGCCAACCGTCGCCATCTACGTCAGTCCATACCACGCCTAGGCCATAGCGGCCGTCGGGGTCACTCACGCCCGCCTTTTGCGTTACGTTCGTGAAGGTGCCGTCGCCGTTGTTGCGGAAGAGAGAGTCGCCGGCACCGGGTAGACCGCGCGGGCCGCACTGCACGGGCACGCCTCGATATTCGCAAAACTTCCCTTTGCCGAACTTCGGAAGGTCACTGAGTTTGAAATCGACGTAGTTGGCGACGAACAGGTCTGGCGCGCCGTCGTTATCGAAATCACCGAGGGCCGCGCCGGTGGACCAACGGGGGTCGTCCACACCTGCCTTGTCCGTAATGTCGGTAAACGTGCCATTACCATTGTTGTGATAGAGGTGGTTGTGGCCGAGGCAGGTGACGTACAGATCTTCCCACCCGTCGCCGTCGAAATCGCCAGCTAGAACGCCCATGGCCCATCCTGGATAGCCCACGCCTGCATGGTCGGTCACATCAGTGAAGGTCCCATCGCAATTGTTGTGGTACAGGGCGCTCCGCGAGCTTTTCGGGTCGGAAGCGGTTTCTACAGTGAGCGCGTTCGTGAAGTAGATGTCCAGGCAGCCATCTTTGTCGTAGTCAAACAGCGCGACACCACCACTCATCGACTCGACGATATATTTCTTATCTGGCGCCGAAGTGTGTTTGAAACGAATTTCAACCGTGTCGGTGATATCCACGAAGTGCACGGCCGGCAAAACTTGAGACGACCCGCGCAATGAAGCGACACCGGCGTAACAGACAAGCATGAATGTGAACACACCCAAGAGCAGTTTCATCTTATGGCCTCGGCTGTCCACGCTCTGCGCCAGAAGGAAGTCGCTGGCTGAGCTTGATGCGCTCGTCGGATTTCCGTTGCGCCTCTTGGTATAGATGAAGTTCGCGCTGGGCGAGTACCGCGTTGCCCAGCCGGGCGTAAACTTGGCTCAACTGGTAGTGCACTTTCGGCTCATCAGGATCGAGATGAGCGGCCGTTTCAAATTCGTCCCGGGCCTTATCATAGCGGCCTTCGCGCGAGTACACCATACCCAGGCCCCAGTGCGCACGCGCGTGCCCGGGAGCCACGTCCAGCGCGTGAGTTAAGAACTCAAGAGCTTTCTCGCTGTCGTTGGTCTCGTACGCAATCATCCCGAGATGGTACCAGG
>Ga0209057_1002001_pt1 | contig 16001 bp, 17 predicted proteins | sample GraSoiAngelo_146_FD_185903 | JGI IMG/M metagenome (GOLD analysis project Ga0209057, IMG submission 185903) | Grasslands soil microbial communities from the Angelo Coastal Reserve, California, USA - 14_1009_05_30cm (SPAdes) (version 2) | ecosystem: Environmental > Terrestrial > Soil > Grasslands ... | reverse complement strand
ATCCGAATTCGAAGTAGTAGTCGGGTGTCTGGTCCGGAGCGAACTTCGCCATGTTCTCCTGCATGAGCTTCGAACCTTCGCAACCAGGTCCGGTGTTGGCCCAGCCGCAGCCCTGGTCCGTCACGACCCACAGGTTCTGTTGCATGTACGGCACGAGCGGGGACGGCTTGTCCTTCGTGCCGACCAGGGCGCCGATCCACGCGGGGGAATTCCCGATCCAGCGGGGCGCGTACTGGAGCGCCGCCGCCGCGCCGAGGATCCGCCCGCTCGGCGTCGGTGTGGTCGTGAGGATCACGTGATCGGCGCCCGCCTGTTTCATCGTGTTCACCTGAGCGGTGAACTCGGTGTCGGTCGGCTTGTAGCTGGCGCGCGCGACGACCGTGAACCCCAGGGCGTTCGCCGCGTAATCGATCCCGGCGGTGCCTTCGGCGCCGTAGTCATCGTCTTGGTAGATGAGGCCGAGCTTCGGCTGAACGCCCTTGTCCTTCAGGTACTGAAGGGCGTTCGCGATCTGGGCGATGTACGGGGCGCCGTTCGGGACGACATACGTCTCCTTGAACCAGTCCGCGGAGAGCGATGCGGCGGCGGTGAGGATCTTGTCGCTGCGGATCTGCTGCAGGATCGCCTTAGTCTGTGGCGTGCCGAGCGACTGCGCGATGGCCAAGACCTTGTCCTTCACCGCGTTGTACTGCTGCACGTGGACATCGGGCAGGTACTGGCTGTCCACCGTGACGAGCTCGACCTTGTAGCGCTGCTCCTTTGGCAAGTTCTTGCCGATACCGCCGAGGACGTCGTTGACGTATTTGAAGTACACCTCGTGCCCGCGTGTCAGCGGCTTTCCGATGATCGCGACGGTGCCCGTGAGCGGCGTGATCTCCGCGAGCTTGATGGTCAGACCTTCGACGCCGACGCCCGTCTTGATCGCTGCCACCGTCGGCGATGGCGCCTCGGACGGCGCGGCCCGGCAAGCCCCGAGGACGAGCAAGCCGATGACCAAGAACACCACGGACCGCTTGGCGCGCATGTTGTTTTCTCCCTCTGCCTAATACGAGAACGGCCAGGTCTTCACGTACGTGCGCAGTCTGCTCCATATTCCCGCGAGCCCCGATGGCTCGAACACCAGGAAGAACACGATGAGCGCCCCGAAGATCAGCTGATTCAGCACGAAGAGCGTTAGCCCGCTGCTCGTGGCGCTCCGCGAAACGAAGGGGATCGCCGGACTGAGTGCCTCGACGACCCGTGGGATGAGCACGAGGAAGAACGCGCCGGCGATCGAGCCGTACACCGTGCCGATGCCGCCCACGATGATCATCGCGACGTACTGGATCGACGGCAGAAGATCGAACTGACCCGGCGTGATGTACCGCAGGTACGAGCCGTAGAGAGCGCCGGCGGCGGCCGCGTAGAAGGACGACACAGCGAACGCGCCGACCTTGTAGCGCGCCCGGTCGACCCCAATGATCGCGGCGGCGATCTCACGGTCGCGGATGGCCTGGAACGCGCGACCTGGTCGCGACCGCACGATGTTCTTGGCCGCGATCGCGGCGAGCGCGACGAGCGGGACGACGAAGAGGAAGAACGACTGCTCGCGCGTCAGCGGTAGGCCGAGGCTGGTGCCGAGATCGGCGAGGTTGATCTCCCCGATCATGGGTGCCGGTACGGCGCGACCCTGTGGCCCGCCGGTGATCTGGCGCAGGTTGAGGAACACGTGTTCGCCGAGGAACACGAGACCGAGCGTCACGATCGCGAGATAGAGGCCCCGCAGTCGTAGCGCGAATGGGCCGACGAGCAGGCCGACCGCCGCGCCGAAGATGCCGGCCGCGGGAAGCCACACGATGACCGGCAGCCGGAGATCTCCGCCGAGGTATCCGGCGGTGTACGCCCCCAGGCCGATGAAGAACGCATGACCGAGCGAGACCTGACCGGTGAAGCCGGTGAGGAGATTGAGGCCGATGGCCGCGATCGCGGCGATCGCCGTGAAGTTGAGCACCGAGAGCCAGAAATCGTCGATGACCAGTGGGGTCGCGACGTAGAGCGCGGCGAGCGCCGCGAGCGCGGCCCAGCCGCCGGCGCCGCGGATCAGAGCGAGCTCGTCGGCGTACGACGTGCGGAGTCCATCGATCCGCCGCAGGACCGGCAGCGCGGCGAGCGGGCTCGGCGCCGCGCGACGCGATCGCGGCCCGTTCACACGCGCTCCACGACACGTGTGCCGAAGAGCCCGTACGGCCGCACGACGAGCACGACGATCATCAGCAGGTACGCGGCGGCGACGTGGAAGTTGTTGCCGAGCCACGGTGCGACCTGCGGCTGGTAGCCCTGCACGAGGACCTCGACGAGCCCGACGAGCACGCCGCCGATCACGGCGCCGCCCGGCGAGTCGAGCCCGCCGACGATCGCCGCCGGGAACGCGCGGAGCGCGGTGAAGCCGACGGCCGGGTGCAGCGTCGCCGGGAACGCGACGAGGAGGACGCCGGCGATCGTGGCGATCGCGCCCGCGATCATCCACGCCTGCGCGAACACGCCGCGCACCGGGATCCCCACCGCGAGCGCGGCTTCCTGATCGATCGCGGTGGCGCGCATCCCGATGCCCGCACGCGTGAAGCGGAAGAAGACGAAGAAGAGGAGGAGCAGGACGCCGGTGGTCGCGATGGTGACGACCGAGGTCACGTTGACGCCGAGATCGCCCAACTGGATCCGCGAGGCTGCCCACGGCTCGCCGAGGAGACGGTCTTCGAAGCCCCACACCGCCGCCACGAGCTGGCGGACGACGATCGCGAGGCCGATCGTGATCATCACGACGGCGAAGACGGGCCTCCCGACCATGCGGCGCAGGATCGTCCGCTCGATGGCCCAGCCGATGCCCGCCATGACCACGGCCGCGAGCGCGACGGAGGCAACGAACGGCAGCGCGGTCTGGTTGAACGCGTACACGAGGTATGCGCCGAGCAACACGAGCTCGCCCTGCGCGAAGTTGATCACCTGCGTCGCCTTGTAGACGATGACGAACCCGAGCGCGATGAGCGCGTAGATACCGCCGAGGGCGATGCCCTGCACCGCCAGCTGAAGGAAGTCGATCACGCGCGCGCCGCGTACATGTCGTCGATGAGCTCGCGGAAAGCCGCGGCGAGAGATCGACGTTTCACTTTCTGCGTAGCGGTGAGCTCGCCGGTCTCGTGGTCGAGCTCCTTTGGCAGCAGGCGGAACTTCTTCACCTGCTCCGGCAGCGACAGGTCGCGGTTGACGCGCCGGACCTCATCGGCGACGAGCTCGACCACCTCCGGCTTCGCGGTGAGGTCGCGGTACGTCGTGAATGCGATCCGCTTGCGAGTGGCCCAGTCGGCGACGGTGTCGCGTTCCACACCGATGAGCGCCACGAGATAGGGACGCCGATCGCCCACGACGCAGACCTCGCGGATGTACGGCGACGCCTTGAGCCGGTTCTCGATCTCGCTCGGCGCCACGTTCTTGCCGCCCGCGGTGATGAGAAGGTCCTTCTTGCGGTCGGTGATGCGCACGTGACGTCGCTCGTCGATGCTCCCAACGTCCCCGGTGTGCAGCCAGCCCTCGGCATCGATCGTCGCGGACGTCGCCTCCGGATCCTCGTAGTAGCCGGCGAAGACGCAGGGACTCTTGAAGAGGATCTCGCCGTCCTCCGCGATGCGGACCGCCGAGTCAGTCGTCGGCGTTCCCACGGAGCCGATCACGAAGTCGTCGGGCGGGGTGATGATGCCCAGTCCCGCGTTCTCGGTCATCCCCCATGCCTCGCGGATGTGGATGCCGATCGAGTGGAAGAAGCGGAGCACGTCCGGCGCGATCGGCGCCGCGCCGCTCACCGGACTGGTGCACCGCGACAGGCCGAGCTTCTCTTGGAGCTGTCCGTAGAAGAGGAGCCAGCCAGCGAGGTAGAGGAGGTTCCAGGGGAAGGGATAGCGCCCGCCGCTCCGGATCCACACGTCGGCGAGGCGCTTGCCGAGCGCGAGCCAGATCCGGAAGAAGAGCCGCTTCAGCGGATCGGTGTCGCGCGCGCGGATGGCGACACCCGCGGCGATCTTCTCCCAGATCCGCGGGACGCCCAGGAAGATCGTCGGCTTCACCTCGCGGAGGTTCTGCGTGACCGTCTCGACGCTCTCCGCGAAGTTCGCCGAGGCGCCGGTCGCGATCGGGATGTGCATGCTGAAGAGCTTCTCGGCGACGTGGCAGAGCGGCAGATACGAGAGCACACGGTCATCGGTCGTCGCGGGGAAGTGGATGCCCGCGATGACGACGGCGTGCGCGAGATTCGCGCCCGATAGCATCGCGCCCTTGGGGGCGCCGGTCGTCCCGGATGTGTAGACGAGCATCGGGACATCGGTGAGGGCGCGCTCGTCGATGAGCCGCTCGAAGCGCTCCGGCTCCCTCTGTGCGGTCTCGCGGCCCAGCCGCTCGACCTCGGCGAACGCGAGGAGCCGCCCGTCGCGGTAGCCGCGCAGGCCCTTTGGGTCGACGTAGACGATCCGCTCCAGGCGCGGGCACCGGTCGGCGACGGACAGCGCCTTGTCCACCTGCTCTTGGTCTTCCGCCACGAGGTAGCGAGCGCCGGAGTGCGCGAGCAGGTACTCGACCTCGGTGGGTGGACTCGTTGGGTAGATGCCGAGCGACGTCGCGCCGACGCAGATCGCGCCGATCTCGGTGAACAGCCACTCCGGGCGGTCCTCCGAATGGATCGCGACGCGATCGCCGCGTCCCAGGCCGAGCGCCACCAGGCCCAGGCCGACCGCACGCGCGCGGTCGTAGTAGTCGGCCCAGGTGTGCTCGCGCCAGATACCGAGTCGCTTCTCGCGGAGCGCCACGTGGTCGGCGCTCTCTCGGCAGCGTCGCCGGAACGCGGCGGGGAAGGTCTCGATCGGTGCGGCCATCAACCTGCGGCGGAGAGCGGCTCGCCAAGGTACGCGCGTTCGACGTCAGGGTTCCGCCTGATCGCGTCCGGCGCTCCCTCCGCGATCTTGCGGCCGAAATCGAGGACGACGACGCGATCGGCGATATCGAGCACGACGCCCATGTCGTGGTCGACGAGGATCTGCGTGACGCCGAGCTCCTCCTTCACGTCCAGGACGAACCGGGCGACGTCCTCGGTCTCCTCGAGGTTCATGCCCGCGACGGGCTCGTCGAGCAGGAGCAGCTTCGGCTCCATCGCGAGCGCGCGTCCGAGCTGGACGCGCTTCTGCAGGCCATAGGGCAGCGCGCCGACCGGACTGGCTCGGATCGCTTGCATCTCGAGGAAGTCGATGACCTCCTCGACGCGGCGGCGGTGTCGGACCTCCTCGCGCCGGGCGGGGCCGAGCCAGAGCGCACCGGTGATCAGCCCGGTGCGCATGAGGACGTGACGGCCGAGCATGAGGTTGTCGGCAACGGTCATATGCGGGAAGAGCTCGACGTTCTGGAAGACGCGCGCGATCCCGAGCCGCGCGATCTCGTGCGGCCGCAGTCCCCGCAGATCGCGGCCCTGGAAACGCATCGTGCCGGTCCGCGGCCGATAGACGCCGTTCAGGCAGTTGAAGATCGACGTCTTGCCGGCGCCGTTCGGACCGATGATCGCGAGCAACTCGCCGTCGTTCGCGTCGAACGAGACGCCGTCGAGCGCGACGAGGCCGCTGAAGGCGAGCGTCAGTTCGCGAACCTCGAGCAGCGCCATCTAGCTGAGCCAGCGCTTCTTGCGCCGGTAGTGCTTCACGTCGCGATAGGAGCGGCGCTGACCCTCGGTGAACCCGAAGTAGAACTCGCGCACATCCTCATCGCGCGCGAGCACGTCGGCGGGCCGGTCCATGACGACCCTCCCCACCTCGAGGATGTAGCCGTGCGACGCGAGCGACAGCGCGATCGCGGCATTCTGCTCCACCAGGAGCACCGCGGTGCCTTCTCGGTTGATCTCGGCGATCGCATCGCGGATCCGCCCGAGGAGGATCGGCGCGAGGCCAAGCGACGGCTCATCCAGTAGGAGCAACTTGGGCTCGGCCATGAGCGCGCGGCCGATGGCGAGCATCTGCTGCTCGCCTCCGGAGAGGTAGCCAGCGATGCTGCCGCGCCGTTCCGCGAGCGCTGGGAAGAGCGTCATGACGCGGTCATAGGGGCGGCGAGTCCGCCCACCATCTCGTTGGCCAAAGCTACCCGCACGCAGGTTCTCGTCGACCGTGAGCTCCGGGAAGATGCGTCGTCCCTCGAGCACTTGCGCAACGCCGCGGCGGACGATCTCGGTGGCATCGCAGCGGTCGATGCGCTCGCCGTCGAATGTGATCGTGCCCTTCGTGATCTTGCCGCGATGGACGTCGAGCAGGCCGGAGATCGCGCGAAGACAAGTCGTCTTACCCGCGCCGTTCGCACCGAGGAGAGCCACGATCGCGCCCGGGGCGACGGTCAGCGAGATCCCGCGTAGCCCGACGACGACGTCGCTGTAGACGACTTCGACGTTCGCGAGCGTGAGCATCACGCGATTCCCTCCCCGGTCCCGCGCTCGGGCGTACAGGCTACGCCGGATCAGCGGGCGATACGCACCAGCCCGCGCAGCGAAGAGGAGGTATTGCGGGTCCAGTCCACCGTCACTCCTATGACGGAGCCACGGCCGGAGATGTGACCGTCATCGCGCGAGTTCGGCCCGCGAACAGCCAGATCACGAACGAGATCTCGCCGAGGCCCTCGGGGAACGCCGCCAGGTTCGCGACCACGCTGCCGTACTGGGGCACGAGCAGCGCGGTGAATGCGGCGAGGACATATGCGGCGCCGGCGATTACGAGCAGGCCGCCGATGACACGCGGCGCGAAGCCGGACTCGTAGACGAGCAGACCGAGTGGCACGAGCCACAGCCCCCAAAAGATCGCCGCGATGTCGAGGGCGCGCGAGTGCAAGCCGACGAGCAAGAGCGCCAGCGCCTCGCGTTGGCCGGACGTGAACACCGACAGGTAATCGGGTCCGGTCAGCACCGTGTATGCCGCGGTCTCGAACACCACGATGACGAGCGATATCGGGATCGACACGAGGACGAAGATCACCATGAGCGCGGCCTTCCGTCCGTCGACAGGCTTGAAGAGCTGATAGAGCACGAGCGGCGTGAGGATGAAGACCAGGTTCGACACCAGCTCCGCCGCGAGGCCGATACGAAAGAGCGGCTCGGACGAGAGCATGTGCTCGGCCGTCGCGGCCGCATCGCCGCGCACGACCAGTAGCCGCGGAACGACCTGGAGGAAGAACGCACCCGGCAGGCCCATGACCACGTACAGCAGCCCCGCGAGCCGGGCGAGCCGCTTCTGCTCGTGATCCACGCCGGGAAGCCTCTGCCGACCGTATGAAGGCGATGTGAAGACGACGCGGTGACGCCGTCCGTGACACGATGATGGCGTGTGCTGCGTCCTTATCCTCGTCGCGCTGGTCGGTCCTCGACTCGGACTCGCCGTCCTCTGGCTGTTCACCGACTACCTGAGTCGCGCCTTTGACACGTTCCTCTTGCCGTTCCTTGGCTTCCTCTTCCTGCCGTGGACGACGCTCGCCTTCGCGTTCGCGCAGAACGCCCTCGGAGGCGCTCAGGGTCTCGGGCTCCTCCTCGTCGTCCTCGGCGTGCTCGCGGACATCGGCGTGCTCGGTGGCGGTGCGAGCCGGCGGAGCGCGATCTAGCGCGATGCCCGCCTAGGCGATGCGGAGGACGACCGGCGCGTCGCCCCAGAGACGCTCGAGCCGGTACAGCTGTCGCTCCTCGGGCACGAACGCGTGCACGACGACGTCGCCGAGATCGATGAGGACCCACCGCCCGCCGCTGTAGCCCTCGATCCCGAACGGCTGGCGACCGGCCTCCTTCGCCTTCTCGACGATGGCGTCGGCGATCGCCTGGACCTGACGCTCGCTGCGCCCGCTGCACAGGACGAAGAGGTCCGCGATCGTCGTCACCTCCGACACGTTGAGCACGAGGATGTCCTCGGCCTTCTTGTCCGATGCGGCGTCGACGACGATGTCGGCCATGGCGCGCGGCGCGAGGTCGGTCCTCATCGGTACAGGCCCCTGCGATCGATGTGCCGCCACACCTCGTCGGGCACAAGGTAGCGCAGGGAGAGTCCACGAGCGGCCCGCGCGCGCAGCTCGCGCGAGCTGATGTCGAGGCAGGGCGCGTCGAAGACGACGGCGCCCACCGTGCCGTCGAGGTCGGGCGCGCCGGGACGACGCGCGACGAGGATCGTCGCGAGCTGGCGGATGCGATAGGGCGACTTCCAGCGCGCAAGGTCGGAGAGCGCGTCGCTGCCGAGGATGAGGTACAGATCACCTTCCTTGCGCAGGGCTTCGAGCGTGTCGACGGTGAACGACGGTCCGTCCCGATCGAGCTCGACCCGCGAGACGGCAAAACGCGGCTCCGGCTTCGTCGCCGAGACGAGCATCGAGTAGCGATCGTCCGCGCTGGCGACCGCTTCGCGATCCTTCAGCGGCGAGCGGCGCGCAGGCACGAAGACGACCCGGTCGAGCTGCGCGCTGTCGAGTGCGGCCTGGGCGATCGCGAGGTGGCCGACGTGCACCGGATCGAACGTGCCGCCGAAGACGCCGATCTTCATTCGCGGTCCTTCCACTCGAGCTCCAGTCTGCCGATCTTCACCGTGTCGCCTTCCTTGACGCCGAGCTCGCGCAGCCGCTTCTCGACGCCATTGCGCTGGAGCATGCGATGGAAGTACGCCGACGCCTCGCCGCTGTCCCAGTCGATACCGGAAGCCAGACGCTCAATGCGATCGCCGCGAACGCGGAACGCTTCGCCCTCGCGGAGCACACGTACGTCGCGAGCGCTTCCCTTGAACACGATGCGGCGCTCGTCCGGCGCGGCCTGCGGCGCGACGCGCGGCGGCGTCAGCACAAAGAGACGCTTGCTCAGACGATCGACGCCCTCGCCGGTCGCCGCCGAGAGCGCGAGCGCTTCACGGCCACGCGCCTCTAGCGCGCTCACCAGCTCGGGCACCTGGTCGCGCGCTTCCGCGAGGTCGATCTTGTTGAGCGCGATGATCTCGGGCCGGTCGCGCAGGCCGTGTCCGTACGCCTCAAGCTCCGCGTCGATCGTCGCGATGTCCGCGAGGGGATCGTCTTTTGACGCGTCGACGACGTGCACGACGACGCGCGTGCGTTCGATGTGCCGCAAGAACTCCTCGCCGAGGCCCGCGCCCTGGCTCGCGCCCTCGATGAGGCCCGGGATGTCGGCGATGACGAGCTCGCGGTCATCGAGCCGCGCGACGCCGAGATTCGGCGTGAGCGTCGTGAACGGGTAATCCGCGATCTTCGGCCGCGCGCGCGTCAGCGCGGCGAGCAGGCTCGACTTCCCAGCGTTCGGGAGGCCAGCGAGCCCGACGTCGGCGATGAGGCGCAGCTCGAGATCGAGCGCGCGCTGTTCTCCGGTCTCGCCGTCCATCGCGATGCGCGGCGCGCGACGCGTGCTCGTCACGAACCGCGCGTTGCCGCGACCGCCGCGACCCCCGCGTGCCACGACGATCTCCGCGCCGTCGGCTACGAGGTCAGCGATCTCCTCATTCGTCGCGACATCACGGATCGTCGTGCCGGCCGGGACGCCCACGACGAGATCGCGGCCCGCCTTGCCGCTGCGATTCCCGCCCTCGCCCGCAGCGCCGTCGGTCGCCCGGTACTCCTTCTTGAATTGGAAATCGCCGAGCGACGCGAGCTGCGCATCGGCGCGCAGCACCAGGTCACCGCCGTTGCCGCCATCGCCGCCGTCCGGCCCTCCGCGTGGCACATGTGCCTCGCGACGGAATGAGATCACGCCGCGGCCTCCATCGCCGCCGCGCACCTTGATGCGAGCGCGGTCAAGGAACATGAGGGACCTTGGCGAGCGGACGGACGAACGCACCGATCCTGATGTGCGGCAGCGCATCACGGAGTCGCGCGAGTGCGGCGCTCACGCCGCTCGGACCTTCGCCGTGGTCCGAGACCACCGCGAGCGCGCGCAGCGGGTCGGCGTGGAGGTCGCGAAGCACGAGCGACGTGCCCTCGGGCGCATCGGACGCGAGTGAGATGAGCGCCTCGATCTCGTCGCCGCGATCGAAGAGGCCGGGCAGCACGAGCACCTTTATCGCGAGCGCGAGCCGCAGCTCGGCGGCGAGGCGCAGGCTCGCACGCACATCGGGGAAGCGGTAGCCGTCGGGTCGGTGGATCGCGTCGTATGTCGACGCACGCGCGCTCACGAGGCGTATCGCGATCGAGTCGAGCCCGGCGGCGGCCAGACGGCGCAACCCGCCCGGCGCGGACCCGTTCGTCTCGAGGTGGATCGTGCCGTCGCGTGTGACCGCGCGAACGCGCGTTATCGCGTCCTCGATCTCGCGCGCCGCAAGGAGCGGCTCGCCCTCGCACTCGCGACCGAACGCGACCATCGTGCCGCCGCCGGCGAGATGTTCCGTCGAGAGGCGCGCGATCTCTTCGCCGCTTGGATGGAACGCCGCGCTTTCCGTCGGCTCGGCCTCGCCGTCGCGCTTGAGCGAGATCGCCTCCGGCGGCCGCTCGTTGCCCGGTGCGGCGATGGGCAGCGCGCAGTCCCAACGCGCGAAGAACGCGTTCGTCGCCGCGCGGCAGCCGTACTCGCGCGCGCACCGCGCAAGCTGCCGCACGAGGCGATCGCTCGTGCGTCCGCGCAGCTCCGCCGCGACGCGCGCGGCGACCTCGGCCCGGCCGTACGCGGCGCGATCGTGCGTCGCGTCCCGGTCGATGCCGACCGCGGCGACGACGAGCTCGCCGCGCTCGTCCGCCGCGATCGCCGCGTACGGCCGCGGCACGAGGTCGGCGCGATCGGTCGCGTCGACATACGCCGGAAGCTGCGTGCGCAGGTAGCCGGGCGGCAATAGTGCCGCCGCGGCGAGACGTCCCGGTCCGAGGCGACGCGGCTTGCCGCTCTTCTCCGCGGCGAGCGCCTCGCGTTCGATCGGCGCGACGACGGCGTCGGCGGGCAGCGGCGTCGCATCCGCGAACGGCACCCCGCGTGCGCCATCGAAGGCGATCGCTGGGTGATCGGTGACGAGGATGCGGCCGCTGCGGTCAGCGTGAACGGCACGGAACACAAAGAAAGGGTACGAGCGGGGTGCGAGGCTTAGCGGCGGCTAGTAGGAGAGTGGATTGACGGCGACGCCGTTGAGCTTCACTTCCCAGTGGACGTGAGGACCGGTCGTGACGCCGGTCATGCCGATCGCGGCGATGAGCTGGCCGCGCGCCACGGTCTGTCCCGGTGTCACGTAGACGGAACTCGTGTGGTAGTAGCAGGTCTGCAGGCCGCCGGAGTGCTGCACGCAGACGCGAAGACCGCCGACCGCGACCCAACCCGTCGCGACGACGACCCCATCGTCCGACGCCGCGATGCCCGTGCCATACGGCGCGGCGACGTCGACACCGGTGTGGCCCCACCAGTAGAACTGCGTGAACACGCCGCGCACCGGCAACGCCAGCTGTCCGGTGCGCGCCGGGAGCTGGCTCGCAGCGACGTTAACGGTGCCGTAGTTGAGGCGCTTCACGGCGGGGACCGCGCCGCCCGGGATGAAGATGAGCTGGCCGACCGCGAAGTGCTCCGGCTCGAAGTACAGGCGGTTGTAGATCTCGATGGCGCTCTGCCCGACCTTGAAGCGCGCGGCCACGGAGGCGATGGTGTCGCCCTCCTTAACCGTGTAGAGCGCGCCGCGACCCGGCGGGATGACGAGCACGTCGCCGGCCCCGATGCCGTCGTCGTCAAGGTGGTTCGCGAATGCGACCTCATCCATGTCGACGCCGTACTGCGCGGCGATGCCGGACAGCGTCTCGCCGCTCTTCACGGTGTAGTGCGGGATCTCCGCGACGTCGGACGCCGCGACGGTGACCGGGCTGCGCGATCCCGCGCTCACTCCGCGCGCTGCCGTCGTGACGCGCGCGGTCGAGTTCTCGCTCGCGTACGTTGCGACCTGCGCGAGGAGCACCGGCTGATCGCTCGCGGTCAGCTGTGACTGCGCCGCGGCTGTCAGCGGTAGCGCGAGGACCAGCAGCGCCGTCGCGATGTTGAGAAGGAGTCGCAGTCCGCGCGGACCATAGAGCTCGAGCGCGAACGCCGGGATTCGCTCGCCGAAGACGAGAGCGAGGACCGAACCAACGTCGGTGGCACAGGCGCGTGCGGCGTGTCCACTCTGACGAAGCATCCGACCGGCCATGAGGCGCGGGGAAGGCGTGGCTTGTGCGAGGCGGCTATGCGCCGTCAAGATCTCTTGTTCCCTCCCGCTAATCCTCAGGAACTCTTTCAAACATGTACGCAATACGTACCTGGTCGATCGGGCGCGGTCACCGTACCGAGGCCGCGACATTGGTGTCAACCCGGACCATGGGCCTACGTGACGGGGGAGATACGGTTCCGACATCGCAAAACGCTCGAATTTGCCGACGTTCTAGTGCCTTCGTACGCTACGGCCGTGCCCGACTACAACCTCTCCTACGTCTACGTGTTCGCCTTTTTCGTGGTCGGTGCCGGGATCGTCAGCGTGATGATGCTGCTGTCGCACCTGCTCGCGCCGTTCAAGCCGACCCGCGAGAAGCTCCGCACGTACGAGTCGGGCGAGGAGCCGGTGGGCCAGGCGTGGGGCCGCTACCCGACGCACTTCTATGTCTTCGCGCTCCTGTTCGTCGTGTTCGACGTCGAGGTGATCTTCCTCTTCCCGTGGGCCGTGCTCTTCCGCGAGCTCGGCTGGTACGGCCTTGTCGAGATGGCGGTGTTCATCGCGATCCTCGTCGTCGGGCTGTTCTACGCGTGGAAGAAGAAGGCCCTCAATTGGTACTGAGCGCGCATCGACCGACGATCGACCTCGATGCCGCAAGGGCCGCGCTCGAGAGGTCGATCGCAGGACGCGCGAAGGTCAGCGTCCTCGACGACACGCTCGTCGTCGACGTCGACCGTGCGAACCTCGTCGAGGTGGCGCGTATCGTCCGCGACGATCCCGCGACCCGCTGCGACCTTTACTCAGTGAACGCCGGCGTCGACACGGGCGCCGAACTGCGCAGCGTGACGTTCGTGCGCGGTACGGAGACGAAGGTCTTCGTGATGCTGCGCACGTCGTGCACCGAGCTCGACCCGCACGTGCCGTCGCTCGCGGGCGTGTGGGAGGGTGCGAACTGGCCGGAGCGCGAGACGTACGACATGTTCGGCATCGAGTTCGACGGCCATCCCGATCTGCGGCGCATCTTCCTCGAGGAGTCGTTCCCCGGCCATCCGCTGCGCAAATCGTTCCTCCCACCGCGTAGCGACGCGCGAGGCGGTTGATGGTCCCCGGACCATTCGGCCTCGATCCCGTCCTCTGGGCGGTGCTGCGGCTCGTCATCGCGGTCGCGCTCGCCGCCGGGCTCGTGTTCAACGGTGCGCTCGCGCAGATCTATCTCGAGCGGAAGATCCAAGCGATCATCCAGGACCGCACAGGGCCGATGCACACCGGGCCGTATGGCCTCCTTCAGACGTTCGCTGACGCGATCAAGCTGCTGGGGAAAGAGGACATCCGCGCCCGGCTCACCGACCATTGGTTCTTCCTCGCCGCGCCGGCGATCGTCTTCGCTCCGATGCTCGCCTCGTACGTCGTCATCCCCTTCGCCCCGGGTGTCATGGGCGCCGACCTCAACGTCGGGCTGCTCTACCTCACGACGCTCGGCTCGATGACCGTCCTCGGCATCGTCATCGCAGGCTGGGCGTCGAACAACAAGTACTCGCTCATCGGCGGCCTTCGCTCCGCGGGACAGCTCATCTCGTACGAGGTGCCGCAGATCGTCTCGCTCGTCACCGTCGTGCTCGTCGTCGGTTCGCTGTCGATGACCGCGATCGTCGGCTCGCAACCCGGCCTCCAGGTCAATGCGCTCATCATCCCGCTCGCGTTCGTCACATATTTCATCGCCGGGCTCGCCGAGACGAACCGCGTGCCGTTTGACCTGCCTGAGGCCGAATCTGAGCTTGTCGCCGGTTTCCTCACGGAGTACTCGGGCATGCGCTGGGGGCTGTTCTTCGTCGCCGAGTACGGCGAGGTCACGGTCGTCTCATCGATCATCGCGACGCTCTGGTTCGGCGGGTGGCACGGCCCGTTCACCGACGTGCACCCGCTGCTCGGGCCGGCGCTGGGCGTGCTCTGGTTCACGCTGAAGACGTACTTCTTCGTGCTCGTCTTCATGTGGATCCGCGCGACGCTGCCGCGCTTCCGCATCGACCAGCTCATGTCGTTCTGCTGGAAGTTCCTCATACCGGTCACGCTCGTGAACCTCCTGGTCACGGCGATCCTCGTGCTCGCCTTCCCGACCTCGCTCGTCCCGGTCGCGATCGCGAACTGGATCCTCCTGTTCGTGTTCGCCGCGTCGATCCCGTTCCTCCAGCGGCGCCGGCTCGTCAGCCTGCGCGCGCGCCTCGCGGCGCGCGAGCACGCTGTCGCATGATCGAAGCGGCGTTCTTCGCCCTGCTCGTCATCGGCATGGTCGGCGCCGGGGCGGGCGTCGTCCTGCTCAACCGCATCACCGGCGCGGCGCTGCTCATGGCGTTCACGTTCCTCTGCAACGCCGGGATGTTCCTGCTGCTCGGCGCCGAGACGATCGCGATGTTCCAGGTCCTCATCTACGTCGGCGCGATCACGGTCCTCATCCTCTACGGCGTGATGTTCACCCCGCAGCGCGACCGTCCGTACGCGCTGTTCTTCCAGAAGCAGACGCCGCTCGCGGCGCTGTTCGTCGCTCCGATCGCCATTGCCGTCGCGGTCTTCTCGTTCTCGTTCCGCGACAGCACCGCCGGCCCGAAAGGCGCGGACCTCGCGCCGCTCGCGACGAGCGTGTTCCGTGACTTCGCGTTCCCGTTCGAGGTCGCGTCGGTGCTGCTCCTCGCAGCGATGGTCGGTGCGATCGTTTTGGTCAAGCGGGAAGACGAATGAGAGCCGGGTCTCGGGCCGTAAGCCCGAGATTGAAGGAAGAATGATCCCGCTCGGCGCGTTCGTCGCCGTCTCCGCGGTGCTCTTCTTCATCGGCGTCACCGGTGTGCTCGTGCGACGCAACGCCGTCGTCATCCTCATGTGCGTCGAGCTCATGCTCAACGCGACGAACCTCGCGCTCGTCGCGTTCTCGCGCCGCGGCGGCATCCCCGATGAGCGCGGGAGCGTCTTCGTCGTGTTCGTGTTCGTCGTCGCGGCGGCGGAAGTGGCCGTCGGGCTCGCGATCATCCTCGCGCTCTATCGGAACAGGCCGACCGTCGACGTGGACGAAGTCCACGCGATGAAGGGTTAGCCGATGATCGAGAGCGTCGCGTCCGCGCAGGTCGTCGCCGGATTCATCCAGCTCGTCTGGGTGATCCCGGGCCTGCCGCTCGCCGCGTTCCTCATCAATGGCCTATTCGGACGCCGCTGGCTCGGTCATCTGACCGGCTGGATCGCGACGGGTGCCGTCGGGCTGTCCGCGTTGCTGGCGATCGGTGTGTTTGTCGATGTCCTGCGCGGCGTGGAGCGCTCGACGGTCGTGCTCTACCGCTGGATCGGCGTCGGCGAGTTCAAGATCGACGTCGCCGCGTTCATCGATCCGCTCTCGAGCGTGATGCTGCTCGTCGTCACGGTCGTCGGCACGCTCATTTTCGTGTTTGCCAATGGCTACATGGCGCACGACCAGGGCTTTCCGCGCTTCTTCACGTGGTTCTCGCTCTTCGTCTTCGCGATGCTCATCCTCGTCATGGCCGACAACTACCTCCTCATGTTCGTGGGGTGGGAGGGTGTCGGTCTCTGCTCGTACCTGCTGATCGGTTACTGGTTCCAGAACACCGCGCCGCAGAAGGCGGCGAACAAGGCGTTCTGGATGAACCGCATCGGCGACTGGGGCTACACGATCGGCATGATCACGATCTTCCTCGTCTTCGGCTCGCTGCAGTTCACCGAGGTGTTCGAGAAGGTCGGCATCGCGACGCAGGCGAATCTCACGCTCATCTGCCTCGCGCTGTTCGTCGGCGCGACGGGCAAGTCGGCGCAGCTGCCGCTGTACTCCTGGCTCCC
>Ga0209057_1002000_pt1 | contig 16004 bp, 11 predicted proteins | sample GraSoiAngelo_146_FD_185903 | JGI IMG/M metagenome (GOLD analysis project Ga0209057, IMG submission 185903) | Grasslands soil microbial communities from the Angelo Coastal Reserve, California, USA - 14_1009_05_30cm (SPAdes) (version 2) | ecosystem: Environmental > Terrestrial > Soil > Grasslands ... | reverse complement strand
TCATGTACGGCATGGGCATCCGTCCCGGCGACATGGTCTTCGTCGCCGCCATCTTCAGCCTCTACATGGGGAGCTGGGGTGCGCTTGCGGGTGCCGAGCGGCTGGGCTGCAAGGCGTTCCCGTTCGGGGCCGGCGCGCCGGGGATGTCGTCGCGGGCGGTGCAGTGGATGAACACGATGAAGCCGCAGGCGTTCTACGGGACGCCCTCGTTCGCGCTCTACCTCGCGGAGGTGGCGGAGAAGGAGGGCGTCGATCCGAAGAATTTCGGGATCAGGCGGCTGTTCTTCTCCGGCGAGCCGGGAGCGTCGGTACCCGGCGTCAAGGACCGGATCGAGCAGGCCTACAACGGCAAGGTCTACGACTCCGGCTCGATGGCGGAGATCACGCCCTGGATGAACGTGGGTGGCTCGGAACAGACGCCCGGGATGCTTTGCTGGCAGGACGTCGTCTATACCGAGGTCTGCGATCCGGCCAACTTCCACCGCGTGCCGTACGGCCAGCGCGGCACGCCCGTCTATACGCAGCTCGAGCGCACCTCCCAGCCCATGATCCGGCTGGTCTCCGGCGATCTCACGCAATGGACCAACGAGCCGAACCCGTGCGGGCGGACTTATCCGCGCCTGCCAAACGGAATCTTCGGCCGCATCGACGACATGTTCACCATCCGCGGCGAGAACGTGTATCCGAGCGAGATCGACGCCGCGCTCAACCAGGTCGAGGGCTACGGCGGCGAGCATCGCATCATCATCAGCCGCAGCGGGGCCAAGATGGACGAGCTGCTCCTCCGCGTCGAGCCGACGCCCGAGGTCGAGAAGCAAGGCAAGCTCGCCGCGTTCAAAGAGACGGTAGCGAAGCGGATCCACACCATGCTCGGGCTCCGCGCGGGCGTGGAAGTGGTTCCTCCGGGCACCTTCCCGCGGACGGACTTCAAGGCCCGCCGCGTGGTCGACGACCGGGAGGTCTTCCGCGAGCTGAACCAGAAGCTGCAGAACCAGGTCATTCCGCCATGAGGGTTCCTTCGCGCGATCTGCTTCCACGCGTGCTCAAGGGCGACGTGGCGGCGATCGCGCGGCTGCTCAGCCGCGCGGAAGCCGCTGATCCGGAGTGCCGTGACACGCTCGGGGAAGTGTACTCTCGCGCAGGCAAGGCCCACGTGATCGGCATCACCGGGGTGCCCGGCAGCGGCAAGTCGACGATGGTCTCCGTCCTGGCCGGGCACCTGCGCAAGGCAGGTCACAAGATCGGGATCATCGCCATCGATCCCTCCAGCCCGTACTCGGGCGGGTCGATCATGGGCGACCGCATCCGCATGAGCGATCTGGCGGGCGACGAGGGCGTGTACATCCGCAGCATGGCGACGCGCGGCGCGCTGGGCGGGATGGCGCGCGCCACCCTCGACGCCGTCGACATCCTCGACGTGGCCGGCTTCGACTACATCCTGATCGAGACCGTGGGCGTGGGGCAGGACGAGGTGGAGATCGCCAGCGCCTCTCTCACGACGCTCGTGGTCTCCGCTCCCGGCCTGGGCGACGAGATCCAGGCGATCAAGGCCGGCATCCTCGAGATCGCGGACATCCACGTGGTGAGCAAGAGCGACAGACCCGATGCGCGCAGCACCATCAGCGACCTCAAGCAGATGCTCGCGCTCGGCATCTCGCTGGACGCGAGCGCCGCCTGGCGGCCACCGGTCATCGCCACCAGCTCGCTGAAGGGCGAGGGATTCGCGGAGCTGGAATCGGCGCTGGAGAAGCACAAGGCGTTCCTTGCCAGCTCGGAAGCCGGCCGCACGCGTAGCCGAAAGATCGCGCAATTCCGCATGCTGAAGACGGCGGAGGACCTGCTGCGCATCCGCTTCAACGAGCGCAGCGCCGGTCGCGTGAGCGCGATGGCCGACCGCCTGGTATCGCGCGAGATCAATCCCTATGCCGCCGGCGAGAAATTAATCGAAGGAATGGGAGCCTGACTCATGAGCAAAATCGAGCTGGAAAATCCCCAGGCAGTGCAGAACGAGGTCCGGGAGTGGGAGCAGCGCGAGGTCAAGTCGTTCCTCGCCAAACAGAAGGAGCGGAAGGACCAGTTCTATACGAGCGGCGGCTTCCCGGTGAAGCGCACGTACACCGTGCTCGACGCGCAGGAAACGCCGGTGGAGGACGTCGGGCTGCCCGGCAGGTTCCCCTTCACGCGCGGTCCGTACCCGACCATGTACCGCAGCCGGTTCTGGACCATGCGGCAGATCGCCGGGTTCGGGACGGGCGAAGACACCAACAAGCGGTTCAAGTACCTCATCTCCCAGGGCCAGACCGGCCTCTCGGTCGACTTCGACATGCCCACGCTGATGGGCTACGACTCCGACCATCCGATGAGCGACGGCGAGGTGGGCCGCGAAGGCGTCGCGGTGGACACCGTCGCCGACATGGAGGCGCTCTTCGACGAGATCGATCTGGAGAAGATCTCCGTCTCCCTGACCATCAACCCCAGCGCCTGGATCCTCCTCGCCATGTACGTGGTCCTGGCGGAGAAGCGCGGATTCGATCTGAACAAGCTCTCGGGGACGATCCAGGCCGACATCCTCAAGGAGTACATGGCGCAGAAGGAGTACATCTTCCCCATCGAGCCGTCGGTGCGGATCGTACGCGACTGCATCACGTACTGCGCGCGCAACATGAAGCGGTACAACCCGATCAACATCTCGGGCTACCACATCTCCGAGGCTGGATCCTCGCCGTTGCACGAGGTCGCGTTCGCCCTGTGCAACCTCATCACCTACGTGGAGGAGGTCACCAAGACGGGGATGAACGTGGACGAGTTCGCGCCGCGGCTCGCCTTCTTCTTCGTCTGCCAGAACGACTTCTTCGAGGAGATCGCCAAGTTCCGCTCAGTGCGCCGCGCCTACGCCAAAATCATGCGCGACCGATTCGGCGCCAGGAACCCCGAGTCGATGCGCCTGCGCTTCCATTGCCAGACGGCGGCCGCCAGCCTGACCCGGCCGCAGTACAAGATCAACGTCATCCGGACGGCGTTCCAGGCGCTCTCGGCGGTGCTGGGCGGCGCGCAGAGCCTCCACACCAACGGCATGGACGAAGCCTTCGCCATCCCCACCGAGGAGGCGATGAAGATCGCGCTCCGGACGCAGCAGATCATCGCCGAGGAGACGAACGCCGCCAACGTGGTGGACCCGCTGGGCGGCTCGTACTTCGTGGAGTCGCTCACCAACGACTACGAGAAGAAGATCTTCGAGATCATCGACGAGGTGGACAAGCTCGGCGGGACCATCAAGCTGATCCAGGAGAGCTGGTTCCAGAAGCACATCGCCGACTACGCCTACGACACCGCCATCAAGAAGCAGACGGGCGAGAAGCCGGTGATCGGCGTGAACACGTTCGTCGAGCCCGACGAGAAGTTCGACGTCGAGATCCATCCGCACGACGAGACCACGGCGGACCGTCAGATCAACCGCCTCCGCCGGATCCGCAAGGAGCGCGACAACGCCAAGGTGTCCGCGCTGCTCGAGCAGCTGGTCAAGGTGGCGACGGACCCGTCGCAGAACATCATGCCCGTCACCATCGAGCTGGTGCGGGAGGGCGCCAGCATGGGCGACATCGTCGAGAAGCTGAAGAAGCTGTGGGGGACCTACCGCGAGAACCCGGTCTACTGAGGCGAGGGATGTCATGGCGACGAATGTGACCACCGCCGGCGTCGCGCCCGGCATCGTGCCGCAGGGCGACACCGTCGAAGCGAGGGCGTACTCGAAGGTGACCTGGCGGCTCTTGCCGTTCCTCTTTGCCTGCTACGTGTTCGCGTACCTCGATCGGGTGAACGTCGGGTTCGCGAAGCTACAGATGCTCAGCGATCTCAAATTCAGCGAGACCGTCTACGGCCTCGGCGCCGGCATCTTCTTCATCGGGTACTTCCTCTTCGAGGTGCCCAGCAACCTGATCATGTATCGGGTCGGTGCGCGGGTCTGGATCGGCCGCATCATGATCACCTGGGGCATCCTCGCCGGCCTGATGATGATCGTGAGGACGCCAACCTCGTTCTACATCCTGCGCTTCCTGCTCGGCGCGGCGGAGGCCGGATTCATCCCGGGCATCCTCCTGTACCTGACGTACTGGTACCCGGCGCAGAGGCGCGGGCGGGTGATGGCGTTCTTCCTGACCGGTATTCCCATCTCTGGAGTCGTCGGCGGCCCGCTTTCCGGCTGGATCATGCAGACGTTCCAAGGCGTGAACGGCTGGGCAGGGTGGCAGTGGCTGTTCCTGCTCGAGGCGTTGCCAGCATTCCTCGCCGGCGTCGTCGCGCTCTTCTACCTGACCGACGACATCCATCACGCCAAATGGTTGAGCGAGGAAGAGAGGCGGGTGCTGCAAAACGCGGTCAAGGAGGAGGCGGGAAAGAAGGAGCACCACTCGATGAAGGACGCGTTCAGCGAGCCCAAGGTGTGGCTGCTCGCCGTCACCTACGCGTTCTTCCTCATGGGTCTCTACGGCGTCAGCTTCTGGCTGCCTTCGCTGATCAAGGCCAGCGGCGTGAAGGACGCCCTGAACGTCGGCCTGCTCACGGCCATCCCTTACGGCGCTGGCACCATCGCGATGATCTGGGTCAGCCACCGCTCCGACGACAAGCGCGAGCGGCGTTGGCACCTGTCCACGCCGGGCATCCTCGGCGCGCTTGGCCTCGCCCTGAGCACCGCCTTCAGCCACAACACCGCGCTCTCGATGCTGTTCCTGACGATCGGCGCGGCGGGCGTCTGCACCACCGTGTCGCAATTCTGGAACCTGCCGGGCGCTTTCCTCGGCGGCGCAGCGGCCGCCGCCGGCATCGCCTTCGTCAACTCGGTCGGCAACATCTCCGGTTTCGTGGCGCCGTACATGGTGGGCTGGATCAAGGACGCGACCGGCAGCGCCAGTCCGGCGCTGTGGGTGATCGCGGCCTCGATGACGATCGCGAGCCTGCTCGTGTTCCGGGTGCCGGCCCAGCTCGTCAACAAGTGAGAAAGCCAGTGATGGCGCGCAGCGCTTCCGGGTGCGCCATCACGCCATAGTGGTTGGCATCGACGTCGAGCGTCTTCGCGGACGGCACCGCGCGGATGAATTCGTCGCGCAGCGCGGCGCCCACCACGGACCCCCCGCCCGGCGTCAGCGGGCGCGCGGCGCGGACCAGCAGCGTGGGCATGTCAAGAGACGGCCAGAACGTCCTTGCATCGTGCTGCGAACCGTAGACGACGTCCTCGAACACCGCCGCCTTCGACGTGCGCGGCCTGACGCCGAAGGGCACGTCCTCGAGCTCGTAGAGGAAATGTTCCTTCCAGAGCTCGTCCCAGGGAACCGCCGTTCCGTGGCTCTGGACCATCGCGCAGTACGCCTCCCGGCTCGGGTACACGGTTTCGAGGCGTTGCACTGCAGCGAGGATGGATGGAATCGCCGCCGCTTCAGGCACGCCGACGCCGTCGATCAGCACCAGCCGCCGGATGCCGTCCCCGCGCAAAGCAGCCGCTTGCATGGCGATGAACGCGCCCATGGAGTGGCCGACGAGATCGAAGGACGCAAACTCGAGCAAACGCGCCGTTTCCAGCACGTTCTCGGCGTGCCGCCGCCAACCGTGCGTCCCGGGGCTGCCCGCCGGCCTGCGACCGCGTCCGCGCAGGTCGAGCACGACCACTTCATGCCCCTCCCGCGTCAGAGCCGCTGCAATGGCGTCGAAGGCGCGCGCATTCGAGGAGAGGCCCGGGATGCAGATCACGGGCGAAGACCCTCTGCGGCCCCACCGCAGGGCGTGCAGCCTTCCCGACGACAGTTCCAGGTCAATGTCCTGGGTCATCGCCCCTCCCTCCCTCTACAGGCACCTGCTTCGCCGCGGGTTTACGTTGCACTGCACAATTCATGTTGACAGCGCAGAGCGAGACGTTATTTGCACTGCACAAAACACGACGGGCCGGCAACGACCCGTTCTTATACCGGAGCAACGACAAGATGGCCGAACAGACCGAGAAGACCGTTCCCACGATGGAAAAGCTCATCGCGGAGCAGACCGCTCGCTTCGAGGCGGCGGTTGCCGAGCTCGCCAGGCTGCAGAGCAAGAGCGTGGCACAGATGAACGAGCTCGTGGAGGGCGCGAACCGCGCCGCGCACGAGCAGATCGCCTTCGCCCAGCAGATCGGCGGCGAGTGGCGGAAGCTGGTGCTGGCGGCGACCCGCAGCGCCGCGGATCTCTTCACGCCCAAGGCGTAAGTGGTATCGGTCCGGTCGCCCAACGGGCGGCCGGACCCTGGCCTCGAGAACCCAACCGCCATCCTCCGGCAGGGGTACCCTTTTCCCTGTCCAGTGGATTAGATCACTGATCGCGGAGGCGAACATGGGCGAGGCCGAGAAGAAGATCGACGTCAAGAAGCTGTTGCAGGATGCGCGCGACGGCGTCATGGACGCCTGGGCGAAACTGGCGCTCAACCTCACCAGCTCGCACGAGTACCAGCGGCTGCAGGGGATGATCGTCAAGCCGGCGCTGCTCGGCCTGGCGCTCTTCCGCAAGGCCAGCGAGTCGGTAATGTCTCCGCTGCTGGCGCAGATGAACATGCCCTCGCGGGAAGAAGTCCTCGGGATCGCCCAGCGGCTCACGCACATCGAGATGACGCTCGACGATCTCGGCGCCGCTCTCGAGCAGCTTCGACGGTCGGCGGGACCGCGGCCTCAGCGCGGGCCGGCGGCGCGCGATCGCGAGGTGAAGCCTGACAACGGGTCGTCCATCGCCGCCAAGGAGGCTTGACCTTGGCCGGCACGCAAGAAAGCTCGCCGGGTCTCCTCGATCGGTTTTCCACGATGGTCGATAACCTGGTCAAAGTCACCACGACCAAAGCACCCATCGGCCAGACCCCGCGCCAGGCCATCTGGACGCTGAACAAAGCGACGCTCTACCGGTACACGCCTGTGAAGCCGGCGGAGGAGCGCCACCGCATCCCTCTGCTCCTGATCTTCGCCTTGATGAACCGCTCGTCGATCCTCGACCTGCGCCCGGGAAACAGCTTCGTCGAGTACATGCTGAACAAGGGATACGACCTCTACCTGCTCGACTGGGGCGTCCCGGGTCCCGAAGACGCGGAGATGAACCTCGGCGACTACGCCCTGGAGTACATCCCCCGCGCGGTGCGCAAGCTGAAGGCGGTTTCCGGCTCGGAAACGTTCAACCTGCTTGGCTGGTGCATCGGAGCGATGCTCTCCACGCTCTATGCGTCGCTGCGCGGGAACGTAGAGGGGCTGAAGAGCCTGATCCTGCTGACCGCGCCGCTGGACTTCACCGACAGGGAGCAGATCTCGCTCGCGAGGATGACCGAGGAGCGGTACTTCGACGTCGATCGCGTGTTGCAGGCGTTCGGGAACATGCCCGCCGGCCTGATCGATTACGGCGCCAAGATGCTGAAGCCGGTGGAGAACTTCGTCGGCGGCTACGTGCGGCTGCTGGACAACCTCGACAACCCGAAGGTGGTCGAGTCCTGGCACGCCATGAACACCTGGGTGAACGACGCCATCCCGCTCGCGGGCGGCGCCTACCGCCAGTTCATCGTCGACTTCTATCGCGGCAACAAGCTGATGAACGGTACGCTCACCATCCGCGGCGAGAAGGTCGATCTGAACGACCTGCGGGCGAACCTCCTCAACGTCATCGCCGTCGACGACCACATCACGCCGCCATGCCAGTCTGCGCGGCTGCTCGACAAGGTGGGGAGCCTGGACAAGACGGAGCTGAAGGTCCCGGGTGGTCACATCGGCGTGATGGCCGGCAGCGGGGCGTCGAAGGGGACGTGGCCCAAGGTCGAATCGTGGATTGCAGCACGGTCCGACTGATGATCGACAGCGTCCAGTTCGAACAGCGGCGCCGGCTCGGCGTCGCCACGCTGAACCGGCCGAAAGCGCTCAACGCGCTGACGCTGGAGATGGTCCGTTCGCTCGATCGGCAAATCGCCGCCTGGGAGTCGGATCGCTCCGTGCACGCGGTGATGCTGCGCGGCGAAGGACGCGCGTTCTGCGCCGGCGGCGACGTGCGCGCCGTGCACGCCTCACGCCATCATCCGCCTGGGCCCGGCGACTACAAGACGGAGCTTTTCCGCGAAGAGTTTCACCTGATGCGGCGCATCCACCGCTTCCGCAAACCATGGGTTGCGCTGACGCACGGAATCACCATGGGCGGCGGAGCGGGTCTCTCGGTGAACGGCTCACACTGCGTCGCCTCGGAGACCACCGTATTCGCCATGCCGGAGGTCTTCATCGGGTCGTTTCCGGACGTCGCTGCCACCCGGTTCCTCGGCCGTACGCCCGGAAAGATCGGTCTCTTTCTCTCGCTCACCGGCGCGCGCGCGGATGCCGCGGACGCGATGTCCCTTGGGCTGGCGCGGCATTTCGTGCCGCAAGCGCGGTTCGCCGGGCTCGCCGAGGCGTTGGCGACTGAGTCGGCGGACGTCGGCGCCGTGGTGGCGCGATTCGCCGCCGATCCGGGAAGATCGAGGCTGGCGGCGCTGCGGCCGGCGATCGATCGCTGCTTCCGGCACGACACGGTCGAGGCGATCGTCTCCGCGCTGCGGAGCGAGGATTCGCAGTGGGCAAAGGACGCGCTCTCGGCGATGGATCGCGCCTCGCCGCTCAGCCTCAAGCTCGCATTGCGCGTCAATCAGGAGGGCTCGGCTCTCGAGATCGAAGACGCGTTGACGCTCGAGTACCGCGCGATGATGCACGTGATCGCCGGCCCGGACTTCTACGAAGGCGTGCGCGCCGTCTTGATCGACAAGGACCAGAAGCCCAGGTGGCGGCATTCGTCGCTCGCCGACGTCAGCGAGGCGGAAGTCGAGAGCCATTTCGAGAACCTCGGCGATCGCGAGTTGCGCTTCGAGGTGGACGGATCCGGCGAACCGATGCACGCTGGGGAGGCGCGTCCGTGATAGACGCGACACCGTGCAGGATCCCGACGCCATTCTGACGCAGCTCTCGCGGGGCGCCGCCGGATCGAGCGCCATCAGCGCGCCCGATTCTTCGAAGCCGCTGACCTGGCACGCCTTGCGCGAGCTGGCGGCGCGCACCATCGACGCCGTCAACGCGATGGGAATCGGACGCGGCGACCGCGTCGCGATGGTCCTGCGCAACGGGCCGGAAATGGCCGCTGCCTTCCCGTGCCTCGCCACGGGAGTCGCGACGGCGCCGTTGAATCCCGGCTACCGCGAGGACGAGCTCGACTTCTACCTGGGCGACCTGAGCCCGAAGGCCCTCGTGGTCGAGGCCGGCGTGGACTCGCCAGCGCGAAAGGTGGCGGCGAAGCTCTCCATCCCCGTCGTCGAGCTGCATCCGGAGCCTGCAAAGGGCGCGGGGGCCTTCCGGCTGGAGGCTCCCCCGACGTTGCGTGGAAAGGCGAAGTCGCCGGGCACCGGGAAGGGTGAGGACATCGCGCTTTTGCTGCACACCAGCGGAACCACAGCTCGCCCGAAGCTCGTCCCGCTCACGCAGTCGAATTTGAGCGCCTCGGCGAGGCACATCGCCGCCGCGCTCGCGCTGACGCCGGACGACACTTGCCTGCAGATCATGCCGCTCTTCCACATCCACGGGCTGGTGGCGGGTGTGCTGTCGTCGCTCTCCGCGGGAGCGCAGGTGTTCGTGACCCCGGGGTTCAATGCGCTGCGTTTCTTCCACTGGGTCGAGGAGATTCACCCCACCTGGACCACTGGCGTTCCCACCATGCATCGCGCGATCCTCGGCCGCGCCGAGCGGAACAAGGAGATCCTCGCTCGCCGGCGGCTGCGGTTGCTCCGCTCGTCGTCGGCCTCGCTGCGCCCTCGCCTGATGGCGGAGCTGGAGGCGGCGTTCCAGGCGCCGGTGATCGAGGCGTATGGAATGACCGAGGCGTCTCACCAGATGGCCTCCAATCCACTGCCTCCGCGGCCGCGCAAGCCCGGCTCGGTCGGCATTGCCGCCGGCCCGGAGGTCGGCATCATGGACGATGCCGGCACGTTGCTTCCCCAGGGCGCGGGCGGCGAGATCGTGGTGCGCGGTCCCAACGTCACCCGCGGCTACGTCAACAACCCGGAAGCGAACGCCAAGGCATTCGTCAACGGCTGGTTCCGCACGGGCGACCAAGGCTCGCTCGACGAGGACGGGTATCTGCGGATCATCGGTCGCCTGAAGGAGATGATCAACCGCGGAGGCGAGAAGGTTTCGCCGCTGGAGGTCGACGTCGTGCTGATGGACCATCCCTCGGTCCAACTCGCGCTCACGTTCGGGATGCCGCAGGAGAACCTGGGCGAGGAAGTGGCGGCCGCGGTGGTGCTGAAGGAAGGGAAGACGGCCACCGAGCGTGAGCTGCGGGAATTCGCCGGAAAGCACCTCGCCCATTACAAGGTGCCGCACAAGATCGTCTTCGTCACCGAGCTGCCGCGCGGACCGACGGGAAAGCTGCAGCGGATCGGGCTGGCGGCAAAGCTGGGGCTCGACAAATGAACGTCTGCGTCTTTGGCGCCGGCGCCATCGGCGGCTACGTGGCGGCGAAGTTGGCGAGCGCCGGCGAGGCGGACGTGAGCTGCGTCGCACGCGGTCCGCATCTGGCGGTCATCGCGGTGAAGGCGCACTCGCTGCCGGCGGCTGCGCCCTCGATCCAGCACCTGATCGGCAAGCAAACCACCTTGGTGCCGGCGATCAACGGCGTCCCCTGGTGGTACTTCTACAAATCGGGCGGGCGGTACGAGAACACGCGCCTGCAGAGCGTCGATCCGGACGGAAAGCTCTGGGACCTGTTGCCGCCGCCGCGCGTCGTCGGCTGCATCGTCTACCCTGCGACCGACCTGGTCGCGCCCGGCGTGATCGAGCACACCTATTCGAACCGATTCGATCTCGGCGAGCCCGACGGCTCGAAGAGCGAGCGGGCGCAGGTGTTCTCGCAGCTCATGATCAAGGCGGGTCTGCGGGCGCCGGTGCGGCCGCGCATTCGCGAGAACCTGTGGGTGAAGCTCTGGGGGAACCTCTCGTTCAACATGATCTGCGCGCTCACGCGGTCGCCGCTCGATGCCGTGATCGCCAACCCCGAGACCCGGGCGCTGGCGCGGACGATGATGGTGGAAGCGCAGGGCGTCGCCGAGAAGGTCGGCGTGAAGCTTCCGCTGGACGTCGACGCGCGGATCGCGGGGGCGGCGGAGGTCGGGTCTCACAAGCCGTCAACGCTGGTGGACCTGGAGCGCGGGCGGCCCATGGAGATCGACGCCCTCTTGGGGGCGGTAGTCGAGATGGCGCGCCTGACCGCAGTCCCGGTGCCGACGTGCGAGTCGGTGCTCGCGCTCGTGCGCCAGCTTGCGCGCGCCGCAGCGTCGCCGTCGGCGTGACGGGACTCAAATCAAGGCGTGACCGCCGCGAAATCGATGTCCAGGTTCAGCGGCGCTGGCGCCGACACTCCGGTCCACGCGATGCCGACGGACGAGTTCGTCGAGTACTGCCCGTTGTAGTCGCCGATGAACGGCCGGAAACCCTGCGCGTTCGAGCTGGGCACGCCCCAAACCCCGGGATCGAAGCTCTTCTGAGACACCCTGCGCGTCGCCCACGTGACGCCGGCGTCGAGGCTCTGCGCGTAGGTGACGTCCACCTGCGCATTCTTCGTGTAGCTGCGGTCGTAGAACGACACGTCGTAGCGGCCGTTGGGGGCGATGGTGAGCTCGTTCTGGAATCTGTCACCCGCGGCTGGCGCGATGGCCACCGGGGTCGACCAGCGGCTCAGATCGCTCGCCGGCGCCCACGACATGTAGATCTGCGCGTACTGTCCGACGATGTCGGGCCAGATCGCTACCAGTCGATTGCGCACCGGATCGAAGGCGGGGGCCGCGTACGTTCCGCCCGACCGGAAGGGCAGCCCGGCGATGTTGAAGCAGTACGGCGGGAAGGTGCAGACCGGATTCACCAGGAGCGCGAATTCCACCGCATCGCTCCAGGTGTTGCCTCCGTCGGTCGACCTGGTTGTGAAGAACGCGAGTCCCTTGTGGCCCTGCAGGCCGTTGTCGAAAGTGAGATGGAGGGTGCCATCGGGCGCGGAGACCATGCGCGCATCCTGGTTGTTCCGGATGTTGCCAGAGGTCACCTTGATCGGCGCAGTGAAGTTCCGTGCGCCGTCGCGCGAGTACGAGACATAGACCGGCGAGTGCACGTTGCCGTTGAACTGCACCCAGGTCACGTAGACCGACCCGTAGTACGGGCTGCCCGGATGCGTATCCACATGGATGGACTCGTGGTCGGCGAACTGACCGTTTGAGCCCTTCTCCTTGCCGTTGCCCTGCCAGGCGTTCACCTTGGCGAGCTTCTCGCTGACGCCGTCCAGCCAAGTCCTGCCGCCGTCGGAGGAGCGCGAGACGAGCAGCGCAATTTCAAACGGCGGGAAGAAATTGAAGGCCTGGCAGACGTAGTAGGCGGTTCCGTCGGGGCCAAAGGCGATCTGCGGGTCTCCGCCCGCGTCGTACATGCCCGTTCCTGGCACCGCGGGGTCGTTGGTGAACTTCGTCACCCCAGGCAAGTAGCCGTTGGGCAGCGCCGGCGTCCAGCTCTTACCGCCGTCGAAGCTCGCGTTCATCGCGCAGCCGTCGTTGTAGTTCCAATCGTTCGCGCCGGTGATGAGGTTCTGCGGATCGGTCGGATTGACGGCGATGGGCGTCTCGTTCTCCGACAGCTCGTCCTGGCTGACGTCCACGACCTTCGAGACGGTGATGTCCTCCTGCTGCGTCGAGAGCGACGGGAGGTCTCCCGAGCAGGCCACGGCGGCGACGACGAACGCGAGCGCAATGCGGCGGGGCATGCGAATTCTCCAAGGATGGGGCTGCAGGAAAAAGCACGGCTGGCTACCTGGATGCAAGCGCAAGGGGTTGACCGGGCGCTGCTCGGGCGCGAGAAGCTGGACGGCTCGTTCCGCCGCATCGGGACGGCTGACGCCGCCACATCGGCGGTCACTGCACCGTTCAGCGGCCGGTGATTCCGACGTTTTTGTCTGAGTCTCGCGGGGGCATTGCCGCAGCGCGGCAGAATCACGTTGCGTTCAGCGCCCCGCTGCGTTGAACTATGAATTTCGGGGTTTCCGATGCCCCGTACAAGGGATGAACATGGCAGCAGAAGCAGGGCTTCCTCCCGCGCAAGGCCTGTACGATCCGGCGCTCGAGCACGACTCGTGTGGCTTCGGGTTCGTCGTCGACATCAAGGGCCGGCCTTCGCACGACATCGTCGTGAAGTCGCTCGAGGTCCTCTGCAACCTCGAGCACCGCGGCGCGACGGGAGCGGAGAAGGAGACCGGCGACGGCGCCGGCATCCTGCTGCAGACGCCGCACGCCTTCCTGGCCGCGGAATGCGGCAAGCTCGGTCTTGGGTTGCCGGGGCGCGGCAGGTACGGCGTCGGGATGGTGTTCCTGCCTCCCAGCGAGCCGGGCCGCGAGGCCATCTACCGGCTGTTCGACGAGACCATCCGCGACGAGGGCCAGCAGCTCCTCGGCTGGCGCGACGTCCCGACCGACAACTCGACGCTCGGGGGGTCGGCGAAGGCGAGCCAGCCGGTGATCAGGCAAGTCTTCATCGGGCGCGCCGCGGACATCGAGGAGGAGCCGGCTTCGCCGGCGACGGGCGGAGCGCGAACGCGCGGAGCATCGGAGGCCGATGCGGCGTTCGAGCGCAAGCTGTACGTGATCCGGCGGCTCCTGGAGAAGAAGGTCTCGCGGTCCGCCATCCCTGGACGCGGCTACTTCTACATTCCCAGCCTCAGCTCCAAGACCATCGTCTACAAGGGGATGCTCAACGCCGGGCAGTTGCGGCGGTTCTATCTGGACCTGCAGGATTCCGCCGTCTCGTCGGCCATCTCGATGGTGCACTCGCGGTTCTCCACCAACACGTTCCCTTCCTGGGGGCGAGCGCACCCGTATCGGTACATCTCGCACAACGGCGAGATCAACACGCTCCGCGGCAACATCAACTGGATGCACGCGCGCCAGTCGATGATGCAGTCCCGGCTCTTTGGCAGCGACCTGAAGAAGATCCTCACCGTCGTCGACACCGAGGGTTCCGACTCGGCGATGTTCGACAACGTCCTCGAGCTGCTCACGCTCGCCGGCCGCGAGCTGCCGCACGCGATGATGATGATGGTGCCCGAGCCGTACGTGCGGGACGAGACGATGAGCGCCGAACGGAAGGCGTTCTACGAGTTCCATTCATGCCTGATGGAGCCCTGGGACGGGCCGGCTTCCATCGCATTCACCGACGGCGTTCGCGTGGGCGCCGTGCTCGATCGCAATGGCCTGCGGCCCTCGCGTTACTACGTCACGACCGACGACCTGGTGGTGATGTCCTCCGAAGTTGGCGTCCTCGACATCCCCGCCGAGAAAGTGCTGGAGAAGGGGCGGCTGCCGCCGGGCCGCATCTTCCTCGTCGACACCGAGCAACAGCGCATCGTCTCCGACGAGGAGCTCAAGGAGCGTATCGCGCGGCAGGCGCCCTACGGCGAATGGCTGCGCAAATCGATGGTCCGCATCCAGGATCTGCCGACGCCGGTGCGACCGATCCATCCCGATCGCGAGACCGTCATTCGCCGGCAGGAGGTCTTCGGGTACACGTCCGAGGACGTGAAGCTCTTGATCACGCCCATGGCGACCACGGGCAACGAGGCCGTGGGTTCGATGGGGACCGACACGCCACTCGCCGTGTTGTCCGAGCGACCGCAACTCCTCTTCAACTACTTCAAGCAGCTCTTCGCGCAGGTCACCAATCCGCCCGTCGACGCGATCCGCGAAGAGATCATCATGTCGTCGGAGACGTCGATCGGACCCGAGGGCAATCTGCTAGAGCCCGGGCCGGAGTCGTGCCGCCAGCTCGCGCTGCCTTCTCCCATCCTCACCAACGACGAGCTGGCGAGGATCCGCGCGCTCGACGGCGGCCCTGGGACGCACGGGTTCAAGGCGGTCAAGCTTCCCACCCTGTTCAAGCCCAGCGGCGACGGAGCGGCGCTGCGCAGCGCGCTCGAGGACCTGCGCTGGAAGGCTTCCGAGTGCGTCGCGGAAGGGTTCAATCTGCTGGTGCTCTCGGATCGCGGCCACGACGCGGAGGCGGCGCCGATTCCCTCGCTGCTGGCGGTGTCCGCGCTGCACCACCACCTGATCCGCGAGGGAACGCGGACGCGCTGCTCGTTGATCGTGGAGAGCGGGGAGCCGCGCGAGGTGCATCACTTCGCGCTGCTCATCGGGTACGGCGCCAGCGCGGTGAACCCGTACCTGGCGATGGAGACCGTGCACGATCAGGTGAAGCAGGGCCTGATCCCGGGTCCCGCCGCCGACGCGGAGAAGAAGTACCTGAAGGCGGTCGCCAAGGGGATGGTGAAGGTGATCTCCAAGATGGGGATCAGCACCGTGCAGAGCTACCACGGCGCGCAGGTCTTCGAGGCGATCGGGCTCTCGCAGGACTTCGTCGACGAGTACTTCACCTGGACGGCGTCGCGCGTGGGCGGAGTCGGCATCGACGTCGTCGCCAAGGAAGCGCGGATGCGCCACGAGCGCGGCTTTCCGCCCAAGCGGCCCATCGTGCACACCAGCCTCCCCGCGGGCGGCGAGTACCAGTACCGCTCCGGAGGCGAGTTCCACCTGGTGAATCCGGAGACCATCCACAAGCTGCAGCACGCCTGCCGGACGGGAAGCTACCGCGCCTTCCAGGAGTACTCGGCGCTAGTCGACGATCAGTCGAAGCAGCTCTGCACGCTGCGCGGCTTGATGGACTTCCGCACCGCCACCAAGCCGGTGCGCCTCGACGAGGTCGAGCCGGTCGAGTCGATCATGCGCCGCTTCAAGACGGGCGCGATGAGCTACGGCTCCATCTCCAAGGAAGCGCACGAGATGCTCGCCGTGGCCATGAACCGCATCGGCGGCAAGTCGAATACCGGCGAAGGCGGCGAGGATCCTGCCCGGTACCAGTTGGAAGCGAACGGCGACTCGAAGAACTCCGCCATCAAGCAGGTGGCGAGCGCGCGGTTCGGCG
>Ga0209057_1001997_pt1 | contig 16013 bp, 12 predicted proteins | sample GraSoiAngelo_146_FD_185903 | JGI IMG/M metagenome (GOLD analysis project Ga0209057, IMG submission 185903) | Grasslands soil microbial communities from the Angelo Coastal Reserve, California, USA - 14_1009_05_30cm (SPAdes) (version 2) | ecosystem: Environmental > Terrestrial > Soil > Grasslands ... | reverse complement strand
AGGTGTCGGTCGTGCACGGATTGCCGTCGTCGGTGCACGCCATCCCGCTCTGCTTCGTTGCATCTGCGGGACAGGCGGCATTCGTCCCGTCGCAGGCCTCGGCCACGTCGCAGTCGCCCGCGGCGGCCCGGCACTCGGTGCCGAGGTTCCCCGCAGGGCCGCCCTGGCACTGTCCACCGCTGCAGGTGTCGTTGACTGTGCACGGATTGCCGTCGTCACACGGATTGGTGTTGTCGGTGTGAACGCAGGCCATGACCGCATCGCAGGTGTCGTCGGTGCAGGGGTTGTGGTCGTCGCAGTCGGGCGGGGTGCCCGCGACGCAGGTGTTGTTCACGCACGTCTCGAGCCCGTTGCAGATGTCCCCGTCGTCGCAGTCCCCGTTGCTCACGCAGCAGTTGGGGATCGGAGCGTTGACGCAGCCGATGGCGGGATCACAGAGGTCGTTGGTGCAGACTAGGTTGTCGTTGCAGTCGAGCTGCGTGCCGTTCTGGCAGCCGGCGGCGGGGTCGCAGGTCTCGACCCCGTTGCAGGGATTGCCATCGTCGCAGACCATCGCCGTGCCGGGGTGGCACATGCCGGTCGCGACCTCGCAGGTCTCGGTGCCGGTGCAGACGTCGTGATCGTCGCAGTCAGCGTCCGTGGTGCAGCAGCCGGCGATCGGCGCATTCACGCAGCCGCCCGTGTTGTTGTTGGCCGTCGGGTCGCAGCTGTCGGCCGTGCACACCATCCCGTCATCGCAGGTCGGGGGCGTGCCGAGCACGCACGTCCCATCCTGCGGGTTGCAGGTCTCGAGGCCGTTGCAGAAGAGGCCGTCGTCGCAGGTGACGGCGGGCGTGTGGTTGCAGACGTGCTGGACGGTGTCGCAGGCGTCGGTCGTGCAGAGGTCCTGGTCGTCGCAATCGGCGTCGACGTTGCAGCAGCCGGCGACCGGCGGGAAGCTGCACAAGCCGGTGGCGTGGTCGCACGTGTCGGTCGTGCAGACGTCGCCGTCGTTGCAGACCACCGGTGTCCCGGCCTGGCACGTCTGATTCGCGACGTCGCAGGTCTCCACACCGTTGCAGGCGTCCCCGTCGTCGCAGTCGGCGTCCGAGGTGCAGCACCCCTGGATCGGCGCATTCACGCAGGCGCCCGTGTTGTTGTTGGCCGTCGGGTCGCAGCTGTCGGCCGTGCACACCACACCGTCGTCGCAGGTCGGCTGCGTGCCTGGCACGCACGTCCCATCCGTCGGGTTGCAGGTCGCGATGCCGTTGCAGAACTGGCTGTTGTCGCAGGTGACAGCGGCAGGGTGCGCGCACGCTCCCTGTCCGTCGCACTGGTCGGCGGTACAGGCGTTCCCGTCGTCGGTGCAGGTCGTCACGGCGGGCGTCGCGCACTGGGTGTTCTCGTTGCAAGGACCGTTGTTGCACTCGGCCCCATTCACGCAGGGATCGCCGCTGTGGACACACTCGCTGATGTTCGTATCGCAGGACTCGGTCCCGTTGCAGAAGACTCCGTCATCCGGGCAGTCGGTATTCGTCAGGCACGGAGTCTGCGCCCAGGCGGTGCGCCCGCTCGCGACCGTGACCGTGACCGCCACCACTGCCCCCACCAGCATCACCAACGACCTCATCCTCATGCCTCATCCCCCCAAATGCCGGAACCGGAGCGCGACGGTCGCCCGCGCGCTTCGGACCCTTGTTGTGTTAGCTGGCGCGGGCTCGGGACGGCTGGCGTGCCAACACCCGACAAGCCGCCGTCGCTGAAAGGGAACCCATACCCCCCAACCCCCGCCATCTCCCCCCATCGGCTCCCTTCGACGAGCCGCCTCCAACCACATGGGACCAGATCCCGCGGAAAGTCAAGTCAAGAAGGCTATCCGGAAATCACCTTACTCGGTCGCTTCGCGAGGCGCGAAACGGCCTCGGGCCGCAGGCGACGGGACGATGACGCAGCGGGCTGACCCAAGGCGTGTCGGGCTGGCGGCCGAGCTAACGCCGCCACCCCGACGCCCGTGTCGACGGCAATCGACGGCGACCCTGTTCGAGCGTCGCGCGGACCTGCTCCGAGGTGAGATTGGGCAGTCGGCGCCCAGGTTCGGCAACCAGGCCGCGCCCGCGACGCGCGAGCCGCACGAAGCGACGCCCTACACCGCCACCGCCGCCCGGCGCGCCGTCGCGACGGCAGCGGCGCACGCACCGGCCCCGAACACCATCGCCACGCCGAGCGAGAGCATGAACGGCGGCAGCCCCATCGCCGCCGGATCGAGGCACGCGCGCAGCGCGGCGAGCCCGTAGGTGAGCGGGTCGAGCCGCATCAGCCAGGCGAGCGGCGCGGGCACCCCGGCGGGCGGGAAGAACGCCCCCGAGAGCAGCCAGATCGGGATCAAAAGCAGGTTCATGATGGCGTGGAAGCCCTGCGTCGACTCGATGCGCCACGCGATGAGCAGCCCCAGGTTCGTGAGCCCGAAGGCGATCACGACCATCACGCCGACCGCCCCGAGCACGCCGAGCGGCGCCAGGCGGAGCCCGGCGAGCGGCGCGAATGCCAGGAAGGCGAGCCCCTGCCCCACCGCCAGCGTCGTCCCGCCGAGCGCCTGGCCGACCACGATCGCGGTACGCGACACGGGCGCCACCAGCACGCCCTGCAGGAAGCCCGAGTGCCGGTCCTCGACCGTCGAGATGGTGGCGAAGATCGCCGTGAAGAGAAGGACGAGCGCCAGGATGCCCGGGTAGAGATAGGCGAGATAGCTCGTACCCGCCGGCGCACCCGGCGGCCGGAAGGACGGCGAGAGCCCGCCCCCGAGCAGCAGCCAGAAGACGAGCGGCTGCGCCAGCGCGCCGACCAGCCGGCTTCGCTGCCGCACGAAGCGGATCACCTCCCGGCGCCAGAGCGTGGCGACGGCTAGCATCACGCCTCCGCCAGCCGGCGGCCGGTGAGATGGATGAACACGTCCTCGAGGGTCGGCTTCCCGTAGCTCACCGTGCGCACCTCCTCCGGGAAGGCCTCGATCAGGTCGCGCACCAGCTCGTGGCCGCGCGCGCGCTCCAGGCGGAGCGTCCCGTCGACCAGCCGTCCGGCGAGCCCGAAGCGCTCGCGCACCCGCTCGGCGAGGCGCGCCGGGTCGGGCCCCACCACGACGAGCACGTCGCCGCCGACCTGGGCCCTCAAGGCCTCCGGGGCGCCGAGCGCGACCAGCCGGCCCCGATCGAGGATGGCGACGCGATCGCAGCGCTCCGCCTCCTCCATGTCGTGGGTGGTGAGCACGACCGTGATCCCTTCCGCCCGACGCAGCTCCGCCAGGAAGCCCAGGAACTCGCGGCGTGCCGCGGGGTCGAGGCCGCTGGTCGGCTCGTCGAGGAGGAGAAGCTCCGCGCCCACGACGAGCGCCTTCGCGAGCTCGGTGCGCCGCTGGAGCCCGCCCGAGAGCCTGCCCACCCGGTCGCGCCGGCGCTCGCCCAGGCCGAGGCGCCCCACCACCGTCGCGACGGCGGCGCGCAGCGAAGCGCCGGAGAGCCCGTAGAGGTGCCCGTGATGGACCAGGTTCTCCTCCACGGTGAGCGTGCGGTCGACGCTCGCGTGCTGGAAGACGACGCCCAGGCGGCGTCGGACCCGGTCCGGCTCGCGCGCCACGTCGTGCCCGAGCACGCGCGCGGCGCCGCCGCCGGCGGCGAGCAGCGTGGAGAGGATCCGAAAGAGCGTGCTCTTGCCCCCGCCGTTCGGACCGAGGAGGCCGAAGAGCTCGCCGCGCTCGACGCGCAGCGAGACGCCGTCGAGCGCGATGCGCTCGCCGTAGCGGTGGCGCAGCTCCTCGACCTCGAGCGCGGGCCCGTTCAGCGCCGCCGCAGGCGCTACCGATCGCGCCGCTGCTCGGCCATCGCCACGAGGTAGTTCATCACGAGCCACAGGCTCCGGGCATAGCGGAAGAACGCGAGCGGGACCAGCACGCCGAGCGCCACCCCGATCGCGAGCTGCTGGTCGAGCGTCAGCCCGACGGTCCAGTCGAGCACGAGCACGACGCTCACCGCGACCGCGACCGTCACGGCGTAGTTGATGTAGATGGCGCCGACGAAGTACCCCTGCTCGCGCTCGTAGCGGAGCCCGCAGGCCGCACAGCGCTCGTGCATGCGGAAGTAGCGTGCGTAGAGCGGCGATCGCCCGCAGCGCGGGCAACGCAGCCGGAGCGCACGCCAGAGGATGCGCCGCACGCGCGCAAGGGCGAAGGGGCCGGCGCGCTGCCTCACGCGGCATCCCTGCCGGGCCGCTCACGCGGCGACGACGGTCGCAGGGCCCCGCGTCGCGTGGAGCCGGCGCAGGTAGGCGTCCATCGTCCGCCCGGCCATCACGTCGACCGAGAAGGCGCCCTCCACGCGCTGGCGCGCGGCGGTCGCGAGGCGGCGTGCGAGCGCGGGGTCGCGCAGCACCCGCCCCATCGCCGTGGCCACGGCGGCGGGCGCGCGGGTCGGCACGAGGAGGCCCGTCTCCCCGCTCGTCACCAGCTCCCGGCACCCCCCGACCTCGGTGGCGACCGCGACCGCGCCGGTCGCCATCGCTTCGAGCACCACGTTCGGGAAGCCCTCGTAGAGCGAGGTGAGCGCGAGGACATCGGCCGCCGCCAGCAGCCGAGGCACGTCGTGCCGGAGCCCCGTGAACACGACGCGCGCGCCGAGCCCGAGGCGCCGGGCGAGGGCGTCGAGCGCCGCACGCTCCTCGCCCTCCCCGACCACCAGGAAGTCGATGTCGGGGAGCTCGGCCGCGATCATCGCCGCCGCCCGCAGGAAGGTCGGGAAGTCCTTCTGGGCATCGAGGCGCCCGACGCCGGCGACCAGCCGGCGGTCGCGCTGGAGGCCCGCCGCCAGGCGCGCGCGACGGCGGTCGAGCGAGAAGGGCGGCAGCCGTCCGAGGTCGATCCCGTTCGGGATCACCTCGATCTTCTCGCGCGGCAGCCGCTTGCGCTCGACCTGCCAGGCGGCGATCGCCTCGCAGTTGACCAGGTAGGCGTCGGTCACCCGGTCGAGCGCGCGCTCCACCATCACCTGCCAGGCGCGACAGGGCGTCACCACGCGCTCGGCGGCGATGACGACCGGGATGCCGAGCCCGAGCGCCGCGAGCCGCCCGTAGCTGTTCCCCGACGACAGGATGGTGTGCAGGACGTGAGGCGCGAAGCGCCGCAGCGCGGCCCGCAGACGAGCGAGCCGCCGCATGTCCGCCGGGCCGCGCCGCGGGATCTCCTCCACCGGGACGCCGAGGGCGCGGATCGGCTCGACCCACCATCCGCCCGGGGCCAGCACGAACACGCGCGGCACGAAGAGCCGGCGGTCGAGATGCCGGAGCAGCTCGTGGAGCTGGTACTCGGCGCCCCCCTTGCCAAGCTCGCCGATCACGTAGGCGATGCGGTATGGCGGGTCACCGATCATGACGCTCGCCTACCGAACCAAGCAAGGCGCATGCCAGAGCCGGCCTGCGCGCGTCCCGTCCGAGGGCACGGCTCCCGCGCAGCCGTGCACGATCACCGCGGCCGCGCCGCCGGCTCCTGGCTGACACCCTCGAGCGGGGCGGAGAGCACCCCCTTCAAGCGCCGGAGGGCGTCGAGGTTCGAGTCCATGCGCACGAGTGCCTCGATCAGACGTTGCACCTGCTCGGTGACCCAGCCGATCTCTTGCCGGCTGACGGCCTCGAGGGCCCGGCCGAGGCGCTCGTACAGGGCGAGCAGATCCGCGACGTCCCGCACGCCGCCGCTCTGGCCGAGCCGGCGCACCAGCTCGCCGTAGTAGCGCACCAGCTCCTCGGTCTCGCGACGGATGTCGGCCGACATGCGCCCTCCGGTCGGGTTGCACCGCGCGTAGTTGACGCCCGGCGGCTCGGAGGTCTACATCCGCCCCACCCGTGAGGCAACAAGAAAATGAGCTGGCCGCCGCGGCCCGGCCGGCGCTCGCGGCGCCCTTCGATGCGCTCCGGGTCGAGCAGTTCGTGGAGCTGCAGCGCGACCTGCTCCTGGTGAGCGGCGACCCCGAGACGCTGCCCGAGCGACTGGTGCAGCGCACCGCCCTCTTCCTCGGCGTGGCCGGCGCCGCGGTCGGCGTGCTCCAGGACGGCCTCTACACCGTCCTCGCCACCTACGGCCTCGGCCCCGAGTACCGGGCGCGCTACGACCGCCGGTCGCTGCGCGAGTCGGCGCTCGCACCCGCGCTGGGCGGCGGCCGGCCGCTGGTGCTGGACGATGCCGACCGCGGCGTGTCGGTGCGTAGCCTCGTGCTGCCCTTCCGCGGGGCGGACCTGAGCGGCGCGCTCCACCTGGTCGTCGCCGGGACGGCGCCACTCGCCCACCCGGGGCTCGAGCTCGCGTGCGCGCTCGCCGCCCTCGCCGGCGTGGCGCTCGTCAATGCCCGGCAGTGCCGGCGGCTCGCCCGGCTCGCTCGCATGAAGGGCGACGCGCTCGCGACCATGGCGCACGACCTGCGCGCGCCGCTCAACGCGCTGGTCGGCTACGCGGGCCTGCTCGGCGAGGGCGCCTTCGGCCCGCTCGCCGCCGAGCAGCGCGACGTCTGTGCCACGCTCGAGCGGCAGGCGGTCGAGCTCGTCGATCTCCTCGGCGCCACCCTGGACGTCGCCCGTCTGGAGACCGGGAGCCTCCCCATCCGGAGCGAGGAGTTCGCGCTCGGCGAGCTGCTCGCGACGCTCCAAACCGGCACCTTCGCGCTCGCCACGCGCGAGGGCCGGCTCACCTGCCGCGTCCCGCCCGGGCTCCCGCCGCTCCGCACCGACCGCGTGAAGGTGAAGGAGATCGTCCAGAACCTGGTCGACAACGCGCTCAAGCACAGCGACGGGCGCGCGGTGGAGATCGAGGTGGCGCTCGCGCCCGAGCGCGAGGCGGTGCGGCTCACCGTGCGCGATGGGGGCCCCGGGATCGCGGCCGACGTCCTGCCGCACCTCTTCGAGCCCTTCCGGCCCGGCCCCGGCCCCGAACGCGGCACCGGCTTCGGGCTCTACATCGTGCGCTGCTTCACCGAGGCCCTGGGCGGCCGCGTCGCCGCCAGGAGCCAGCTCGGCGAGGGCACCGCCATCACGGTCGAGCTCCCGCTCGTGGCTCCTGCTGCGCGTGCCCTTCCCGCGCGCGCGCCCGCTTGAGGAGGCGCGCGCCGAGCTCCTCGCGGTGCGGGTCGCTATCGGCGGCGCCCGGTGCGGGGCGGCGGTCGTTTCACCGCGCGCCGGCGGGAGGGGTGCCGTGCGCTTTCGCTGACGCGGACCGGGCGCGCGCGGGCGGCCGGCCGGCCTGGCCCGGCACCGTCGCGCCCGAAGCGCGCGACGAAGTACTCGCAGGTGCGGCGCATGCCCGTCGCGAAATCCACCTTCGGGCGATAGCCGAGCAGCCGCTCCGCCTTCGCGATGTCGGCGAGCGTGTGGCGCACGTCGCCCGCGCGCGGCGCGGCGTGGGCGCGCGGCAGGCGGCGGTCGAGGAAGTCGCCGATCGCGTCGGCGATGGCGATGAGCGAGTGGCGCGTGCCGCAGGCGATGTTGAAGACCTCGCCCGACACCCCCGGCGCCGCCATCGCGAGCAGGTTTCCCTCCACCACGTTGTCGATGTAGGTGAAGTCGCGCGACTGCTCGCCGTCGCCGTGCACCTCGAGCGGCTCGCCCGCGAGCGCCTGGGCGAGGAAGCGCGGGATCACGGCCGAGTACTTCGACTCCGGGTTCTGCCGCGGCCCGAAGACGTTGAAGTAGCGCAGGCTCACCGTCTCGAGCCCGTAGAGGCGCGCGAAGGTCTGGCAGTAGTGCTCCGCCGCCAGCTTGGAGATCGCGTAGGGCGAGATCGGCCGGGTGGGGAGCGTCTCGACCTTGGGGAGCGCCGGGTCGTCGCCGTAGACCGAGGACGACGACGCGTACACCACGCGCTGCACGCCCGCGTCGCGGCAGGCGAGGAGGAGGACGAGCGTCCCGGTCACGTTGACCTGGTTGGAGCTGAGCGGGTCGTCGACCGAGCGCGGCACGGAGCGGAGCGCCGCCTGGTGGAAGACCCCGTGCACGCCTGCCACCGCCCGGCGCACCACCACGGCGTCGCGCAGGTCGCCCTCGACGACCTCGACGTCCCGCGCCGTCAGGTTCTCGCGCCGCCCGGTCGAGAAGTCGTCCAGCACACGCACCCGGTCGCCCCGCCCGACGAGCGCGTCGACGAGGTTGGAGCCGATGAAGCCGGCCCCGCCGGTCACCAGATATCGCTTGCTCACGGTGGGGCGACTCTATGCAACGGAACAGGGGAGTCGCAAGCGCAGACGCGTTTGCCGCCCGGAGGCGGGGTGTCCCTCCATCACACCGCCCCGCGCGCCAGCTGGCGGACGATCGAGGCGAGGAGATCCGGCGCGCCGGTCGAGCCGCCTTTGGTGACCACCGCCAGGCCGGCCCAGGCGCCCGCCATGAGGCGCGCCCGTACCACCAGCGGGCAGAGCCGGCTCTCGAGCCAGAGCGGCGGGAGGCCGAGCCCCTCGAGCACGTGGTACGCGGTCTCGCCGCCGACCAGCACGAGGCCGCCCGGACGCTCGCGCGCGAGCGTGGTGAGCGCCGCGCGCCGGAGCGCCGCGAGCACGGCAGCGCCGCCCTCGGGCGACGCCGCAGCGGGCGCGATCAAGGCAGGTACCATCCCCGAGGCGAGCGCGCGGGCCGCCCGCGCGCCGGCCCACTCCGCGCCCGCGAGGCTCGCCACCTCGATCGGGTGTACCAGCCCGCGGTCCGCGGCGCGCTCGAGCTGACGGCGCGTTGCCGGGTGCGCGCTGCCGGCCACCACGAGGACCCCGTCGCCGGGCAGCGGGACCGAGCCTGCCGGACAGACGGCGCGCCCCGCCTGCTCGGCCCCGAGCACGCGGCGGAGCGCGCACGCGAGTCCCGTCGAGCCGACCAGCAGGAGCGGCCGCCCGCGCAGCAGGAGCGTGCGCACCGCGCGCTTCAAGTCGGCGTCGGTCTCCGCGTCGAACACCAGCACGCCCGCGCCCGCCGCACGCGCCCGCTCGACCGCCGCGGCCAGGTCGCCCCGGACGGCAGCGATGTCGATCACGGCGGCCGGCCGGCGCCCGGTTGCGGCGAGCGCGGCGGGCACGCTCGCGTCGCGGATGGGATGGTGCGGGTCGCGCGCGAAGGCGGTCTCGTCGACCGGGACGCCTCCGATCATCTGCCGCCCGGCGAGCGTGGTGCGACCGACCTCGGGGATGGCGGGCAGCACGAACGCCTCGTCCACCCCGAGCGCGTCCATGGCGGCGTCGACCTCGGCGCCGAGCGGGCCGCGCAGCCCCGTGTCGATCTTCTTGAGCACCAGCCCCGCCCAGCCCGGTCCGACGTCGGCCAATGCCGCCGCGACCCGGCGCGCCGCGTCCGCCGGTGCCAGCGTGCGGCTCTGCGTATTGCGCACGCACATCGCGCCGCGCGGGGCGGGCTCGCGCGTCTCGAGCGCCGGCTGCACCACGACGCCGCCGGGCGCCGGGAGGAATTCGGCCCCGACGTCGCAGGCGCCCGTCAGATCGTCGGCGAGAACGCGCAAGGCATCCATACGTGTGCGGACGAACGACGCGTCAGGCGAGGAGCACGGCGCGCGCGGGCGCCCCGTCGAGCTCCGGGAACTTGAGCGGCAGGCAGACGAGCGTGTAGCGGCCGGGCTCCACGGCGCGCAGGTCGAGGCCCTCGATCACGAACACGCCGGCAGCGAGGAGCCGGTGGTGCACCGGGAAGCCCTCGCTGCCGAAGCGCTCGATCGAGAGGTAGTCCATGCCGACCGCGCGCACGCCGCGCGCCACGAGCAGCTGGGCGGCGTCCTCGGTCAGATGGGTGAAGTCGCGCTGGAACTCCGGCTTCTCCCAGCGCCACGAGTTGTCGGTGCGGCAGAGGAGGATGTCGCCGTGGCGCAGCGCCACGCCCTCGAGGGCGGCGGCATCGATCGCGGCGCGGCCCGAGAGGTCGGCGACCAGCGCCTCGCCGATCATTCGGTCGAGCCCCACATCGCCCAGTCGCGGGCCGTCGGCGAGGAAGTGGTACGGCGCGTCGACGTGCGTGCCCGTGTGGCTCCCCAGGGTGAGGAGCGAGAGGTTGCACGGGTCGCCCTGCGCGATGCGCCGCACGGACTCGACCTGGAGGACCGGGTCGCCTGGGTAGACGTGCATGCCGCGCGCGTTCGGGACGGAGATGTCGATCACGCGCCGGCGCGCGGGGAGGCTTGCGTGGGCAATCGCGATCCGAGCTGTGTACTCCGCCAGGTCGGCCACGTCGCACGCCTGCTGCACGGAGGCGCCCCAGGCGATGATGCCGTGGCGGGCGAGGAGCATCACCTGCGTGTCGGCGGGCGCCGTCGCGACCGCGGCCGCCACCGCACGGGCCAGCTCCTGCGAGCCCGACGGCGCGGGGGGCACGACGGGTGTGTGGTGCAGCCGCTCCTCGGCGGTCACGGTCATGAGCGGGATCGGCTCGCCCCGGATGCCGAAGGCGATCGCGTGCGGCGGGTGGAGGTGCGCCACGGCGCGCGTGGCCGGCCGCGCCGCGTAAATCGCCGTGTGCATGAGCGCTTCCTTCGACGGCTTGCAGCGCTCGGGGCCCGCCAGCGTCCGCCCGGCGAGGTCGATCGTCACCAGGTCGTCGGGCTCCGTGTCGCGCAGCGCGACGCCGCTCGGCGTGATGAGGAACGTGTCCGTGTCGCCGATGCGTGCCGAGATGTTGCCGCCCGCCGCCGAGACCAGGCCGCGGTCCCAGGTGAGGCGGCAGAAGCGCGCGATGTCGCCGGCCAGCGTCACACCGCCCTCCCGTACGCGGCGGCGAGCCCCGGCTCGGCCGCGCCGCGGCGCGCGACCGCGATCTCTGCCGCGACGCGGATCGCCTCGAGGAGGTTCCTGTGGTCGGCGACGTTCTTGCCCGCGATGTCGAAGGCGGTCCCGTGCCCGGTCGAGGTGCGGATGAGTGGCAGGCCGACGAGCAGCGTCACCACCGTGCCGAAGCCGAGGAGCTTCACGGCCATGAGCCCCTGGTCGTGGTAGAGGGCGAGGGTCAGGTCGAAGGCGCCGTCGCGCGCCCGCAGGAACACCGTGTCCGCCGGGAACGGTCCCTGCGCGTCGATGCCGCGCGCGCGCGCCGCCGCGATCGCGGGCACGATCTCGTCACGCTCCTCGTGCCCGAAGGCGCCCTCCTCGCCCGCGTGTGGGTTGAGCCCCGCGACCGCGAGCCGCGGCCGGGCGATGCCCAGGTCGCGGAGGGCCGCGTCGGCCAGCGCAAGCCGGTCGAGCACGCGGTCCTGGCGCACGTAGTCGCACACGGCGCGCAGCGCCATGTGGTTCGTGAACAGCATGAGGCGCATCTTCCCGAGGAGGAGGAGCATCGCCGGCCTGCTCCCGGTCAACTCGCCCAGGATCTCGGTCTGCCCCTCGTAGCGGTGGCCGGCCGCGTGCATCGCCTCCTTGTTGAGCGGCGCCGAGACCATGGCGTCGATCTCGCCCGCGAGCGCGAGCCGCCCCGCCTCGCGCGTGTAGTGGACCGCCGCTTCGCCGAAGGCGGGGTTCACCTCGCCCCAGCGGTGCTCCGTCACGTCGACGTTCCGGAAGTCGATCAGCTCGATCATGCCCGGGCGGCCCTCGGCCTCGGCCGGCTTCGTGATGGTCCGGATCGGCAGGCGGACGCCGGTGGCGTCCATCGCCCGCTCGAGCACCCGCGCGTCCCCGAGGACGAGGGGAATGGCCCTGGCCGTGACCGCATGATCGGCGAGCGACTTGACGGTGATCTCGGGACCGATGCCGGCCGCGTCGCCCAGCGTGATCGCCACCCGTGGCCGGAGCTCCATTCCGCTCACTCCGGCAGCGCCATCGGCAGCCTGGTCGACGCGTGCGTCTCGGGCGTCGTGCGGGCGGCGCCCCGCGCCGCCAGCAGGTTTCGATAAACCGCCTCGATCCGGTCGAGAACCCCGTCCCACGCCCGGGGGTCCCCGACTGCGCGCCGGGCGGCGGCCCCGAGTCGGGCGCGCGCCGCCCGGTCCGAGAGCAGCTCGACCACGGCGGCCGCGAACGCCCCCTCGTCCCCGTCGGGGACGACGCGGCCGCTGACCCCGTCGCGCAGGCCCTTCGCGGAGCCCGCCGAGGCGACGATCGCCTTGCCGGCCGCCATGTAGTTGAGGAGTTTCATCGGGAAGCCGGAGCGCTCGGCGCGCGGCGAGACCGCCACGTCGGCCGCGTCGAGCCGCGCGCGCACCTCATCGTAGGACGCGGCGCGGACGATCTCCACCCCGGGGCCGACGGCGCGCCGGAGGGCGCCGGGCGCGGCGTGGGTCACCAGGACGAGGCGGGCCGCGGGCACCCGGGCCCGCACGCGCGCGAAGCTCCGGAGGAGGAAGCCCAGGTTCTGGTAACCGTCGAGGTTGCCGGCGTAGCACACGAGCCCGTCCGAGCCCACCCGCGGCCGGTGCGCGGCGGCGTCGCGCGGCGCGGCGGCGGGCGCGATGCAGGTGAGGTCGCTCGCGGCCACGCCGCGTCGGCGCAGGATCTCGCCCAGCTCCTCGGTGACCGCGATGCAGAAGTCGGCGCGCCGCGGGACGTGCGCATCGAGCAGACGCCCCAGGCGGTGGGCGAGCCGGCGCGCGAGGCGGGCGCGGAAGTAGAGCGGCAGCTCCTCGGCGAGCGCGTTGTGGCCGTGGTACACCACCGGGCGGTTGGTCGCGCGGCCCACCATGAGGCTCGCGATCGCCGCCTCGTAGTTGTGCGCGTGGATCAGGTCGATCGCCTCGCGGCGTACGGTGCGCCAGAGACGCGCCACGAGCGCGACGTCGCGGGCGATGCGTGCCGCATGCGGCCCCGGCCGCGCGCCCCCGACCGCGCCGTAGGTGACGAGGTGGACGGCGTGCCCGCGACCCCGGATGCCGTCGGCGAGCTGCTGCACCAGCACCTGCGAGCCGCGGAGGTCCGGGTACGGACCGGCGAGGACGAGCGCGATGCGCATCAGGCCTCCGGCTCCAGGTAGCCGAGCGCGGCGAGCCGCGCCGCGAGGTCGCGCGTCTCATCACCGTCGAAGGGCCGCGGGGCGAGCGCCGCCTCGGCGAGCGGATCGGGCGCGGAGCGGGGGGGCGCGTCGAGCGCGCCGGCGATCGGGCGTCCGTCGAGGCCGCCGGGCACCGGCTCGCCCGCGAGGGCGAGGAGCGTCGGCAGCACGTCCACGATGTCCGCGGGCGCGAGCTGGCCGGCAGGACGCACGCCCGCACCGGCCAGGACGAAGAGGCCGAGCTGGCGGTGGGCGCCGTTCATCCCGCGTCCCTTGCCGCCGCCGTGCTCGGCCGGTACCAGGCGACGGAGCGCCGGGCCCGCCCCGGCGCTCGGCAGGCACGACGGGCTGTAGCCGTCCACCGGCGCGAGCTCGAGCACGAGATCGGGCGCGCGCTCGACGAAGGGCCCCGCGTAGAGCTCCTCGCGCCGCCACACGCGCTCGACCACCGGGCGCCCTGCCTCGTCGCGCCACGCGGCGAGCGCAGCCGCAACGCGCTCGCGCGTGGCCGCGTAGGCGCCGGGCGCGACCACGCCCTCGGGCTCGCGGCCGCGGAGATTCAGCCACACGCTCGGGTGGTAGTCGAGCTCCTCGGAGTAGGCGACGGTGCGGCTCCAGTCGATGCCGGCGAGGCGGTAGATGCCTTCCAGGCGGCCCGCCGCCGCCGGCGCGCGGCGTACGAGCACGCCCTGCAGGCGCGGCGGCACGCCGCGCAGCGCCGCAGCGCGCACGAGACCCGCCACGCGCCCCCGGGTCGCCGGGCGGAAGGCGAGAAGCCCGCCCGCCGCGAGCCGCCGGTTCAGGTGCACGACGCGGTCGCTCGCCCCCCCGCTCCCGTGGTCGGAGACGATCGCGACCGCCGTGTCGGGTGGCGCGGCGGCGAGCAGCGCGCCGAGGGCTCGGTCGAGCGCCGCGTACACGCGCGCGATCGCGCCGGCGAACGGGCTCGGCGCGTGGCGCGGCGAGCGCGGGTCGTGGAAGCGCCAGAAGTGGTGCGCCACGGTGTCCGACTCGCCGAACACGACCATGAGCGCGTCCCAGCGCTCGCGCTCGAGCAGCCACGCGGCGAGCTTCGTGCGGCGTTCGACGCCCTCCAGCAGCCGCGCCAGCGCCACGGCGTGCCAGCCCGGCCCCGTCGTCACCTCCTGGAAGTCGGCGAACGGCACGCGGCCGACGGCGCGCTGGATCTCCCGGTAGAGCGCGCGCGGGTGGACGAAGGAGCCGTCGATCGCGGTCGCGAGCGGGCTGTCGAAGCCGCTCACCATGACGCCACAGGCCGGCTCGGGAGGATAGGTGCCCGGCACGGTGAGCACCGCAACCCGGCGCCCGGCGGCCGAGAGCCGCGTCCAGAGCGCGGGCATACGCCGGAAGCTCCCGTTCACGAAGCGCACGCGGTAGGTGCCCGGCACGCGCTCCGTGAAGTCGAGGACGCCGTGGCGGCCCGGGTTCACGCCGGTCACGAGCGAGGTCCAGGCCGGAAAGGTCGCGGCCGGGAGGGTCGAGCGGAGCGGGCCCCACGCGCCGGTGGCCATCAGGCGCGCGAGGACCGGCAGCCGGCCCGCGGCCGCCCACGGGCGGACGAGGTCGAGCGTCGCCCCGTCGAGGCCGATCACGAGCAGACGTGGCACTGATCGCTCATTCCTGGATGTATCCGAGGGACTTGAGACGGGCCCTCGTCGCCGCGTCCACGCCGGCCTGTTCGCTTGCGCCCCCGTGCTGCCGCGCCTCGAGCACCGAGCGCCCGAGCGCCGCACGCATGCGGTCGGCGGCGTCGCCCGGCGCGCTCGCGACCACGTTCTGCCGCTCGCCGGGGTCGTGCGGCAGGTCGTAGAGCTCCTCGGGAGCGAGGCCGCGCGGGTTCCCTTCGTTGGCGGTGATCAGCTTCCATTCGCGCGTGCGCACCGCCTGGAGGACGTTGCCCTCGAGGTCCTCCTCGGCGAACGTGCTCTCCCGCGCCGGTGCGGCCCCACCGTCGAGCGGCAGCGCGTGCCCCGGCAAGGTCTTGGGTACCGTCAGCCCTGCGGCTGCGAGGATGGTCGGCGCGATGTCGAGGCTGGTCGCCAGCTCTTCAAACACCCGACCGGCTCCGCCGATCGGACCGGCTCCGCCGGTCGGCCCCGGTCCGTGCGCGCCCGGCGGCTTCACGATGAGCGGCACGTGGATCTGCTCGTCGTAGAGCGTCGTGCCGTGCCACCAGCCGCCGTGCTCGTGGAACTCCTCGCCGTGGTCAGCCGTCAGGACGACGAGCGTCCTGCCGTAGAGGCCGCGGCGCCTCAAGTCGTCGAACAGCACGCCCAGGTGCTCGTCCAGGTACGCCACCTCGCCCTCGTAGAGGCGATGGAGCCTCTCGGCGAGCGCGGGCGGCGGGTTCGGGTGGGCGACGCGCGCGTAGCCCTCGCCGTTGAACGGGTGAGCGAAGTACGGATCGTGCGGGTCCATGTAGTGCACGAAAAGGAAGAACGGCTGCTCGCCCGCCCCGCGGTCGAGCCAGCGCCGGACCTCGGCCGTCACCACCTCGGCCGGTTGATAGTATTGATGCACGTCCACGGAGTGCGCGAGGAAGCGCTCGCGCACGAGGCGGAGCCCGCTGTAGAGCGCGAGCTGGGACGCCGGCTCGCTCGCGCCGAAGAAGAAGTCGGGCTCGAGGTAGCGGTATTCGTCGAAGCCCTGCTGGAAGTTGAAGGCCTGGGAGATGTTCGCGTTGTCGGCGAAGCCGACCGTGCGGTAGCCGATACCGCGGAGCCTCTCGGCCAGCGTGTCGACCCGCTCGGGCAGGCGGTCCGCCTTGTGGACCGCGCCGTGCGAGGACGGGTAGAGACCGGTCAGGATGGTCGCCACCGAGGGCCGCGTCCACGACGCCTGCGCGAAGGCGTTGGCCCAGCGCGTGCCGTCGGCGGCGAGCGCGTCGATGTGCGGGGTCTTGACGGCGGTCGAGCCGTAGCAGGAGAGGTGGTCGGCGCGTAGTGTGTCGACCATGATGAGGACGACGTTCGGCGCGCCCCCGGGCGCCGCCGCCCGCCGCGGCAGGGGCGCCGGCGCCGGAGCGG
>Ga0209057_1001995_pt1 | contig 16038 bp, 16 predicted proteins | sample GraSoiAngelo_146_FD_185903 | JGI IMG/M metagenome (GOLD analysis project Ga0209057, IMG submission 185903) | Grasslands soil microbial communities from the Angelo Coastal Reserve, California, USA - 14_1009_05_30cm (SPAdes) (version 2) | ecosystem: Environmental > Terrestrial > Soil > Grasslands ... | reverse complement strand
CCGGAAAGACGGCCGGGTCGCGGTCCGCGGCGGCGAGCATGCCGAATACCTTCGTGTCCTTGGGGAGCGTCTTGCCGCCGAACTCGACGTCGGCGTGGAGCACGCGCGGGGTCAGGATGATCGGCCCGTCGTAGCGGAGGCACTCGTCCACCGCGCTTGCCACCAGCTCCGGCCGCGCGCGCAGCCTGGCCAGCTCGGCGGGGTGGCGGATGAGCGCGCGGACGCCGTTACCGATGAGCCCGATCGTGGTCTCGAAGCCGGCGATCAGGAGCCCGATCGCCTGCGAGAGCAGCTCGGGCGGCGCGAGCCGGTCGCCGGCCTCCTCGGCGCGGATGAGCGCGGAGAGGAGGTCGTCGGAGAGCCGCCCGCGCCGGCCGGCGATCAGCTCCTCGAAGTACGCCGCCAGCGAGTTGCCCGCCGCCTGCACCTCGGCCAGCGTCTCGGGGGGGAGGAACTGGGAGGCGAGGCCGAGCGTCGCCTTCGAGGTCCACACCGTGAAGCGGTCGCGATCCTCGACCGGGACGCCCAGCATCTCGCAGATGACGGTCGCGGGCACGGGCAGGCCCAGGTCGGCGATCACGTCCATCGCGCCGCGCGCCGCTACACGCGCGAGGCACGCGTCGACGATGCGCTGGATCTGCGGGCGGAGCGCCGCGATGGCGCGCGGCGTGAAGGCGCTGCTCACCAGGCGGCGGAGCCGCGTGTGCGTGGGCGGGTCCTGCTGGAGCATGAAGAGGCGCTGCCCGGTGAGCGACTCGTCCACGCCGGGAAGGACGCCGTCGGTCGTGCGCACGCCCGCCGGGACGTCGTGCAGCAGCCGGTTCACGTCGGCGTAGCGCGTGAGGCGCCAGATGCCGACCGGCATCTCGTTGACCGGGTCGATCTCGCGCAGGCGGGCGAGCGACGGGTAGGGATCGTCGCGGAAGGCAGGGTCGAAGGGGTTGCAGCCGAGCCAGGGGTCGTCGGCCGCGAGCGAGGCGGCTTCGGTGGTCAGCATTCAGTCGGCCCTCGAGATCTGGAGGAAGAGGTGGTCGAGCGCTGGCGCGAGGTCGGGGAGGCGCGGGTGCGGCGCGAACAGCTCGTCGCGGCCGTGGCGGCTCTCGCCCACGCGCGTGAGGAGCTCGACGGGGAAGCACACGCCGCCCGGCAGCGTGATCGTCTCCACGTCGTCGAGCTCGCCAGGGGCGGGCCTCGCCATGGGCGGGAGGCTAGTCGGCCGTCAGACTCGAATCAATGCGTGCGGACGGGATGTGTTCGGCAGGCGGTCCGCCTCCCCGTTGGAGCGGGGACCGGCGAGACTACCCATGCCGGGCCTGTCGCAGTCCCTTCCCGCCCGCGTCGCGGGAGTGTTACAACTAGGTTCGCGCGATGGTCGGCATCACCTCGTACGGCGCCTACGTCCCGATGCCCCGCCTCCCCCTGGCGGCCATCGGCGGCGGCGCCGTGAAGCCCGGCGGCCCGGAGAAGGCGGTCGCCAACTGGGACGAGGACGCGGTCACCATGGCGGTGGCGGCGGCGATCGACTGCCTCCGCGGCGTCGACCGTGCGAGCGTCGACGGCGTCCTCTTCGCCTCCACCTCCTACCCGCTCAAGGAGAAGCAGGGCGCGGCGCTGGTGGCGCGCGCGCTCGACCTCCGCCGCGACGTGATGACGGCGGACATGAGCGACTCGCTGCGCGCCGGCGCGACCGCGCTTCGCGCGGCGGCCGACGCCGTCAAGGCCGGCTCCGCGAAGCGGGTGCTGGTGGTGGCCGGCGAGACGCGCCTGGCGGCGCCGCGCTCGGCGCTCGAGCCGAACCTGGGCGACGGCGCCGCGGCCCTCCTGGTGGGCGCGGAGGACGTCGCGGTCGTGGTCGCGGCGTGCCACACGGTAGCCGACGAGATCATCGACGTGTGGCGCAGCGAGGCCGATCCGTTCGTCCACGCGTGGGAGGATCGCTTCATCGTCGACCACGGCTACCGCGCCAACGTGCGCGAGGTGGTGCGGGGGCTGCTCGCCAAGACCGGGCTCGGTCCGAAGGATTTCGCCAAGCTCGTCCTCTACGGCCCCGACGCGCGCAGCCACGCCGCGCTGGTGCGCGAGCTCGGCTTCGAGCCGGCGCAGGCCGAGGACGCGCTCTTCGGGAAGGTCGGCAACGCGGGGACGGCGTTCGCGCCGCTCCTCCTCGCGGCCGCGCTGGAGGGTGCCCGGGCCGGCCAGCGCATCCTGCTGGTCGGCTACGGCGACGGCGCCGAGGCGTTCGTCCTCGAGACGACGCCGGTGGTGGAGCGGCTCGAGGGCCGCCGCGGCGTGGGCTGGCACCTCGCGCGCCGCGCCGAGCTGCCGAGCTACGACCTCTACCTCCGCTTCCGCCAGCTGCTCGCCACCGAGCACGACCGCCGGGCCGGCGCCGGCATCTCGGCCACCAAGCACTTCCGCGACCGCGACGACGACGTGACCCTCGCCGGGCTCCGCTGCCGGCGCTGCGGCTGCCTCCAGTACCCGCGCCAGCGCGTCTGCTTCCGCTGCTTCGCGCGCGACGACTTCGAGCGCGTGCGCCTCTCGGACAAGATCGGGACGCTCAAGTCCTTCACCTTCGACAACTTCGCCGGCAGCCCGAGCCCGCCCCTCATCGCGACCGTGGTCGATGTCGAGGGCGCGCGACTCTACCTCCAGATGACCGATGCGAGCCCGAAGGAGGTGCAGCTCGACCTCCCCGTCGAGCTCGTCTTCCGGAAGATGCACGACGCGGGCGGGACGCCGAACTACTACTGGAAGTGCACGCCGGTGCGCTGAGGAGATCGCCATGAACCCGCACGCCATCCGCGACAAGGTCGCCATCGTCGGCATGGGCTGCTCGAAGTTCGGCGAGAACTGGGACAAGGACCCCCAGGACATGATCGTCGAGGCGGCCTACGAGGCGTACGAGGACGCCGGCCTCGAGGACCCGCACCAGCAGATCGAGGCCGTCTTCTGCGGCGCGCAGTACCCCTCCAAGGGGACGGCCGAGGTGGCCGACGCGCTCAAGATGTACGACCGGCCCGTCAGCATGGTGGTCAACTACTGCGCGACGGGTACCGACGCCTTCCGCTACGGCGTCTTCTCGGTCGCGTGCGGCATGTACGACACCGTGCTGGTGGTCGGCTTCGACAAGCCGAAGGACCGCGGCGTGTCGGGGCCGAGCGTCGCCGTGACGGGCGTGCGCGGGCTCCCGGCCACGCCCGCGGGCTGGTTCTCGCACTGCGCCGCGCGCTACTTCGAGACCTACGGCGCGGGGCGCGAGGACCTGGCGCGCATCGCGGTCAAGAACCACCACAACGGCACGCTCGCGCCCAAGTCGATGCTGAAGCGCGAGATCACGGTGGACGACGTGCTGAAAGCCCGCATCATCTCCTGGCCCTTCGGCCTCTACGACTGCGCCGCGCAGTCCGACGGCGCGGCGGCCGCGATCATCACGCGGCGCGAGCTCGCCAAGCGCTTCCGCGACGACCACGTGCTGGTGCGCGCGCTCGCGATCGCCCTCGCACCCGACCCGAAGGAGGACCCCGATTTCGACTTCCTGCGCTGGAAGCCGACCGTCTACGCGGCCCGCCAGGCGTACGAGCAGGCGGGCATACGGGATCCCCGAAAAGACATCGACCTCGCCCAGGTGCACGACTGCTTCACGCTGACCGAGCTGCTCGCCTACGAGGACCTGGGCTTCTGCGAGAAGGGTGCGGCCAAGGACCACATCAAGAGCGGCACCTTCGAGCTGAGCGGCGAGCTGCCCGTCAACACGGACGGCGGACTCAAGACCTTCGGCCACCCGACCGGCGCGACCGGCGTGCGCATGATCTACGAGAACTACAAGCAGCTCCAGGGGAAGGCGGAGAAGCGGCAGGTGAAGGGGAAGCCGACGGTGGCGCTCAGCCACAACATCGGCGGCGCGCCGCAGGCGTGCGGCATCTGCATCGTGGCGCTGCCGTGAGCGACGTCCGCATCACCGTGAGCGAGCGGCACGGGCGCCGCTCGGCCAGCTCGGGCTCCAGGTGGGAGCCGGTCTTCGGCTACTCGCGCGCCGTGCGCAGCGGGAACGTGATCGCCGTCAGCGGCACGGTCGGCATCAATGCCGACGGCACCTACGCGCCCTCGATGGCGGAGCAGGCCCGTCGGGCGCTGGAGATCATCCGGGCCGCCATCGAGGCGCTGGGAGGGCGCCTCGAGCATGTCGTCCGGACACGCATGTTCGTGACCGACATCTCGAGGAGCGAGGAGGTGTCGGCGGTGCACGGCGCGCTCTTCGGCGACATCCGCCCGGCGGCGACCCTGGTCGAGATCGCCCGGCTGATCCACCCCGAGGCGCAGATCGAGATCGAGGCCGACGCGATCGTGCCGCCGTCATGATCGGCGTCCCGTCGTCGCCAACAACGTCGGCCGCTTGGGCAGGTGCCGAAGCCCCATCCACGCCAGCGCAGCGATGTGGGCTGCCACCGCCTCCACGGGCGGCGGCTTCCGGCTCTCGGTCCACCATTGCCCCACGAACGCGACCATCCCGACCAGCGCGTGGGCGTAGATCGGAGCCGTCTTGGCATCGTAGCCGGCCCTGCGGAACTGCTCGGTGAAGATCGCCCCGACCCGGTCCGCGAGGTCGTGCATCAGGGCCGGCATCTCGCCGCCGCTCTTCGAGGCGGGAGCGTCGCGCAGGAGCACGGCGAAGCCGCCTGGACGCTCCTTCACGTAGGTGAGGAAGGCGAGTGCCGCGCGCTCCAGGCGCTCGCGGGGCGAGCCGCTCGAGATCGCCTCGGTGATGCAGCTGACGATCTGCTCGATCTCGCGGTCGACGATCACCGCGTACAGTCCTTCCTTGCCGCCGAAGTGCTCGTAGACGATCGGCTTGGAGATGCCCGCGCGCTCCGCGATCTCCTCGACCGACGTGGCTTCGTAGCCATGCTCGGCGAAGACCTTCCGTCCGACGTCGACCAGCTGTGCCCGGCGCGCCGAGGCGTCGAGCCGGAGCCGTCGTTGCGCCTGGGCCACCCTCGTCATGTTGACGCCATTACTACGCAGGCGTAAGGTACGCAACAGTAACTTATGGTTCCGTAGCCGTAGGGACGGGATGTCCACTGAAGGAGGCCCAACCATTGATCGCCGTCGTTCACGGCGCGCGAGGCCTGCCCCTCGCCAGGAGGCTCCTCGCCCTCGTGCTCCTACCGCTGACGCCGCCAGGGTCTACGGCGGCTCCTGAGGCACCACGCGCATCCGGCTCGGCGATGCCTTGGATCCGTCCCTGAGCGCTGCACCCACGACCCGCCTCTATCGAATGTCCCCTCACACGAAGCACCGCACGCCACCGAGCGTCTCGCCGCTCGCCAGTGTGACCGCACCGCTCACCCGCCTGCTCGCCGCGCCGATCGTGCGCACGTTCCTCGACGAGCACGTGTTCGACTTCTATGCGCGCCAGCTGGGCCCGCAGCTCAGCCTGAACCGGATCCTGGCGCGGGTCGAGGCGATCCGCTCCGAGGCCCGCAACGTGGTGAGCTTCGTCCTGCGTCCCAACCGCAACTGGCGGGGCTTTCGTCCCGGCCAGCACGTGCAGCTCACGGTCGAGATCGATGGCGTGCGTCACGCGCGCACGTACAGTCCGTCGAACGCGCCGGCGGCCGACGGCACCGTCACGCTCACCGTGAAGCGTCATCCCGGGGGCCGGGTGTCGGGCTACCTGCACGAGCACCTCGCGGTCGGCGACATCGTCGAGCTCAGCCAGGCGTTCGGTGATTTCGTCCTGCCCGACCCGGTGCCGGCGAAGCTCCTCATGATCGCGGGCGGCAGCGGCATCACCCCCCTCATGGCGATGCTGCGCGATCTGCTCGCCCGCGGAATCGACTCGGACGTCGTCTTCGCGCACTACGCACACACCCATGGCGACCTGATCTTCGCGGGCGAGCTTACAGACCTCGGGGAGCGGCATCCGAACCTGCATGTCCACTTCGGCGTCACGGGCACGTCGGCGCTCCCGGGCGAGCTCTCGGGACGTCTCTCGGGCCCCCACCTCGACCGCATCGCGCCGGACGCGGCCGAACGTTGCACGCTGGCGTGCGGCCCGGGTGGCCTGCTCGATACCGCGAACGCCCTCTGGCGAGAGCGCGGCTATGCCGAGCTCCCGCGCGGCGAGGCCTTCACACCGGGGGTGGTGACCGCTACCGACAGCTCCGAGATCGCCCTGCGTTTCGCGCGGTCCTTCAAGGACGTCCGTGGCAAGAGCGGCGTCCCGCTGCTGGTGCAGGCCGAGGGCGCCGGGCTCAGGCCACGGAGCGGATGCCGCATGGGCATCTGCCACAGCTGCACGTGCCGCAAGCAGAGCGGCGCCGTGAAGAATCTGCTCACCGGCGAGATCGGCGCAGAACCCGACGAGGACATCCGCCTGTGCATCTCGGTGCCGATTTCGGACGTGACCCTCGATCTCTGATTCGATCCAATTGCCGGAGGTAGTCCATGACGTCATCCCAGAGCAGACCGCTCACCCGTGAGGAAGTCGCCGCCTTCGCTGCCGAGGTGGACGAGCTGCGCAACCGCATCGTCGCCGATCTCGGCGAGAACGACGCGCGCTATGTGCGTCGCATCCGTGATGCCGTCCGCTGGAGCGAGCTCGGCGGCCGTGCGCTGCTCTTCGCCGGCATCCTGCCGCCGGCCTGGGCGCTGGGCACGCTGCTGCTCGGCCTCTCCAAGATCCTCGAAAACATGGAGCTCGGCCACAACGTGATGCACGGCCAGTACGACTGGATGCAGGACCCGGAGTTCCACTCACAGACCTATGACTGGGACAACGCCTGCGCGGCCCCCGCCTGGCGGCACTCGCACAACTACATGCATCATAAGTTCACCAACGTCGTTGGCCGCGACCGCGATGTCGGATACGGCTTCCTGCGCCTCTTCCCCGATCAGCCGTGGCACCCGGCGCATCTCCTGCAGCCGCCCGCCAGCCTGCTACTCGCGCTCGGCTTCCAGTGGGGCGTGGCCCTGCACGATCTCGAGCTCGAGCGCGTGCTTCGCGGCGAGAAGTCGGTCGAAGAGCTGCGGAAGGAGCTGAAGCCAGTGCTGCGCAAGGCGCGGCGCCAGCTGCTCAAGGATTACGCGATCTTCCCGCTGCTGGCCGGCCCGTCCTTCGTGCCGGTGATGGCCGGTAACCTGGCGGCCAACGTGATCCGTAACGTGTGGGCCTTCATCATCATCTTCTGCGGCCACTTCACCGAACGCGTGGAAACCTTCCCGGAATCGGTGTTGGAGAACGAGACCCGCGGCGAGTGGTATCTGCGCCAGATGAAGGGTTCGAGCAATCTGGAGGGCGGCCGACTGTTTCACATCCTGAGTGGCAACCTGAGCCACCAGATCGAGCACCACCTCTTTCCGGACGTGCCCGCGAATCGGTACGCGGAGATGGCGGTGGAGGTGAAGCGCATCGCCGGAGAGTATGGCCAGCACTACAACACCGGCTCGTTCGCGCGGCAGTTCGCGTCGGTGGTGAAGCGTATCGTCCGCTACGCGCTGCCGAATACCACACCGGTCCGTCGCACCGTCGACCTCCTGGTCGAGAGGGTGGGACTGTCGCCCCGCGTCGAAGCGTGGTGGGCATGGCGGTCGGGGCTCAGGGCGACGCATCAGCCGAGCGCGCCGGGACGGGCGGCGGTCGCATGAAGGCGGGCGGGTCGCAGGTCCAGCACTTGACCTTCGGCCAGAACTCGCCGATCGGCACCTTGAGCCCGCGGCACACGGTGATCGTCATCCTCATCCGGTCGGGCATGCAGTAGTCGCATTCGACGGTGGCCCGCGTCTCCACGCGGTCGAACCAGGGCTTCAGGTATTCCTCGGGAGGTGGAGGGCGAGCTTCGCGAGCGCGACGCTCGCGAGCATCCCGACGTCACTCCGCTGGGGAGTCAGCTGACGCCTCATGTCGGCCTCCCCTGATGAGGACGCTTCTCTCCCTCTTTTCCATTCAGGGGCAACCCGTCTTCCCGCGTTGACACCCAGGCCCGGGCGATATTCGTTCGACTCCACACCGCCCCGGCTCGGGAGATCGTCGACTGACGGCCCTCGCGAGCCGCCATCCAGATGAGGTCGACCATGCGAACGTCGCGAAGCTGCTTGCTGCTGGCACTCGCCACCCTCATGAGCCATGCAGGGCTTGCCCCGGCCCAGACCTGCCCTCCCATGAACGACCCCGTCTGCGTGCCCACGGCGACCTGCACGCAGTACGGCAACGACCCGGCGCGCTACGACCCTGCGGACGTCGCCGTGGTGCCGACGTGTCTCGGCGGGACCCTGCTCGGACCCATTGCGGACCGCAACGGCACCCCGCGCTACGCGTGCCTCTACCAGCCGAGCGCGCCGAGCACTCAGCCGCTGCCGCTCGTCGTCTACCTCCACCCCTCGCTCGCGACCGCGGACTCGGTCTGGCAGGTCACGAACCTCACGACCTTCGTGGGCACCGCCAACGTGACCGACGACTCCGCGCGTCCCGGCTTCATCCTGCTGGCGCCCGAGGGGCGGAAGACCTGCCACTACTACCCGCAGCCGGATCAGCGTCAGACCGGGTGGGACAACTGGTACCGGGACCTCGACCCGTGCGATTCGGCGGAGAACGTGGATGCGTGGACGATCGACCGCTTCGTCGCCCGGCAGGTCGCGAGCGGCAAGGTCGACACGAATCGGATCTACGTGACCGGCTGGTCGAACGGCGCCGCCATGGGCTACCTCTACGGCCTGACGCGCCCGAACTTCGCGGCGATCGCGGTCTACAGCGCGCCCGATCCCTTCCACGCCTTCAACGACCCGTGCCCGCAGGTCCCCGTGGTGAAGGGGTCGAGCACCGTGGCCAGGTTCCAGATCAACAACCTCGGCGTGCCCACCATGCACGTCCACAACGACTGCGACATCGTCGGGCTCTGCCCGAACGGCGAGCGGCTCACCCGGCTGCTCCTCCCGCTCGGCATCGGCGTGCAGGACGCGATCATCGACACGGCGACCCTCCCGGCGAACGGCTGCGTCGACGCCTGCGGGACCGACCCGAACGCGAGCTACGACACCTGCTCGAACCCGGAGGGCTCCACGATCGGGGTGGGCAACCACGTACGCTGGCCCGACGACTGGGCTCCGGCGATCCTCGACTTCTTCCGGGTGCACCCCCTCAGCTCGCGCGGCCGCGTGCCGAGCCCGAGCGCCTGCCTCGCCGCCACCGGCTGACCGCCGCCGTCGCCTGACAGGGGGAGCCGGGGCACCCCGGCGCCAATCGCCGTTGTTGCGGCAGCGGCGCCGCTCGGGCAGGAGGCTCCCACCTCCATGCTCTCGCGCGACTTCTCGCTCTACCTCGCCAGCCGCTTCTGCAGCGCGGCCGCGATGATGATGCTGAGGGCGGCGATCGGCTGGCACGTCTTCGCGCTCTCGCACTCGGCCTTCCACCTCGGGCTGATCGGGCTCGTCCAGTTCCTGCCCGTGCTCTGCCTCATGCTGGTGGGCGGCGCGCTCGCCGACACCTACGATCGCCGCACCATCATGATGCTGGCGCAGGCGGTGCCGCTCGCGTGCTCGCTGGTCCTCTGGCTCGCGACCCGCAGCGGCCTGGCGAACCTGTCGCTCCTCTACGCGACGGTGGTGGCGGTCGGGGTCGCGTGGGCCTTCGACAGCCCCTCGCGCGCGGCGCTCCTGCCGACGCTCGTGGCGCGCGAGGCCTTCCCGCGCGCGGTCACCATCGCGGCCACGAACCAGGCGCTCGCCTTCACCACCGGCCCGGCCCTCTGCGGCTGGGTGATCGCCGCCGCCGGCGTGGGGAGCGTCTACGCCGTGCAGGCGGGGCTCATCGCCGCCTCGCTCGCGGCGCTCGCGCTCATGCGTGGGGGACGGCGGGCGCCGGCCGGCGGGGTGGTGAGCCGGGCAGCGATCCGCGAGGGGCTGCGCTTCGTCCGCCAGAACCCGGTCGTCCTCGGCTGCATGACCCTCGACATGTTCGCCGTGATCTTCGGCGGCGCCGCGGCGCTGCTGCCGATCTATGCGACCGAGATCCTGCGTGTCGGTCCCCGCGGCTACGGCCTCCTCACCTCCTCGCTCGAGCTGGGCGCGCTCGTGATGTCGCTCGCGCTCACCATCCTGCCACCCGTGCGGCGCGCCGGGGCGGCGCTGCTCGCCGCGGTGGGCGTCTACGGCCTCGCCACCATCGTCTTCGGGCTCTCGCGCTGGTTTCCGCTCTCGGTGCTCGCCTACATGACGGTCGGCATGGCCGATCAGGTGAGCGTGGTGATGCGCGGCACCGCGATCCAGCTCTCCACGCCCGACGCGCTCCGCGGCCGGGTGAGCAGCGTCAGCATGATCTTCATCGGCGCCTCGAACCAGCTGGGCGCCGCCGAGTCGGGCTTCGTCGCCGCCCTCACCAGCGCGCCCTTCTCGGTGGTGAGCGGGGGGGTGGGCTCCCTCCTCGTGTTGGGGATCGTGGCGGCGGCGCTGCCGGAGCTGCGTCACTATCGAACGGACGCCCCGGCCGCAGAGGCGTCGCGTTGACCCTCGCGGGCGCGCGGTGCTAACCGCCCTCTCGTGGAGCGTGCGATCGTCATGACCGGCATCGGCGGGCAGGGCATCCAGCTCGTCGCCAAGCTGCTCGCGCAGGCCGCCATCCGCGAGGAGAAACAGGTCATGATGTTCGGCCTCTTCATGGGGACGATCCGCGGCGGCTCGAGCGAGTCGACGGTCGTCATCGCCGACCGGGAGATCGTGACGCCGCCGATCGTCCCGTCGGCCTGGGCCGTGCTCGCCATGCATCCCGAAGGGCTGCCGGCGATCGGCCGGAAGGCCGAGCGCGGCGGCGTGCTCGTCTTCAACTCGACCCTGGTGCACGCGCCGCCCGCGTGGGACGGGGTCAGCCACATCCCCGTGCCGGCCACCGAGATGGCGAAGGCGATGGGGCAGCCGATGGGCGCCAGCATGATCGCCCTCGGCGCGCTCGCCGCGGCGACCGGGCTCGTCGCCGTCGCGTCGCTGCATGCCGCGCTCGGGGAGGTGCTGCCGCCGCACCGCCGCAAGCTCATCGACACGAACACCGCCTGCATCGCGCGCGGCGCGGAGCGCGTCGCTCCGGCGGGTCGCGTCCCCGCCTGGGCCGAGGAAACCCCGTCGAGTCGTTGACCCTCCGGGACCCGCGTGTTACGGCTCGGCACGATGCCGCGTCAGCCCGCGACGGTCACCATCGACATCGAGACCTGCAAGGGCTGCGTGCTGTGCGTCGAAGTCTGTCCGCCGCGCGTGCTGCTCATGTCCGAGGACACGAACCGCATGGGCTACCGCTATCCGCTCCTCCTCGACGGCTGCACCGGCTGCGAGCTCTGCTACACGATCTGCCCCGACTACTGCTTCGAGGTGTACCGGGGAGCCGCATGAACGAGCGCGCTGCGAAGCGGTGTGCGGGACGTGACCATGACTAGGGTGCTCATGGAGGGAAGCCACGCGATCGCCGAGGCGGCGATCCAGGCGGGCTGCCGCTTCTACGCCGGCTATCCGATCACGCCCTCGACCGAGATCCTCGAGTACATGTCGCACCGCCTGCCGCAGGTGGGCGGGGTGTGCATGAACGCCGAGAGCGAGCTCGAGGCGATCAACATGGTATGGGGCGCGGCCGGCTGCGGCGTGCGCGCCATGATCGCGTCGACCGGGCAGGGCATCAGCCTCATGCAGGAGTCCTTCGCCGAGCTCGCCAACGCGGAGATCCCGTGCGTGATCGTCAACATGATGCGCGGGCAGGGCGACTACTTCCAGGCGACGCGGGGCGGCGGCCACGGTGACTACCGCCACCTCGTCCTCGCGCCCTCCACGGTGCAGGAGGCGGTCGATCTCGTGATGCTCGCCTTCTACCTCGCCGACAAGTGGCGCAACCCGGCGCTCGTGCTGGGCGACTTCGTCCTCGGCCACACCTCCGAGGCGGTCGAGTTCCGCCCGCGCGACGAGGGCGACCTGCCGCCGAAGACGTGGGCCGCGACCGGCAAGGGCAGCCGCGCGTCGCTCAACGTGACGCCGCTCGGCTCTCCCGAGAAGCTCGACCTGAAGCCGGGCGACCACTACCAGGCGATCGCCGCCAAGCTGCCGCGCATCGTCGCGGCCGAGACGCGTGCGGAGACCGGGCTGCTCGACGATGCCGAGGTCGCGGTCGTCGCCTTCGGCTCGCCGGCGCGCTTCGTCAAGTACGCGGTGCACGCCTGTCGCGCGCAGGGCATGAAGGTCGGCTGGGTGAGGCCGATCTCCCTCTGGCCCTTCCCGGCCGAGACGGTGGCCGCGGCCGCCCGGCGCGTGCGCGCGCTCGCCGTCTTCGAGCAGAACGCCGGGCAGATGATCGACGACGTGCGCCTCGCGGCGCTCGGCACGGTGCCGGTCGTGCCGATCGGCGGCATCAGCCACGATCCCTCGGGCTTCGGCGTGGGGCCGGCGCTCCAGCCGGCCAGCATCATCGCGAAGATCACCGAGGTCTATCGCGGCAGGGCGGCGGCATGAGCGGGCCTGCGCTGAAGAAGGTCTCGGCCAAGCCCGATCTCCTCCTCTCGACGCACCACTCGCTCTGTCCGGGCTGCGGCGAGCCGCTCGCGCTGCGCACCATCCTCGAGCTGCTGGCGGAGCTCGACGTGGCGGAGCGGACGATCTGCGTGTGCGGCATCGGCTGCTACACCGCCTTTCCGGGGATCATCGACATCGACGTCCTGCAGGCGCTGCACGGGCGCGCGCCCTCGGTCGCGACCGGCGCCAAGCGCGTGCTGCCCGATCGCTTCGTCTTCACGCTGCAGGGCGACGGCGACATGGTCTCCGAGGGCCTGCAGGAGATCATCCACAGCGCGGCCCGGGGCGAGAAGTTCACCGCCGTGCTGCTCAACAACGGCGTCTTCGGCGAGACGGGCGGGCACATGACCACCACCAGCGTGCTCGGCCAGCGCACCAAGACCACCATGGACACGGGCCGGGTGGCGGAGAAGCACGGCTACCCGATCAAGATCGCGGACCTGCTCGCTCAGGTGGACGGCTCGGCCTACGTGGCGCGCGGCGCGGTGCACACGCCGGCCGCCATCGCGTGGACGAAGCGCATCCTGGGCGAGGCGTTCCGCGTCCAGCTCGCGGGCCAGGGCTTCTCCTTCGTCGAGATCCTCACCATGTGCCCGACCGACTGGTACGTGGAGCCGTCCGAGACGCCGGACTGGATCGAGCAGAACTTCACGGGCACGTACCCGCTCAAGGTCCTCAAGCACCCCTGAGCGTCCGTCCGGCAGCGCTGGTCGCGGTCCTGATCACGCTCGTGGCGCGCCCCGCCGGCGCCGTGAACCATCTGATCGCGATCGACGAGGTGCTGGGCAGCTGGCAGGGTGACGACTCCGTCCAGTTCGTCCAGCTCCGCATGCTCGCCGCCGGGCAGCAGCTCCTCTCCGACGGCGGCGGCGTGCGCGGCCCGGCCGAGCTCGTCTTCGACGACGCGAACGGCTCGCCCGACACGCGGCGGGTCTTCACCTTCACGCACGACCTGGCGATCGGGCTCGCGGGGTCGCGCATCCTGCTCGCCACGCCCGCGCTCACGAGCCTCAGCGGCTTCGCGCCCGACTTCGTCCTTCCGCCGGGCATGCTCGCGCCGCGCGACGGCCGGGTGTGCTACTTCGTGAACCCGCCGCAGGCCGCCAGCCAGCCGACGGGCGTGATCGACTGCGTCGCTTACGGCAAGTTCAGGGGCGAGAAGGTCCCCTTCGGCCCGCCCACGCCGATCACGCCCGACGATCGCGCGCTCCGGCGCATCGCGCTCACCGGCCGCAACGTGGACGACTGGCGGGGCGTCCTCGAGCCCGATCCGACGAACGACGCCGGCAACGACAAAACGCTCTCCACCCTGTGCGGCGACGGCGCCGTCTCGCAGGGGGAGCAGTGCGACGGCGACGCGCTCGGCGGCGCCACCTGCGCCTCGCTCGACTACGCCTCCGGCACGCTCACGTGCACGCAGTGCCACTTCGACACCAGCCGCTGCTCGCTCTGCGGCGACGGCGTGATCAACGCCCGGGAGGAGTGCGACGGCGCCGACCTGGGTGGGCGGACCTGCGCCGCGCTCGGCTTCACGGGCGGCACGCTCACCTGCACGCCGGCCTGCCGCCTCTCGACGCGGGGCTGCGACCCCACCTTCTTCGTGCCGGGCGGCGGGCCGCCCGGGCCGGAGTGCCTGGCCGAGTGGCGCGTGATGAACGCCGCCGGTCGCCCCGGCGCCGACGGGAAGGCGGCCGTGCGCCAGCGCTGCCGCGATGGCGACGTCGGCTGCGACGCCGACCGGGCGGCGGGCACGTGCACGTTCAGCGTCGCGCTCTGCTTCGACCACGCGGACGCGCGCCTGCCGCGCTGTCGCGCGGCGCCGATCGAGAGCTGGACGCTCGTGAAGCCCACCTCGGGCGCGGACGTGGAAGGGATGCTCGCGGCCGCGGCGCGCCTCGGCCCCTCGTCGGCGGCGGGCACCGCACTGACGTTCTCGCCCCCGCTCGAGGCGAGCGAGCGCTGCACCGACGCGGTGGCGATCGTGGTGCCGACGCGCGGGCGGCGGCCGGGGGTGCGCGTGCTGCGCGCGCGCACCGCGGCCGCCGGAGGGCACCGGCGCGACATGGACGCGCTCAAGCTCGTCTGCGTCCCGTAGCGCCCTTGCGAGCGCGCGGGGCGCGGCTCACAATCGCCCGCGATGGCGGGTCCGGACCTCCCCGGCCGGGGGACCGCGGCGAATCCCCCGAACCGCTACGAGCCGCTCCACGTCGAGCTCGAGCCCGACCCCGACAGCGACGCCCCGCCGGCGCCCACCGTCTTCTACCGCGACACGAGCCGCACGATCCTGGCGCAGAACGACAGCCCCGACATCGGGTTTCGCTTCAGCCTGAATCCGTACCGGGGTTGCGAGCACGGCTGCATTTACTGCATGCAGCCCGATACGCCGATTCTGCACGCTGACATGGCGTGGCGGCCGATCGGCGAGGTGCGCGTCGGCGACGTCCTTTTCGGCTTCGACGAGTTCCCGGAGCCCGGACGGACGCGAAAGTTCCGGCCCGCGGTGGTCGAAGCGGTGTGGTGGTCGAGACGCCCGACGCTGCGCCTCGTCACCGAGCGGACGGAGATCGTCGCCACGGCGGAGCACCGCTGGTTGCAGGATCGGAACTTTCGCTGGTCGCAGACGCGGCAGCTCGCCGCCGGCCGCCGGCTCCGCTACATGCCCGTCGTCGCCGAGGACTTCGACGACGACTATCGCCTCGGCTACCTCGCCGGGATGACGCTCGGCGACGGGACGTTCCGCTACCAGCCTGGCTGGCGGAGCGCTCGTCTCGGCTACCCTGCCGCGTACGGACGCGTCGCGCTCGCGGATCAAGAGCCGCTGCTGCGGCTCGTCGAGTTTCTCGCGCGCTTCCGCGTTGAAGCTCACGTGAGACCGTTCCACGGCGGCTCCCGGCGGATGATGGAGATGGTGCATGTGCGCTCGCTCGCCCGGCTGGCGGTCATCAATACGCTGATCAACGCGGAGCGCGACAGCCGCAGCTACCGTCGTGGGTTCCTCGCCGGCTTCTTCGATGCCGAAGGCCACAACGGTGACTCGCTCCGCCTGTCGCAGGTCGACGTCTCGGTCCTCGAGCGCGTGCGGCGGTACGCAGCCGGACTCGGCTTCGCGTTCGACCTCGAGCCTCATCCTGGCAGGGCGAGCACGCTCCGCCTGACGGGCCGCCTCGTCGATCGTATCCGCTTCTTCTCGACGTGCCGGCCGGCTATCCTGCGCAAGATCGGCGCGCTCTACGGCTGCGAGATGAACGTGGAGCCCGAGACCGTGCTCGCCGTCGAGCCGGGGCCGGTCGCGGACGTGGTCGATATCCAGACGTCGACCGGAACCTTCTTCGCGGCCGGGCTCGCGACCCACAACTGCTACGCGCGCCCGACGCACGAGTACTTGGGCTTCAGCGCCGGGCTCGACTTCGAGCGCCGCATCATGGTGAAGGAGGACGCGCCGGCGCTGCTGCGCCAGGCGCTGGCCGCGCCGCGCTGGGAGCCGCAGGTGGTCGCGCT
>Ga0209057_1001991_pt1 | contig 16060 bp, 17 predicted proteins | sample GraSoiAngelo_146_FD_185903 | JGI IMG/M metagenome (GOLD analysis project Ga0209057, IMG submission 185903) | Grasslands soil microbial communities from the Angelo Coastal Reserve, California, USA - 14_1009_05_30cm (SPAdes) (version 2) | ecosystem: Environmental > Terrestrial > Soil > Grasslands ... | reverse complement strand
GACGGTTCCCTTCATGTCGGGATGGATCGAGCACTTGTAGGCGTACGTCCCTGGAGCAGCGAAGGACACCACGAAGGTGTATCCGGCCTTCTGCAGGCAGGAGTCGAAGCTGCCATTCTCGGCCGTCACGCTGTGTGGATTCCCGGTGTCCTCCCAGGCCCACTCGATGGCCTGTCCGGACGTGATGGTGATGGTCTTCGGGTTATAGGCGCCCACCGTCTTCGAGTCCGACACGACCTTCAGAACCTGGCTGGCCGTTCCAGTCGATCCGCCCTTCGGACTGCAGTCACCGCCGCCAATGAACGGCGCGCTGCAGGCCGTCAGGATGGCTGTCGTAAAGAGAGCCGAGGCGGCGATCGCGGTCCGCGACTTCCAACGTGCCATGGCGGTCACGCCGCGGCCCTGTCGACGGGCGGGACGATTTCCCGCAGCCCCAGTGGTTCAAGATCACGCCCACCCCAGGGCGTGGCCGTGCCGTAGTACGTCGGGTCGTCGATCCGCGCCGGCGGCCGACCATCGTAACGCGTCACGCCGAGAGAAAAGGGAACCCTGGCGAGACCCGTGACCGATCCCACCGGGATCCAGGAGACCGCTGTGATTGACGATTCGATGTGCATCGCTTAAGCCTCCGATGTGCGTCCAACGACAACGGCTTCATGGTCTGCCGGGCCGCTCGTAACTGTCGTCGGTCGGTGGGTGACACTTTGGGCTGCTCGTCCCGGCGTAGGGCAACCGGGCGCGCTACATCCAGGGTTGAAGGCAGATACCACCCGGGGATGACGACAAGCGTCCGGTCAGCCTGTAGCGTATGAACGTGGTGCGACGCGTGAGGGAGGCTGTCGGCAGCCGATGGTTTTCACTTTGCCTGCAGGTCGCAGCGCTGGAGGCGTTCCTTCTCGTGGCTGCCTCACTTTCCTGGCACTTCCATGCGGTGAGCCCGCCGCTCGTGGTGGGTTACGGCCTGATCGTCGTTGCCGCAGGGTCGATCCTGCTCTCGCCTCGATGGCCGGTGGGCGCCGTGGGCGTCGCGCTGGCCGCGGTGCTTGCCTCCCATCTTCTTGACTACGCGGCCTCACCGATCGACCTGGCGCTCATGGTCGCCTTGTTCAAGGCGGCCTCGCCGGAACATGCCCGGCGAACCGTCCTGCTGGGCATCGTTACGGTGCTGGGATACGTCGTGGTGCAGCTGATCAGCACCGGAACCATATCGCTGAATGCGCTGGCCATCGGAACGCTTACCGTTTCCACCTTCCTGGTCCTGGGTTTTGCGGTCGCGTCCCAGCGAGCCTTTGGCAGGCAAAGGCGAGAGGAGGAGATGCAACGGCGGGTTACCGATGAGCGTTTGCGGATCGCTCGCGAGCTGCACGACGTGGTGTCGCACAGCATTTCCACCATCAATGTCCAGGCGGGCATGGCGGCGCATGTCATTGACCACAAGCCAGACGAAGCGAAGGCGGCCCTGGTCACCATCAAGCAGACCAGCCGAGATACGTTGCGCGAGCTGCGGGGGATCTTGAATGTGCTGCGTCAGGTCGATGAGGTGGAGTCGCGACAACCCGCGCCCGGCCTGGCCCAACTCGACGTGCTGGTGAATACCGCGGCCCGGGCCGGTGTGCCGGTAAGCGCGTCCGTCGGCGGACTGGCACGCGCATTACCGCCGGCGGTCGATCTGGCCGCCTACCGCATCATCCAGGAGTCACTCACCAATGTCATCCGTCATGCAGGTCGAGCCTCGGCGCAGATCAGCGTCGACTTTGAGCCTGACCGAGTTGTGATCGAGGTCAGTGATGATGGCTGCGGCACGGGCGTCCCGGATGCCAACGGCTGGCCGGAGGGCCATGGCCTCGCCGGCATGCGCGAGCGGGCCGCCGCCGTGCGTGGCGAGCTCCAGGCCGGGCCGCGCCCCGGCCATGGGTTCCAGGTTCGGGCAGCGCTGCCCACGAACGGAGCCATTTCGTGATCCGGGTGTTGCTGGCCGACGATCAGGCGCTCGTGCGCGCCGGGTTCAAGGTGCTTCTCAGTTCGGCCACCGATATCGAGGTCGTGGCTGAGGCGGCCAACGGCGAGGAGGCCGTCAGCCGGGCTAGAGAGAAGCGCCCCGACGTGGTGCTGATGGACATCCGTATGCCCGGCGTTGATGGTCTCGAAGCGACTCGGCGAATCGTGGCTGATCGAACCCTGGCGGGGCTGCGCGTGCTGATCCTGACCACGTTCGAGGTGGACGAGTATGTGTTCGAGGCGCTCCGCTCCGGTGCCAGTGGTTTTGTGGTGAAGGACATCGAACCCTCTGAATTGTTGCAGGCCGTTCGCGTCGTAGCCCGGGGCGATGCGCTGCTGTCGCCAACCGTGACGCGCCGGCTGATCGCGGAGTTCGCCGGGCGTCCCGAACAGCGACGGGTGCCGACGGCCCACCTCAACGTCCTGACCGAGCGGGAACGAGAGGTGATGGCGCTGGTCGCCGCGGGACGCAACAACGACGAGATTGCGGCCGAGCTTTACGTCAGCCCCGCCACCGCCAAGACCCATGTCAGCCGTGCGATGTCAAAGCTGGGGGCGCGTGACCGTGCCCAGCTGGTGGTACTCGCCTATGAATCCGGTCTTGTGGCCCCCCGACTTCGACCCGCTTGACAGGTCTCTGCCGGTCGGGCTTATCCCTTGAGACGCTTCTTTTGATGTCGGTCGATTAACACCTGGAACAGCAGGGTGGCCATCCAGACAAGCGGCCAGGGGTTGGCCGTAATGATTCCCCAGGGCGAACCAACCCAGTACATCGGGATGATGCCGCCAAATTCAAGGGCCCCAAGCACCGCCATGCATAGTCCCGACAAGCCGCAGATTGCCCAGGTCCAACCGGACAGCTTGATGGCGCCCGATGTCCATGAGGAGCCGCGCGCAGCGAATCTGCTGAAGATGAATCGTCCCGATATGGCTTGCACCATGCCAAGCGCAATCAACGCGCCAGACCCGGCGCTGAACAACGAGAAAAGAACGATGTTGCCCGCTCCCACTGAGTCGAATGTATGCCGCGGCAAAGCAGCGAGTCAAGGAACTGTGCGGGCGAGAGGACTCGAACCTCCATGGCTTGCGCCACACGGTCCTAAGCCGTGCGCCTGTACCAATTCGGCTACGCCCGCAGGGCAAAAAGAAATATACCCACGTAAGATGCTGCCCGTAAGCAGTCTGGAGGTCGCACCCACCATCCACGACGCCTTGGCGGCGGGCGGCTCCGTCGTCGCCCTGGAATCCGCCGTCATCACGCATGGCCTGCCGAAGGCGGCGGCGATGGAGGCGGTGGCGCGACAGTGGGACGCCTGTGCGAAGCAAGGCGTCACGCCGGCGGTGGTGGCGGTGTTCGAGGGCCGGCTGCGGGTCGGCCTCTCGCTGGAGGAGTGCGCCACCCTGGCGGGCCGCCCCGACGCCGCCAAGGTCTCGCCCTGGAATCTCGGGGCTTCGCTCATCTCGCCGGGATTCGGCGGAACCACGGTAGCGGCCACCATCGCGGCCGCCGCGAAAGCCGGGATCCGGATCGTCAGCACCGGGGGGATCGGCGGCGTTCATCCCGGCGATGGCCAGGACGTCTCCGCGGACCTGACCGAGCTCAGCCGGCAAGCCGTCTGTGTCGTCTGCGCCGGACCGAAATCAACGCTGGATGCCGCCGCCACGCTGGAACGGCTCGAGACGCTGGGCGTGCCGGTGATCGGTTGGCGCTCGTCGGTCCTCGCCGGGTTCCTGGCCACGACTGCCGGCCTGCGATTGCCTGCCCGCGCGGACAGCGTCGACGAGCTCGGGACGATTCTTCAGCGTCACTGGAACCTGGGCGGCGCCGGGGCGGTGGTAAGCCAGCCGCTGCCCGTCGACGTTGCGATTCCCCGGCGCGAGCTGGCGATTGATGAACCGGCGGCCCATGGTCCGGAGCGAACGCCGGCCGAGCTGCGCCAGCTGCAGGCGCGCCTGGGCGACCGGGTCATCCGAGCGAACGTCGCTCTCCTTGAGCACAACGCCGCCCTTGCCAGCTCGCTGGCCGTCGCGCTGGGCCGGCTGCAGCCCGCCGCGGAGACCGCTCATGCCTGATTCCCCAGCGACCGAGGAGCAGCTGCGCCGGCTGAAGAACACGGTGATGGGCGCCGGCCACCGGCTCTCTCAGATCGCCCGGTCTTACGAGCTCCATCCGGGCGAAGCGACGGAGCTGGCGTCGATCACCCGCGAGCTCGAAGATGCAGCCGGGCGGCTAGAGCGGCTGCTGGCCACCCTCCGGCGCGACCGGTAGCGGATCCGGCTGGAGCGCCCGGAACACGGCGGTGGCGGCCGCGATCGCGATGATCAAGAAGGCCGCCGCGGTGGTGAACAGCGCGATGACGATCAGCGGGGCCGTGTTGTGCCCGGCCGTCAGGTAGAGCATCGCCGCCAGCGTCCAGAATCCGGTGAGCGCCGCCGCGAGCCGCGCCCAAACCGGGGCGGCCTTGAGATACCGCTGGTGGGTGCCGAGTTGCAGGGGCAGCCGCTCCGCCCATTCCGGCCGGAAGGCCCAGGCTAGCGCCAGTGCCGCCCACCCGGCGGCATTCAGCATGGCGAACCCACTGAGCATCGCCCGCACCAGATCCACAGCAGAGCAACGGCACCCCCCGGGCTTCCCTACGGCGAGACATAGCCCTCCGCGAGGTTGTTACTCGAGCGCGGCGCGCAGCCGGTCCGCCGATTCTTCGGCCAGCATGTCGTTGATGAAAACCCCCGCGCCCGACTCGGAGCCGGCCAGGTATTTCAACTTCCCGCGGTCGCGCAGAATTGGATAGAACTCGACGTGAAGGTGCGCCTGCCCCGGGGCCAGCCCGCCCGCCGGCGCCTGGTGCATCGCCATCATGTACGGCATCGGCACGTCGAAGAGGCGGTCATAGGCGCGCGCGATCCGCTGCATCGCCGTCAGCAGGGCCTCCCGGTTGGAGGGGGTGAGCGCCGTCAACGCCGGCCGGTGGCTCTTTGTGGTCACGTGGACCTCGTAGGCCCAGCGGGCGTAACCGGGGACATAGGCGACGATGCCGCCCTCGTCGATCAAGACGCGACGCCGGCCCTTACGTTCGTCCTCGATCAGCCGGCACAGCAAACATCCCGCAGACCGGCGACGTAGCTCCGTCGCCACTACAGGCGGGACGAACGGGTAGGCATAAATCTGCCCATGGGGATGATGCAGGGTGACGCCCACCTGCTCGCCACGATTCTCGAAGATGAAAACGTAGCGAACGCCCCGGCGGGCCGCGAGCTCGCGGTAGCGATCGCTCCAGACTTCGGCCAAACGCGCGAGCCGGGAAGCGGACAGGGTGGCGAAAGAGCCTTCGTGCTCATCGGTGTAGACCACCACCTCGCATGACCCGCCCGCCGGCCGCGCCGGCACCATGGCGGGAAAGCGATTTTCAAAGACCGCGGCGTCGAATCGCGATGCGGGAATTTCGGTGGAGTGACCGGCCCGCGATGCGCAGAGCGGGCAGTCGACCCGCTCGGGCAAGAACGTGCGAGCCTGCCGGGAGGCGGCCACCAGTACCCACTCGCGGCGCAATGGATTCCAGCGGCGTTGATAGACGCCGGTCGGCATCGACGGTGCCTGGTAGCCGTCCGGCGCCGGCGCAAAATCGCCGTACAGGTAAACATGACGCCCGTCCGGTTGGATGATCTCGGTGCGGACCGGACGCGGCATCGCGGCAAATGATATAGGCCCGTTGCCGGTTAGTGGTTCAATGAGCCGGCGATATTGCAGTACATGTTCTTCACCGTGTTGCCCATCACGATGAGGATGACCAGAACGACGGTGACGACGAGCACCAGGATGAGGGCATACTCCACCATCGCCTGGCCGCGCTCGCTGCGCCGGCCAAGGAGAAGGGCGAGATGCTCCGCGATCGCCGTCGCCACGCGTTAAGGATGAGTCCGCTACGTTGCGCTCGGCGTTGTCCAAACGGGCCCGGCTACCCTGGCACGAACATGCGACATGGCCGCGACCGGCCACGCCTACCTGAATAGAAGCGAAATGCGCCCAGGAGGATTTGAACCCCCGCACCCGGGTCCGTAGCCCGGTGCTCTATCCAGGCTGAGCTATGGGCGCATTGCGGAAGGCTATTTTAGAGGGAACGTCGCCAGCGTGCTGTAACGAGGAGGACCGGCGCCCAGCTGGCTGCGCATCAGGCGGACCTCGTTGACGGGAAGCTCGCCCAGGTCGACGTCCCGCCAGGCCGTGGACCAGTCCTGCAGCCGGCGCCGCTCCGGTGCGCCCAACGGTCGCGCAACCCGGGCCAGCGTCAGGTGCGGGCGAAAGGGGCGATCTTCAACCGGCACCTCCGCCCTAAGAAGGCCGCCACCCAAATCGCCCTGGAGGGCGATCAGTCGAGGCAGGTCCGTCCCGGTGATTCCGGCCCAGAGCACCTGCGCCCGACTGATGCTGGGGAAGGCGCCAACCCCCCGCGCCAGCAGTCGAATCGGATGATGGGTTTCGACGATCGGGGCAAGCCGCGGGATCAGGTCCTGAACCTGGGGGGCGGGAAGCTGGCCGAGGAAATGCAGCGTGAGGTGCATTCGCTCCACCTGGTTCACCCGGATCGATGCGCGCAGCAAGGCCAGCCCGTCGATCGGCCCTCGCAGGGTTGCCCGCACGGCCGGTGAAATCTCGATCGCCAGGAAGACCCGCCAGCGCTCGCCCTCAGCCTGCGGCATGACTGCCGACCTTGAGGACGATCTTGCCGTCGCGCCGCAGCGCTGACTCGCGGTCCTCGACAAACTTCGTGAACCACGCAGGCGTGCCCTGTGGGCTGGAAAGGTCAATCGAGGGCGCGAGGACAAGGATGACGGCCAGGTGTACCTGGTCGTTGCGCCGCTCGAGCACGGTGGCGATGCTGAAGCCACGATTCGTCGGGACGATGCCGCTCACCGCGCCGGTGGTCAGCGACTCCACCGCCGTCATCAGCGGCGGCTCCGGAATTTCCGCCGGACGTAGCCAGCCGGCGTCCCCGCCGCGAGCAAAGGTCCCCGTATCGTCGCTCCAGCGCGCCGCCACCGAGGCGAACGTCGCGCCCGACTTGAGCTCGCCTGCCGCGGTGCGAGCCCGGTCGCCGGCCATCGCCCGCATCAGCGCCACCTCGGTCAGAAGCGCCCGCTGGTAGTCGGAAAAACTCTCGGCCGTGAAGCCGTTGCGGCTGAGCGCCGCGTTGAACGTCGACGTGCCGGCCTTCGACCGCAGCGCCGCCATCCTCGCCTGCACCGCCTGGTCAGCCACGGTGATGCGGCGCTTGTCGGCCTCCTGGCGGACGATTTCTTCGCGCACCAATTGCTCGATGGTGAAATCCTCGAGCCGCTGTGCTGGGGCCGGGCTGGGGATCGCCTCCGGGATGCCGTTAAAGGGGTCGCGATGGCGGCTGACCTGCAGCCGGGCCTGATAGACCTTCATCGAAATACTGTGCCCATCGACGACCGCGGCGGGCGGCTCGGAAAACGGCAGGGAGACCCCCGGCGTCGTGCATCCACTCAGCGCGACGCTGACAACCAGGAGCAAGATCCCGCGCCGCAAGGCGAGCCTCATTACACCACGTTGCGCTCGGGCTGCAGGGCGCCAGTCTGAAAGCGGTTGGGAGCGAAGACGGCGAAGTCGTTGGGCGGCGAGCCCCCGACTATCCAGGTGGCCAGCCAGCGACCCACGGCGGGCGCCATCATGAAGCCGTGGCCGGAAAAACCGGCGGCCACCCAGAGGCCCGACTGGAGCGGACCGATCAGCGGTTGATAGTCGGGCGTCATCTCGTACAATCCCGCCCACGCCGTTTTGACCCGCGCATCCAGCAACGGCGGCCAGCGTCGCTGGGCGACCGCCGTAATCCGCTCGAGGAATGACCAATCCACCGTCGTGTCGTCGCCGGGCACGGTGGAGGGATCGCTCATGCCAAACAGCACGCCGTCGCCCTCGGGGTGAAAGTAAAACGAGGTATGAAAGTCGATAGTCATCGGACTGCGGCGACCGATTCCGCTGAACGGCTCGGATACGAACACCTGCCGGCGTGACGGCTCGATGGGAAGAACCAGGCCGAGCATCGCGCCCACCGCGGCCGACCAGGGGCCGGCGCAGATCACAATGTCGTCGGACGTGAACTCGCCGTGGGCCGTGCCGACGCCCACCACCGTATTGCCCCGCGTCAGAAAGGCGTCGAGCGGCGTGTCTTCGAGGATCACCGCGCCGCGGCGTCGGGCCGCGTTGGCAAATCCATAGGTGACCTCGTTTGGTCCGGCCAGCCCGTCGCTCGGACAGAAGGTGGCCCCGGCCAGGTCATCGGTTTCGAGTCCGGGAACGATTGCCCGCGCACCCGATGGACTGAGCTCGACCACGTCCTCGACCCCGAGCCGCCGCTGGAGCCGAACTGCCTCGGCAAATCTGGCGCGCTCGTCATCGGTCGTCAGCAGGAAGAGGTATCCGACCTGGCGGAAGTCGGCCGATTGCCCGGTCTCATCGACAAAGCGGGACAGCACGCGCTTGGCTTCCATGCCCATCCGGATATTGACCTCGGTCGAGAACTGTGCCCGAATGCCACCGGCGCAGGCCGCCGTGGCGCCCTGACCGATGCGGCCGCGATCGATCACGATCACGCTGCGGCCCTGCTGCGCCAGATAGAACGCCAGGCTGCACCCCATGACGCCCGCGCCGACGATGGTGACGTCGGCGTGCCGCGCGCGATCAGCTGTTTGCGACGAGCTTCACCATCCCGATGTACTCGAAGATGAACTTCAGCGCCGCCAGGCTGGTCACGTGCCCGACGTCGAGGGGCGGCGCGACTTCGTCCACGTCGAGACCGGCCAGACGCACGCCGCGCAGCTGGCGAAGGAAATCCAGCAGCTCGCGCGACGTCAAGCCGCCTGCCGACGGTACCCCGGTTCCCGGGGCATACGACGGGTCCAGGGAATCGATATCGAGCGAGATATGGAGCGCGTCGGAGCCGATCCGCGACCCGACCTCGTCCGCCAGTTGGGTGCCGGTCCAGCGGTGCGCCGTCGCGGCGGGAATCAGCGTCACGCCCATTTTTCGTATGAACTCCACTTCCTCCCAGTCGTAGTCCCGGCACCCGAGCAGGGTTACTTTGCGCGGGTCGATTTCCCCTAGCTCGAGGCCGCGCCGCAAGGCGCAGCCGTTGGACCAGCGCATCGTTCGGGAAATGTCATTCAGGTCCGGGTGGGCGTCGATATAGAGGATGCTCATCCGGCCGTTGAGCCGGCGCTGCTGCGCGATCAGGGTGGGGCTTACCGTGGTATGGTCGCCGCCCAGCACGATGGGGAGGGTGCCCTTCGGCGTCCGGCCGATCTCGGCAGCCACGGACTCGACGTTCGCCCCCATGTCACCGTCGACCAGGGCCACGTCGCCGTCGTCCTGGAGCGTCACGCTGTCGAAAAGCTCGGCATGCTCGGTCACCGGCGCAAAGATCGCCGACAGCCGTCGAAGCTGCGCCGGCGCCTTCGCCGCGCCAGGACGATACAGCGAGCCGCGATCCAGCGGCACACCGACGATCCGGACGTCCGGCCGAGCGCCGGCGGCCGGCGGTTTCAACCCGGCCCAGGCCGACAGCCCTGCGGTGTTGAACTCGTGTTCGCTCATGTCTTGAGGAATCCGGTGATCGCGTCCACCTGGGCCGCAATCAATGTTGGCGTCCATCCGTGCCCGGCCGACTCGATCACCCGGACCTCGGCCTGGGGCATCAGCTCGCGCAGGTTACGGATGGCGCCCACGTCAACGGTCCGATCGTCGGCCGCCACCACAACCAGCGCCGGTTTGCGCCAGCCCTTGAGGAACTCGCGGTAATCCCGGGTGATGCCGTCGCGCAACCACTGGCGGGCGGCGCGCCCGTCCGCCCGTTGCTGATTGTCGAAGTTCACCTGGGCATCGTAGGGATCGACGCCGGGGCCTTCCACCAGGAAGCGCTTGTAGAGATCTGACACCCGTCGATTGCGGCGGAGCCGGTCGACGCACCAGAAGATGGGGCCGGCGGTGAAGGCGCTGACCTGGCGCTTGAAGGCTGTCCGCAACGTTCGCGGCGAGTAGATCGGCGTGTGCAGAACCAGACGCGAAACCCTCTCGCTGAAGCGGGACGCATACTCGAGGGCCACGGTGGCCCCCAGGCAAATGCCACCGACGTCGTGTCCGCCCAGGCCGAGCCGATCGGCGAACGACCGGAGGAACTCCGCGTGGCTGGCTACCGTGAAGGGCGGATCGCCGGCCGGCGTCTCGCCGCAACCGGGCAGGTCGGGAATCAGCACCCGCCGGTGTCCGGCAAACGCCGGACTCCAGCTATGGAAGTTCTCCAGGGAGCCGATGAAACCGTGACAGAGAAGCAGCGGATGGCCCGTCCCTTCGTCCAGGTACCGGACTCTCCGCTGCCCGACATCGATGAACTGGATGTTCTGAGCGATGACCGCGGCTTGCTATTCTCCCGTGTCGATTTGGGCGCGCTGCAGGCGGCCGCTGTAGTCCACATAGATCGTCTTCCATTCGGTGAACTCGTCGAGGGCGACGGTTCCAGCCTCGCGATGGCCGTTGCCGGTGTTCTTCACACCCCCGAAGGGCAGCTGGATCTCGGCGCCAATGGTGGGCGCGTTGACGTAGACGATGCCGGACTGCATCTCCTCCATGGCGTGGAAGGCCTTGCGCAGGTCATTGGTATAGATAGACATGGACAGGCCGTACTGGGTGGAGTTCGCCACGTCGAGCGCTTCGTCGAGATTGCTCACTGGCAGCACCAACGTGGAGGGCCCGAAGATTTCCTCCTGGGCCATCCGCATATCCTTGCGGCCGTCGGCAAAGATGGTGGGCCGGTAGAACCAGCCATCGGAACCGGCGAAGTCGCCGCCATGCACCAGGCGGGCGTGCTCCTTCTTCCCGATATCGGTGTACTCGTGCACCTTCTTCAGCGCGGCCTCGTTGATCACCGGGCCCATGTCGGTGTCCGGCTGCAGGCCGTCGCCCACTTTCATCTTGGCCGCCCGCTCCTGGAGCTGATCCGTGAAGTCCTTCTCGACTTTCTTGTCGACGATCAAGCGGGACGCGGCGGTGCAGCGCTGGCCTGAGGTCCCAAAGGCCGCCCACAAGGCCCCGTCGACCGCCAGCGGCAAATCGGCGTCATCGAGGACCACGATGGCATTCTTGCCTCCCAGCTCGAGACCCAGCCGCTTGAGGTTGCGACCGGCGATCTCCGCGATGTGCTTGCCGGCGGCGGTTGATCCCGTGAAGGAAATGCCCTGCACTCGCGGATCCCTGACCAGCACGTCCCCCACGTCACTGCCGCTGCCGGTGACCAGGTTGAGCACGCCGCCGGGCAGGCCGGCTTCCTCGAAAATCTCCACCAGCTTGGTGGCGATGATCGGCGTGTCCGACGCAGGCTTGAAGACCACGGCATTGCCGGCCATCACAGCCGGGAAGATCTTCCACGACGGGATCGCCATCGGGAAGTTCCAGGGGGTGATACAGGCGACCACGCCCAGCGGGACGCGTTCGGTCATACACCATTTGTTGCGAAGCTCCGAGGGGACCGTTTCCCCGTGCGGGTGGCGTCCGAGGCCGGCCGCGTACTTGGCCATGTCGATCGCCTCCTGAACGTCCCCGCGCGCCTCCTTGAGGACCTTGCCCATCTCCTGCGTCATCAGTCGGGCCAGTTCTTCTTTCCGCTCCTGGATGATCAGGCCGGCCTTGAGGCAGATCTCGCCGCGGGCCGGCGCCGGGGTGTGCCGCCAGCCGTAAAACGCCTTTGCGGCCGCCTCGATGGCGGCATTCACATCATCGGCGGTGGAGGCCTGCATCACGCCCAGCACCTCGTCCTTGTGCGCCGGGTTGTTCGAGGTGAAGGTTCGACCACTCTTCGATTCCACCCAGCGACCGCCGATGTAGTTCTTGTAGGTCTTCGCCTGGGTCCGCTGCCCTCGCTCGCTCGTCATCGTCTGGCTCATGCTGCCACCTCCTGGAACGCGCCGTTCAGAATCTCCCATCCTTCATCGAGTTCCGCTTGCGAAATATTCAGGGGCGGCACCAGCCGCAGCACGTTGTCGTGCGCGCCGCAGCTCAGCACCACGAGGCCGGAGTCGAGGCACACTTGCCGGATCTTCTTTTGCAGCGCCTTGTCCGGCGCGCCGTCCTTCCCCACCAGCTCCACCCCGACCATCAGGCCGAGGCCGCGTACTTCTCCGATCGCCGGCGTCCGTTGCTGCAGGTCGCGCAGCCGCCGGATGAGCTCCGCCCCCTTGTCCGTGGCATTGGCCAGGATGTGCTCGCGCGTAAAGACGTCCAGGGTCGCGATCCCGGCGGCGCACGATACCGGATTGCCGCCGAAGGTCGAGCCGTGCGCGGCCGGCTCCCATTGGTCCATCAACCTCCCGCTGGCGACCACGGCGCTCAACGGCAAGCCCGAGGCAATCGACTTGGCCAGCGTCATGATGTCGGGGACCACCCCGGTCTGCTCGCAGGCAAACATCTTGCCCGTCCGCCCATAGCCCGACTGCACCTCGTCGGCGATCAGCAGGATGCCATGCTGGTCGCAGAGCTTGCGCAGACGCGGCATGAAATCGGCGGGCGGGACCACGTAGCCGCCCTCTCCCAGGACCGGCTCGACGATGAAGGCGGCGACGTTCCGCGGCGGCACCCGCGTGTCGAGCATCTCGTCGATGAAGTTGAAGACATAATCGAGCGTCGCCGCGTCGCCCGGCCCGGTCGGATTTCGGTACGGATACGGGTAGGGCACGTGATACACGCCCGGCAAGAACGGCTCGTAGCGCTCCCGGTAGTAGCTCTTGGACGCGGTCAGCGAGAGCGCACCGTACGTCCGTCCATGAAACGCGCCCTGAAAGGCGATCAGCGCGGACCGGCCGGTCACGTAACGGGCCAGCTTGATCGCCCCCTCCACCGCTTCGGCACCGCTGTTGGCGAAGAAGACCTTGTCGAGCTTGCCCGGGGCGAGGTCCGCGATCCGTTCCGCCAGCTGAATGGCCGGCTCGTGGTGAGCGACCACTGAAATGTGCACGAGGCGGTCGAGCTGGTCTTTCGCTGCCCGGATCACCTCGGGGTGTCCGTGCCCCAGGTTGGTGACCGCGATGCCGGAGGCGAAGTCGAGGTAGCGGCGGCCGTCGACCGTGTAGAGATACGACCCTCTGGCGTGGTCGACGACGAGCGGCGTGTAGCGATAGAGGACCTGAGAGAGGTGGGCGCGCTCGCGCGCCAGCCACTCCTCCTGGCTATCGCTGTCGGGAATTTCCTTGACGAGTTTCATTGAGCCTCCTTGTACGAACATCCGGATCGGGCGCGTAGCCGTCGCCGGCTGCCGGTGGAGGCTGCCCGTCGGTCGAGGCCCACCAGGTGCAGCGAATTCCCGCGTGCGTCATTGCTTGTGCCGTTCCAACGGCGAGCTAATGGTAGTTCTTTGCGATTCAGGATCAAACTCCCTCGCCTCTGGGCGTATCTCCCTCCCCCGCTTGCGGGGGAGGGCAGGGTGGGGGCTTTAGCGCGAGGTCGCGGGATTCAGCTTCGCCGCTCGGCTGGGCGCCCGCTGCGCAGCCATAAAGCCGGCGAACATCACCAGCACCCCGATCGCCTGGCCGACGTAGAACAGCTCATAGGCGTGGAACAGGCGGGTCAGGGTCGAGACGCTGGCCACGATCAGGGCGCCGGCCGCGATCAGAATATTGGCCACCAGCCGGGAAGGCGCCCCGTGCCGGCGCCAGGTCCCATAGGCGGACCACGCCGCCCCTCCGACCAGGATGACCGTCCCCACACTGTTCACCACGGCCGCCATGATGAGGGCGATCACGTTGAAGCTCCCCTGCTCCAGCCGGATGGTGTCGACGGAGGGAACCTGGCGGGTGTCGAGGAGGCCGGGTTGCAGCGTAGCGCCGACGATGCCGGCCAGTCCAATGCCTGCCAGTACGAGCAACACCCAGAGGGCGGGCTGGCCGAATCGAGGCGCGAGCAGGTAGATCGTGCCCAGCGCCAGCACGCCGACCAGGACGATGGCGCCCAGGTAGTAGTAGGTCCGGTAGAGGAGCGAGTTCCAGCCGCCGGCGGCGCCGACCACCTCCGTGAGGGCGGCGATGGCGTAAAGCCCCAGCGCGACGCCCCAGACGAGCAGATACGGGCGCGGCTTCGCCCGGTACTGGAGTCCGAGCGTCAGGGCAAATGCGGCGCTGATCAGCGTCGCCGCCAGTGGATAGAAGATCACGAGGCTCTCAGTTTATTTCAAAGGCGTTTCGCTGAATCTGCACAAAGCTTGACAAGACCCTCATCGCCGCGTCCATACTCACGGGCGAGGGTCTTGGGGACCGGTGCTTCCGGTCATTGAACAAGGAGGGAGTTCATGTCGCAGGCCACATCCACGGGCTTCAGCCGCAGGGACGTACTCAAGCTGGGCGCGCTCGCCGGGGCAACCGCATCGCTGGCGCCGCTGGCGACCTCGCCGCTGGCCGCCGTGGCGGCCGCCACGGCGCCGAGCGACTTCAACGAGATGACCATCACGCAGTTAAAAGGGCTGATGGCGTCGGGTCAAGCACGCTCCACCGACCTGGTCAACTTCTACCTGCGACGAATTCAGGCCCTTGATCAGGGCGGGCCGATGGTCAATTCCGTGCTCGAGGTGAACCCCGACGCGCTGGCCATTGCCCAGCAGCTGGACGCCGAGCGCCAGGCGGGTCAGGTGCGGGGCCCGCTGCACGGTGTGCCGGTCCTCCTCAAAGACAACGTCGATACGCACGACCGGATGCAATCGGCGGCCGGTTCGCTGGCGCTGGTCGGCACCGCGCCGGCACAGGATGCGACGGTGGCCGCCAGGCTGCGAGCGGCGGGCGCCGTCATCCTGGGCAAGACCACCCTGAGCGAGTGGGCCAACTTCCGTTCGTTTTTCTCCACCAGCGGTTGGTCGGGCCGCGGGGGACAGTGCAACAACCCCTATGCCATCGACCGAAATCCCTGCGGGTCGAGCTCCGGATCGGGCGCCGCGGCGGCGGCGAACTTTACCGCCGTCTCGATCGGCACCGAGACGGATGGCAGCATCGTCTGCCCCGCCAACCATCACGCCGTGGTCGGCATCAAACCAACGGTCGGCCTGGTCAGCCGCGCCGGAATCGTCCCCATCTCCCACACCCAGGACACCGCGGGACCGCATACGCGCACCATGGCCGACGGCGCCGCGGTGCTGACTGCGATCGCCCAGCGGACCGCCGACCCGCGCGATCCCGCCACCAGCGGTAATCGAAACCGAATCCCAAGGGATTACACACAGTTCCTCAACGCCGACGGCCTGCGGGGCGCCCGCATCGGGGTGGCCCGCGACTTCGAGGGTTCGAGTCCGCACACGGACTCGGTTTTCGAAGATGCCCTGACCGCCATGCGGAATGCGGGCGCCACGCTCGTCGACGTGTTCTTCCCCCACATCTCCGACATCAACTCCGGGACCGCCGAGTTCACCGTGCTGCTCTACGACTTCAAGGTGGACCTCAACAACTACCTGTCGCAGCGCGTGGGGGTGCCAATCCGAACTCTCCAGGATGCGATCGACTTCAACAATGCGCACGCCGACCGCGAAATGCCGTTCTTCGGCCAGGAGATTTTCGAGCTGGCCCAGTCGTTCGACGTCACCAACCCGGACGCGATTCAGCCGCTGGGCCTCTCCTACAACCAGGCCCTGGCACAGGACCAGGTCTTCGGCGCCAGCGAGGGGATCGACTTGCTGCTCCGCCAGAACAGCTTGCAAGCGATCGTGGCCTCGACGGACACCCCGGCCTGGCCGACCGACCTCATCAACGGCGACCATTTCGTCTTTGGCAGCTCATCGCCGGCGGCGATCGTCGGCTACCCCATCATTAATGTCGCGATGGGATTCTCCTTCGGCACCCCGGTCGGGATCTCGTTCATGGGAACGGCATTCAGCGAGCCGACCTTGATCAAACTGGCATCGGGCTTCGAAGCGGTCACCCAGGCCCGCAGGCCGCCGAAATTCCTGGCGACGTTGCCCTTCGATACCAAGGGAATGCCGACCCCGACCCGGGTCCACCGGCGGCGCAACGTGGGCCACGG
>Ga0209057_1001982_pt1 | contig 16117 bp, 19 predicted proteins | sample GraSoiAngelo_146_FD_185903 | JGI IMG/M metagenome (GOLD analysis project Ga0209057, IMG submission 185903) | Grasslands soil microbial communities from the Angelo Coastal Reserve, California, USA - 14_1009_05_30cm (SPAdes) (version 2) | ecosystem: Environmental > Terrestrial > Soil > Grasslands ... | reverse complement strand
GATGTGGCCGCGGAGCTGAAGGATTCTGGTGCAGAGATTCTCGTCAACTATCTACCGGTCGGTAGTGAGAAGGGCGCGCGGTACTACGCGCAGCAGGCGTTGGATGCAGGCTGTGGTTTTGTCAACTGCATCCCCGAATTCATAGCCTCGACGGAGAGCTGGGCGCAGAAGTTTGAGGAGAAGAAGCTGCCGATTGCGGGTGACGATGTCAAGAGCCAGGTCGGAGCGACGATCGTTCATAGATCCCTGGTTGACCTTTGCCTCAAGCGCGGCGTCCGGGTTGACGAGAGCTACCAGCTCAACCTGGGCGGCGATACGGATTTTCTGAACATGACGGTCGAGGAGAGGCTTCACTCGAAACGTATCAGCAAGACGACCGCTGTTGCCAGCCTGATCCCGTACCAGGTTCCGACCCGGATAGGACCCTCGGACTATGTGCCCCATCTCAGGAACAAGAAGATCTGCTACATCTACCTGAAAGGCCGAGGATGGGGAAACATTCCCCTGCAGATTGATCTCAAGCTCGCGGTTGAGGATTCGCCGAACAGTGGTGGAGTTGTCGCGGACGTTATCCGTGCTGTCAAGATCGGCCTCGATCGTGGGATAGGCGGACCCTTGACCAGCATATCCTCCTACAGTTTCAAGTATCCGCCTGTCAAGATTCCTGATGGCCAGGCGCTCCAGTGGGTAGAGGAGTATATTCAGGGAAAGAGAGATCGCTAGCCGCGTCGGCCCTTTCTAGTCGGAGTCGTCGGAGCCTCTTCCATCCAGTCCGCATTCAACGGTCCCCTCTGCTTCCACTCCTCATAGTGCTCCATGATCCCGGTGAAGAGTAGTGGTAGGCCGATAGTCGCGTCCACGTGGACGGTGCACTGCTCCGCGTTGGGATGGAGCTTTCCCCACGACTGGCTCTCGGGCAGCTCGCAGCCAGAGAGTCCTCCAAACTTGGGATCGTCGGTCGTCACCTGTATCGCGTACGCGTGAGGTGGCACGGGCCAGCCGGCTATCTCCGCCATCGGGACGACCTGCTGGATGTAGTTCTTCGGCGTGCCTCCCCCGATGAATATGACTCCCGACTTGGGGAACTGGCGTTTTAGCCCCATTATCTCGATATTGTCCATTAGCGCGTCGTAGATGGCAGGTGGAGCGTTCCGTTTCATCTTCTCGTTCTTGTAGACTGTCAGCGCCATGCCGATGCTGCTGTCGGCGAGTGCCGGGACGAAGACGGGAAGCCGCTCCCTGGCGGCGGTTGCTAGTATGCCGTAATCGTCGCGTATCCTCTCGCCCATGAGCTGGAATATTTCCCGGCTAGAGTAGGAGCGGGGCTCGAGCGTCTCGGCGAACTTCTCGACGAACTGGTCGGCCTCTGTGAACTTGACATCGTCCGCGTAGGTGTCGTAGACCCGGTCGATCCGCATCTCGCGCAGAGTCGGGTCGTCGATGTGGTGGTGGGCCATGTAGTGGCGTCCACCGAGAGACTCGTAGAGGTCGTGGCTGAGATTGGCGCCCGTCGAGACGAGAACATCGATGGCGTGGAAGCCGATGAGATCGCGGATGATCCGCCGCATTCCACCAGGGATCATGGCGCCTGAGAGGCCGAAGAATATCATTGGCCTCTCGGGATCGTTCAGCATCTTGAGCCAGATCTTGTACGACTGGCCAAGTTTCCGGCTCTGGAACGAGGTCGCGTTGAACGCTTCGAGCGCCTCGCTGACGGACCGGACCTTTGCAACATCGTAGTGTTGCACAGGATGTTTGAACGCGTCACCTCTCGGGGAGAAGCGGATGCTAGAGGATGATTGCGGAGAATATTCCTTCGCGTGCGAGTTGTGATTTCTTACCGTTCTCATTTTATCGAACTTGGACTAGCTGAAATGTTGCTGTTTCTATATTAAAACTAGCCTTGCCCCTAAATTATCACTTCTCTGTCAATACAGAATCGATCAATGCGGGAGAATTTTTCATTCGAGAAGCTCTAGCTCGTTCATTATCCGCTTGTAGTGTGAGTTGATTACTTCCCACATCTTGTCCCGGTTCACACCAGTAACCGTCTCGCGTTCGAATGATAACGCGAGTGCTTGCTCGGGGAGTTTGAAGCCGTCGATCTTGATCTGTGGCAGGTTGAGCTTAGACAGATCCTCGTTTATCGACTGCTCGAGCTCCATGAGCCGTTTAGGAATCGACATCCCAGATGACAGCGGGGATTGTGAGCGAGAGTTCGATATTTAGCCGCTGTAACTATCAGTCCTGCTCTGATGGATTGGCCCGATTCTTAGGATGAGCCTTGGCTCTGGACACCTATCTCCTGCTTGAGTTCCATGTAGGCGCGGCGTACTTCCTCGACGGACGCCTCGTCCTCGAGTGTTGTCACGTCTCCGATCGGCTGTCCTATGACGACGGCGTGGACTACTCTGCGCATTATCTTGGCGCTTCTCGTCTTGGGAAGCTTGGAGACGATGAAGATCTGTTTCAGGCTGGCGACTGGTCCGACGCGTTCGCGGACCCACTGGTGCAGCTCCTTTTCGAGTTCGGGTCTGGAAGTCTGGCCTGCTCGTAGTATGACGAAGGCGACCGGGACCTCGCCCTTGACCTCGTCCGGGACTGCCACTGCCGCCGCCTCCGCTACGGCCGGGTGCTGGATGAGGGCTGATTCGAGCTCGTAGGTGCCCAGGCGGTGGCCTGCGACCTTGATGACCTCGTCCGCCCGGCCAAGCATCCAGAAGTAGCCGTCGTTGTCTCTGACGGCATAGTCGCCCGCGTAGAAGCTGCCTGGGAACCGGGTCCAGTAGACGTCCTTGTACCTCTCAGGGTCCTTGTGGATGGTCAGAGGCATGCCGGGCCATGGGTTCTTGATGACCAGGTAGCCTCGCTCCAATGGTTTCTGCTGCTGGCCGTGGTCGTCGACGACGTCCGCGTCTACTCCTGGAATCGCGGGTCCGTTGGTTCCAGGCTTCATAGGGACCATGTATAGTCCGGGGGTGTGGCTGACGAGTATTCCTCCTGTCTCCGTCATCCACCATGTGCTGCCGAACGGGACCTTGTCCCTGCCGACGTGTCTTAGCATCCAGCGGAAGGCTTCGGGGTTGATCGGCTCGCCAACCGAGTGCATGAGCCGGATTGTGCTGGTGTCGTGCTTCTTGACCCAGTCTTCGCCGTTGCGCATGAAGCTGCGGATGGCGGTGGGCGATGTGTAGAGGATGTTGATGCGGTGTCGTTCGATGATCGAGACCCACCGGTCGGGTTCGGGATAGTCCAATGCGCCTTCGTACATGACGCCTGTGACGCCTTCCATTAGGGGTCCGAAGACGATGTAGGAGTGGCCGGTGACCCAGCCGATGTCCGCTGTGCACCAGTAGACGTCGTTGTCCTTTACGTCGAAGACCCAGCGCATGGTGGCGTGTAGTAGTGTGAGGTATCCGCCGACATCGTGGACCTGGCCTTTGGGCCGGCCGGTTGTTCCGGAGGTGTGGAGTATGTAGAGAGGATCTTCAGATGCAACCTTCTCAGGCTCAACATAGACGTTGCTTGGGACATCGCGGATGACATCGTGGAGGAACGCGTCGCGGTCATGATCCATTGCTACTTCGTTGCCGACGTGCTTTACGACGATAACCTTCTCTACGCAAGGAGCGTTCTCGACCGCCTTGTCAGCTATCTCCTTCAGCTTGATCATGTTCCCTCTACGCAATCCAGCGTCGGCCGTGATGAGGAGCTTGGCGTCTGCGTCCACGAGCCGTTCTGCTAGAGAATCTGCGCTGAAGCCGGAGAAGATTACAGTAAAGCATGCGCCCAGTCTGGCTGCCGCCAGCATCATCATCGGAAACTCCGGGATCATCGGGAGGTAGAGTCCGATAGTGTCGCCCTTCTTGATCCCGTAGTTCTCGCGGAGAACATGCGCGATCCTGTTCACCTCGTGATAGAGGTCGCCGTAGGTGAGCTTGCGGACTTGTCTGGGTCCGTCCTTGTCGACGGGCTCGCCCTCCCAGATCATGGCCACCTTGTTCCTGCGCCACGTAGCGAAGTGTCGGTCCAGGCAGAGCTGGGACGCGTTGAGTTGTCCGCCGGTGAACCATTTGTAGAAGGGCGGGTTGGAATCGTCGAGAATCCTGCTCCAAGGCTTGTACCATTCCAGTTCCTGGGCTACACCGGCCCAGAACTGTTGGTAGTTGGCGACGCTGGTCTTGTGGACTTTGTGATAATCGTCTATGGAGAGAAGATTCCGCTTGTCCTCGGGGACTATCTTCTCGTCAAATGGAAGGGTCCAGTTGACGGACATTGCTGAATCATTACGGGATCGGTTCTAATAGGGATTCTTGATTATCGGACCGACGTCGGGGCTACGGATCTTTCCTGGCTGGCGTGTCCTTTGAGGTGCAGGACCGCGTGCCAGCACCACGCCGCCGAGGGTTAGCCGGTGACGGCATGGACAGTGTCCTGAGACGCTGAGAAGACAAGACCTGATCATACAGGGGGTTCTGGTCTGGTCAGCTGTTGAAATATCGCGAGAGTTGTTTCGAGCCTCGCGTTCTCCATTATCCTCCTCCTACTGACGCTGGTGTTGGCCAGGATTGCTCTGATATCGTCCCGGTCAGTTAGGCTTCTCTCTCTTGGGATAGTCGCTTTGATCATTCTGAGCTTGGCGAGGATCAGCGACTCTGGCGATTGAAAGTATGTCTTGACTCCCTGTACTGTCCCTTTCTTTCGCTCTGGAGGCTCCTTGACTAGGATGAGGTCGGCGGTGTGCGGTGAGAGCCTGTCCGCTACAGTCATGACGTTGTATCCGGATTTCAACTGTCGACGTATCTTTTGCAGGTCCACTCTTACGCCTGTTGCTTGTATTCCTTGGAAGAACTTGTTGATCTCTCGAGGGAAAATGTGGACTATGAAGTCGGCGTCAAGGGTTGTCCTTGGGATGCCGTAATAGCTCGCAGCTATGGCTCCAGTAATCGCGTAGTCGGTTTTTTCTCGGTTGAAGTACTCGACGAGGGCTTTCACGAATTCTTGGAAGCTGCGGGTTTTCAGTGGGTTCGACGTCCGGCTTGGAATCGTTTTCGAGCCTTTTCTAAAAGTCTGGAGGTTGAGATGTGCGGGTTCTGATTCTTGATTGATTCCAGGGTAATGCTGGTTATCGAGCTGGATAGCTCGAGGGCAATGTCTACTCGTTGCTCAGGGCTCATTCTCCGGAATCGGAGATTTCGGCGAGAAGGTGGAGCCCTGTACTCAACGCCTGCCGTCTATCTTCACCGTCGGATAAAACCGCGAATCCAGAATAAAAGATGCATCATCGAGATGATCTGAAACATGCCCACAGGTAGCGACAATTCGGAGTAAGGAGAAAGTAGTCTCGGAAATTTCTCAGGCAGTGATGGTTGTCCGTTGTCTTAAGTATGGACGGGAATTTGGACATGGTTCATGGTCGGATGGGGTTTCGCTTTCGGTAGGGGCATCGTCATACTTCTCTGGAGCATTGTCTGGGCGATCGTCGCTGGAATAGTCGCAGTATTGATCACTGGTGGCACTCTTGCTGGGGTTATTTCTAACCCGGCGGCCGTAGCGTCGAATCCTGCAGCTTTTCTGGCCGCGTTTTTCGTCGGGATCTTTCTCAGCGTCCTCATTGCGACTGTCGGCCTATACGCCAGCATCGTGAAGGTGACTGTTGAAGGGGCGATCTCGCAGCTGGAGAGGTCTGGGCTGTCGACGAGATCCTCATACTCGATGGGGTCGCAGCCGACATTGACAGCGGCTCCCGTGCTGAGGAAATACTGTCCGAACTGCGGCAACAGCATCCCGGGAGGGACCCTGAAGTGTCCCAGTTGCGGGGCAAGACTCTGACATGAGGTTTCGGGTGGCGGGGTTGGGTTGTTGGCGTTTTCTTGACGTGCTAGGGAGTGAATAGTAGGGAGCGGATCTCTCTGACCTTGGCGAGTTCGCTGTCTGTAGTGAGGAGTGTCGCCTTCAGGCGTTTGGCGAGGCCGAGGGCGTAGCAGTCTGCGAGGGAGAGCTTCTGTTGCCGGCATTTTTCATGCCCTGCCATTCTTGAGAGCTCCTCGTCTGTCTCGATTATTCTGAGGCTTGTTCTTCTGAGCTGGTAGTAGCGGATATCTGCGACCGGTTTGCCCAGTTTCTGGCATGTCTTGTAGTGGAATTCGGAGAGGTTGACGGAGGAGACGAAGCCTTGCTTCTCTTCGTCGTCTATCTCGTCGAAGAACCTTTTGACTTTGGGGTTTGAGATGAAGTGTAGGGCGAGGACTCCGGCGTCTAGGACTAGGTTTTCGTTCAGGTCCGGGCTTCCTCTCTGTGCTCCCGTTCCATTTCTTTGATGGCTTGCCGGATGATCTTCTCATGCGACTTGAACGCGCCCCTCAGCTCGCGCAGGGTCTTGACGGGGACTAGGAGTATGCCTTCCTCGGTGTCGATGAACTCGAGCTTGGACCCCTGCTTGAAGCCGTACTTCTGCCGTATCTTTGCAGGGATGGTTATCATGCTCTTGCTGGTGACTGTCGCGACCTGGCCCAAAAATCAGCCCACCATGTGAATGGCCGTAATACCATGCAGTTAAGCGTTTCGCATTGTTCGATGCGTTTTGGGCCTAGCTGGGCTGCACTAGTTTCTTGTCTAGGAACTCGACTACTGCTTTGTACTGGCGGGCCAGGTTTTCTGTCTTCTGGAAGCCGTGACCCTCGTCCCAGACGACATTCATCTCATAGTCCTTGCCGAGCACGTTGAGCCGGTCGGCGAACTTCTGGACTGGCTGTAGTGGGCAGCGGCTGTCGTTTCCCCTGTGCCAGATGAGGAGCGGGGCTTTGATATTGTCGACGAAGTTGATGGGTGAGCGGTCTGCGTAGAGCTGGGGGTTGTCTTCTGGTTTTCCGAAGTATCGTTCGATGAAGCTGCGGAAGGCCGCGTCTGATAGGTCGTACATTTCTCTCCAGTCTGTGATTCCGACGATTGCTGCGGCTGCGGCCCAGTAGTCGGGGAGTTTTGTGGTTGCGAGGAATGTCATGAAGCCGCCGTAGCTTGCTCCGACGAGCGCGATCCTGGAAGGGTCTACGTCGTGTCGTGTTTGGAGATACTTGGCGGCTTCTTCGACGTCCTTGAGGTCTGCGCCTCCGCAGTCGTGTATGTTGAGGTTCTGGAACTCGACGCCGTAGCCGGTGCTGCCGCGGATGTTCGGCGCGAAGAGCGCGTAGCCCGCGACGAGGAAGGATTGGATGGCCGGGTTCCAGGCGTCAGGTACCTCCCATGCAGGTCCTCCGTGTATCCAGAGGACGCAGGGACGGCGGCCTTCCATTTGTGCGGGTCGTAGGAACCATCCGTGTATGGGACGACCGTCGAACGAGCCGTAGACCACGGGCTCGGCGCGTCCTAGTGGTAGGTCTGTGTAATGCTCGTGGAGAGTCTCGACTCTTCCCGTCTTCATCTCATATCTTGAAAGGGTGGGAGGGCTGGAGAGCGAGGACCAGGAGAATACGAAACGATCGCCGGATCGTGCCGCCTTTACCGAGCTGCCGAAGAAACCGGCATGGTAGCCGTCTGGGAGAGGAATCTCTCTCGGGGGTTCGGAGGTGTCGACGGGTTCGATGTAGAGCCGGGTCCGTCCCTTGTTCGAGGCGAGGTAGTAGACTGATCCTCCGTCAGGCATCCAGGAGAAAACGGGGAAGTCGAGGCCGAGATCACTGCCCTTGAGATAGGTCAGCTCTTGGGTCGCCGTGTTGTAGAGTGCGAGTTCATACTTGCCTCTGGCGTCTGTCTTGAACAAGACCGTGGGCTGTGAGGGGTGCCATCCGCCGTTCGTATTCTCTGAGGTAGGCTTTGGAGTGTAAACCAGTGGCTCTTGTCCTCCTTCAGGGGCGAGGAAGACGAGTTCCGCGGCTGTGGGATGCTCTGTCGTCTTAGCTGAGACACAGATCCGGGAATCGTCCCGTGACCATTCGGGGCTGAACACCCAGTGCCGGTTCTGATAGACCTGTGTATGAGCGCCGTTGCTAGAGTCGACGATCCAGAGACCGTTCGCCTCCTTTGTCGCGCCTGCGAAGGTTAGCCGGTCGTCGCCGTTGGACCAGTTGAAGTCGAATACCCTGGTCGGGGGTAGTTGTGTGAGCTGTTCCTCTTCTTCGCCGTCTTCTAGGGGTATTGTGAAGAGTTGGTGTTCTTCTCTTCCGCCTAAGTCTCTTGAGAAGCAGACGGTCTCCGAATCGTTGGAGATGCGGGCCCATGCCACCCGCTCCTTTCCGTGGGAGACAGGTCGTAGCGGGCCTCCTCTTGTATCGACTGCAGCTAGCTGGTATGAGCCGGTCCGGTTAGAGAGTACGAGCGCCGTCTTACCATCTTTTGAAAGGTCGAAAAGCTCGAGGTCCGGAATCTCGATAACGCGTTGAACATAGGACAGCCTGGGCGGAACAAGCAGAGGCTCTGTCAAGGTAGACCCAACCTATAGCAGAACAGGTATTTATCGAGTACCAACCGGAGGCTGACACTCAGAAGAGCCTGATAGAGTCCATAGAGACTAAAAAAAGCGCTAGCTTCCTCGGCTTGTCGCGGAAAAACATCTCAAACTAGTGTACGAAATTAACGAGTGGTGGAACACTACTCTCCGGCTTATAACGAAGACCTGGTCATGCCCCACCCAAACTTGTCCCATCCAGCAACCATGTCCAAGGCTCTCAGTTCTATCGAATCTATCGACGCCTGAACCCAGGTTCGGCCGAGAAGAGGACGGTCGGTTCGGCACTAGATAAGCCGAAACAGAATATGATGGCAGGGGACAAAAACATCGTTCCAATATAGCACCGTCATAGGTACGTGGGGCCCAAACGCTCCCATACCACCAACAAGTCTACGCAACAGTCCCTTCGCCCTAGCGTTTTTTCATCGCGAGGCATCTTGAGTAACTAAATAACCGGCCTTCCTTGCTCATCATATCCTTGATGTCTCAGGAGCTTGTTCGGGCGAAGTGCGTTCCCTGTCGTGGAGGTGAGCCGGCGTTCACCGATGCAGAGATTGCCGAGCTCCGGCCTAAAGTTCCAGAATGGTCTGTCGTGGAGAGAGATGGAATTAAGCGGCTCGAGAGGATGTTCAGGTTCAGGAATTTCGCGGAGGCGCTAGCCTTCACGATTAAGCTGGGAGGGCTCGCCGAGTCTGAAGGTCATCATCCGGCAATGCTAACCGAGTGGGGAAGAGTGACCGTCACCTGGTGGACCCACAAGATAAGAGGCCTCCACAGGAACGATTTCATCATGGCAGCCAAGACTGACGAGCTGTCGGCGGGAACTGCTTGAAACTGTCTTTCTATCCTAGGAATTTCTGATAGACCAGGATCTTTGCGACCTTCTCGAACCCTGAACGCTCGAGGGCCCGTACTAGCGGTGACTTCGATGGAAGGAGGATTCGGAGCTTCCCACGCTTCTTCCGAAACATCAAGAACCGGAGCATTCGAATCAGTTTCCCAACATCGCGTGGCCCTCCCGCTACGAATCCCATTGTCAAGACTTTGTCTTCGTCGAGCAGGATGCAAAAGGTGCTCGGTTGTCCGTTTCTAGATGAAATAAGGACGCGGCCGTGGACCACATGCTCCTTAAGGGCTTGAAGTGTCAGAGGGTGCCAGGTCCATCCGTCAGAATACATCGCACGGTTCTCGGCAAACTCGGGACGCGAGCTCAACCAGTTCCAGAGATCTTTTGTCGAACGTCTTGGGCTGGTGACACTTGCGGGCTTGACCCGGAGTCCTCTTGTCGAGTCTAGCCGTTGGAAGGTCTGAAGGAGCGGGAACCGTATCTTCTCCAAGTGTTTCTTTGACGCCAGGTTTGAGCTGCCTGTGCAGAGGCGTGCAACCCTGGCTCCTCTCCGTCTGGCCCATTCTACGAGTGCTCTGTTCAGTTTTCCAGCGATTCCGAGGCCGCGGTATCCTTCGTGGACCCTCACGCCTTCGAGCCAGGCGACGTCGGGCGTCTGGAGGCTGGCGTGGGCGACGCCTACCGTTCTTCCCTTGACCGACGCGACGACGAGTCTGCCGTCCTTGTCGGCGAGTCATTCGTCCCAGACCCCGGGCAGATAGTCGTGGCCGTTCCAGATGTTCTTGCAAATCTCTAGAATCGGAGCCTTGTCGGCCTCAGCTGCCTTCCGAATCTTGACATAAGCAGCTTTCAGTTTCTTTGTCGAATGTCGGGCGGGCTGCAAGAGTCTCTAGAGCCAGCGAGCAGGAAGGCTCATCTTACTTGTATGTACCTTTTCACCTGGCGGCCGCAGTTTCGCTCTCGTGTATGACCAATGAGCCTTTAGGCGCGTATGACTAGGTCGAACGTTCACAGGATCATTTTGGAAGTACTGCCGGAGGATCTGTAACAGTCGTCCGATAACGCTTGAAGAAAATCAGGTATCTTTCCAGCGAAGAGGTAGAGTGGTTCCATGATCGAATCCTTGAATTGACGGGAGGTGAGCGCGGCGATCTGGCGAAGGCCAATCTTGAGTTCGTTCTGGAAAGGGTAAAGAACGTTGGAGAAAAGCTAGATCGCGACAAGCCTATCGTGAAGAAAGCGGCCTCTCTACTCTACAGCCTCGTGATTCACCATCCTTTTTCATAAACGGGAATAAGAGGACGGCATTCGAAGTTGTAGAAGCGTTTCTAGAACTGAATGGGTACGTTCTTCGAGCCAAGACGGATGAGACATACAGTCTATTGTCCGATTTGGGGGCTGGCATAGCATCCCAAGCGCAGGCCGAGGACTGGATAGCAACGAATTTAGCCAGGAGAAAACAGGGGTCTAAGACAGAGTCATGACCCAACGGCCTAGGAAGAAGAAGGGCGTCGAAAAAGTCAGTATAGATCAGGAGTTCAGGAGAATCGCGGAGAAGAATCTCCGTAAAGATCGCGAACTCCTGGAAAAGCTTGCAAAAATCTAGGCTCTAGAAGAGACCATCTTCAGGAAGACCTGGCGTGCGTCGCAAGAGGCTAGAGAGACTCTGGCGGCTGTCAGAAAGAAGATCCGGGAGCTGAATGTCACCCGTGAGGTCGTTTCTAGGGAGATTCGGGCGGTGAGGAAGGAGGGAGCCAGGCGGGCCCGTTGAACCCGCGAGTAGTAGTCGACACTAGAGTTTCGCCTTTGGGAACGCAAGCTAGGAGGGTTGACTTTGAAGACGCCGGCGAGTTGCGAGGAAGAAGCGCTCCCGGCGGTCTTAAATAATACGTGTATTATCAGTAATATTGGTGTCTGATGAAATGGCTCGTCGGGGTACGGGTTCGGGGAAGATGACCCGTACTAGTATTAGCCTGCCAGGTGCGCTGAAGCGGCAGATGGATGCTGCGGGAGTGAACTGGAGCGCCTACCTGAGAGAAGTCATTTCCCAGCGGATCAAGCAGGAAGGGGAGAGGAATGTGGCCGAGGCTGTTCTCTTGAACGAGAAGCTCCGGAGAAAGGCTCCAAGCGGCTGGGAGAGTGGGAGGGTGATCCGGGAGTGGAGAGGCAGAAGGCGGTAGTGGACGCGTCGGTCTGCGCGAAGTGGTTCCTGGACGAAGACTACTCCGAGAGTGCCAGGCTTCTCCGAGACTCGTTTGTAACCGGAAGACTCGGTATATCCGTCCCCTCCCTACTCTTCTACGAGACGCTGAACGCACTCAGATACAGCCGGCTCTACGACGAGAGAGAGCTAGGACTAGCGGCCGAGTCCTTGTCCAAGTATGGCTTCGACGTATGGAGCCCAAGGGGACAGGTCTACAGCGAGACCGCTCACGTGAGCGTGGGGCATGATGTTTCCGTCTATGATGCATCTTATGTCGCATTGTCCATGCTTCTCCATGCTCCCTTCTATACCGTGGATCGTGAGCTGCTGGAAAAGTTTCCACGGCTCGCACGACACGTAAAGAGTTTCCAGTAACTACGAGGAGGTCGAGCAGTTTAAAGTGCCCATTTTTGCCGGGGACCGCTAGGCCGGACGACTGTCCCCTATACGGTTCACAGGAACGGATACCATCTCATCGTCGACTCCGTCCCCGGATCGCTCTGCAAGCAGTGCGGTGAGACGTATTTTGAGGAGGATGCGGTCAATAGGACCCAGAAGGCGGCCAGGACACTTGAAGCGAAGGTTCCTAGGCTCTATCTTCAGAGAACGGAAAGACGCGCTTCTGTGAAGCGCTAAACCTCCAGCCAATGCCGACACGAGCAGGTTCACGAGGATGGCGCGGCCTTGGGACCGATTCGATTCTACCATGGCGTGGCTCTTATCGATTCCTGAGTTATTGTTAGGCCGGACAAGTGGACGAGTGCGGCGCTAGAGTTCCTTCTTTGGGAACGTATGCTAGGAGGGGTCTGCTCCATGGGTGAGACTTCTTGGCTCGCCTGTAGACTTTGAGGGGGCTCTTGCCGGAGCGACGATCCGGTCGCCGATTATGACGACATGTTTGCCAGCGTAGCGCCTATTGATCTCGGGAGCTTTGGAGACGTAGAATCGAAACTCTCTGCTACCGGCCGTCACAGGTTCCCTTTGCGAACTTCGCGTTGAAGCCAATGCCCGATCACCACTGGATTTGTTGAACTGCTATTTGTAACCATTGAGACAAGACAGAGCGAAGAGGAGATTGACGACCTCTTCTATCACCGACCAGTTCTTCAATGCGGGTCTTACAGCCTCCATGAAATTCCGATGATGGTGTAGCTGCTCTTAGTTTAGAGAGCTCCCGGAGTGGCCTAGGAGGCCATCGCTTGCTATCCATTGTCACAGCCTGTTGAGGACATGAAAGCCGAGGGCTCCAAAATGTGCGTCGTAGGAGAAAATGTCAGAAACGAAATGTTTCTTCGCCAAGAATGCAATTGTGGAATCGGTGAAGCTCAGGGCCACGTCTGATCTCTGCTTGTAGAGATCCCAGGCCCCCATCAGCGTTTCATCGTCTGTTTTGAGGAGGATTATTGTCTTCGATGCGAGGATGTCTGTCCCGAGTTGTACTGAGAGCTTGTGGTTTCGTGTTCTCGCCCTCAAGAGTGTGACGGCCTCGTCCATGACGTAGTCTGAGGTGTAGAGGCTTCTGTACGCTGTGTCTCGTTTCGCGATTTTTCGGAAGGTCTCGACAGCGGATGGATGGTCTCTGTCGCGCTTGTTGTAAAACGCTGAGAGCGGTCCAGTATCGATGAAGAGCCTCAGCTAGGGCTCACTTGTATAGTGTCTCGTCTACTTCTTTGGACGCGTTTTCTGTCCCCTTGCCCCAGTCCTTCGCCCTTCGCCTGCCCAACGCGATGTCGAAAATGGGATCGTTGGGATCTATTCCAGATTCTTCGTGGACCCACAATCGCGCAGCCTGCCTCAAAGCCTCCTTAATGGTCAATCCTTTCTTTTCAGCCGTCTTCGCAAGCGTCTGATACTCACTCGGCTCCAGCTCCGTCTGGGCAACCTTGCGTTCCATGTTCCTCGCATGTCACAATGCATGTAGCGTACATGTAAAGCTTCCGCAACGACGACAACAGACCTTGATCGAGCCGAATGTAAGCGAACCACTTGACGGTTAGGAGGAAGGCTGACGACCTCTTCCATTACGGACCAGTTCTTCACTGCGGGTCTTGCAGCCTCCATGGCGTGATGTAGACAGCGCTGTTGCTCTTAGTCTGGAGAGCTGGCTGACAATGAGCGGAATGGATCCGTCAAACCGGTTTCATTCTCGTGTCTGGGCAATAGCCCAAAGACAGCTCAAAGTGACAAATGTCGGGTCAGCGGAGCGACTGGCGCCGACGACTGCACGCTAGCCCTTCTCGCATGGAACACCAACTCGCAATCAATCTACAAGACAAACAAATATCCTACCTTACCCAAGTCGACATTTCTGTCACTATAGCCGACTTCTACTTCCCATTGGATCCTAGGCCGTTGCTGGTATTTGTTGATGGCCAGGTCCACCTCAAGACAAGCCAGACCATCAAAGACGAAGAAACACGAACACTACTACGAAAGAGAGGATACAGAATCCTAGAACAACAATACGACAACTACAGCGGCAAGAAAGAGACCAACCATACCAAGAAATACTCGACAACTTGGGATAGGACATCCGGGTCTGATAGATAATCGACTCCGGGCTGAATGGGTTGGGAGAAGAGAATGTTTTTCTTGAAAGTCGGCTGGACTAGAAGGGTAGAGAGGATTCTGGGATGGATAAGAACGGGTCCTCGTTCGATGACTGGACGGAAAACCATGCTTGGTTTAGGACGAACTATGCCCGCCTTGCACGCCGGTTCGATCACCAGAACGTTGCCGTGTATGGGAAGAAGGTGGTCGATCATGATAGTAGCTTGTCCAAGCTTCTGAATAGGGTTCGAAGGAGCTACCCGAGGGACAGAGTCGTGGTCGAGTACGTTACTCGTAAGAAGCGAGAACTACTACTGTGAAGCTCCCAGGCTATCTCGACCCGAGCTTCGTCCCACCCGCACCATCCATCTACGCCCAGATAGAATCAGGAGTTCTACAGGGGAGAGGAACAGTTGCTTTCCTAGTCGATACCGGCGCCTCGGTTACGACAATTATGGATCGGGACCGTGATAGACTTGGGATAGACTGGGACCGGCTCGACAAGACAAAGAGGCCGCTCAGCGGGATCGGAGGGACCGTCGACACTCGAATCATCAGGGATGGAATACTGCTCTTCAAGACTGATACCGGAGGCACAGTCCGAGAGAGACTCCGGGTTCACATTGCGAAACACGATACCGCGAGAATGGACCGTCATGGAAGAGAACTTGTCCTGCAGCTTCCCTCGCTAGTCCGGGGCAGTTCTGCGTCGCGAGACCAGCACGCATACCCATTTTTTCTAGATTACTGATCGCTAGCAGGATCTTAACATGGTCCCATCAACAACCCCATTCGCCGCTCTTTATCGTCCGGCTGATCTTATCATCGATCTGGACCTCTAGGCTGTTTTCCAGGCGTTCTCCTTGGCACCCTCAGGGTCAGCAGCGTCTCCAGCCTCGGGGTCTGATATCTCTCCGCCACGGAGATTGGTTACAGCATGCTGATGCATCATGACAGGGGAGGGATCCAGATTGGCAAGGATTGAGCGAGATCGTCCGTGACCTTGTGCGTCAAATGCTCAGACTGCACTTCGACGACGCCACTATAATCTTCCACCTCAAATCGGCCAAAATCCGCAACGCCCAGAAGATCCTCGACGGTGTACTAGCAGAGGCCAAACAAGAAGCAATAGCCCAACTATCTTCCAGAAACCGCTAGCTCAACGGATAGCGTCTTAGCACTCAAATGCCAAGCAGGTCATTGAGACAGCAGAAGCCCAAGAGATCGTCTGCCGAGAATTCCACGAACAACTCTACGAAAATACCTCGACGCAACACGCGTGAAATGCGAAACATGGATCATCGACGGCGACCCTACTGCACCCACACGATCCCATGAACCTAAGGCAGGTTGAACTGCAAGAAGTCTCGGAGATTGGGCTCGGAGACCTGATTCTCTTAATGGCACTATCGCGACGATTTTGGTTCATCACTTGTGAGGGGTGTTGTAAAGATGATGTGTCAAGCATTTCCTGCAATGAATCCACGCTCCACACTTCCAACATTTCACCCACTGAGATTTGCCTTCTTGTGGCAATGGTTCTGAGGAGTGTCTCTCCGATCGTCCGGGCATCGAATCTATACTGCTTTACCGCAAGGCTATTTTCGATTTGCTTTCGACTCGGCGAGGAGGTTCGCACGGAAGAACCTCGCAGCCCAGATCATACTCGCGAACGAGCGGACCCGGGACACGCTTCCTCCGTCCCGGGTCCAGACAGAGTCTCGAAAGATCACGATAACCGAGAGAGGCCTGCAAGAAATCAGAACCGGCCGATACGGAAGGGTCCAGCTACCCAGCCAGGAAGAGGCCCGCTACTGGCTCCAACAATGGCGCGAAGCTGCTATGCCCAAGGAAGAGGTTGCCGTGCGCAAGAACTTGGTTCGGAGAAAACCACCAGAGGTGAGAGAATGACAAAAAACAAGACCCGAGAAGGACCCCTACCTCCGGCCGGCAAGGGAGTCAATGATGCGAGACCCGGACTGCCAAATCCAACAGTACGGAAACCGGTTACCTGGGTGCAACCAGAACCAACGACGTCAGACGTTACACGACCTCAACAGCTGAGCCCAGA
>Ga0209057_1001980_pt1 | contig 16119 bp, 9 predicted proteins | sample GraSoiAngelo_146_FD_185903 | JGI IMG/M metagenome (GOLD analysis project Ga0209057, IMG submission 185903) | Grasslands soil microbial communities from the Angelo Coastal Reserve, California, USA - 14_1009_05_30cm (SPAdes) (version 2) | ecosystem: Environmental > Terrestrial > Soil > Grasslands ... | reverse complement strand
CGTGGAGAACACCGCCCGGAAGAGCCATGTATGCATCGAGGACGGCGCTGGCCTCTGCCGCGGTCTCGATAAGCCGGCCGACGGGCATGTCGAACACCGGCAGCACCTGGTCGCCTCGCAGCAGCTCGACGTTGGTGCCGTAGCCGTCCTGCCCCAGGACGAACCCGAGCTTGAGGCTCGCCTGCGACGGCGTGTTCGGCAGGACCGACGGGTCGTAGTCGCGCTCATTCGCGGCCTGCGCCTGGTCGAGCATGCGGAAGAACGGGATGACTCGGTCGCCGCCGACGAGCTCGACGTACTGCGTGTCGGGCGTGCGGAAGGACGTGATCACGCGCTTGATCTCGTTGGCTACGAGGTTCTTCGCGTACGGGCACTTGAGGTTCGCTACGTTGTCGGCCTGCGCGTTCGCCTCAGCCACGCGCGCATCGCTGCCGACGTTCACGATGACGCCGCCGACCTCGGGACGGAGGGCGAACGCGATCAGCTTCTGCCTCAGCACGTCGATCTCGGCGGCCGTGCCCGGCATCTTGGCGAAGTCGACGGCGATCACGGTGCGGATCGGACCCGTGTATCCCGTCACGATCTGCGTCGCGCCGCCCGGAGCGGCGGTGAGCGCGTGCACATTCTCGCAGGGGCCGGGCGTCTTGATGATGGTCAGATTGAACGGCTTCGTCAGGCTGAAGGCACCCCTACGCCCGTGGATCCGGATGTAGTAGAAACCATCGCTCCACGTGTTGGCGCTGATGAACTCGTTGGCGGTACCGCCGTTCGCCGAGATCCCTATGAAGGAGCGCAGCTGCGCCTGCACGTACGCGTACGTGGCGTCGCCGACCGTTGGCGCGTCACCGACTGTTGGCGCATCGCCGACCGTTGGCGCGTCGCCGACCGTTGGCGCGTCACCGACTGTTGGCGCATCGCCCACTGTGGGGGCGTCACCGACCGTTGGCGCGTCACCGACCGTTGGCGCATCGCCGACCGTTGGCGCGTCACCCACCGTTGGCGCGTCACCCACCGTTGGCGCATCGCCCACGGTGGGCGCATCGCCCACGGTGGGCGCGTCACCGACCGTGGGAGCACGGCCAAGTTGCGTTACCGCGGTCGCGCCGTCCTTGATCGCCCCATACGTCGCCGCGATGTCGCGGTAGAACGATTCATCGAGGTTCACGTCCAGGTTCGACAGCCAGACGAACGCCGAGCCACCCGGCGTGCCCTTGAACTTGAACCAGCGCGACTCGTTCAGGCCCGAGAGGTTCTCGACGATCGTCACCGGCGCGCCGTTTGCTGTTGTCAGTTGGGCGCTGATGTCCTTCGCCTGCATCCAGCTGTCATTCTTTGGAACGAAGTTGATGACCTCGGGTGCGGGCGGCACCGTGGGCGTGCTGCCGTCCGCGGGCACCGTGACCGTGGTCCCGGTGGTCCCACCATCCGGGGCGATGAAGACGAGGCGGTAGTCGGCAGGTGCGAGGTTGGTAAACGAGTACGTGCCCGTCGTCGCGACGACTTCGCTTATCAGCACGGTGCCGCTCCACAGCTGCACGCGCGTGCCCGCCGCCGTCGTGCCCGAAACAGAGACGAGATGCGAGAGGACGAATGAGAGCGGAGACTGGTTACCAAGCGTCGCGCTGAAGGCGTTGGACGTCGCGAGCTGGAGCTGGTTGTTCCAGTACACCGTCTGGTAGCCGGTCTTCAACGCGCGGTAGCTCAGCGCTGTGCCGCTGACCGTCATCGTGAACGCCCCATCGCTGTTGGTCGTCGCCGTGAAGTGCACCCCGCCGCTCGCGTCCACCGCCTCAACGAGGGCGCCGACGAGCGGGACCTCCTGCGTGAGCTCGCCTGTCGTCACGACCGTGTGGACGGTGCCGGTCACCGTGGCTGCGCACGCGGGCGTGACGAGTGCGTTGGTGAAGAGGTCCTTGGCGGCCGTTGTCATGGTGGCCGGCGAGCCGAAGAAGCCCCAGAGCGTCGCGCAGCTGCCCTGCGCGACGAGCGGATAGTGCGTCGTGTCATCGGTCTGACGGCCGATGCGAACGACCCCGGCTATCGGCGTCGGGTTGCTGAGTGCAAGGAACTGGGTGCTGCTCGTGTACAGCGGCACGACGCTCCCTGTCTCGAGAGCGGGTGGGCAGATGTCCACGCCCGGGTTGCACCCGACCAGGGTGGGTGTCGTCCAGATCGGGTTCGAGCCATCGACGACGACGACGCTCGTCCCATTCGCGTACCACGTGTGCAGCCAGTCGATCGCGAGGCCGATCCGGCCGAAGAACGCCGAGCCGCCTTCGCCGATGCCGACGATCTTCTTGCCCGAGTCGCGAATGGCGGCGATCGCGGCGTCCGCGCCCGGCCAGGCGCATCCGACGCGCGGATCAGGAATGGGGCAGCCCGCCGTCCGTCCCGCGTCGTGCGCGATGACGATGGCCGTGTACTGCGTGAAGTCGTGGCCGGATGCCGACGCCACGGTGACCGGCGTGACCGCGAAGCCGCGACCGCTCAGGAAGGAGACGAACGCATCGCGAGCGGTCGTGTCCGCGGTGTAGACGTAGGCGATCGACGTGCCGCTCGTCACGCTGGCGGCGCATGCGGAGAACTCAGAGGTGTTCCCGGTGGGATCCGTCGCCGTCGCCGTGACGAACCGGCCGAGCGGCGTCGCGACGCCCAGCGTCGTCGTGAAGATCGCGTTGCCGCTCGCGTCGGTCGCGATCGATGCCTCGCCGAGGAACGCCTCGCCCTCGCCGTTTCCGGACGGGTCGCACGAAGTGTTCGTGAAGAACTGCAAACGATAAGAGAGCGAAGGCAGGCTGTTCAGCGTGCCCGAGATCGCCGTCTCTGTGGCCGTCGACGTTACTTGCGTGAGCACGGGATAGTTCTGCAGGCCATTCGGTCCCGTGTCGCCATCGCCTGCGTCATTCGGCGTGACGATGTTCAAAGACTCCGAGTTCGGCCGCAGGTTGATCCCGAGGCCGGTGTTCGCCGTGATCGCGTTACCGAGAATGCTGACGCGATTCCCCTCTAGTATCACGAGGACGCCGTTGCCGACGTTATCCGCGATGACGTTGCCGTCGGCTGGGTTCGTCCCGCCGATCATCACGTTAGTGCCGCGCACACTGATGCCGGCCCCGTTGTTCGGGAGCGCCGCGGTGCCAGTGGCGTTCGTGCCGATGTGGTTCCTCTGTATCAGTTGGCCGGCGGCGGTGGCACCGACGAAGATCCCAACACCCTGTCCTGTCCCGCTGATGACGTTCCGTCGAATGATGTCGTCCGCGCCGAACACCTCGACGCTAGGGGCGGCGTTGCCAAGAGCGCCGTTGCCATCAGCGGTGACGCCGATGTAGTTCCCCTCGATGAGGTTGTCGTTCGACTCGTTGTTGGTGACGATCCCGTATCCGGCGTTACCCGAGATCACATTTCTCTGTGCCGCAGTTGGCCCGCCGATGACCGTCGAACTCGGACCGCCCGTGGGACCGGACGTTTGCATGTCGATCGCGGCGTAATAGACGCCACCTGCGCTCGCTGTCGCGTTTGGCCGCGCCAAAGCACCGGTGACGTCTGTACCGATGTAGTTACCGAAGATCCCAACGCCATCCCCATACAGGCGGATCGCTGATCGCGTGAAGCCTCGTATTACGAGCGAGAGGATCAGCGAGCCGGAGGCGCTGTTCTGCACGACGAGTCCATCGGTCAGGGAGCCCGCGCCCGTTCCATCGATCTCGATCTTTGGAGTGCCGGCGAAGCCGGGCTGGGTGGTGCCGTCGATGATGACCGGGGCAGTGATCGCGGGCAGCGGGCTCGTTGGCTGAATGACCGGGCTGCCACTCGCGATGTTGAAGCCAATGACGTCGGCGGCGCCGGCAAAGGCGTTCGCCGCGTCGATCGCCTCGCGCAACGTGCAGTCATTGCTGTCGCACACGCCATCAGGCGCGTGATCCGAAATTGTGTTCACCACGAGCGTCGCGACAGCGACCGGTACGGGTGCACTGAGGTTGTTGCCCTCGTTGGACTCGGCGACCTGCGAGCCGGCGTCCGTGTAAAGGATGTAGTAGTAGTTACCCGGCGGAACGTCGGGCACCGACGCCGTGAATGTGTTCGTGTACTGCTCACCGGGGCCGAGCGACCTCAGGGCGCTGAAGCCGCCGCCGCCCGCGGCGCCCGTGACGGAAGTCGGGGAAAGTGAGAGATACACCTGATCGGCCCAGAGCGGCGCGGACGTCGCCGTCGTAGTGCCCTGATTCTGGATCGTGTACGTGAACGTCGCGCTGCCCCCTCGCGCGACGACCCTCGGCGCGGTGAAGCTCGTGACGATGAGATCGCTGGTGTCCGATGCCGACAAGAACGAATCGTTGTTGGCCCCATTCGGGTCAGCCTCGCTCGCCCACACCTGCATGTGCTGCGTGATCAGTCCGGTCCCGGTGCGCTGCACGACGACATTGTTCGTGTAGCCGCCATGCGCGACGAACGGCGCGATCGGACAGTTCAGTCGGAGCCCGCCGTCCAAGACGACGCATCTTCCGGGTTGCGTCGCATTCCAGCCCATGATCGTGGCCGGCCCGCTGAAGATGTACGTGACGTAGGCGCCTGTGGCGTCGTCCGGTCCGAAGTTCACGACGCTGCCCGAGAACGTGTAGGTCGACGAGGTGGTGGAAACGAAGCCATTTCCGTTGATCCCGACGTCAGCGGACGTCGACGAGGTCACGTAGGTCTTGAACGGCCAGTCGAAGTACGTGTTCACCGGCGTCGCGAGTGCCCGCCATGCCGTGTCAGACGTCTCTCGCCAGAAGCCGGCGCCGCTGCCGTAGCCATCGCCGTCGGCGCCGTTACGGATAGAGCACGTCAGCGTCCCACTGTTGGTCGTCTCACCCAGGACGAGCGCGAATTGCGCTCCGGCGACGACCGTCGATGGATCCTCAAAGTAGAAGGGGTGGAATCCCGTCGCGTTGATCGGTCCGTCGACCAACAGGCGCGATCGCATGACGCCGTCGGGTACTCCCCCTGACACGCCCTGGACCTCGATGCTCAGTTGCGCACCACCGCTGCAGAAGACATCGAGATCGACTTCCGTGAGCTTGCCGCTCAGACGGGCGGTGACCGTTTGCGCCGCCTTGTTACCGATACCCGCGCCAAGCGTGAAGTACCCCGTGTCACCTACGGGAGACGATTGGTCGAGTATGGGATCCGCATTCGCGATCCGATCGCTGTCGAGCAAATAGGACGGCAGTTGCCCGGCGAGCATCGCCGCCGACAACAGAGCTGAGAACCAGAAGCGTCCGCCTCGCCCCAACCCGTCCCCCCGCTCATGCGTCCGCCGCCCTCAATGCGGCCCAACGCTGCGGCAGGACTATAGGGGGGAGTACTGGAGTACTACCAGCGCTTCTCAATGCGGTTCATGCGTCATCCGCGTTGCGCTACGACTCTGATACGCGGTGTTGAGCAGGCCGATACTTCATACGTGCCTCCAAACCCGAAGACCGCGTTCGTCTGCCAGTCATGCGGCAACCAATTTCCGAAGTGGATCGGCAGGTGCCCCAACTGTGGTGGTTGGAACACGCTCGTGGAGGAACGGGTTGTGGCCGCGCCTAAATCGCGCGGCAGCACACGGACACGCGCGCCTCGCGAGCCCATCCCGCTCGACGCCGTGCCCCCAGATGCCGAGGAGCGCCTCTCGACGGGCATCGGCGAGTTCGACCGCGTCCTCGGCGGCGGCGTCGTGCGTGGCTCGCTCGTGCTGCTCGGCGGCGATCCCGGCATCGGCAAGTCGTCGCTGCTCATGCAGGCCTCGGCGTCGATCGGCACGCGCGGAACAGTCCTTTATGTATCGGGCGAGGAGTCGGCCGCGCAGATCAAGCTGCGCGCGCGCCGCTTCGGTATCGAGGGCCCGAACATCCTCGTCCTCGCGGAGACGGATCTCGCGACGGTCATCGAGGCGATCCGCCGCACCAAGCCGCTCTTCACCGTGATCGACTCCATCCAGACGATGTCGAGCGACGCGATCGGCTCGGCCGCCGGCGGCGTGTCGCAGCTCCGCGAGTGCACGGCGCGCCTGCTCGAGGTCGCGAAGGGCGACGATGTCCCGATCTTCCTCGTCGGCCACGTCACGAAAGAGGGCGCCGTCGCGGGACCGCGCGTGCTAGAGCACATCGTCGACGCCGTCCTCTACCTCGAGGGCGAGCGCTTCCACGCGTTCCGCATCCTTCGCGGGACGAAGAACCGCTTCGGCTCCACCGATGAGGTCGGTGTGTTCGAGATGGGGGAGAACGGGCTGCGCGAGGTTACAAATCCATCCGAGGTCTTCCTCGAGGAGCGGACCAAGGGAGTCGCCGGGAGCGTCGTCGTCCCGACGGTCGAGGGAACACGACCACTGCTCGTCGAGGTGCAGGCGCTGGTCACACCCACGACGTTCGGATTGCCCAGACGCACGGTGAACGGCACGGATCCGCAGCGGCTCGCGGTGTTGCTCGCGGTGCTCGCGAAGCGCGCGGGCATCGGTCTCGGTCAGCACGACGTGTACGTGAATCTCGTCGGCGGCCTGCGCGTTCGCGAACCGGCAGCGGACCTCGCCGTCGCGGTCGCGCTCGCGTCGGCGCTCCGCGACAAGGCGGCCGACCCGCGCACCGTGTTCGTCGGAGAGCTCGGGCTCGGCGGCGAGCTGCGTCGCGTGCAGCGGTTGATCCCGCGTTTGAAGGAGGCGCAGCGCCTCGGCTTCGCCCGCGCGGTCATCCCTCAGGCGAGCCTTGGCGATCTCGACGGAACTGCTCTCGAAGTGATAGGCGCGTCCTCTTTGCGCGACGCTCTCGTGCGTTCGGGCATAGCCGAAAGCTAGGCGAGCGAGCGTACACTTCGCGGCCTATTGATCCATCCATCCCGGCAGCCCGGGCGCGTCGGCGGCCACATCGTCATCGGCCGGACGCTCCGCCTGCCCATCAGTAATAGAAAGGAGTGGACAGCGTGGCCCTCATCCGTCTTGTCGCGGCACTCATCGGCTGGTTCTTCGGGTTCTTCCTCGGCGCTTCGCTGCTCGAGGTCTCGCAGGTCACGCCCGTCAGCAATCAGGTCCTCGTCGTCTTTCTTCTCGCTGCGGCGTGCGCGATCCTCGGCTGGCTCGGCGCTCCGTACGTCACGGTCGTGCCGGCTCGCATCGTCGCGGGCTGGATCCGGGAGACGTCCGCGGATAATCTCGTCGGCGGCGCGTTCGGCGCCGGCGTCGGCCTCATCCTCGGGCTCTTCCTGGCGTTCCCGCTCTCGTTCCTTCCCGGCAACCTAGGTCGCTTCGCGCCGATCATCGGCGCGGCGCTGCTGGGGATGGGGGGTGCGGCCGCGGGCACGATCAAACGCACCGAGCTCGGCGCGCTCGCGCGCGACATCCGCTACGGCAAGCGCGACCGCGTCGGCGAGGAGCGCGCGCTGCTCGATACCTCGGTGATCATCGACGGCCGCGTCGCCGACATCGTGAAGAGCGGCTTCATCCGTGGCACGCTCGTCGTGCCGCGCTTCATCCTCGACGAGTTGCAGCACTTCGCGGACGCATCGGACGCGAGCAAGCGCGAGCGCGGACGGCGCGGGCTCGAGATCCTGCAGAAGATGCAGAAGGAGGCGACGGTCCGCATCGAGCTACTCGACGTCGATCCCGCGGGCACCGGCGCGGACGGCCAGCTCGTCACGCTCGCGCGGCAGATGGGCGTGCCGATCATGACCAACGACTACGGCCTCAACCGCGTCGCCGAGCTCCAGGGCATCACCGTGCTGAACGTCAACGACCTCGCGAAGGCCGTGCGTCCGGTCGTTCTCCCCAGCGACGAGCTCAGCGTCCGTGTCATCCAGGAGGGCAAGGAGCCCGGGCAGGGCGTGGCCTATCTCGAGGATGGCACGATGGTCGTCGTCGAGAACGGCGCCCGGTACCAGGGCACGGAGATCACGGTCACGGTCATGCGTGTGCTTCAGACCGTCGGCGGACGGATGATCTTCGCCCAGCCGAAAGGCGAGGTCATCGACATTCGCAGGCAGAGGCCGCCGAGCCATTAGCGCGAAACTCGTCTGATGCGCCGCGTCCTCGCGATCCTCGCGGCCGGCAGCGCGAGCCGTGCCGGCGTCGACAAGGTCGCCGCCGACCTCGGCGGGCAGCCGGTCCTCGCGTGGTCGCTCGCGGCCGGCCTCGCGGCAGGTTGCTTCGACGAGATCGTCGTCATCGCGCCGCCCGAGAAGGTGGGCGCGGTCGCGTCGCTCGCCCGCGCGCGTGCGCCGAACGCGCGCGTCGTCGCGGGCGGTCAGACGCGCACCGCGTCGTCGTGGATCGCGCTGGACGCCGCGCGCGATGCCGACCTCATCGCCATCCACGATGCGGCGCGGCCGTTCGCGCCGCCGAGCCTCTTCGTGCGCTGCGTCGAGATCGCCATCGCGGAGGGCTCAGCCGTCGCGGGGCTGCCGCTCGCGGACACGGTGCGGCGCGCCGATGAGGCCGGCGCCGCATTAGAAGAGGTATTGCGTGACGGGCTGTGGTCCGCTCAGACGCCCCAGGTCTTCAAGCGCGAATTGCTGGAGCGTGCGCGAACGGCGTCCGCGGACAAGTCTTTCTCGGACGACGCCGCCGCGCTCGTCGCCGCAGGGATGCGACCGAAGATGGTGCTCGGCGAACGGCGGAATCTGAAGATCACCACGCTCGAAGATCTCGCGTACGCGCGTGAGCTCGTCGCGAAAGGACTCGTCGGCTTCCCGGTGCTGGCCGCACCGTGAGCAGAAGCGGTATCGGCTACGATATCCATCGTCTCGCGGCCGATCGCCGGCTCGTGCTCGGCGGTGTCGCGATCGAGCACCCGACGGGTCTCGTGGGTCACTCTGACGGCGACGTCCTCGCTCACGCGTTGATGGACGCGCTCCTCGGTGCGGCGAACCTCGGGGACATCGGTCGGCACTTTCCGAGCGACGATCCCGCATATGCGGGGGCACGCAGCGTGGAGCTGCTGCGCCGCGTCGGCGCTCTGATCCGCGAGCGTGGTCTCGGCGTCGGCTCGCTCGACGCGACGGTCATCGCGCAGGCACCGCGACTCGCGCCGCACATCGATGCGATGCGCGTGACGATCGCGAATGCCCTCGCGATCGGCGTCGACCGGGTCAGCGTGAAGGCCACGACGAACGACGGTCTAGGGATCGTCGGGAGCGGCGATGCGATCGCCGCGCTTGCCATCGCGACCCTCGAATAAAAAGGAGCACCGCTCATAGCGACCCAGACCAGCACAGCCATCAAGGTGTACGACAGCGCCAAGCGCTCGTTGCGCGAGTTCGAGCCGATCAGGCCCGGCCAGCTCTGGACGTACAACTGCGGGCCGACCGTGTACGACTACCAGCACATCGGGAACCTGTATTCGTACCTTGCGGCGGACGTCGTCCGTCGCACGTTCGAGTACTTCGGGTTCAGCACCAAGCACGTCATGAACATCACCGATGCGGGTCATCTGGTCGATGACAGCAACGCCGATGCGCGCGGCGAGGACAAGATTGCGCTCAGCGCGCGCCGCGAGAACGTCGACCCGCTCGTCATCGCGGAGCGCTACACGCAGCAGTTCTTCGAAGACCGGAAGAAGCTCAACATCCTCGAGCCGCACATCGTCCCAAAGGCGACCGAGCACATCCCCGCGATGATCGCGCTCATCGAGCGCCTGATCGCAAAGGGTCATGCGTACGTCGCGGCGGACGGCGTGTACTTCGATACCAGCACCTTCCCGGGGTACGGCACGCGCCTCAATCCCGAGCCGCCCGATACGCGTCAGGCCGGCGCGCGCGTCGAGGTGAACCCGAACAAGCGCAATACGTTCGACTTCGCGCTATGGCGCAAGGCGAAGCCCGAGGACCTGCAGCAGTGGGACTCGCCGTGGGGACGCGGTAATCCCGGATGGCACATCGAGTGCTCCGCGATGTCGATGAAGTACCTCGGCGAGACCTTTGACTTGCACTCGGGCGGCGAGGATCACCTCTTTCCGCACCACGAGTGCGAGATCGCCCAATCGGAGGCGGCGACGGGCAAGCCGTTCGCGCATTACTGGATGCACACGCACTTCCTCAAGCTCGACAGCGCGAAGATGTCGAAGTCCACGGGCGGCTTCATGCGCCTCTCGGACATCGAAGCGAAGGGCTTCGACCCGCTCGCGTTCCGGCTCCTCTCCCTCGGGACGTCGTATCGCAAGGGCCTCGACTTCACCTGGGAGTCGCTCGAAGCGGCGCAGAACCGGCTCAACAAATGGCGCGGCGTCATCGGTGACGCGTATCAGGCGACCGGCGGGCGCGCGACCGCGCCGCGCGATGAGGACGAGATCCGCGTCGCGTTCGCGGCCGCCATCGCGGACGACTTCAACACCGCGGCGGCGCTTGCGCAGGCCGAGGCCGCGATCGGCCACGCGGCTACCGGCGACGACGAGACAAAGCGCCGCGCGCTCGGTCTCCTCTTCGACATGGACCGCGTGCTCGGGCTCTCGATCAAGGAGAGCGCGCGCAAGGCAGCGGCGCTGCCCGAAGAGGCGAAGCGTCTGCTCGCCGAGCGCGAAGAGGCCCGCAAGAACAAGGACTTCAAGCGATCGGACGAGCTGCGCGACGATCTGTGGAAGCGATTTGGCATACGCGTGAAGGACACGAAGGACGGCCAGCGCTGGGAGCGCGACGGCCGCAAAGGAGCGTGACCATGGACGAGCAGGAGCGCGATGAGCGCGCGGACGACGGCGGTGCACGCTCCGACGAGCAGCCGGGACCGTCAGCGGGTCAGGAGCCGCGAGCACCGGGGGACCTCGAAGCACGGGGCCCGAATCAGCTGAACCAGCCGCGTCCGTTCGGCGGTGACTTCCGTGGCGGACGCCGCCGCGGCCGGCGTGGTCGCGGTGGTGGGCAGCGGTTCGGCCCCGCACCGCGTGTACCCGGGATGGGCGGCCCTCGGCCACCGGGCACACCGGTCGGCGATGACGAGGAGTCGTCGCAGGCGCGCGAGCTCGCCGCGTACGAGCGACGCCAGCAGCAGCGCCGTCCCGGCGGGCCGTTCCGCGGACCGGGTTGGGTCGCGGGAGCGCGACCTGCTGCACCGGGTGGCGCGTTCCGCCCCGCCGCGGGCGGCTTCCGACAGGGCAGCAGCGCTGGATTCCGGACGGGCGGACGGCCGATGGGTGCTGGCCGCGGGCCGCGCCGTGCTGTGGGGTACAGCGAACAAGTTCGCCGCATGACCGCGGGTCCGCGTGCGCAAGCCGCACCTTCGCACGAGGCGGGTGAGCCGATCGCCGGCCCGCACGCGGTGCTCGAGGCGATCCGCGCAGGCCGTGTGGTGAAGCGCCTCTTCGTCTCGAACGAGCGCGGCACGCAGACCGGTCCGGTCGCCGAGCTCATCCAAGAGGCACAGCAGCGTCGCATCTTCATCCGCTTCGTCGACGCGATGGAGATATCACGACTCTCGCCGATCGAGAGCCATCAGGGTGTCGTCGCGATCGCGGAGGGCAAGGCGGGCGTCGAGCTCGAGGAATTCCTCCTCCATCTCGACGCGCTCAGCGAGCCCGCGCTCGTCCTGCTCATCGACTCGCTGCAGGACCCGCAGAACTTCGGCGTGTTGCTTCGCTCAGCCGAGGGCACCGGCGTCGACGGCGTCGTCATTCCGAAGCATCGGGCCGTCGGCCTCACGCCCGCAGTAGCGAAGACGAGCGCCGGCGCGAGCGAGCACCTGATGATCGCTGAGGTCGCGAATCTCCGGCAGGCCGTCGACGCGTTGAAGGAGAAGGGCATCTGGGTCGTCGGCACCGACGAATCCGGCGAGCTGCTCTACGACGAGGTCGACTACCGCGGGCCGACGGCGATCGTCGTCGGCGGCGAGGCCGAGGGCATTCGCCGCCTCGTCCTCGAGGGCTGCGACCAGGTCGTGCGAATCCCGATGGAGGGGCAGGTCGCGTCGCTCAACGCAGCATCCGCGGGCACGGTCGTCCTTTATGAAGTGCTGCGCCAGCGTCGTCGCAACGTCCCGCCCGCGGACACGCGCACGCCGCCGCCCGCGCGCGCGGAGCCGGTGACGCCTCAGGAAGAGGAGATGGAGTACGCCGAGCAGAGCGAGGCGGACGAGGCCGAGCTGCAGGCCGATCTCGCTCAGGACGAGCGCAACACCAGCGAGCCGATGGCCGTCGAGACCGACGCCATCGCACTCGGCGCGACGCAGGGCGCGGAGGACGAAGGCGACGCGGACGAAGCGCCACCAAGCGAAGCCGAAGAAGCGACACCGAAGAAGCGCGCGCCGCGCGCGCGAAAGGCGCCTACGACAAAGAAGCCGGCGGCTCGGAAGAAGAGCGCGGAGTAGCGGCGAGGGACATGCTCACCACGAAGCGCGTGCCGCCGTCGGGCGGCGCCTCCGCGTACACCGTCCCGCCGTGCCGCTCGACGATCTGCCGGCTGATGTAGAGGCCGAGGCCGAGACCCGAGCGGTTCCGGTGCGCCTGATAGAAGCGATCGAAGATCTGCGGAAGGTGCTCAGGCGCCACCCCGACGCCGTGATCGCGTACCGAGAGGACGAACGTCGACGGCGTGCGCGCGAGCGTCACCTCCACGGCCCCACCTTTCGGTGAGTACTTGACCGCGTTGTCGAGGAGGTTCATCACCACCTGCTCGAAGCGCAGCGTATCGACCTGCGCGATGAGTGACTGCGGGCCACGCAGCGTGAGCTGGTGCTTGTCACTCATCATCTCAAAGAGCTCGACAGCGGATCGCACGAGCGCGGCGACGTCGGCCTCCTCCAGCTCGAGTTCGAGCTCTCCTTTCCCGAGACGCACCGATTCGAGGAGATGTGAGACGAGCCGCGCCTGCCGCGCGATCTGCACCTCGATCATCCCGAGCGATCGCTGTTGCGCCGGTGTGAGCGCGGTCTTCAGCGACCGTGCGAGCAGCTGGACCGCAATCTTCGACGCGGTCAGTGGCGTCTTGAGTTCGTGCGCTGCCGCGCTGAGGAATTCGTCGCGCACATGTAGCGCCTCGGTCGCCTCCGCGGCGGCGCTGCGCGCCTCGTGGGCCGCTTCGTAGAGTCGCGCGTGTTCGATCGCGCTCGCGATGCGCGCGGCGATGAGCTCGAGGAATTGCACATCGGCTTCGTTGAACGCGGTCGCGGTGAGTGTGCCCACGTGCAGCACGCCGAGGACGCGGCCGTCCGCGAGCAGCGGAACCCCGACGAGGGACCGGATGCCCTTCTCGCGAAGGATGGGATTGAGCACGTCCGAGTGGGCGACATCGTCGAGCACCACCGGCTTGCGCTCGGCGGCGATGCGTCCGGCGAACCCCTGGCCGACGGGGATGCGCACTCCGGCCCGCACCTCCTCCTCGAGCCCGTGCGCGGCACGCGCGACGAGCGTCGAGCCGTCCTCCGAGAGGAGCAGCACCGCGGCGGTGTCGACGACGAGCTCGTCCGCGATCTTGTCTAGCGATGCGCGCAACAGATGGTCGAGGTCGAGCGATCCGAGCGCCGTCTCGGTGATCGACAGGATCGTTCGCATTCGCGCAAGCGTGGCTTCGAGCTCGGTACGCGCGCCGCGCTCGCTCGCGAGAAGCGCCAGCTGCGCCTCCTCGGCCTGCCGGCGCTCAGTGAGGTCGCGCGTTACCTTCGCGAATCCGACGAGCCTTTGCTTCTCGTCACGCAGCGCCGTGATGTCGACGCTCGCCCAGAACAGCGAGCCATCTTTACGGACGCGCCAGCCTTCTTCCTCATAGCGGCCTTCCTCGGTCGCGATGCGGAGCTCGTATTCGGGCTTGCCGCGGCGCGCGTCTGCCGCGGGATAGAAGATGGAGAAGTGGCGGCCGATGATCTCGTCGGCGTGATAGCCGTTGATGCGCTCCGCGCCGGCGTTCCACGAGATGATGTTCCCGTCCGGATCGAGCAGGAAGATGGCGTAGTCACGGACGCTCTCGACGAGCAGCCGGAACTGGTCGGGCTCGACCGTCGGCGCTTTGTGCGAGGGCGCGCGCTTCGCGGTGTCTCGCATCCCGACGCTGGGTCGGCAGGATACGTGCCGCGCTCGTTCGGTCGCTCCGGGTCCTCGTGTCGAAAAGGCAGGCGGCCGTTCGATGTACAGGTGAGGGGCTCGAGTAGAGTCCGAGAAAGAGGAGATCACCGAGATGCGTGTGCTGGTGCTAGCGAAAGAAAGCGAGCGGAGCGAGCAGCCGACACCTCCGACAGAGGAAGCGATGGCCGCATATCAGAAGTTCAACGCGGAGCTCGTGAAGTCGGGCGTCGTGCTCGCGGCGGGCCGACTTCATCCGAGCGCGCAGGGCAAGCGCGTGCGTTTCGAAGGCAAGACGCGCACCGTGCTCGACGGACCGTTCACAGAGACCAAGGAGTTCGTGGGCGGGTACTGGCTATGGCAGGTGCGCTCGATGGACGAGGCGCTCGAGTGGCTGAAGCGCGCGCCGTTCGACGGTGGCACGTTCGAGGTCCGCGAGGTCGCCGAGCACGAGGGCATGTGACGGAGCGATCGCTATAGCGACGGAGGCGCGTCGCGCGATCGAAGCGATCTGGCGCATCGAGTCGGCCCGGCTCATCGCCGGGCTGGCTCGGATGGTCGGCGACATCGGGACAGCTGAGGAGCTCGCGCAGGACGCGCTCGTGGCCGCGCTCGAGCAGTGGCCGACGTCGGGTGTACCGGCGAAGCCCGGTGCATGGCTGATGGGGACCGCGAAGCATCGCGCGCTCGACCTCATCCGGCGCAGAGCGACTCTCGCGCGGAAGCACGAAGAGATCGCACGCGAGGTCGAACGGATGGGAACGACGGTCGACCTCGACGCGTCGATCGACGAGCACATGGGCGACGACCTCCTCGGCCTCATCTTCATGGCGTGTCACCCGGTCCTTTCGAATGACGCGCGAGTCGCCCTCACGCTGCGCGTCCTCGGCGGCCTCACGACCGCGGAGATCGCTCGCGCGTTCCTCGTACCTGAATCGACGATCGCGCAGCGTATCGTGCGCGCCAAGCGCACCCTCGCCGAAGAGCACGTCCGCTTCGAGATCCCGACGGGACCCGAGCGCACGGCCCGCATCGAATCCGTGCTCGAGGTCATCTACCTGATCTTCAACGAGGGATATGCCGCCACCGCCGGCGAGGACTGGCTCCGACCAGCGCTCTGCGAAGAGGCGCTCCGGCTGGGCCGCATTCTCGCGGAGCTCACCCCGACGGAGTCGGAGGTCTTCGGTCTCGTCGCGCTGATCGAGATCCAGGCGTCACGGCTGCCCGCTCGTCTCGGACCGTCGGGCGAGCCGGTCCTCCTCATCGATCAGGACAGAGCGCGCTGGGATCGGCTGCTCATTCGCCGCGGCCTAGCGGCGCTCGAGCGCGTCGAGAGGCTGGCGAGCCCACTTGGTCCGTACGCGCTGCAAGCCGCGATCGCCGCGTGTCACGCGCGCGCATCGACCGTTGCCGAAACGGATTGGCGGCGGATCGTGGCGCTGTATGACGCGTTCGCCGAGATCGCGCGCTCGCCGGTCGTCGAGCTGAATCGCGCGGTCGCTGTCGGCATGGCATTCGGTCCGGCGGCAGGGTTGAGATTCGTAGACGCGCTCGTCGCCGAGCCTGCGCTCCGGGAGTACCACTTGCTGCCGGCAGCGCGCGGCGATCTCCTGCGGAAGCTCGGCCGCAGGGCCGAAGCACGCGCCGAGTTCGAGCGCGCTGCCTCACTGACGGACAACGCGCGAGAGCGCGACCTCCTGAAACGACGCGCCGCGGAGTGCGCGGCTGGGTGACACAACCTGGGTCGCCGAAGCTCTTTGCTATCGCGGATCACTTCACCTGGAACTGGATGGTGTAATCCCCCTGTCCGTTGACGGTGAAGTGCAGCGACCAGGTGCCGCTCGAGAGGTTTTTCGTGCTGAGGTTGTAGATGTAGCCGCCGCTGACGCCGAGCGTCGGGTCGAAGCGGAAGTCGTTATCCGGGTTGGCACTGCCCGAATCCTCCGGCGTGCCGCTGACGGTGTCGTTCGCCTTGGTGAGGCGCACTGCGTGAACGACGGTCGCCGCCGCGGAGAGGTTCGTCCCGTCGGCACCGCAGAGGGTGAGTTTGATCGGGATGGTGCTCCCGAGCTTCGCCGGCTTCGTTGGGTCGTAGAGCAGGCACACCGCGTAGCTCAGGGTCACGGTCTGCGTC
>Ga0209057_1001979_pt1 | contig 16123 bp, 11 predicted proteins | sample GraSoiAngelo_146_FD_185903 | JGI IMG/M metagenome (GOLD analysis project Ga0209057, IMG submission 185903) | Grasslands soil microbial communities from the Angelo Coastal Reserve, California, USA - 14_1009_05_30cm (SPAdes) (version 2) | ecosystem: Environmental > Terrestrial > Soil > Grasslands ... | reverse complement strand
AGTAATCGTCTGGCTGACCGTGCGCTCGTACGGCGGTGGTCATTTCTACGTCGTGCAGGTCCGGAGCGAGCGTGCGCTGGGCTTCGCGAGCATCGAACGCACCACCGACCGCTGCTGTGCCCGCGACCAGGATTGCCGCGATGACATACGCGGGACGGCCCATCGCTCGCGCATTGGCGACCCCGACCGCGGCCAGTAATGCCAGGGATGGCGTCAGCAAAACCAGGTGATGGGGAAAGATGGGCTCATATACGAGGAAGGCGATCAGGGATAGGAAGGCCCATGCCAGCGGCATGACGACAGATCGGTCGCGGCGGATGAGCGCCAGCAGCGCACCGCCAAGACCGAGCGCCTCGAGCGGCAGCTCATGGCGCAGGCCCAAGTAGCCAATATTCCGACCGATGCCGAGGTGGAGAACCTCTCCGGCCCGGAGATGGCTGACGATCAGCTGCTTGTAGGCGGCTTCCGGCGAGCCGATGACCGGCAGCAGCAGGATCAGCAAGCCGAAGACACCACCGAGCACTGCGGCGGTCAGCAGCCGGCCGCGTGCGCGGCTCGCGCCGAGCAAGACGATCGCGATCGGCAGCGCCGCCACGACGCCAAAGAACTTGGTGCCAACCGAAAACGCCAGCGCCATGCCTGCCGCCGCCGCCAGGGCGTCGCGCCTCCATCCCTCGGTTCGCAGCGCCACCACTGACAGGGTCACCGCCACGGTGCTGAGGGCGACCGATGGACCATCAGCCTGCAGCACCGTGGATTCGTGCCAGTACACCGAGGTGGTCGTGGCCAGCAGCACGGCGACCAGGCCCCCCAGGTCGCCGGCCAGCAGACGACCCAAGACGTAGGTCGCCGCCAAGCCGGTAAGGCAGAGCAGCAGCACGCCGGCCCGCAGGCTGGCCAGCGAGTGCACCGCCAGGTAGAACGGCAGCACCGCGTAGTAGAAGGCGGGCGGTGACGAGGCAAAGACCGCGCTGAACATCGGCTCACCACGGGCGAGGGCGCGGATGGTCGCCCAGTAGACGCCCTCGTCGTAATCGCGAATGCGGGCGTCGAGCATGATCAGCTCGGTGAGCGCGAATCCAATGCTTACCGCCACAGCGGCCCATGTGGAAATGCGCAGGCGTCCCATCATCAGGCGACTCTAATTCTCCCAACCCCTTTCCTCCGATCTTTCCCTCCCCGTATGGGGGAGGGCAGGGTGGGCCCTACCCGGCGCGCTCCAGGTTGAATGACGGCAGGCGCAGGATGCCGCCTTCCTCGGTGCAATCGGCCAGCAGCCGCTCGATCCCCGAGGCGGGCAGCGGGCGGGATAGGTAGTAGCCCTGCCCGCCGGTGCAGCCGATTCGCTCGAGAGCCGCCAGCTGCTCCTTTCGCTCGATCCCGTCGGCCATCGTCATCATCCCGAGGGTGTTCCCCAGGTCGATGACCGCGCGCGCCACCGTCGCGTCCGTCGGGCTGCTGGTCATCCGGGCGACGAAGGAGTGGTCCAGTTTGACGATATCGACGGGAAGGTCGCGCAGCGCGCTTAACGGCGCCGAGTCGGCACCGAAGTCATCTAAGGCGAGTTTCACGCCACGTTGATGCAGCTCGATCAAGCGATCCATGGTCTCCTTCCCCTTCAGTGTCGCCCCCTGAGTCAGTTCGAGCACGAGGTGCAGTGGGTCGAACCCGGCGGCAGCACAGGCCTGCGTCACGTCGGCCACCAGGTCCGGGTAAGCCAGTCCGCGCTGGCTCACGTTGACACTCATCGTCAATCCTGAGGCGCTGGGGTAGCCGAGCTGCCACTGCCGCCCATCGGCGCATGCTTGATTGAGCACCCAGCGCTGCAAAGGCACGATCAACCCCGTCTCGTCGGCCAGCGGGATGAAGTCGGCCGGCGAAACCATCCCGCGGCGCGGATGGCTCCAGCGCACGAACGCCTCAAATCCGACGATCGCGCCGTCGGCGATCCGGATCGCCGGTTGGTAATGCAGGACCAGCTGGTGACGATCCAGCGCGTGCGCCAGGTCGACCTCCAGTTCCATGCGGTCGCTGACAGTGGCATGCTGCTCGGGCGCATATCGCACCCAGCGCCCTTTTCCACCGGCCTTTGCCGAATTGAGGGCGATGTCCGCATTCCGCATCAGTGTCTCTGCCGTGTCTTCCGGCCTGGTTTGAACCGCGATCCCGAGGCTGAGCCGCAGGACGACCTCCCGCTCCTCCACCCGGAACGGCGCCCGGAAGTGCTCGAAGATCCGCTCCGCCAGTCGTAGGGGCTGCTCCTCGTGCACGACCATCGTCATCAGGACGCCGAATTCGTCGGCGCCGATCCGAGCCACCACGTCGCCGGGCCGCACCAGCTTCGATAGCCGCCCCCCGATCATGCCGAGCAGGTCATCACCGGCGCGCTGGCCGAGCGCGTCGTTGACCACCTTGAAGTCATCGATGTCCAGCGCCAGCACCGCCATGCCGCGTCCAGGCTGACTCCGCTCGAGCGCCGCATCGGCCTCCGTGCGAAAGGTCATCCGATTGGGCAGACTCGTCACCGGGTCATACGCCGCCACGTGCGCAAGCCGCTCTTCCATCTCCTTGCGGTCGGTCACGTCGCGGATGTTCAGGACCAGCGCTTGCAGGGTGGACTGATGCAGCATGTTCGTGATCGTGATTTCGCAGTGCGTCCAGCTGCCAAGCTTGTGACGGACGCGGCAACTCACGCTGATCGGGTGCGCGGATGCGGTCAGCGCCTTCTGCACCCCGCTGTCAAAGATGGGGCGGTCGGCCGGGTGCAGCAGTTCGCTGAAGGGCTGACCGACCAGCTCCGTCGGGGTATAGGCGAAAAACCGATCGATGGAGGTGCTCAGGAATCGCATCGTGCCCTCCGCATCCGCGAGCACAACGACATCGCCCGAGTTCTGCACCAGCGATCGGAAGTTTGTCTCGGTATCGCGCAGGGCGGCGGCTTGCGTCTCGAGTTTCTGGTTGAGCGTCACGTTGTCCCAGAGCACGATGAACTGGCGCCCCAGGACGAGGCCGGCGACCCCCATCATTCCCCAGAAGAGGAACATGTCTGGCGAACCGCTGACGTTCTTCACCACCGTCACCGCAGCGGCGATAGTGACCGGGAGATAGGGAAGGGCCAAACTCCAACGACCGGGAGGCTCGTCGTCTGACTTGAGGCCGGACTTTGGCGCGAGCATGGCAAAGACCGCACCCAGCCCCATCAGCAAGTAGCCGGCTATCCACCCGGTGTCGATCAGTTGGGCCGGGCCATAAGTCTTTTTGGTCGTCAGGTAAGCGAACGCACTGTCCGACAACAGGTTGGCGAACAGACCGGCGACCACCAGCAGGAGTGGGAGGCGGATGGATCGCCCGGTGCGGTTGAGCAGCAAGAGCGCCGTCACGGCGATCGCGATATCGCTGATCGGATAGGCCAGCCCGAGCACCGCCGATAGCGTTTGGCCTGAACTGGCACGGTAGAGCGTGCCCAGCACGGTCGACCAGCTGATGAGGAGCAAAGCCCCCGCGATGATCGCGCCGTCGAGCAGAAAAGCCGCCCTCGAGGCGGTGCGATGACGTCCTGGAAACACCGCGATCCCAGCGACCACGAACGGCACGGCCGCCAGGTAACCGGCATCAGCCAGCGAGGGAAACGGCACCTGCTGGCCACGGATCACCTCGATGTACGACCAGATGCCTTCTCCTATCGCCCAGGCGGCGGCGCCGCTGCCCAGCAGCGCCCAGGAAAGCCGCATCCGCCCTTTGTGCCGAAACGCCGCAGCTGCGCAGGCCACGGCGGCGATCAGCGCGGCGGCAGCTTCCCCGAAATCGTCGACTGCTTCGGTAACCTGGACTCCGTCGATCCGCAGGCCGATCCACACCGCGAAGGCCGTCGTCAGCAGGACCGCCGCGGCACAGGCGATCGTAAAGTCGCGGTGGGCGTGCCGGCTACCGGTCTTCATGCGCGCGAAAACCCGTGGCCCCGTGACACAACAGTGTGACGACGGGCTTCCCTTGCCCCTTGCGCGGGTCTTCGGTAACAAAAAGCCCCGCGCCCGAAGGCGCGGGGCTCTTTCCGATCTAGCTCAGACCGTTAGGCAACCTGAACGTTGGTCGCCCGCGGACCCTTGGCGCTCGGCTCAGTCACAAAACTGACCTTGACGCCGGTATCCAGCCGGTCGAAGTCGATGGAGCCGCTGCGATGGAAGAAGTAGTCATTACCGTCGTCGGCGGTGATGAACCCAAAACCACGCTCGGCGACGAGCTTCTTGATGGTTCCAGACACTGGTGTGAACCTCCTTTCCCGAACGTACTGCCTCGCGCTATCGAGGCCTGTTCGAGCGGGGCCCACGGCGAGCGCACCCTCATTGGATGCGGTAACAGCATACCCGACGCCACCGAGGATGAAACCTCAAAAACACTTGGCCCAGGCGCGCCGTCTATGCTTCGACGGTAGTGGGCTGGCTCGGTGTCAATCTTGCGGCCTTCCTCGGCATCTCGATCCTGGTCATCGTGTCACCCGGTCAGGACACGGCCCTGACGATCCGGAATACCCTGCTCGGTGGCCGCGCCGGCGGGATCGCGACCGCGGCGGGAGTGGTTACCGGGCTCGCGACCTGGACCGTCGCGAGCAGCGCCGGTCTCGCTGCACTGCTGGTCGCCTCCCAACCACTGTTTCTCGCGGTGCGCCTCGTCGGTGCCGGCTACCTCATCTTCCTCGGCCTTCAGGCTCTATACGGTGCCATCGTCCGGCGTGACCACCTAACGGCTCCAATTGGCCCCTCCGGCGAGCCCCGACTGCGGCGTCCCGTCGCCTACCGGCAAGGCCTCATCAGCAACCTCAGTAATCCCAAGATCGTCGTCTTCTTCCTCAGCCTGTTCCCGCAATTCGTAGACCGAGGCCAGGCCTCGTTTGCGCGCCTCCTCTTGCTGGGCTTGATTTTCTGCACCATCACGCTGACGTGGCTCACCCTGTATGCGGTGGTTGTGGCTCGGATTGGCGATTTCCTGCGTCGCGACCGGGTTCGCCGTGCTCTGGAAGCCACCACGGGGTTCGTTCTCGTGGGGCTGGGGCTCCGCCTCGCCACGGAGCCTCGCTAGGACCGAGCATGGTACACTACCGCCGGTCGTCCGGACTTCGGGCGATCTCGCGTGCGGCCGGTATTCTGCTCTCTCGAACAGGCCGATGCGTTATATGGAGTTCGAGAGGAGGAGTTCGGTAAATGCCAAAGGGCACCGTCAAGAAGATCGTTTCCGACCGCGGATTCGGGTTCATCGCCGCCGACGATGGGAAGGAGTACTTCTTCCATCAGAGTGGCGTGGATTCCACGCTCAACTTCGACAGTCTGCGCGGTGGCGAGGCGGTCAGCTTCGACATCGAGCAGAGCCAGAAAGGCCCGCGGGCCAACCGCGTGCGCGCCGCCTAGCCTGAGCTCGGCTTCAACAGGGCGCCCTTCGGGGCGCCTTTCTTTTTTGCGGATTTCCCCCAGAATCGTATCGGCAGTCAAAGCCCGCCGCTCCGGAGGTTTCCTCCGGCTGCGACGTTATTGAGAAGACGGCGTGAAGATCTGCCTCGTCGATGCTCGCCAGCCATCAGCAGACTCGGACGCGGCCGCCGTCTACGTCCCGCAATTGGCGCCGGCGCTTGCGGAAACCCACCGACTGGCGGTGGTCACGGTTGGCACCGGCCCACATGAGATGCCGCGGGCCGCGAATGCCATCCACAAGGTGATCGATCGGGAACGCCCCCAGATCGTCCATTTGAACAACCTCGCCGGCATTCCGCTGGCGACGGTCATGTGGGCAGCGGGCAACCATATTCCGCTGGCCATCAGCCTGCATGATCGTGCGCTCATCCAGTCGCTGGCGGGCTTCAACCGGTGGCTGACCGGCCGCGCCAGGCTTGTCATCAGCCCCACACACGATCTCCTCGATCAACACCTGGAGCGGGGCTTTTTCCGTCGGGCGATCCAGCAGATCCTTCCGTATGGCATCGAGCCGGCGCCGCCGCCACGCCCTCGTCCGGTGAAGGACACGTTCGATGTCTTCTTCCTTGACCCAGCGATGAGCGGCGAGGCCCGGCGAGCCCGGCTGGAATACACCGAGTGCGTCATCTTGCCGTTCCTCTGGCCGGAACGCTTCCTGGTCACCATCCAGGAAGCCTTCCAATCGGGGGCGATCGTCATCGCCGCCCGGGTCGGCGCCATCAGCGAAATGGTCCGCGACGGGGTCAACGGCATCCTGGTCGAGCCTGGCGATCACGCCGCCGTCGACGCCGCCATCCGGCGGCTGCAGCAGTCGCCCGAACTTGCCCGCCGGCTACGCGCCGCCGCCGTCGAGACCGTCCGGCTGTACGACATGCGCTTTCACATCGACCGCCTGTCTGATGCTTACCAGCAGCTGCTCAACGCCGGCCGGGCGGGCGATCTCGACCGGCCCGCCGCCTAGCGATTTCCCTCCGGCACGGTTAGATCGGAACCGCGTTTGCCGGCAGCCCTCGATAATTCTCGCGATAAAAGCGCCAGAACTCATCGGTTTTTCTGGCCCGCCACCAGGCTTCATTGCGACGGTACCAATCGACGGTCAAGCGGATTCCCTCGGCGAACTGAACTCCCGGTTCCCACCCAAGCGGCCTGAGTCGATGAGTGTCGAGAGCGTACCGATAGTCGTGGCCAGGCCGGTCCTTGACGAAGTACTTGAGGGAGGCCGGCTTGCCGCAAAGCTTCAGGATCGTGTCCGCAACTTCCACGCCAGTGATCTGGGTACCGGTTGCGATGTTGTATGTGCTTCCTGGCTCACCCTTCCACAGGATTCGCGCGATGGCACTGACGTGGTCGTCCACATAGATGTAGTCGCGGACGGCGGATCCGTTTCCGTAGATCGGCAGCGGAAGGTCCTGCAGCGCGTTCGTGATGAATAGCGGGACGATTTTTTCAGGAAACTGATGTGGCCCATAGGTGTTCGACCCCCGCGTCACCACGGTTGGTATGCCGAAACTCGTGTGATACGCGTGTACCAGCATTTCAGCGCCGGCTTTCGTCGCTGAGTAGGGACTGCGAGGGGCCAGCGCATCGGCTTCGCGGCTCTTGCCATCTTTGACCTCTCCGTAAACCTCGTCCGTGCTGATCTGCAGAAATCGTTGATGGCGATGCCGGCGCGCCGCCTCGAGTAGCACGTACGTTCCGTAAACGTCGGTCTGGACGAAGGCACCCGCATTGATGAGCGACCGGTCAACGTGGGACTCCGCGGCAAAGTTCACGATCGCGTCAGCGTCACGACTGAGCTCGTCCACAGTTGCTGGATCACAGATATCCCCCTTGACGAATCGCAGCCGGCGATCGTCCTTGACTTCGGCGAGGTTCTCTTCGCTACCGGCGTACGTGAGCTTGTCGAGGATGGTGATCCCGATCTCTGGATCGGCGCGGAGTCGTTGCCGGACGAAAGCCGAGCCGATGAAGCCAGCCCCGCCGGTAACCAGCAGCCGCCGTAACCGGAGCGCCATCAGGCGACTTCACCTCGATGGTCGAAGGTGGGCCGCCTGCGGTACTCAGCTAGCGTCATGCCATTCGTATTTTTGAGGTTTCTCGTGCCCCTGACCACGGTGTGCGTACCAGCATAGTGCGAGATCCGTTCGATACCCTTCGTTACACTCTTCAGAATATGAGTTCGGTTGCCGTCGTTGGCACCGGTTATGTGGGGCTGACCACCGCCGTATGTCTGGCCGATCTCGGTCATGAGGTCATCGGTGTCGATATCGACAAGGCTAAGGTCGCGAGGCTCAAGGGCGGAGATCCGACCATCTATGAGCCCGGCCTCACCGAGCTGATGGCCCACGCCATGCAGGGTGGCCAGCTGGCCTTCACCAGCGAATATGGCGACGCAATTCCCGGCGCCGATTTCGTCTTCATCGCGGTTGGAACCCCGCCGGGCCGGCGCGGCGAGGCGGATCTGGTCTTCGTCAAGCAGGCGGCAAAGGGCATCGCCGGCGCGATGAAGAAAAGCATGACGATCGTCAATAAGAGCACGGTGCCCATCGGGACCGGCAATATTGTCGCCCGAATCGTGGGCGAAAACCTCCGTGACGAGATCCCGTTCTATGTGGTCTCCAATCCCGAGTTTCTGCGCGAAGGCAGTGCCATCTACGATTTCTTGCATCCAGACCGACTGGTCTTCGGCTCGCATGAGGCGCCGGCCGCCCGGGCGGTCGCGGGACTATACAGCAAGCTCGACACGAAGATCCTGATCACCGATCTCCATACCGCCGAAATGATCAAGTACGCCTCCAATGCGTTTCTCGCCACCCGCATCTCCTTCATCAATGAGATGGCGCGCATCTGCGAGCGGGTCGACGCCGATGTCAAGGTGGTCTCCGAGGGTATGGGCATGGATCGCCGCATCGGCCCGCTTTTTCTCGATGCCGGCATCGGCTACGGTGGGTCGTGCTTTCCCAAGGATGTCAAAGCGCTGGCCCGTATGGCCGAGACGATGGGCTATCACCCGGAGCTACTCGACGCGGTCATGGAAATCAACCTCGACCAGCGAACACTTGTGGTGGAGAAGCTTCGAGAAGTCCTGGGCGGCTTGCGCGATCAGGTCATCGGCATCCTTGGGCTCGCCTACAAACCGAACACCGATGATGTCCGGGAAGCGCCGGCCATCGACGTGATCGAGAACCTCCTCCAGAAAGGTGCTACCGTGCGCGCCTACGACCCCAAAGCGATGCCGGTGCTCAAGCTGCAGATGAACACGATCCAGTACTGCAAGGATCCGTACGCGGTGGCGACGGGCGCCGATGCCTTGCTGATCGTCACCGAATGGGACGAGTTTCGCCAGCTCGACCTCGATCGGTTGAAGAGCCTGATGCGGAGGCCGGTCATCGTCGACGGCCGAAACATCTTCGACCCGAAGACCATGCGCGACCGCGGCTTTGTTTACCGCGGCGTCGGCAGAAGCTAGACCAACCAACTGCGTGGCACGCCGTGCGATCGTGACGGGCGGCGCAGGATTCCTCGGGTCGCATCTCTGCGAGCGGCTGGTGGCCGATGGCTGGCGCGTCGTCTGCGTCGACAACCTGGTGACGGGCGCGGCCAAGAACGTCGCTCACCTGCGCGAACACAAGTCGTTCGAATCGATCCAGCATAATGTCAGCGAGCCGCTCTATATGGATGACGGCGTGGATGCCGTGCTGCACTTCGCTTCGCCGGCGTCTCCCATCGATTACGCGGACCATCCGATTGCCACCCTGAAGGTCGGTACACTCGGCACCCACAACATGCTCGGCCTGGCACGGGCCAAGAACGCCCTGTTCCTCCTCGCATCAACCTCTGAGGTATACGGCGATCCTCAGGTCACCCCGCAGCCAGAAACCTACTGGGGCAACGTGAACCCGCTCGGCCCACGAGCCGTCTATGACGAAGCGAAGCGCGCCGCCGAGGCGTTCACGATGGCGTACCACCGTGCCCACGGCATGAAGACGCGGATCATTCGCATTTTTAATACCTACGGCCCTCGTATGAGGATCAACGATGGCCGGGCGGTGCCGAACTTCTTGCTGCAGGCGCTCAAGAACGAACCGATCACCGTCTTCGGTGACGGCTCACAGACCCGCAGCCTCTGCTACGTCGACGATCTGATCGAGGGCGTGGTGCGGTTGCTCGACGCGGATTTCAGCGACCCCGTCAATCTCGGCACGGACGACGAGATCACCATGCTGCAGCTGGCTAACGGCATTCGCCGGTTGTGCGGAAGTACAAGCGAGATCGTCTACAGGCCGTTACCGGAGGACGATCCAAAACAGCGCCGTCCCGACCTCACGCGTGCCCGGCGGCTTCTCGGATGGGAGCCGCGCACCTCATTGGAGGCCGGCCTGGTGAAGACCATTGCCTACTTCCGCGAACGGCTGACCAAGCGATAGGCTCAATGCGTCGTGAGGCTTGCCCTGCGGTTCGGCGGCGTGATCGCCGCGCTCGCGATATTCGGCTTCGGGGCCTCCCTTGGCCTACCCACTCCAGCCGCATCGGTTACCAATCGCCATGTGGTTTCTGCACCCGGCTGCCTCATGATCGTCGGTAAGCCCACGCCGCCAACCTGCCTGCCGTGTCCACCTCTCTGGCTTGGCGGTCCGACCATCCGCTGCGTCTCACGCTTGCCTTCCGCCGTGGGCTCGTTCACGCGTACGCGGGATGATCGCGACGGGGGATTCTGGTTTGCCGCCTGCGCCGGCGTTCCACTGCTTCCACCACCGACAGCGGGCTCTCGTCTGAACGCCCGGCTGTGTGGGACCGGCTTCGCCGGAAGATAACGACGCTCGTCTGAAGCCGGGAACCGATATCCGCTCCCCGTTGTATGGGGATCGGAGGTGTGTCCATGAGCCGTCGCCTGATCGCGCTCCTGATCCTGACCGTCACTGTCCTCACCGCCTGCGGGCGCGTCCAGTCGACCAAGCCGGCGGCGGCCGGCTATCTCCTATTCCTCGAGGAGGGCTTCACAAATGGGGGCCAGCAGATCACGGTTCGGGACTCAGGGACCGGCAAGATCCAGCGCCAGCTTCCGATCGGAACAGCCGCGCCCGACTGGTCCCGTTACTACACCGTCACCCCGCTGAGCGGGTCGGCTCGCCTTACCGCGATCGACCCCGGTTCCGGGCGGACCCTTGCACAGACCACGATCCCTGCTGGATATGCGCTACCCAACTTCGGCTATGCGGGAACGAGTGCCGGCCTCTCGCCGAATGGACAGTGGCTCGCCCTGACGAGCCAGGGCAAGCACGCTGGCAGTGGTCTTGTCACGAATTTCCTGGTCGGTGCCAGCTCCTTGAGCGATCCATTCTTGAGCCTCCAGGTCGATGGCGACTTCAGTTTCGACGCGCTCAGCAACGATGGCCGGAGCCTATACCTGATTCAGAAGATGATCGATCCCAATCACTACCAGGTCCGCCTCTACGACATCAGCGCCCGGTCGCTGGTCGCGCAGCCGGTCGTCGACAAGCGCGAACCCAACGAGCCGATGGAAGGCATCCGCGGCGACAGCGTCGCCGATCCGAACAGCAACCAGGTCTTCACCGTCTACGTGCGCGACCGCGGCCCGTTCATCCACGCGCTCCCTCTCCTCAATCAGCCGTTCGCCTGGTGCGTCGACCTGCCCTCGAAAGGCGGCAGCGACATCGAGGAGCAGTTCCAGTGGTCGATGGCCATCGGCCGGCAGGGCGGCCCCGTTTATGTCGTCAACACCTCCCTGGGAATGGTCGCCGAAATGACCACAGGAAATCCCCCGACGATTGCCCGGACCAAGTCCGTGGCGCTGAATCCAGGCGGTAGCACGCTCGCGGCCCTTATCGCCGACGCGGAGGCCAAGGGGCCTCGCATTGGTGGCGCCGCCCTGTCAGCCGACGGTCGGACGTTGTTCGCTGTTGGCCAGACCGCGCTGGTGGCGATCGACACCGCCACGCTGAGGGTCCGGCTCCGAATTCTCAGCGGGGAGACGGTTGACAGCATCCGCCTCAGTTCGGATGGCAGGTGGCTCTACGCCGCGGGCGCCGAGAACAGCGATCTCTGGCAAATCGATCCCGAAACCGGCACCGTGCGCGGCCAGGTCAAGGGCGTGACGCAGCCGTGGGCGCTGCTCTGGGCCAAACCGACGTCCTAACGTCAGCGACCGACGCGCGCGGCCTCCGCCTCCCGCACCAGCGGCGGCAGTAACTCTTCCGGGATGCCGAAGGCGTCGACCAGGAGTCGCGCCTGGGGGCGCAGCTCCCGGCAGAGCCGATTGACGTTGGTGATGATCGCCTTTGCCCGCGCGGCGGAGAGCTGTCCGTGCTCGAGGAACCAGGCGCGATCGCGCTCCAGCAGCGCCAGCACGTAGAGGTCGCAGACCTGATCGAGCAGCGGCTTCACCTCCGAATTGTCGCAGCGTTCCACCGCTGCCGCGAAATACTCGAGCACAACCCGGTCCACGTGCGCCCGCGCCGCCAGCAGCAGGTGGTCCTGCACGGCATTGAAGGCCGTGAAGGCATCGCCCCCGTTGGCCATCAGTTTCTTCAACCGCCGCGCCGCCGCCTCCAGCACGTGCTTCTCACGCCAGGCAAGCAGATACAGGTGGTAGCGGCGATCGAGGAGGTTGGCCTCCGCTTCACTGCCCGGCATCAGGTCGGCGATCCATTGCGCGAGCGACCGGGCCGCCGTGCGCTCGAGCACGGCCCCGACCACCTGGTCCGCGACGTAACGCACCATCCCGACCGTATCCATGCTGCCGAACTCATCGCGGAAATTCGTCAGCAGGCCCTTCGCGACGAGCTGCAGCAGGACCGTGTTGTCGCCTTCGAACGTGGTGAAGACGTCGGTGTCGGCTTTCAGCTCGGTGAGGCGGTTGATGGACAGGTAGCCCGCTCCGCCGCACGCTTCGCGACAGGTCTGGATGGTCTGCGTGGTATGCCAGGTCGACACCGCCTTGAGACCGGCCGCCAGCGTCTCGAGCCGCCGTTGTTCCGACTCGTCCGCACTGTCGCCGTCCGCCGCCTTGTGAAGCGATTCGAGCAGCCCTTGCTGGGCAAAGTGCAGCGCGTAGGTCGTGGCCAGGGCCGGAAGGAGGCGCCGCTGATGCTGCAGATAATCGAGGATGATTACCTCCTGATCACTGCCGGCGGCGCGGAATTGCCGGCGCACCAAGCCGTAGCGGATGGCGATCGTCATAGCCAACTTGGTTGCGCTCAACCCGGCGCCTGCCACGCTGACCCGGCCGGATACCAGCGTTCCCAGCATGGTGAAGAACCGCCTGGTCTCGTTCGCGATCGGGCTGCTGTAGGCGCCGTCGCGCGCGACTGTGCCGAATCGGTCCAGCAGCGCATCTCTGGGCACCCACACCTGGTCGAACCACAGCCGGCCGTTGTCGACGCCGTTGAGACCACCCTTGAGCCCGCAGTCCTCGATCCGGACACCCGCACATGGCCGGCCGCGCTCATCACGGATCGGGACCAAGAAAACATGCACGCCGCGACCCTGGCCGCCGGTAATGAGCTGCGCGAACACCGCCGCCATCCGTCCGTCTCGTGCCACGTTCCCGATGTAATCCTTGCGGGCATCATCGTCGGGGGTGTGGATCAGGAACGCCTCGCGCGACGCGTCATAGGTCGCCGTGGTGCGGATCGACTGGACGTCGGATCCGTGCCCCGTCTCGGTCATGGCAAAGCAGCCGGGCAGCTCCATCGTCATCGCGGCCCGCAGGTAGCGCTGGTGGTGCCGCTCGGTCCCCAGCCGGCGGATCACTCCGCCGAAGAGCCCGTACTGAACGCCGATCTTGACCAGCAGGGAGAGATCAACAAGCGCGATCGTCTCGAAGGCCGTGAGTGCGCCGCCCATGTCGCCTTCGCCGCCGTACTCAGGCGGAAAAAACAATCGAGCGCTCTTCGTCGCGCTGACCAGGCGGGCCTGCTTCATCACCCGGGCGCGGTGATCCTCGACAGATCCCTCCCCAGGTCTGAGCAGCTCCGACGCGCGGATCTGGGCGCGAACCTCCTCCCGGATCGCGCCCCAACGGCCGTCCAGGCAGGCGCGCAGTCGCCCGACTTCCATAGTCACCTGTACCATTTATTACAACATTGAGCCCACATAACCGACAAGCTGGCCATGGCTGACCTTCGCCGCGCCGCCATCGTCGGCGGCAACCGCATCCCATTCGCGCGCGCCAATGGCCCGTACGCCCGGGCCTCCAATCAGGACATGCTGACGGCGGCGCTCGATGGGCTCGTGGCTCGCTTCGGCTTACAGAACGCTCGGCTGGGCGAGGTCGCGGCTGGCGCGGTGCTCAAGCATAGTCGCGACTTCAACCTCACGCGGGAGGCCGTCCTCGGTGCGCGCCTCTCGCCCTGGACGCCGGCCTATGACGTCCAGCAGGCCTGCGGCACCGGGCTCGAAACCACCATCCACGTCGCGAACAAGATCGCGCTCGGCCAGATTGAGAACGGGATCGCCGCCGGCGTCGACACCGCCAGCGACGCGCCCATCGCGGTCAACGAGGACCTCCGTCGCGTCCTGCTTCAGATGAATCGGGCGAAGAGCGTGCCACAGCGACTCGCGCTCCTTCGCAAGCTTCGCCCCACCCAGGTCGTCCCCGAAACTCCGCGAAACGCCGAGCCGCGCACCGGCATGTCGATGGGTGAGCACGCCGCCATCACGGCGCGTGAGTGGGGTATCACCCGCGAGGAGCAAGACGAGTTCGCCGTGGCCAGCCATCGTAATCTCGCCGCGGCCTGGAAGCGCGGCTTTTTCGATGACCTTGTGACGCCATACCTCGGTCTGCAGAAAGACCAGACCATGCGCCCCGACGCCAGCATGGAGTCGCTTGCCCGGCTCAAGCCAGTGTTCGGCAAGGATGGCACGGCGACCATGACCGCCGGCAACTCGACCCCACTCTCCGACGGCGCCTCGGCAGTTCTGCTCAGCACCGCCGAGTGGGCGAAAGAGCGCCGGCTGCCGATCCTCGCCCACCTGGTCGATGCCGAGACGGCAGCCGTCGACTACGTGCATGGCGGCGAAGGCCTGCTGATGGCGCCGGCCTACGCGGTCCCGCGACTGCTGGAGCGCAACCATCTGTCACTGCAGGACTTCGATTTCTACGAAGTCCACGAAGCGTTCGCGTCGACGGTGCTGGGGACGCTCAAGGCCTGGGAGGATCCCAAATACTGCCAGGATCGCCTGGGCTTGTCGAAGCCGCTCGGCTCTATCGAGCGCACGCGCTTGAATGTCAACGGTTCGTCACTCGCCGCCGGTCATCCCTTTGCCGCCACCGGTGGGCGCATCGTTGCCACCCTGGCCAAGCTACTGGCGCAAAAGGGATCCGGGCGGGGCCTCATCTCCATCTGCGCCGCAGGCGGCCAGGGCGTGGTCGCGATCCTCGAAGCCGCGTGAAGCTCAAGATCCCCGGCGTGCCGAGCCCGGCCCAGCTCCGCCGTTACACGCCCGGCCAGCCGCTGGTCGAAGGACCAGTGCTGATTGGCGTGGCGCCCAGCAGCAAGCTGCGCGACCCACTCTGCCAAATCCTCGAAGGCGCGGGAGTTACCGTCCGCGAGGAGAGTAGCCGTCCGGAACGCTGGTCGGCGATCATCTTCGATGCGACCGGTATCAGCGATGTGGGCGGTCTCGGCGCGTTGCACGCCTTCGTCGCGCCGGCATTTCGAAACCTGCGCCCTTCTGGCCGGTTGATCGTGTTTGGAACGCTACCCGAAGAAGGTTCACGTCCGGAGCACGCGGCGGCGCAACGGGCTCTCGACGGGTTTGTTCGCTCCGCCGGGAAAGAGGCGCGGCTCGGGTCGACGGCCAACCTTATATATGTCGGGCCGGGCGCGGAGGCTGGCCTTGAGTCGACACTGCGGTTCTTCCTTTCCGGCCGGTCGGCCTATGTATCCGGCCAGGTCGTCCGGCTATCGCCGGCCAAAGCGATGCCAACGTCCGACTGGGCACATCCGCTGCGCGACCGGGTTGGGGTCGTCACCGGCGCCGCCCGCGGAATCGGTGCCGCGATCGCGGACACCCTGTCACGGGACGGCGCGCAGGTGGTCGTCCTCGACATGCCGGCGCAGGGAGCTGCCCTGGCTGAGGTAGCCAATCGCGTCGGCGGCACGGCGTTCCAGGTCGACATCACAGCGAAAGATGCCCCCAGCCGGCTCGCCACCTATCTCAAAGATCGGCATGGCGCCATCGATGTCTTCGTCCACAACGCCGGGATTACCCGAGATCGGTCGCTCGTGAACATGCCGGCGGAGCAATGGGCGAGTGTGCTGGCCGTGAACTTGGACGCGCAGCTCCGCATCAACCAGGCTTTGCTCGACCAGGACGTGCTTCGTCCCGGCGCGCGCGTGATCTGCATCTCCTCGACCAGTGGTATCGCCGGTAACCGAGGCCAAACGAACTATGCGGCCAGCAAAGCCGGCATCATCGGCATGGTCCAGGCTTTCGCACCGGCGATGGCCGAACGCGATATGACGATCAATGCTGTCGCGCCCGGGTTCATCGAGACCGCGATGACGAAAGCCATGCCCCTCGCCACCCGCGAGATCGGACGGCGGATCAACAGCTTGAGCCAGGGCGGGCTGCCGGTGGACGTCGCGGAAACCGTGGCCTGGCTCGGCCAGCCGGGGACAGCCGGCATCAACGGC
>Ga0209057_1001973_pt1 | contig 16131 bp, 16 predicted proteins | sample GraSoiAngelo_146_FD_185903 | JGI IMG/M metagenome (GOLD analysis project Ga0209057, IMG submission 185903) | Grasslands soil microbial communities from the Angelo Coastal Reserve, California, USA - 14_1009_05_30cm (SPAdes) (version 2) | ecosystem: Environmental > Terrestrial > Soil > Grasslands ... | reverse complement strand
ACATTGGCCAGTCAGCAGGACTAATCATCTACGGCGTCGACCAAGAAAGCGCAGCCAAGAAATCAGGCCTCGCATTAGGCGATGTAATAGTGAAGCTCGACGGCAAACCAGTCGAGACCCTCGCAGACCTACGAGGACTCTTAGACGACAAGGCCATCGGTAGACACGTCAACATCTCGGTACTGCGCGGCGAGAAGCTTACGCAGCTGACGATAACCCCAACAGAAGCAGAACAAGACTAGAGAATCGCTGACAAGACAAAGCTCTGGTTCCAAGCCAGAGCCGGTCCTCTTTTTTGAATCAAGAATTTGTTACCGGTTTTCTTGATCAATTTCCGACTCTCGTCGGTCTCGGGTTAAACAGGGCTTAAGTGTTCTGAACCCAATACAGCATATGGGAACGATATGAGGAGGCTAACACTTCTAATCGGCGTGATACTCCTGTTTTCAGGTGTTATCGCTGAGGCTCTGTACATTACTACCGCCAGGGTCGCCTACAGCGGAATAGTCGCAAACATCTACTTGACCGGAGGAATTCTCTTCATCCTGATGGGGTTCGCGCTCATGCTTGCCAGCGTCAAGATCCCGAAACTCCGCGTCCCATAGCCGCGTGCATAAGCTAGCCATGAAAACGCCCTTCGCTTAGCCGACTCCAGTTACGAATTTTCTTTGACCAGAATTATCAGCGAGAGAAGAGTCTGGAGAACATCAGCCTTTCTAGTCCGTCCAGCCCGCATAAGAACCGGTCTTGTCCTCGAACGCTCTAGTGTCAACGTCTTTCCGGAAATGTTTAGGGACCAGTTTCTGCATCAAGATATTCTCGGTCAACTGGGCCATCCGGTTGCTCAGAAGAGTCAGAATAGGCCAAGTTGAGAGGAATAGAATATTCCTCACAGAGCCTAGCGAGAGTTCCAATCACAACCGAACGCCCACCTTGACCATAAAGTGAGACAAGAAGATTCTCCACGTCCTCGAACCTGCTCAACAGATCCCTCCCGGCCGACACCCTTCCTTTTCAGAAAGTCATAGGTCATACGCTTCGTTATCTCTCCCATAGTAGTCAAAACTTGGTCGAAACAGAGAGAGACAGTCTCATGGATCAACGTGACGTTGGGAGTCCGCATCTTACCCCTGTCCTTTCCACAGAGCCGAACGGAGTTCTTCCACCATCCAGAACAGGCTGCTCCCAAGACTAGGCGGGTCCAGCTTCAACTGCGAACTGGCCTGGAGAATCGTAATGTGCTTGATGATCTTGGAAAACTTGCCGAACAGCTCGTCCAAGACTGCATCGACATCTCCCATATGCTCGACCAGACTTTCTACAGGCGCTCGTTCCCCACCGAGAAGGGATTGGACGGATGCTAGACAATCCTCCCCCACGCTCTTCAACGTGTTCGACAGCGAGACATGAATAACCGACTCAAACTCCGCTTTGTCCAAGAACTAGGTCCCCTAAACGAGCCCTCTCTGTTCGAAGACCTGAACTATGGCCTCTGTCGGGCGATCGTCACACTCTTCATTACCAGTCAACCTGCCAATCGGCCAAGAATCAAAGTCAATTTGTGATCGACCCTGTGTCGCTCTAAGTCGCAATGTTACCCGAAGTATCTTCTCACGGTTTAAGAAAATGCTGGGAAATAGCGATTGAGGCGTTAGCCCCTTCAGTTAAAGCGGACCTTCCCGCTCCAATCTGCTTCAAAACGGATAGGGAATGGGTACGACTAGTCTTCGAGGCTTGTCTTGGCTGAACCGGTTCGCAAGTGAGTATCCGCGGCTGTAGACGAATCCTTCCGTCTGACCAAAGCCAAGACTTCTGTAAGATTCTCGCCGAACGTGACGTTGAACGTTTGTCTAAGTTGCCTTATGATGGTTCTTTCAAGTATGCCTGCACCTTGACCAAACAGAGTCCTGAGGGCCTCGATGAACGCGTTAGGATCATCCAGGATACCATCCCTTGTGAGATTACGCTTCTGAGCCAGGTACCAGTAGACGATGTGCTTGGATGTGCCACCGAGAGAATCCATCCCTACATCAATGCACTGCAGAACCTGCATGTTCAAAGTCGACACCATGGCTCTCTCCCGATTTATTACGTGGGCCTCTTTGCGCCTAGAGCCTTTGGAGCCGCCAAGACAGAGAACAGAAAGTAGAGACTTCCAAGACAGAGTCCACCTATGCCTGTCCACGTGGCCAAGTCTCCGTTGGTCCGTGTGAGAAAGAAGGCGAGGAATGAGAAAGACGTAGTGGCGAGTCCGAGACTGTACCAGTATACGATCGGACTGTGAGAACGAGAATAGACCCGTGAGAAGAAGAACGCGGACGCCAACAACATGATGACGGTCAGGGAGAGCACGGTTCGTTGGGGGATCGAGCCTGTCTGAGCGAGAGTGGATATGCTTGGTAATCCAAGCGCGAGAATCGACAGGACCGAGACGAAGATCATGGTAGCCACGTATGAGATTCCAACCCTGAGACCGAGCCGAGTTGTTCTCTGTGGACTCCCACGATAAGTCAGGATTCCACTCGCAAAGTGGAGACCAGCGGATGTCAACGCTCCCATCTCATACATTGCAATGCCCTCGGAAACGCTAATACTGCTAACGAATCCTCCGAGCGTCGCCGAGAAACCGAACTCGAAGACTGCGAGACCTAGGAGCAGAACGTTGGTGGAACCTGTCTGAAGAAAGCTCTTGGCCGAAATTCTCGCGACCACCACTGAGACTGACAGAATCACTCCAATGTTCAGTATGGTTTCCAGTAGCACAGATTCGAATATTAGTCCTGCAGCAATGCCGAAAACACCAAACGTGGCCGCTAGTGTCGCCAAGACAGGAATGCTGACAACGCCCAGCTTCTGCGTCCTTGAAACCATCAAAGTTCGGTCAGATCAACTCTCTCGCGTGGAGTTTTGTCTCATTGCAAACCATTACGCTCAACCAGGCGTTGCAGTTTTCGATTTTGGCTTGCCTGCGAAGGCGTCGCTCCAGCCTTCAACCCTTGCGGATTTTCTCGCCGAGCCACCAAGTATCTGATCTAGATCGGTGAACTTGTCTTCTACCACCACGCCTCTTTGGCTGATCTCGAATTCTCTGATGCTCGGATCAATCGCTGACCCTCGGGCCTTGAATATTACAAGGGCGCGTCTCAGCGCGCTCTGTGATTCAACCTGCCTCAAGGACAGGATCACATCTGCCAGAGATGACACCCAGAAGTCTGAAGGAAGGGCTCCCTCGCTAGTGCGAGCAGTTGCTAGACAGGTGATTCCCATCGACTTACCGAGAGTTGTCAGACGTCTAATCACCTGGAAGAACTCATCCTCGTCCATTACCCTCTCTAGGCTTGTTAGACCATCAACAATCAATCTCGAGGGCCGGTACTCCTCGATTATTCTTCTAGTCTCGGAAAACACTCGTTGGATGCTGCCGGGATCGGGGAAGTAGCAGGCGAACCGGGCGAGGCGTTTCTCAATGAGTTCATCGAGTTTCCATCCGAAAGAGCGACCGTGCCGTATGAGTTCCTCGGGCGACTCCTCATACGATACGAACAGCACCTTGTCGTTACTCGTGGCGCCTCGGCTCAAGAACTGGAGGGCACTAGTGGTCTTCCCGGTTCCGGACTCTCCCATAACGAGCGTTGTTGAGCCTTTGTAGACTCCTCCGCTAAGCATTCTATCCAAACCATCAATGCCGGTGCTTACTCTTTCATTGTACACTTTTTCCGTGGCGTAGGGTGTTAACGGAGGATAGACGATTATTCCATCATCTGCAATGTCATACTTCATACGGGCCCGATTTGTTCGGGTCCCCCGCATCTTTACAATGTCAAGGTTCCGAATGAGATAACCTCTCTCGAGAGCATGAGTCAGAATCACGACCGCATCGGAGACAAACTCCTCCATTCCCCCTCCGAGCGCGTCCGATCCAAGAGGTTTTTCAGCGATGAGTATGGTCGTTACTCCGCTCAACCGAGTCATCCTCCCCAGAACGGTGTGCAGCACGATTCGAGCATCTATCTTCTGAGAAAACGCCTGAGACATCGCAGAGAATGAGTCGATGACGAGACGTTTTGCTTTCAGAGAGTCGATCTCTGCCATTACAGTGTTGAGAGCTTCATCAATCGCTCCCTCTTTCACGGTGACAAAATCCAAGAATCTGAAGAGGTTCTGCTTTTCCAGCTTCTCGAAATCCATCCTTGAACGCTTCATGTTGCGTAGGAAAGCTTCTCGGTTTTCTGCGAACGAGACATAGATGCCTGGCTCTTGCTGTCTCGAGGCACCGTGATGGAGAAACTGGGACGAGAGTATTGTCTTACCCGAGCCTGGGTGACCTACCAGTAGGATGAGATCCCCCCTGGGGAATCCCCCTTCGATGAGATTGTCGAAACCCTCAACTCCTGTCGCAACCCTTTCCTCCCGTGGTGCAATGACGGCTGATTCGGCAGAGGTCAAGAGCCTAAGTCAATGAGTAGCCGCGAACAGCTCCCTCTAATTCGAAACGTTACCCGAAACGTTCTCGCCTGGTTCAAGAAAATACGAACGACTAATCCCCTCGTCTCAGATAGCTTAGGGTGCCACGACTCTCAGTGTATTCGTGGTTCATGGTGAAGAAATGCTTCTTAGTTTTAAGAGTCTAGATTGGGAATAGGCGTTCGATGCGGGGGTTCCCGAGACCATGCATGGGTCCCGGTCCTATCGTGGCGGGATTCAGGTCAAAGGGGCAGGACCGTTCGCGGGATCGAACGGGGCTTGACTTAAGATCCGGCTCGCAGGAGAAATCCTGTGGCGTAGGCCTTCGTGGGTTCGAATCCCACCCCCCGCACCACACGACTCCTTACCGTCCAGCGAGATGTAGGAGATCTAGAATTTCAGTTTCTCCTGGTAAGCTGCGAGATCCAAGAATCCGTGTCCAGAAATATTGAAGGCTATTACCTCTGACTGATTCTTGCGCTTGCACTCCAGAGCCTCGTCTATCGCAGCACGGATCGCATACGCAGACTCCGGCGCCGGTAGAAAGCCTTCGACCTGGACGAAGGTCCTAGCCGCTTCAAAAACCGCCTGTTCGTCTGGAGGATATGTGGTTGCTTCGATATGTCCGAGGTGCTTGAGGTAGCTGATGAAAGGCGCGGCTGCATGATATCGTAGACCATCCGCTTTGATGGGAGTCATATGGGATTGATGTCCGAGAGTGTACATCTTCAAAAGAGGGGTCTTCTCTGCATGATCTCCAAAGTCGTACCTGTACTCGCCCTTGGAAAGGTTGGGCGCGGATGCGGATTGGGCTGCGAGGAATCTGCACTCTCTCTTTCCCCTGACAACCTCTCCAGCGAAGGGCAGAATGAAGCCTCCAAAGTTGCTTCCTCCGCCCAGACAGCCAATCATCACGTCAGGCTTCTCGTCGATCAGGTCGAACTGTTTCATCGTCTCCAACCCGATAATTGACTGATGAATCAGAACATGATTCAGGACGCTCCCGAGACAATAAGCGTAGCCGGGGTTTTTCTCAGCGTATTCCAGCCCCTCGGAGACCGCGATTCCCAGACTTCCAACATGGTCAGGATTCTTCTCAAGTATATTGCGCCCGACAGACGTTTCACGGCTCGGAGATGCGAAGACTTTGCCTCCGTACAATTGCATTAGCGCTCGTCGATCAGGCTTCCAATCGTAGACTGACCGCACCCAGAAAATGATACACTTCAAACCTTGAAGACTCGCCGCGTAGGCAAGTGCGGTCCCCCACTGACCAGCTCCTGTCTCTGTCGAGACACCTGCGCAACCCTCCTCTGCAGCATAATAGGCCTGCGGGAGCGCAGTGTTGACCTTGTGCGACCCGGTGGGTGAAAGGTCCTCTCGTTTGTAGTAGAGCTTCGCAGGCGTACCTAGGAAACGTTCGAGGCGACGCGCCCGATAGAGTGGTCGCGGCCGGCCAGCTTGACGATAGAGGTCCTGTATCGGATCTGGGATTGGAATCCATCTCTCTGTAGAAATCTCCTGCTGGAGACAATGTTTCAAGAGAACTTTTGAGAGAAATTCTAGTCTAGAAGGGCCCTCCTCTGGATCCTTTGGTTTCGGAAACTCGCCGGGCAGATCAGCAAGGACGTTGTACCATGAACCTGGAAGATCATCGGGGTTGAGAACGATCTGGTCTCGTGCCTTCACAAGGGATTCTTGCAAATAGAAAACGACCGAGATGTTACTATTTCCTTGCTCGAATTAAGGCTTCTCGGTGTTTGTGGTCACCAGTGTTGAGAATGAACAACTTCGGCAATGGGGCGTCTTCCACGATTGAGTGACGGAGAGGGAACATGTTTCTCATAATCGGGATACCCTAATGAGATTACACCGACAGGGACGAAGTGTTCAGGAATATCCAGCTCTCGTCTCAGAAGGTCAGGCCGAAATGCTCCGGCAATGTATGCTGACAATCCTTCGTCAACGGCAGCAAGCAGCACTAGGAGAGAAGCGCATCCTGCATCAAAATACCAGTACGGTATCGGCCAGTCAATCTCAGTCCCGTCCTGCCTAATCTTGTCGGACTCACGGTATCTGTCATGATAGAGTTTCTCGCTCACGCAGGGAACGACGAGTACTGGTGCATCTCCCCGAAGACGGCTCTGTTCTCGGAGTCTACGAATTCTTTCGGGCTCAGTGACGAGGATGAAGGCTACTCCCTGGCTGAAACCAGCACTTGGATAGTGCTGAGCCAGGTCTAGTATTCGACGAATCTTGGTTTCTGGGACGGGAACAGGTTTGAAGGCCCGGATCATCCGCCTCTTCCGAACCACCCTGGCGAATTCCATGTAATGGCCGTTGGTCGGCCTGTTTGAAAAGAATGCTCTTTAAACAGACCCGTGAGCACGGGTCCAGATTATCTGTCCCTATCTTCTTCGCTCCGAACAGGCATTTCTCCCAACGATTTGCCTGCGAAACTTAGCTCTCGACCATGCGCCTTCAACATATGGTCCCTCAGCTGCTCCTCCGACTCTATGAACTGCAGAAACGCAGAATCACAATAGGGACATGTATACTTCATACGCTGAACCTAGAATTAGTCGGAACGGAGGATTAAGTCTTACCCCTCACGACTTGTTCATAACATCTAGTTTGGCTAGACGTTCTCTTGGTTCCCATCTGAGACTTGTTCTCGATTCTGGACCATGATGAGTCCTAGAATTATCAATCCAGCTTCCGCGAAAGCGACAAGGACCAGAATTATGGCTGAGAGCGAAACCTTGACAACTGTCGCAGAAATCACAGCAATGACGACAATCGCGAAGAGAGTTATCCCTCCAAACGATAGGTTTCTAGATGACTTGACAGGATTGGGAGACATTCTCGTGAGCGTACATTGTCGAGGTTCATGATAGAAAAGAGCCGCCTACTGTTCTGCTCGCAAAAAATTCCAATTCCCTTAAATTCGCATGATTAGAATACTACAGTTTCCTCCTAGGATATTTTTGGTTCGTTCGTGATTTCGTAGTTTGAGAGCAAGATTTGGAGTCAAACTACTTATTCAATCCAGCCGAACATCCTCCTATGCTGACGGCTCAAAGGAACAGCGCTGACCTACAGCAGATACAGAAAGACCAGCGTGGCATTGCTACGGACGTAGAAAAATGGAGAGCAGTGGTTGAAAGAGACGAGACAAAGGACGGACTCTTCGTCTTCGCCGTCCGCTCCACCGGAATATACTGCAAACCGTCATGTCCTGCTCGACACCCGAGCCTCGAACAAGTCATTTTCTTCTCCCAGCCTGATGCGGCAGAAAGATCGGGCTTCCGAGCGTGCAAACGTTGCCAGCCACAAGAGGCGAGGCCTTCCGCCAGAGCCCAGCTGATCCAGAAGACCAGCAGGTATATCGAGGCCAACCTCGATGAAAGACTCACCCTCGAGATACTCAGCCGTCAAGCAGGTCTAAGCCCCTTTCATTTCCAGCGGACCTTCAAGAGAATCCTCGGCATTTCTCCCCGTCAGTACGTAGAAGCGCGCCGTCTAGAGAAAGTGAAACGTTCTTTGACGAACGGAGAGACGGTGACCAATTCACTCTACAACGCAGGCTTCACTTCCAAGAGCAGACTCTATGAAAAGACTCCTCCTCATTTCGGCGTCAGCCCAGGAATATTTCGACGAGGCGGAGAAGGACTACGCATTCACTACACAATAGTTGATTCACGCATAGGACGTGTTCTTCTCGCAGCGACCCAACGGGGAGCATGCGCGGTCTGCATGGGAGCCTCAGACGAAGCGGTCGAGGCAGCACTCAAAGAAGACTACTATGCAGCAGACCTCCATCGAGACGATGAAGGCATGAAAAAATGGACCGAAGCACTCCTATCATATTTCGATGGCCAGGAATTTCCGCGAGACCTACCACTGGACGTGCAGGCTACCGCATTTCAGTGGAGAGTCTGGAAAGAGATCCAGTCAATTCCTTACGGTCAGACCGAAACCTACAGCGACATCGCCGCATCTTTAGGGACACCTCAGGCTACGAGAGCAGTAGCTAGGGCCTGCGCGACCAACCCCGTTGCGATCGTGATCCCGTGCCACAGAGTGATCGGGAAAGACGGCAGTCTACGCGGCTATGCGTGGGGAGTGAAGAGAAAGAAGACCTTGTTATCGCTAGAGAATAAAGTTCAACGCAACATAACCAAAGAGTAAGCAGGGGAGGGACGCTCGCCGATGAGTCTGGAGACTCGACTCGAGACGAAGATGGAACACAAATCGCTCAGAGATAATCGAATCTTCACCAACAGTCTAGTAGTCATTTTGGGCGTGACCTGGGGTTTGGCCTTCGTTGCGATAAGAACGGCAGATTTCCAACTAAGCCCGATCAACCTGACAATACTCCGCTGGCTCATCGCTTCTGCCGGTTTTCTAGCTCTCGCGCCTTTCTTCGGAAGACCAAAGCAACCAGTCCAGAAACATCACATTCCCAGAATCCTTGTCGTGTCCCTAGCGAGTGTCACTGGATATCATCTATCGCTGAACTACGCTGAGACAATCGTATCGGCTGGTCTGGCAGGTCTACTCATCTCACTAGGACCAATTTTCGTCGTACTCCTTTCGAGACTATTCCTTAAGGAGAAGATAGGGAAGAGACTCACGCTTGCACTGGCAGCAGCTATGACCGGGGCAATAGTACTGTCTTTGAACGCAGGATTGAACTTTCAAGAAATAACCGGTCCGCTCGCGGTTGTTTTCTCCGCTTTCATGTATTCGGTCTTCGCGGTCGGCTCAAAGCCACTAGTGAAGGAGTATGGAGCGCTACCCACAGCGATATGGGTCGCATTGATCGGCACTGCATTCACACTTCCTTTGATCAGCATGAATTTCATCACTCAGATCCAACAACTCTCGACGATAACCTGGTTGTCAGTAATCTACTTGGCGCTCCTAAGCACGGTGCTTGCTAACGTGATCCTTTACCTCCTCATTGGGAACCGATCCGTGTCGAAGCTCTCAATCCAGCTCTACATAGTTCCATTGGTAAGTCTAGTAGGAGGAATAGTGTTGCTAGGAGAGGGTGTGACCGTCCTCACAGTATTGGGCGCCATCCTAATGTTCACAGGTGTTGCGCTTGCCACCCGCAAGAATCGATAACATGATTCACGGAGTCGCTCTGTTTCTTAGGATCTAACGAGTAGGGCTTATCATGCGCTAGTCCTCGCCGGCGTAGATCTCTGGACATGTCGGCACCAAACCCTAGTCTCCGCAAGGCGATGACGATGAGGTATGCTGTTGCTCTCTACATGAGTTCGGTTCTCGGCTCAGGGATCCTGGTCCTCCCTGGACTTGCGGCCCAGATAGCGGGGCCTGCCTCGCTCGTCGCGTGGGTCGCTCTATCGATCATCAGTTATCCACTTGCGTACACATTTGCAAGCCTTTCAGCGCGAAGACCAGAATCAGGAGGAGTCTACTCCTTTGCCCGGGAGAGTCTCGGTCCAAGAGCAGCAAGCGCTGTGGGCTGGCTCTTCATCCTTTGGTACGTCACAGGAGCGCCTGTAGTAACGGTAATCGCAGCTTCGTACCTAGCGTATGCATTTCCCTTGACTCGGACCGAAATCTTCTTGATAGCAGGGCTTTTAACACTCGGAGCATTCTTAGTCAACTATCGAGGAATCGTCGTCAGCAGCAGAGTTCAGCTAGCGGTCATAGTTGCTATTGTAGGACTCCTAATCACTGCGGTCGTCGCATCCGCACCCTCTGTGAACCCTACCAATTTCACTCCCTTCTTCCCCAACGGCTACGTCCCGATCGGAGTAAGCGCCGCTCTGATTTTCTGGTCATATTTGGGCTATGAGAACGTGTCCAATGTGGCGGAGGAGTTCAAGAACCCGGAAAGGGATTTCCATCGTAGCATCCTCTTCAGCGTCATAGTCATTGGTCTACTCTACATCTCGGTTGCTGTCGCGACCGTAGGAACTAGAGCCTATGCGGCTGCGGGAAGCATTGCGCCCTTTGCAGTGATGCTCTCGAACGCTCTCGGAATCTACGGCGCAGTGGGGACAGCGATCCTCGCTGTAATCATCATATTCGGAACAATGAACGCGTATACCACTGGCATCTCTCGGGTCATCTACGCCACAGCCAAGGACCGTGGACTACCGAGACTACTTGACCGCATCAACATCAAGACCCAGGTCCCAGACAGATCGCTGATGTTACTGCTCGGACTATCTTGGATTACACTGCTACTATTCTATGTTTTCAACGTCGACTTGGAAACCGAGCTGTTAATCCCCAGCGGCGCCGCAATACTCGTGTACATTATCGGGTCGAGTTCCGGGATCAAACTCCTCAAGGTAAGGGGTGTAAAGAGACTGTTTCCGTGGATTTCCCTAGCGACCTCGATAATCATGGTGTTCTTCGTCCGACTCCCGATACTAATCGGACTTTCATTTGCACTGCTTGGCTTTGTCTATAGAAGACGCAGTTCTCAACCAGTCCAAATAACGCAAGAGCCCAGAGACAAGGCACCGGTCCAAGGTTAGATAGTCTGAGTTAGAGACCATCTGCCGAGGGCTACCTTTGGTCATCAATACTGACATTTGCATCCTAGGCGGTGGCATCATGGGACTTTCAACCGCCTACTCGATAAGCAAAACTAGCGATTCCAAGATTCTCCTCCTAGATCGTTACGGCATAGGAAATGATTATTGCAGCTCCAACGACATCAACAGAGTCTTTCGGTACTCGTACGGCAACGACGAGCATTACACAAGAATGGCAGTCGAGAGCCTCAAGCTCTGGAAGATTCTAGAAGAAGAGTCAGGGCAAGAACTTCTGCTTCCAACTGGCCTTCTCATGCTTCAAGGAGAGGACCATGAGGCGAACGGCTTCAACGAAGCCAGCTACAGAACGCTATCGCGTTTGAAACTTCGGGCAGAACAACTTGAGGCAGAAGAACTCGAGAAGCGGTTCCCGCAGTTTAGAGCGGAAAAAGGGTTCTTCGACCCGTACGGAGGGGTCCTTCTCGCTTCCAAGGCTCTCTACGCTCTGAGTTCCTTAACGCAGAAACATGGAGTTAAGGTTCGCAAAGGACAGGCCATGAAGCTGGTCTTTGGGGATCACCCCTCAGTAGAAACCGAGGCCGGCGAGATTGTGCGATTTCACAAACTAGTCTTAACGATTGGACCTTGGTCCAACACTCTCCTAAGTCCAAGACTAACTTCGATGGTGTCGACCCGACAACAGCTCGTCTACTTCCAACCCCAGAAGAATCTAGACCTGTTTCACCCGAAAAACTGCCCCGTATTCTTCACGGACAAACACTATGGACTACCCGCGGCCGGAATCGATGCTGTCAAGGTTTCACCGAAAGAGTTGAACGACCCAGTCGACCCGGAGAAGGCGAAACGGTCGGTTGACAATGAGCAGATCGCTACATGCAGAGATGTATGTCGAAGGTTCGTGCCGGACCTCGCCGATGGAGAAGTGGTCCACACCAAGGTCTGTCTTTATGACATGACTGAAAACTCTGACTTCGTCCTCGACAGAGACCCGGATCATCCCGAGGTCGTATACGGTTATGGTTTCTCAGGACACGGATTCAAGTTTGCACCTCTAATCGGAAGACTGCTATCAGAGCTAGCCCTCGATAAGGAGCCAAGTTTTCCCATCGAAAATTTCTCCGCATACCCCTCTCGAAGGAGACCCGCGACGATTGGAGCTCACCTAGGTAAGGGCAAGTAGCAAAGCCAACAAAACGGCGCCGCTCAGAGCTTCGAGGTGCATCACCGAAGCCTTCCTCCGGTCAAGTCCCTTCCAGTCCTCGGACTTGACCTTCTCCAGGGTACCTGATTTCCTCGAAGCGAATCCGTGGGACTCGTTTAGATCATAGGTTCCTCTTGCAGCGTGTAGGACACAGAAGGACATTGAACCCTCCAGACAAGCCAAGATTCCGACATAGAAAGGAACGACCAGAGTTAGGCTCAATAGATTATTGACCGGTTCTAGGACGGTTATGCCGATGACTATCGATACTGCGATGAGGACGAGCCCTGTGGTGAGTCGTATGGCCCTCCCCCGCCTACCAATATTACACCTGCCGGGTACGTATTCGGGGACCAAAATTGACCGTTTTCTCCAAACAGTAACAAGCTTCATTTGGGCCCCATGCCATATAGATTGGCAGAGATGGCGGGCACTTCCACTGTTACTCCGGAAAAGGACCAGCTCGGTTCAGCCCAGACCACGCAGACTTATCCCGTCCAGGGAAGAATGATGAGCAGTCGGAAGACCCGACCCCGAGACGAGGTCGGACACTACGTCTGTCCCAACTGTGGAAGCCCCAGCCTTGTAAGAGATGCTGAAACGGGCGAAGTCATCTGCACCAACTGCGGCTTCGTATTGTCAGACCCATCAGAGAATTATGCGGCTCCAGTTCCACGGCGCACCGAGGAGGGACTACTTGAAAGCCAGTCAGGACCTCCCGGAAGATTCTCCGCATTCGACAAGAACCTGTCCACAATAATCTCAAGAGCTCAGGCCTCAAACCGGAACCTGAACGCCGATGAGAGACTCCAGCTCTGGCGGCTCAGACGGACCCAGCTACGCGCGTCCGCCGGGTCCTCCATGGCGAGAAACTTGTCCCGCGCCATGAGCCAGCTCAGAGGACTATCCGGTCGCCTAAACCTCCCAGAAGTCGTGACCGAGCGAGCGGCCCTGATGTACCGTCGAGCCCTCAACAAGGGACTGGTCAGAGGACGCCCCATAAATGGAATGGTGGCAGCATCAACCTATGCAGCGTGTAGACTCACAGACGTCCCGCGGTCCCTGAGCGAAATCGCGAAAGCTTCGGGCATGAGCCGGAAACTCCTCGCTCACTACTACAGAGCCCTGGTCAGATCCTTGGATGTTACGATGGCGATTGAAGACCCCCTTAAGAGAGTCTCAAAGATCGCCTCTCGAGCGGGTGCGGACTCACAGACCGAGATGCTGGCTGGAAAGATACTGCGAGAAGCAATCAGACTACGGGTCAACGTAGGAAAAGACCCTGACGGGTTGGCAGCTGCGGCACTCGACCTTGCAGCCAGAATACGAGGTTCCATGGTTATGCAGCGTGACCTTGCGAAAGCCGCGGGGGTCTCCGAAGTTACGATTAGAAGCCGTATGAGGGACCTCAAGACGGCTTCAAAGTCCCTAGGGCTCCCAGACGTAGCGTAGACTGTCACTTACTAGCCGCTCCGCAAGTAACGTCATTCAAACCAGTTTGCAATAGTGTTGCCTCCGCAAGGAGGGTATCACGCCAGCTACTGGAGACGCTGGGATACGTCTTGCCTAGAGGCCAGGGAACACGCTACCATACGTAGACGCTACTCTAGACGCCGTAACAATTCTAGCGGACGCTATAATGATACGTTCTTTGGTAAAGGATCCGCTATCGTATTTTCAATCTTACAAGAACTATTTCGTGGCCATTTATCTTGCGTTCCTTTCATTTCCCGCTTCGGACCTAGTCTTCATCTTTTCTTCTGATCTCTCCTGGATGAGATTCGCAACTCAGGCCTTCATAACGTCTGGAGTTTTGATCGCGATCCTTTGGGGCTTTGTCTCAACCAGACTGTACTTGTATCCGGAACCCTTCTCTTTGAAGAGGATTCTGTCTAGCCCCGTTCGACCGATATTCCTCATCTATGCATTATATCTCGTGCCCATGATTCTTGGTATCGTAGCCGGATGGACTGTCCCTTCAGCAATCCTCACTGACCCCTCCAACCAAGTAACCTATGTCCTTGAAGGTGTTATGCTTCCCTCAGCAAATCTAGGGCCCATACTGCTAGGCATAGGAGCAGTACTTGTAACCGCCTTCATACTCTATCCCCTAGCCGTACTTTCACGGCTTCGATCAAGGTTCAAGGACAAGGAAGTTCGACAAGCTCTAAGAATCATCGCCTCAGCCTTCGGTGCAATCAGTGTAACCCTGCTCATTGGCATGGCCTTGGCATTTCTCGGTTATAGCATTCGAGGATCAGCAAATCTACTCTCCGTAGCCCTGATAGTAGTTGCGGTTCGAGCTTTTCGGAAACCTACCTTCCTAAAGTCATTCCTTGGGGTTGTACCATCGCTTGAGTCTTCGCCAACAGCGTCCCACTCCGACCAGACAATATTGATCCATGGTCCAGGGGCTGAGAAATTTGGTCCAATCTCCAAGTACATCATTGATGGAGTGAGTCAACACAACCGAGTGATCTACTTCCATCATGATGATGAGACTGCTGTCAGGGAAGGCCTTTCTCGGCGTGGGATCGACCTCACGAAATTCACGCTAAAAGGTTCTCTCAGACTCCAATCTTTAGAAAGCATCTACCCAAACAAGGGAATGGTTGAGGACACTCCTCTCGAACTTGCCCAGGAACTCCTTGCTGAAGCAAAAACACTGGGAAATGAGGGCCTTAGTGTCGTCCTTGACTACGATGATTTCGCTGTTCGCCCTCTGCACAAATTTGTCCAGCATCTGACGGACCCAAGATGGTCTAGTCCGGATCATTCTTTACACGTGTTAATGGCCTTCGATTCTGCGGTGTTTCGGGGGGAAGAGCCGTCGCTCGCTAAGCTGGAGGGCAAGATCCGAACCCTTGACCTCTCGGAATCCATGGTCACCTTCTCGAGGACAGTCGGCCTGTCTCATGAAGAGATCACTGGTAGGAAGCTGCTGTTTGAATTTGATCCGCAAGGTGACTCCGATCGGATCTTCAAATCGGTGCTTGCGGAGTCTGCTTCCAACTTTGAAAGGACAGTGGTTTTCACACGGAAAGGGCGCCCGCTTTATTCAATGGCCATAAGACAACCTGCGGCAAAAGTCTTCGTGCTGACATCTAGGGTCTCCTATCCTAAAGTTGAGAATGAGAATCTGGTTTTACTGCCCTCCTATGACACTTCTCTACTTCTCGACGCACTGAATAAGACCATCGAGGCCTACGCCGGATCGTCTTTCACAATCATATTCGATAGCATCACACACTTCATCTTCACACTTGGACCTGAGAGAACATATTCTCTGGTCCGTCAGGCTCTCGAACTGATGATCTCCGACCAGATTACCGCGATCTTTGCAATGAACTCCAAGGCTCACGACCAGAAGACAATGGCCACCTTTGAGAACATGTTCGACCTCGAGATCCTCAGCGAGCTAGGCAGCGCAGTTCCAGAAATCAGAAAGAAATTGACAGCCACAAACTAGTTCTTGCTCGGCGCGAAATAAAACGGGCGATCTGTTTCCTATTCTGAAGCGAGGGAATCATATCGAACAGATACTTTAGGCGCGGAGCACGGGGTCCTTCTGTGATAGTGAAGATTTGCCTCGAAGAATAATCTCGAAGTATTTCGTGGCAAATTCGATTCCTGTTTCAAGACCAATCGTGTCATGCTTGTCATGACAATCAGTTAGAAGGATGAGCAGGGATCCAAGTGCTTTTGACCAGTAGCTGCTTCCAATGGCCTCTGTCATGAAGATATTCTCCGACTCTAGACAGTGAATTACCCAAGTTCTGTCTCTCACACCATGACACCTGAAGAAGTCAGTCGTTTCGTCCGCATAGGTATCCGGGAGACCCAATGTTCTTGAAAACTCCAACAGAATTTTTCTCACGTCACCCCAGAGAGGGTCGCTGACTACCTGTTCCTCCGAATGCC
>Ga0209057_1001969_pt1 | contig 16149 bp, 15 predicted proteins | sample GraSoiAngelo_146_FD_185903 | JGI IMG/M metagenome (GOLD analysis project Ga0209057, IMG submission 185903) | Grasslands soil microbial communities from the Angelo Coastal Reserve, California, USA - 14_1009_05_30cm (SPAdes) (version 2) | ecosystem: Environmental > Terrestrial > Soil > Grasslands ... | reverse complement strand
TTCAACTCTCTCGAAACTCCGCCGCGGCAGCTGCCGCACTGCGCGAGCATGACCGAGGCGTCCGATTGTGAGTACGGCTCGAGCGACATACCCGCCTACTACCGGTACGCGAGCGACTTCGGGTATGGGAACCGGTACTTCACGGACATCCGAGGCCCGTCGTGGCCGAACCTCATGATGATGATCGCGGGCCAGACTCCGCTTCTCGACGACCCGGCCGCTCCCACCACGGAGTGGACGTGCCCGAACTACTGCTACTCCTTTCCGACCATCGGCGACCGCCTGTCCGACGCCGGAGTCACGTGGCGAAACTATGGAACGAAGCTGTACGACCCGTTTCTTTCGATTGATCGGTACGCGACCGACACCGAGCACAACGCGGACGAGCTTCGCTTCTTCGATGACGTCAGTGCCGGGATGCTGCCATCAGTCGTTTGGGTCCGGCCATCCGCGCCTGAGAGCGAACATCCCGGCTACGACATCAGTCAAGGCGAGCAGTGGACCGTCGGTGTCGTCAACGCGATCATGCGCAGCTCCTACTGGTCATCGACCGCGATCCTGCTCACCTGGGACGACGCCGGTGATGTCGTCGACCACGTGCCTCCACCGGTCGTGGAGCGGGAGGGGTCGGGAGTGCCGATTCGGTACGGGCACAGGGTGGCCCTGATCGTGATCAGCCCGTACACGCCCGCCGGCACCGTTTCGCAAGTGCTCCTGTCTCATGTGAGCCTGCTCCGGTTCATCGAGGATGTGTTTCAGGTGCGGTCGTTGACCTTCCGCGATCAGACAGCCAATGGCCTGTCTGAGTTCTTCGACTTCACTCGAGCCGCCCGACCACCGGAGATCCTGTGACGGCCGGCGGTGATCGTTACCTGATCGTCAATGCGGACGACCTGGGCATGTCCGGCGGGATCAACGCCGGGATCATCCGCGCCTACCGTGAGGGTGTCGTCACTGCCGCCAGCCTGATGGTGACGCGGCCATTCGCGCGCGAGGCGGTCGCCGTTGTCTCCGACGTTCCGCCAAGCCTCGGCCTGCATATCGACCTGGGTGAGTGGGAGCCGGTAGACGGCGAACCGAAGGAGTCCTATCAACGCGTGGACCTCGAGGACGCAGCTGCGGTGGCCGCTGAGATCCAGAGGCAGGTGGACCTCTTCATCGAGATCCTGGGCCGGCCACCCGACCACCTTGATTCCCATCAGCACGTCCATCTCGGCGGCGTGGCACGAGAAGCCTCGATCGAAGCGGCGCGCCGTCTCGACGTACCCCTCCGAGGCGTCGGCCGAAACGTGACGGTGTGCGGAGGCTTCTACGGCCAGCAACGTGACTTCGGGCCGTACCTTGAAGGCGTCTCGTTCGAAAACCTTCTTCGATTGCTGGACGGGATGCCGGCGGGATGGAATGAGCTCACGTGCCATCCCGGCCTGGGCCACGACGTGCCATCGGTCTACGCGAAAGAGCGCGAGATCGAGCTTGAGACCCTTTGCCGCCCGGAGCTTCGCGACGCGGTCGCCGAGCGTCACATCACGCTTCGAGACTTCAGGACCGTGCCCAGTTCGACATGAGGGAATCGCCGACCCTCTCATCCCGATGAGGGCCGTGTAGCGACTCCAAGCACGCGAGCTGCGTTGCCGGCATACACGGCGTCCTTCTGGCTTTCGGTCAGGTCGCTCGCTTCGAGGTCGGCGATCGTGGCCTCAATCGCGGATGGAGGTCCGAGGGGCATGTCGGTGCCGAACAGCACGTGGTCCGGACCGAAGAAGTCGAGCACGCATTGCACAGCGTTGGGAGCGCCGAAGAGTGCTGTGTCCGCGTAGAAGCGTTTGAAGTAAACAAGAGGCGGTTGGGGCAGGTTGTCCTTCACCTGGCGGTAACCCGGCCCCATCCCCAGGCGGGACGAGAAGTGCGGCACCATCCCCGCCCCGTGGTGCGCCAGGACTTTCAGATCCGGGTGGCGCTCCATCAGTCCTGAGTAGACGAGGCGCGAAAGCGCCGCGGCTGTCTCGTACGGCCAGCCCAGCGACCACCACAGACCGTAGTTCGACGTGGCTTCCGCCGGATAGTCGGTCCACGCGGCGCTGCGCGTCGGATGCAACCAAGCCGTCACGCCCAGCTCTTCTAGACGCGCGAAGACCGGCTCGAAGCGAGGATCGTCGAGCGGCACGCCCTGCACGTTCGAGTAGATCTGGGCGCCCAGCGCGCCGAAATCCGCAACGGCCCGATCGAGCTCGCGGAGCGAGGCCTCGGTGTCGTTGAGCGGCAGGGCGGCGGCGAAGCCCACGAAGCGATCGGGGTGCGTCTGCACCAACTCGGCCATCTCGTCGTTTGCGAGGGCCGCGAACTCCGCGGCGATCGTGGGCGGCCCGATCTCTTCGATGGGCGGCACCGCAAGAACCAACACCTGGCTGTAATCGCCGAAAGGCTCGACCGCGCGCCAGCGCGCATCCAGGTCAGTGAGTGCTTCGTCGTACCGGAACACGCCCTCGCGGTAGTAGCGAAGCTGTGCCGGCGCCATGGCCTGCTTCAGATGGCGCTCCAGGCGGACCAGATAGCGAGAGGGGAGGATGTGGGCGAAAGCGTCGATCCTCCGCATCAGCATCTCCTGATCAGCTTGAGATTAGGCCCCAGGCATGTAAGGACCGGAGGCGGACGCGTGGTCCCTCTCCGGTCAGTGCTTCACCTGCGCGGGGCCCCGCAGCGACAGCCTGTTGCCGTCAGGGTCGTTGAAGTTGACGTACCCGGCCCCATTGGGATAGACGACCGGCTCCTTCTCGACGAACTCGACCCCAAGAGATTTCAGGTGCTCGAACTCGCCGTCCAGGTCGCTGGTATTGATGATGCAGGTACCCGGGATCGGGCCCGCCGTCGCGTCGGCCTTGCCCGGTGTCCCTGGCCAGAGAACAACCTGCAGGTCTTGACCTTTGAGGCCGACAGTCACGAACTTGACCCGGCCGGCCGGATTCTCCTCGCGCTTCTCGAAACCCAGGGTGTTGATGTAGAAGTCGAGCGCCTTGTCCTGATCCCGTACGAACAGCGTTACGTACGCCACCTGCTTGAGCATGCTTCCTCCATTCCCTGAATTCACCAATCGGCACTTCTCTTGTCAGGCTAGGTTCCGCGTGCGGCGAAGGCTTCTCCAAAACTGCTCGATTACCAGTTCGCTTCCATGTCGATGTAGCCCAGACCGCGCGCCCGCCGGTCCGTCCATCTATATAGGACGTAGCCGAGCACCACCGTGCCGGCGGTCGCGATCACCAGGCGGAGCAGAACCTCCCCGTCCGACAGATTCGGGAACATTTCGTAAACGCCCCCGTGCAGGATGGATCGCCGGCACAGCTCGAGCCAGTAAGGCAGCGGCGACAGGGCGGCCAGCCACGCGATCGGGCCGGGCAGCACGGCGATGGGAAAGATCGCCCCAGAGAAGAGGTAGAGGAACTGCGCCATGATCTCGCCATAGCCGTGCGTGTCTTTGCCCGCGAGCAAGACCATGCTCAAGGTGATCGCGAAGGCGACAACTGAGATGAAGGCGAGAGCGCAGGCCGCGATCAGCAACGGATAGTCGATGCGAAGCGGGCTGATGGAGAGATTCAGCGCGAAGGCGCCGACGACCAGGACGATCACCACCGACGCGGCCGCGCTCGCCAGCTTGGATGTCGCCCTCCCGATGAGGAAGATCGGAAATCCGAGCGGCGCCATGTACGAGTACTTGAGGATGTGATAGCGGCCACGGTCCTCGAGGATCCCGGTCGCAAACTCGGAGACACCCTCCTGGATGAATGACCAGAAGGCCGTGCCGATGATCAGGAACGCGAGGTACGGGCGTGCCGCCGCCGCGTTGTGGGTGATCACCGAATACATGACGGCGAGGATCAGCGCCACCGAGATCGGTCGCAGCACCGAGTAGGTGACGAAAAGGATCGGGCGCGTCCAGCTGCTCGAAACCGCCCATCCCAGGCGCACGGCCGCCGCGTATCCGATGACCTGGCGAGGCAGGACTACTCCCATCGCGTCACCAGCTTTCCGTCTCTTCTCGCGCGCGACTCCATGAAACGAAGCGAGACGCCGGCGAGCACCGCAAAGATCGGGACCTGGATCGCCACGAGCAACGCCTCCGTGCCGGCAGGGATGAAGACCGGGGTGCCCGGCAAGAGCAGCTGTCGCATCGCATCGAGCCCGAGAGTCATCGGCACGATCGAAGCGGCGCCACCCACGTATGCGCCAAGCGCGTGCACGGGAAAGTAGAGCCCTGACAGGAAGTTGACGGGTTCCTGCATCGCGTTCGACAGGTGCCAGGCTTCGCGGCCATAGAAAAGGAAGAGGCTCGCCAGCAACATGCCGAGGCAGTACAGCGCTGACAGGGTGAGCAGAAACACGCCGATTGCGGGCAGGCTGCCGGCCGCCGTGTATGTGATGCCGAACAGCAGCGAGCCGAACACCAGGATCACGACTGCGCGAAGCGTGACGGTGAACATCGATCCGAGCGCCATTCCGAGGAGAACACCCTCGAACGTGGTCGGCGAGATGACGTACAGCTCCAACGTGCCGTTGCCGCGATCCCACGAGAACTGGGCGGCCATGCTCCACAGCACGTTCTGCCAGAACGCCAGCATCGCTCCGCCCATGACGACGAAGCCGAGGTACTGGCGCGGTGCGTGCAGGCCTTCGTAGACGAGCACCATCGCGAGCGCACCAACGACTGGAAACGCCATGTCGAAGAACAGCCAGGTCTTCTGGCGGTTGGCCGCCATGACCCGCGGATACGCCCTCGCCACGATCGTCTTGAAGAAGATGCGCAGCGCCGGATACTCGGTCCGCTGAGCCGCACCGATCACGCCTCTTCCTCCGTCATGCTCCGGCCGACCAGCTTCACGAACGCGTCCTCGAGGGTGGGCTGGCGGCGCACGAGGCCGCTCACGCGCCGGCCGGCGCTCTCCACCGTCGTCATCACGCGAGGCAGGATCGCGTCATCGGCGAGCAGGAGGCTGAAGCGGTCGACGCCATCCTCCTCGCGGACGCTGGCCGCGCCGACGCCTTCGATGGCGCGCAGCACCTCGAGCAACGGAGTGCCGGGTTCGAGCTGCAGGTCGACGATCACATCCTCGTCGACCGATTCCTTCAGCGCTCTAGGCGCGCCTTCGGCCACGATCCGACCGCGGTTGACGATGGCGACCCTGTCGCACAGCTCGTCCGCCTCCTGCATGTAGTGCGTCGTGAGGATCACCGTTCGTGTCGGGTCTTCGCGCATCCAGCGCTGCACCTCGCTCCGCACGTCTCGGGCGGCGCCCACGTCGAGCGCGACGGTCGGCTCGTCGAGGAAGAGCACGCGCGGATCGGTCATCAGGCCACGGATCAGGTTCATCTTCTGGCGCATGCCGCTCGACAGGCTGGTGATCTGCTTGTTCGCGGCTTCGGCCAGGCCGAGGCGCTCGAGCAGCTCGTCGATGCGCCGGCGGGCTGCTTTCGAGTCCATCCCGTAGAACTGGCTGAACATCCAGAGCTGCTCGCGGACCTTCAGGATCCCGTAGCCGGCCTGCTCGCCGCCGGAGACCATGCTGATCCGGCTGCGGAGGCGCTTGAAGTCGCGCACCACGTCGAGGCCGTCAACCAGGGCCACGCCAGATGTCGGCAGCAGCAGCGTGACCAGGATCTTGATGAGCGTCGTCTTGCCGGCTCCGTTCGGGCCGAGCACTCCGAACAGCTCGCCCTGGCCGACCTTGAGGTCGACATTTTCGAGCGCCGTGGTCACATCGCGCCGCGTCTTGTAGACGCGCGTCAGCTGTCGAGTTTCGACGGCAGGGCGTGATGTATCGCTGGAGGGATGGTGCGCGCCGGCCACGGCGAAGCGGATTCTATCTCGCGCGGGCGCCTGGGACCCCGGACAGCGACCCCCCGCGCGGCCGCGGCCAACGATTACCCTCTAGAAGCGTGACCATTGGTCGTTGGCGCTGATGCAGTTCAGAACCCGACCGCTCGTCCAGGGCACGTTCGGCGTAGTCAGCTCGACGCACTGGCTCGCCACGCAATGCGCGATGTCGGTGCTCGAGCGGGGTGGAAACGCATTCGACGCCGCTGTCGCCGCCGGATTCGTCCTGCAGGTCGTCGAACCTCACCTCAACGGACTGGGAGGCGAGGTCCCGATCATCCTTTGGGATTCGACCGTCCGAGAGATCGAGGTCATATGCGGCCAGGGCCCGGCGCCACAGGCGGCGACCATCGAACAGATCCGCTCGATGGGCCTCGAGGACATCCCGGGCTCGGGGCCCATCGCAGCTTGCGTCCCCGGCTGCCTGGGCGCGTGGCTGACGCTCCTGCGCGACCATGGCTCGTGGCACCTGCGCGACGTTCTCGAGTTCGCCGTCGGCTATGCGGGTGCGGGCCATCCGTTGCTTCCCCGAGCCGCGCAAATGATCGCGACCGTCGAGCCGCTCTTTCGAGACCACTGGACGACATCGGCCGCGGTCTATCTCGCAGACGGCGTGCCCCGCCCCGGCATGGCTTTGCGCAACGCGGACCTGGCCGCGACCTACCGGCGGCTTGTCGAGGAGGCCGGGACAGGCGGCCGCGAAATCGAGATCGAGCGAGCCCTGCGTGCTTTCTACTCGGGTTTCGTCGCCGAAGCGGTCGAGCGCCATTGCGCGGCGCCAGCGATGGACAGCTCGGGCAAAGCGCATCCGGGCCTGCTGCGCGCCTCCGATCTCGATACGTACAGAGCCGCGCGTGAGTCGGCGCTGACCGTCGACTTCGGCCCGTGGGCGGTCGCCAAATGCGGGCCGTGGAGCCAGGGCCCGGTCTTTCTTCAGCAGCTTCGGCTGCTCGAGGGAATCGATCCCGCCCAGGTCACGTTTCTGTCCGCCGACCACATTCATCTCGTCACCGAGTGCGCGAAGCTCGCATTCGCCGATCGCGAGGCGTGGTACGGCGATCCCGACTTCGTAACTGTTCCGATCGGCGAGCTGCTGTCGCGCGACTACGCGAGACGCCGGCGCGCTCTTGTCGGCGAGTCGGCGTCTCTCGACCTCCGTCCCGGTCAGGTCGGGGGTAAGGCACCGCGCCTCCCCGCGCGAGGCCGGCAGGCCGTCCACGCGGAGCACTGGACCGGGACGGGCGCCCAGGCGTCCGGTGACACCGAGAGGGATACCGTGCACGTCAGCGTTGCCGACAGGCACGGGAACATAGTTGCGTGCACACCGAGCGGTGGCTGGCTCCAGAGCTCGCCGGTCATTGAGGGTCTCGGCTTCTGTTTGGGCACACGAGCCCAGATGTTCAACCTCGATCCACACCATCCGAACCGCGTCGAGGCAGGTAAGCGCCCGAGAACAACCCTGAGTCCGTCACTCGCATCGCGTGATGGCGTTCCGTGCCTGGCCTTCGGCACTCCGGGTGGCGATCAGCAGGACCAGTGGACGCTCGAATTCTTCCTGGCCCATGTGGTGTTTGGGCTGGACATGCAGGCGGCGATGGACGCCCCGATGTTCCACACCGAGCATTTCCCGAGCTCGTTCGCCCCTCACGACGCTCATCCCGGGCGCCTGCTCGTCGAGCACATGGATGACGAGGAGGTCCTCCGCGAGCTGGACCGCCGCGGTCACGAGGTGGTTGTGAGCGATCGCTGGTCGCTGGGCCGGATGTGCGCGGTGGCTCGCGATATTGACTCAGGCCTTCTGTCGGCCGCGGCGAACCCACGTGGCGCCCAGGCTTACGCAGCCGGTCGCTGATCGATGTTGATAAGGAGTAACCAATGCCTCACGACGACAAGCCAGAGAAGCCCCTCGTCGCCACCATCGGCAACGGCATCATGGGTCATGGAATCGCAGAGGTCTTTGCGACCGCCGGTCATGACGTCGTGCTGATCGGACGCAGCCACGAAAGCCTTCAGGTGGCAATCGGCAAGATTGCCGCCAGCGTGGACGAGTTCGTGGCCCGAGGGTTGCTTCGCGAAGGGAGCACCAAAGACGCACTCGCGCGCATCAAGATCGAGACCAGCCTGGAATCCGCAAAGGACGCTGGACTGGTGATAGAGGCGCTACCCGAGAACCTCGAGTTGAAGGTCGAGACATTCGGCCGGCTGGACGAGATTTGCAGTGCGACCGCAATCCTGGCCACTGCCAGTGGACATCCGGTGAGCGAGATGTCGAGCCGAGTGTCAGGCCTTGACAGGGTGATAGCCACCCACTTTTGGTATCCGCCTCAATTACTCCCCCTCGTCGAGGTGTGCGGCATGCCTGGCACGAGCCCACAGGTGGTCGAACGCACATGCAGCCTGTTGCGAGGCGCCGGCAAGAGCCCAGTCGTGATGAATCGAGAGATCGACGGCTTCATTGGCAACCGCCTCCAATTCGCTCTGCTGCGCGAGGCTTGGGCACTGTGGGCCGATGGGGTCGCCTCGGCCTCCGCGATCGACGCGGTCGTCCGACAGAGCATCGGACGGCGACTCGGGATCACGGGACCGCTCGAGTCGGCCGATCTCGGAGGGATCGAGACGATGGTTTCATTTGCGAAGTTCCTTCTGCCAACGCTCGACGTCTCTAACGAGCCACCGGAGCGCGTAACCGCGCTAGCGTCGAGCCACCCTGAAAAGGGACTCGGGGGCGTTCGCGGATTCGATGCACGTGCGGCCGCCCACCTGCTTCAAGCGCGCCGGGACGAGCTCTTTCGATGGCTTCTCGAGGTTCCCGCGCCCACCCAAGTCGACACCTGACTGCTCGGATGAGCAAGTTCGGCGGCGTGTTCCTCATCCTGCTGCTTGCCGCGACGATCAACGCTGCGAGGCCGCCCTCGACAGGCGGCGCACGGTCTGCTAACCCGGACATTGCCGCCAATGAGCAGCTGACCGCGCTCAACGGTGCGCTGCTCTTCATTCTTCTGGCCGCGATTGCCATCACTGTGTTGTTCATTCGGCCGTTGCTGGCAGTGCACTCAACTGGTGGTGGTTGAGCTCGCCCTCCTACCGCCGGCGAGCTCAAGAGCAGCCATCGTCCGCCGCGCGCACCGCGTTATGCAAGGCCGCGCGCGAGGCTTCGAACTGTTCCAGGGGAACGAGAAGGTTGTCGGCGATCGCCTGGCGTACCTCGCGGCTGATTCGCGCGCTCACGCGCTTTGCCCACCGTCGCCCGAGCCAGCCGGCGTGGAGCCCCAGCAGCTTTGCCAGAACGTAGCCGCCGAGGAGACTTGCAGCAAGAAGCACGACTGGCGTTGGCACGGGCCCCAGATACGGCACGGGGATCGCGCCCACCGGCGCGTCGTGGATGACAAAGAGGGACGCGAACCAGAGCAGGGAGAAGACGAGGAGAGCCGTCACGGCATATTGGGCGATGCTGATGACGGACCACAGCGCGCTCGTGGGCACCTGGAAATTGGCTGTTTCAGCACCGAGGGAACGATCAATCGTCTCCGTGAGTCGATGATCCAGCAATGCCGGCGCGCTGAGCGCGGCGAGCGCGCCGCGGAGCGGTGCGGGAACCGAAGGTAGCTCCGAGGTCACGAGGTCGCGCAGGGGCTCGACCGCTGGCGCGAGCGAGCCGCGCAGCTGCCAGCGCCTCAGGAAGTCAACTGGGTCTGCCGACGTCCGAGCCCGGCCGCTCAGCCGGTAGATCGCGCTTGTCAGGCGACCGAGCGGCCCCGCGCCGCGCCGCCGAGCCGCGAACCGCGTCGCCGCGACGGCTTGACGCTCGAGGCCTGCGACGTCGATGAGAGCGAGGGCGCCTGCCGCAACAGAAGAGAGAGCGCGCTCCCGACGCGCCGGCGCGATGAGCGGAGCAGCAGTCCCCTCCAGGACGCCCGCGCCGGCGGCGAGGTCACGCACGGCCTCGCGTGCTTCGGCGGCAATGCGAGATGCGACCACGCGCTTCGCCTCGACCCCAGACTCGAGCCATTCGCGTAGTTCGCGGATGCCCGCGGCGCCCTCTCGCGCGCGAGTGGCGACGACGTCCACGGCGGCGGCACCGTCCTTACGCAGCTGGTCACGCATGTCATCGGCAACGCGGCGCGTGTCTTCGGGAGTCAGAAGATCGCTGCGGTTGAGGACCACGATCTGGCGCCGGATGCGCGGCGCGAACTCCCTTAAGTACGCGCCGTGCATGACGTGATCTTTGTATTTCTCCGGATCCACGATCCACAGGACGGCGTCGACGCGGGGAAGCAGTGCATCCACGCGGTCTCTGTGCGCTCGAGCGATCGAATCGAAGTCGGGAAGGTCGATCACGGCGACATCGGCGAGCGCGCCGCCAGCGTGCTCGCGCACCTCGCTGATGCCGAGCCACTGCAGCAGACCGGCGAGCTCCCGGCCGCGGCTGGATGGGACCCACGCGACTGCTTCTGATGTCGTCGGCCGGCGCGCGCTGGCCAGGCTCACGTTCTCGCCCGCGATCGCGTTCAACAACGTCGACTTGCCGACGCCGGTGCCGCCGGCCAGCGCAAGGACGTATGCGCTGCTCGGGAAACCAAGCCGCGCCCGCGTGGTCTCGCGGGTGACCACCGCGGCGCTTGCGTCGAGGCCAAGTGCCTTCGCGGCGGCGATTGCCTCGTCGAGGCTTCCCAGGCAGCGATCGACGTTCACGGTGCGATGCCTTCGACCGCTGCGCGCAGCTCTGCTGCCAGCTCGCGCATGGGTCCGGGCGCGGGTGCGAGCGCGTCGAAACGGGCGCGCTCGTCCTCGAAGAGCGAGCTGAGGAGGGTCAGGAGCCGGGCGCGCGCTTTGGAGATGAGCTCCCCCATCGCGCCTTCGCCGAAGATCGCCTCGAGAAGCTTCTGATTGAGGAATGCCGTCCCGGCGGCGATCCCCACCTCGGCGCCCGTCAGGCCGGCGGTGTACGCGAACACGCCGAGCATCACCGCGACGGCGACGGCGTTCACTCCGAGCGCCGCGACCTGTGCAACTGCACGCTTGCGGCCGGCGTGCGCCCGGACGTCGTCGACGATAGCTCCCATCCAGGCACCCAGGCCTTCTCGAACGGCAGAGCCGAATCCTTCCGATGCGGACCACAGGGCGTGATTGGCAGCTACGAGCGCAGCGGCTTCCGATCGCTCGGACCAGGCGATCGAGGTCCGCCGCGCCGCATCAGTTGCGTGACGAAGTGCGAGCGCCTCGAGCGTGGTCGTCATCTCGGCCTCGACGACTGTCACCGGCGCAGCCGGCGTTCCGCGGAACGCGGTGATCAGAATCGCGCGCAGCCTGCCGATGCCTGAGGAGATGAATCTCGCCACCTGGTCCGCGCCGACGAAGTCGTTCCACCGGCGCAACACCTCCTCACGCAACATGAGGCCGGCCTGCATCGCCCTGGCCAGCGAAGCGAGCTCTTCGGCGTACGTGGTTGCGGCGATCCGCCGCAGCGCATCGGCGTCGATGGCCTCGTGCTCAAGGTCGTCGGCGATGCTGTGCGCGAGCGGTGCGAGGCCCCTAAGCGAACCCGCCAGCGCCCGGGTCGCGACGTCGCGGCGCTCGTCCGCCTCGGCGGCGAGGCGCGCTATTCGCTCGAGGAGCGGGCGCGCCTTTTCGCGCGCAAGTCCGTTGACGCGCGGATCGACGTCGCCTTCATCGATTGCGATCAGCTCGACCGGCTGCTTCTTATCCGGTGTGTCGGTCTCGCTGAGGAGGCGTTTGGCGTCGGCAACCACCGCCCTCCGATCCTCTTCATCAGCCGGCACACGGTTCAGCACCACCACGAGCGGAAGGCCACGCTCGCGTACCCGGTGCAGCACCTCCCAGGGCACCAGGTCTGCGTAGCGCGTCGCGGTCGTCACGAAGACGCAGAGATCGCTGATCTCCACCAGCACGTCGGCCAGCTCGCGATTGTCGCGCTCGACGGAGTCGATGTCCGGCGCATCGATGACGGCAACGCCATCCGCGGTAGCGGGCACCGCCGCCAGCCTCAGCCTCTCCTTCGCGATGGCTGCGAGGCGGCCGCTGGCGAGAATGCGATTCGAATCGCTCTCGCTCGTGTACAGAACCGCATCCTTCGTCGTCGGCCGCAGCACGCCGGCTTTGCTGACCTCGGCGCCGGCAATCGTGTTCAGCAGCGACGACTTGCCCGCGCCGGTGGGTCCGAGGAGCAGCACCAGCAGCGGCGCATCGAGATCCGCCAGGCGCGGAAGCACGAACCCCTCGAGATGGTCGTGCAGCTGTCTTGTCCGTGCCTCGGCTGCGGGGTTCGCCGTTGGAAACGCAAAGCGCCGGTCGGCCAGCGCCGCGAGGCGATTGCACCGCTCGATGAGCTCTTTCGAGTCCACGGCCGCACTCTACTGATGGCGGACCAGGTTGGGGCCGTTCAGGGTCCGGCTTTCTGAAGTATCGCCCTTTAGCTGAGCTACAGACCCAGGTAGGCCTTGCGGATGTTAGGGTCGTCTCGCAAGTCGGCCGCGGCGCCGGCAAGCACCATCCGACCGTTTTCCAGGACGTACGCACGCTGGGCGACATCGAGCGCAACGAGCACGTCCTGCTCGACCAGCAGCAGGGCGGTGCCCGCCGAGTGGATGTCCTTCACCACGTCGATCAGCCGGTCGACGATCTTGGGCGCCAGCCCCAGGGACATCTCGTCCACCATCAGGAGCTTCGGTCGCGCCATCAGACCGCGGCCGATCGCGACCATCTGTTGCTCGCCTCCAGAAAGCGTGCGCGCCTCCCGGTTCAGTTTGTCCTTGAGAGCCGGGAAGTACTCGAGCACGCTTCGCACCTCCGTATCGATGTCGCCGTCACGACGCGCGTATGCACCGAGCCGCAAGTTCTTCTCAACCGACATCGTGTCGAAGAGCCGACGGCCCTGGGGCACGTGCGCGATACCAGCCTTGACGATGGCCTCAGGACGCGCGTTCGTGATATCGCGTCCCGAGAATGCGATGCTCCCCGCTCTCGCACGCACGAGCCCGCTCAGTGTGCCGAGCAAGGTGGACTTGCCGGCACCGTTTGCGCCCACCAGGGCAATGAGCTCCCCCCGTGCGATTTCCATGTCGATCTCGAACAGAACGGGCCCTGCCGCGAAGCCTGCGGTCAGGCCGTTCACACGAAGGAGCTGTTCAGCTGCCACGTAGCCGCCTCGCGTATCGCTCGCCGAGGTAAGCCTGGATCACTCGCTCGTCGCGGAGGACGACGTCCGGCGGCCCGTCGGCCAGCATGCGGCCGACGTCTAGCACAACCACCCTCGCGCACACGCCGACGATCACGCGCATGACGTGCTCGATCAGGACGACGGTCACGCCGCTTTGGTGGACGGCCCGGACCATCTCGAGCGCGTCATCGATCTCCACCGGGTTGAGCCCGGCCATCACCTCGTCGAGCAGGAGCAGCTTCGGCCGAGTCGCCACGGCCCTGGCGACCTCAAGCCGTTTGCGGTCCGGGATGGTCATAGCGCTGACAGGCAGGTCCGCCTTCGATCGCAGGCCGACCAGCTCGAGCACGCCGTCGGCGCGTCCGAAAGCCGCCCCGAGCCGGGGCCGGTCCTCATCGCTGCCGAACAGCGCACCCGCCACGACGTTCTCGCGAACCGTCATCGAGGTGAAGGGCTTGACGATCTGAAAAGTCCTGCCGATACCGAGCCGTGCCACCCTGAAGGGAGCCAGCCCGGCGATCGATTCGCCCTGCCATCGAACGTCCCCGCCGTCAAGCCTGTACACCCCGCTGATGCAGTTGAGCAACGTGGTCTTTCCCGCGCCGTTCGGCCCGATGACGCCGAGGATCTCCCCTTTCCCAATCGCGAACGTGACATCGTCGACGGCTGCCACGCCGCCAAAGCGCTTGGTGACGTTCTTCAGCTCGAGCTGAGGATCCACAGACGTCACACGGAAGTTTCACGAAGCGACCGGCGCAGGTAGGCGATGCTCAAAGTGCTGCGGCCGCCGAAGAAGTCGATGACGCCGCGCGGTGCGAAGACCACGACCAGCATCAGCAGTACGCCAAGCACCACCTGAGCGAGCACAGGCATCGCATCGTCGGGCACGAACGGGATCTGGAGGGTGATTGGGAGGCTGCCGCTCAGGAACTGGATCAGCAGCTGCAGCACCACGGCTCCGGCGGCGGGGCCGAAGACGGTACCGGTCCCCCCGAGCAGAGCCATCAGGATCATCTCGACGTTGTAGCCGATTGGAAAGGAGTTCTCCTGGTCGACGAACACGTTCCACTGCGCGAACACGCCGCCCGCCAATCCGGTCAGCGTCGCCGCGAGCGCGAATGCGGCCACTTTGTAAGCGGTCGTGTTTACTCCGATCACAGCGGCGGCCTCTTCGTTCTCGCGAATCGCGATCAGCCCGTAACCAAAGCGGCTGCGCAAGACCGCCCAGGTGACCCCGATCGAGACGGCCGCCGCCGCGAGCATGAGATAGAAGAAGTAGAGATCGCGGTTGGGAACTGCGAGGATCGGCAAGAAAAGTCCGCTGGCGCCCCCGAACAGCGGCTCGCCACGAAAGTCGACATTCTGGACGAGCTCGCCCACAGCAACTCCCACCCCAAGGCTCGCGACGGCGAAGTAGTGGCCACGCAATCTCAGTAGCGGAAGGCCGATCAGCACCGCGAAGACGGCGGCGGCGGCGGGGGCGAGGGGCAGCGCGAGCAGAAACGGCCACCTCGCTTTGGTGATCAACATCCCGACGGTGTAGGCGCCGATGCCGAAGAAGGCCACGTTGCCGAAGGCGGCATACCCGGTGAGCCCGCCGATGATGTTCCACGCCGAAGCCATGACGACGAACATCGCAGTGATGGTGGCGAGCCGGAACCAGAGCTTGTCGGTGAGCAACGGCATGCCGAGCGACTGCAGCGCGTCCAGCGAGGAGAGCGGGGCGAGCACGGCGTAGGCAAGCACCGCCATCGCCAGGGCGGTGAAGACGCGATTCCAAATCCGCGAGGCGGGCATCCCGATCATCGGAGGCGGCCCATCAAGCCCTGGGGCCGGGTTACCAGGATCAGCACCATGACGCCAAACGCGATCGCGTTGGCGAACACGGACCCTGAGCCCGGGATCGACTGGCCGAACGCCTCCACCAGCCCGAAGACGAGACCACCTACGACCGTGGCGCTCACGCGACCGAGTCCACCCAGGATGACGACGACGAAGGCCTGCAGTGTGTACGGCTCGCCGGCAGTCGGCGTGATCGCCTGAATCATGGCGATCATTCCCCCTGCGACGCCGGCGACCGCCGCGCCGAGGCCGAAGGTGACCGCGTACGCGTGGCGCAGGTCGATGCCGACCAGCTGCGCCGCGTCACGGTCCGAGCCCACTGCCTGGATGGCCAGTCCGACGCGGGTGCGACTGAGCAGAATCGCCAGCAAGGCCGCCATCACAAGGGCGATGGCGAGCGCCGCCAGGCGGATGTATGGGATGACGAGGCCGCCGAGCTCCAGGCCTGCGCCGGAGTAGGCGGTGGTGACCGAGCGGAAGTCGGACTTGAAGATCAGTAGAAGAACGTTGACCGCGATCAGGTTCAAACCGAAGGTCAACAAGAAGGTGAATAGAAGGGGGGCACGAATGATTCGGTTGATCACCCCGCGCTGGACGGCGTATCCGAGGACGAAGAGCGCGATGGCGTCGATAGGCAAAGTGAGAAACGGATCCACGCCCCAGGCGGCGAACATCTGCCACGTCAGATACGCACCGATGATCACCAGCGCCCCGTGAGCGAGGTTCACGATGTTGAGGACGCCCCAGACCAGGCCAAAGCCGACTCCCACCGCCGCATAGATCCCACCGGCCAGCATGCCGATGAGCACCAGCTGAGCGAGGGCGGCCAACCGCTAGCCGGACATCAGCGCTGGTCCCACCCCGGCGTTGGGTACATCGCCTGCTTGTCGGCGACGTCGGCGGGGAAGACGGTGTGGTGCTGGCCGTTCTGGATCTGCTCGACCACCATTGGCTTGTAGACGTTGATGCCGCGGCTATCGAACTTGATCTTGCCGTAGAACGTCGTCACGTCCAGGGCCGCCAGTGCGTCACGGACCTTTTTGGGGTCCAGGGATTTCGCGTTCTCGATCGCGCGCTGCAACGCGAGGCAGGCCGCGGTCGACTCCGCGACGTGGTAGTCCGGGGCGCCCTCGCTCGGGTATTTCGCTCTGTAGGCAGCGACGTAGTCCGCCACTGAGAGGTAAAAGTCTGCCGTGTACTTGACCTGCGGCGTCCACTGTGACCCGTCGTAGACGTAGTCCGCGTCCTTGCCCAGAGACGTGATGAA
>Ga0209057_1001967_pt1 | contig 16156 bp, 25 predicted proteins | sample GraSoiAngelo_146_FD_185903 | JGI IMG/M metagenome (GOLD analysis project Ga0209057, IMG submission 185903) | Grasslands soil microbial communities from the Angelo Coastal Reserve, California, USA - 14_1009_05_30cm (SPAdes) (version 2) | ecosystem: Environmental > Terrestrial > Soil > Grasslands ... | reverse complement strand
AGCGCTTGTTCCTTGCGACGCGATTGCGCGCGGAGGAGTCGAACAAGAGTCGTATGAAGCCGGCCCTGAATTCAAATCGGCGACGCGACGAGCGGCCGCAAAATAGTTACCGCGGGGCTCGTCGTTCAGTGGTTTTAGTGTTGGTGCGGAAGTGGGGATTTGAACCCCGACTGGATTGCTCCAACTAGCTCCTGAGGCGGCACGTACCGGTGACCGCACGCGATCAGGACCGGTCACGGCGGGCATCGAAGTGATCGAAAGTGATCAGCGCTGATCGCTTTGAACAGAAGCTGTCGCACAAAGTCGAACAGTCCCACGATGCCTTCTGGGTAACTGGTTAGCGTGTGTCCCTTGTACGCGCGCGCCGATTCTGGGCATAACAGCGCGTGGGCGACGACGGCGCGCCGAAGCCGCAGCGGCCTTCATCAATCGCCGACCTATATCGAGAGATCGATCGCTTGCGTCGGGAGCTTGAGGAATCCGAGCGTGCCCGCGAGCGATTGAAACGGGACAATGAGCGACTCAAGAAGGAACTGGCGCGGCACGCCGTTTGGCCAGCGACAGGCGGCACCGTTCTCGAAGGGCGCGCCTACGCTGTATCCGAAACGGCCCGGCCGCCGCGCCGGTCGACGTCACGGGCGTAACGGTCATCGTCAGCCGCCGACGCACAGGCTGAGAGCATCGGCTGACAATCGAGTCGGAGACTCGATACCCCTTGTCCCGGGCGGAAAGCGCACTGCATCGTCTTCACCATTCTTCAGCTCGAATGCAGTGCACCGTCCATTTCTGCGTAGACCGAGACGCACTTGTCCCGTGAGTCCAACAACCAGTTCCTCGACATTACGTCATCTTCCAACGGCCTCTTTCTTGAGGTCAGCGATCATGGCCGCCGCACTTCTTCCGCTTTGAGCGTGCGCGAGTCGTGAACGGCCGTGGGTCGTAATCGTGCCATTTGGCATGACTTCGTATGCACTGTCAGCGCCGAACTTCAATTCGAATCCATTCAATATATTGTTCCACAAAAGAAACATCACGTACTCACGTCCAGGCATGAACGCCGGAAAGTCGCTTTCAACAATTCTCTTCACACGAACACCTTCATCGATGTCACCGCCATATCGGAAAACGTTAATAGACTGTGACAATGGCCATTCGCTGTGAATGACTTCCGCAACATCCAGCGTGTACATCGTCCGAACAGTTGCGCCATTCTGGGGTGGTAGGTAATTACGCATATCGCGAATGCGGCCTACCACAACGGCACTTGCTGAGGCCACGGCCTGTCCGAGAGCCGTTGGTCGCTCCGCGTAGTCCACGATCATATTGGTGATCGCTATTGGTTTTCCTTGTGCTCTACCGTGTGACACTGCGACCGATAACAAAGTTGCGATATAAGCAAAGCGTCTCAGAGTCGGGATCATACGATGTTCCTTTCTCGCTACCGCCATTTTGTTAACGAGACGCCAAGAACACATCATAAGCGAGTCGAGAGACGGTTGCTCCGTTGCGATTAAGCACCTTCACGCTGGACCGACATTCGCGCCAGCCCAAGTCACCGGCGGTAGTCGCGAGCCCATAAAAGGGGGCTGTTCACCGATTTGAGTACAGCGATTCTTTCATCAGGTCGCGTCCATCGTCGAAATTCGTGAGATGGAGCAACACATAACGTGTGGCTTGCCCTCAGGTCGCGATGCGCAAGGCGCGTCTCTACCACACGAACGGAACCAGACGAAAGCGTACTCTGCGCATGTATTCCGTATACCCGGGCAAATCTCTCTGCAGGATTTTCTCCTCGTGGAGAAGCCGCCACAAAAGTACGGGCATGAAAGGAACGATCAGGCCGAGCGACCACCACGAACCGAGCGCGAGCGGCATTCCGACGAAAAGCCAAATGGCCCCGATGTACATCGGATGACGCACGCGCGCGTACGGCCCCGTGTCGATCACTTTTTGATCCTTCTCCACGCGAATGTTCGACGCGGCGAAACTGTTGACCCGGGTCACCGTGAAGATGAAGAGGAAAGACAGCAGGACCACCACATCGCCAAGAATCGACACCCACGGGGCAACCGGCGACCACGCGTTTCGGTAATCGAGCACGGACAGGACGATCAACGCAAAAAACGCGAGGAGGACCAACGACACGATGATTTTCTGGGACCACTCTCGCTCATGTTGCGGCCCGGCCTTGAACCGACGCTCGAGAAGCGGTCTGTCGTAGATCGCCAGGTACACGGTGAAGCCAACGGTCGACGCGGCAAAGATCCCCAGGAACAGCCAGCCTTGCCAGTAGTCGAACGTGCCGGCCGGCCAGAAGATGAGGACGACAAAGAGGAGGATCCCGAGCACTCCTTTAACGATCGCCTGCCGATGGAGCGGATCCATATCAAGCACCAGGTCGGTAGATTGTCGCAGCAATCTGGCGCACACGTTCAAAATGGTGAGCTGGTACAACGCAGTGGCTCCCACTACACCACGTGTCTGAGCCAGAGCAATGTTTAGGCTCCAACTGGCGCCGGTCTGGTCCACTAAAATGGTAATTACCCGGCCACCTGCGCGGACCGCACTTGGGGTGGGCGGTCTGCTCGGCGGCCTGGACGAAGAAGAGCGATACCACGTGGCCATCCTGAATGGGATGGTGTTCTCTCTTGATGTGCAACCAACAAGGGAGGACCGGTGGGATCGCGCCGCGATTGTACGTGGATTCTGGGCTTGTCGGGGTTTCGGGTCGTGACGATGGACGAGGCGGAAGACAGCCGGCTGACGATTCGGATTGAACGTCGCGGCGTGCGCCGGTGACACCTGTAGTGGCTGTGGTCGACGCGCGGGTCGCGTGCGATCGAGCCGAGAGCGGACGTGGGACGACCTGCCGTGGGCGTCGCATCATGTCACGCTCATCTATCCGCAGTGCCGCCTCGTGTGTCGGGCCTGCGGGATTCGCACCGAGCGCATCGAGTTCGCCGACGCCAAAGCGCGCGTCACTCGACGCTTGCGACAGCAGATCGGCGTGGACTGTCAATCGATGCCGACCAGTCACGCAGCCGTCCGGCATGGCGTCACCTGGGGCAAAGCGCGTCGCGTAGAGAAAGCCTTCCTGGCGGAGTGGGATCGCACGCGCGTGAAGCGCCAGCCGCGGCATATCGGCCTCGATGAGATCCAACGCGGCAAAGGCCAACGCTTCTGGACGGTCCTGTCCGATGTCGTGCACGGCGAGGTGATCGGCCTGCGCCAGGACCGGAGCGAGGCCACGGCCACGGCGTTGCTGACGGAGGACCTGACCGCTCGGCAACGCGGGGCGATCACCGCCGTGTGCACCGACATGCATCGGCCGTATCTCAATGCGGTGGGCACGGTGCTGTCGAAGGCCGAGATCGTCTTCGATAAATTCCACGTGCTGCAGCACGCCAGCGCCGCGCTCAACGACGTGCGCCGCCAAGAATTCTTTCGGGCGGGCGCGGTCATGCGCGAGCACGTCGCGGGAAACGCTGGCTGTTGCTGCGACGCTGGAAGACCGTCCGCGGGTCGAAGCGCCGAGAACTCCAAACCTTGTTCGCCGCGAATCGCCGCCTGTTCAAAGCGTACGTGTTGCGGGAGCAACTCGATCGGTTGTGGACCTACAAGACGCGACCCGGCGTGTTGAATTTCCTGAACGGCTGGATCAACGCGCTCCGTTGGCAACGCCTGCCCGAGATGGATCGCCTCGGCGAGTTCCTCTTCCGTCATATCGAGGGCATCGCCGCGTACTGCGATCACCTCGTGCGCTTCGGCGTGGTCGAGTCGATCAACACGACGATCAAAGCCGTCCTTCGACGGGCACGCGGGATGCGGGATGAACAAATGCTGCTGCTGAAATTGAAGTGGACCACCGCCCACCCGATTCGATCGGCACGAGACTTGGCGGCCTTTCTGACCGCTCAACCGCTGCACTCAAATCGGTGAAGACCGTAAAAGGGGGACATTCGGGTCGTACGTAGCGCTCGATTCTCTGAGCGCGACCTCCTACCTCGAACCAGTCAACTGCGCCTGCCACACACCGCACGTTCGCTTACGTGCGATCGGAAACGGTGCGAACGATTCGGCGAGCCGCTCGTCATCCGTGTCGTGTCTTGGCGGTCACGTGTCCACTTAATGCCAGCTGATCACGACAATGTTCTTGCCTCCGCAAATCACCAATCGTTGATGCTCCTGAACGGTGGACGATCTACGTGCGAGTACCCTGCGTTGTTCGGAACATGTCGCATCCATCGCATTGTTGAGTGCGGAGCGCTCACGTTGTCTGACAGGCAACATCTTGACGGCGTTATAAACACCGTATTCTAATGGCGACAGATACAGGCACCGTGCGTGGGCTACATGGTGTCTGGCCGTCCGGTCCGCAATGACTGGACGGAGGCGGCATGCCGTTGGGCCTCGCTGGCCGCCAATGAACAGCGAGAGTGGATGGCTCGCCCACGCGAGTCCGTTCTCGGCGTCTGCTCTGCTCCGAGATGGCTCGGGAGGTCGACTACGACCTTTTCGTCCCTGCGACACCAGGGAGTTGGCTTAGGCAGAAACGGGTCGCCCCTGCTAAGGCCGAAGCTTGGGCAAATGCACCGCGCGCGCTTAGCGTGCCGCAGGAGGCGTTATGCCCGTTCCTCGCGTCGGTCCTATCGAACCTGGTCTTGTTCTTCGTCGTAGGGAGCTCGGTCTCACATTACGTGAACTCGCCCAGCGCGCTCGCATCTCATACCTAAAGCTCCACTACTTCGAACACGGCCTCCGACCGCGCCGTGACGAACTGCGTCGGCTCGCCCGCGCGCTCCAGTGCCACCCATCTGACCTCATTGGAGGATGCGATGAGTGAAGCGCATTCGCCGTGGATGAGGCTGAGCGAGGCCTGTGAATACGCGCGACTTTCAGTTCCTACCTTGCGGCGCGCGATCAAAGCGGGTCGACTCGAAGCCGTCAAGGTCAACGGCGCGCGCATGTACCGAGTTCGGCAGGACGCGATCGATGCGTACCTCTGTGCGTGGGTGTGCGGGCCGCTGGACCGAGAGGTGCGGCGATGAACACAGACCTGTCCACAGCCGACGAGCGCACCGTCGCAGCCATTCTGCTGATCTCGAAGGGCTTCGTCCCGTGGCCACTACGGTATTCGAATCGCGACCACCGGACCGAGAACTGGACGCAACTGTCATTATTAGCGCGTAGCGGTAGCCGACGTCACGAACGCTGGATCCAAGTACAGGTTGAAGAGCTCATCGATGGATTCATCGCACCCTGCACCTTCGAGGTCTTGACTGGTGCGATCTCACGCGTCATCGCGTTGCGAACGTGGAACGTGGAATCAGACGTTGTTGTCGCGATCCAACTGCCACCGACGCCGCTTGTCATCGAGAACGCGGGCGGAACCTATTACTTCTTTCGCCATCCTGATCATCGGATCGGCACGACGTACGCGACTGTGCCGTACCAGGGGAGCGTGACGCTTCTCCAGATTATCGGTGATGGCGGGGCGGTCATCATACCGCCGGTCTTGTTCGAGCGGGTTTGTGAGTGGCCCGACGTGGCCGACCTTCCGTCGCTCGACTTTACAAACCTGATGGTAGGTCTCCCATGAACAGTGACGCCGTGATCTTGGGCCTCAATGAACGGCACGCTGTTGTGCGCTTAGGTGGACGCACAGCCATCATCACCGAGGACACGGATCCCGTACTGAATCGGACCTTTTATGCGTACGGCTCGTTCCAGGACATCCGGAACCTGTACTCCAATCGCCAGGTTATCGTAGGTGAGGATCGGAACGGGGATCCGATTTGGAAGTCGCTCGGCGACGCGTGGTTGGAGCACCCTATGCGTCGTCAATATGACGGCATCACCTTCAGTCCTGGTCGAGACGTACCTGGATGGTTCAACTTGTGGCGAGGATTCGCTGTCCAGCCTCGGGCTGGCGATTGGTCCTTATTGTCGAACCATGTCTACGACAACATTTGCTGTGGGAACGCGGAGCACTTCTGGTACCTCCTCAATTGGATGGCTGCGACCGTTCAGCGTGCCGGAGAACCGGCGGAGGTCGCGGTTGCGCTTCGAGGCAAACGCGGCACGGGCAAAGGTGTGTTCGGACGCGAGCTCGGCGCGCTCTTCGGTCATCATTTCGTCCACATCGCGCACGCACGTCATCTCACGCAGGGCTGGCGGGGCCTGTGCCAAGACCGAACCGACGCAGCGGCTGCTGGCGTGGGATGTCAATAATAGGTCGTTAATATATGTGTTGATCGCTGATTGTGTCTTCGGCGAATGTGTCGCGTTGTATGCCGGCCAGCTTCAAAAGTCGACACGTGTCTTCGAATTCGTTCATCGCTCGGTGAGCGCGATGCGTTGTGAGAACGGGCAGTGGGTAGCGATATACTCCGACTCCCATCGAAGCATTGAACATCCGCTGACAAGCCGGCTGCGGCGGTCTGAACGGGCGACGTCTCTCTTGACCTCGCCGACGTCGTTAGAGTTAGAGAGATGTTCACAGATTGTTCACTGCGGTTCAAATCGTGGGCATGCAACCAACAATATTGGCGTGCTCCTGGACCGCACCGTAGCCGCTCGAGCGGCCAGAAGTGATTGTCGATACCATGCCCGATTCAACGTCCCGCCGACTGTGTCTCTCGCCGCCGAGCCTCGTGATGTCTCAGATTTCAGCGGTGGCGGATGCCACGCTGCCTATCCGACGGTTTGCGGAGAGCGGACGTCCGCCTCCGCCACCGGCAGATCGATGATGAAGATGCATCCTTTGCCCGGCATGTTGCGGATCAGGATGTCACCGCGATGAGCCCTGACGGCCTTTCGCGCGATCGAGAGCCCGAGGCCGAGGCCGGACCGGTCCTCCCCGCGCCGCTCGCCGAACGGTTGGAACGGGTCGCCCGTACTGTCCGGAATACCTCCGCATTCGTCTTCAATCTCGATGACCACCCGGACGCCGTCTGCGCGCGCCCTCAGCACGACGTTGCCGCCCGACGGCGTGTGCTTGAACGCGTTCTGCAACAGATTCATCACCGCAGACGTAAGCAGCTGCGGATCCCCGTCGACAGCCAGGGCGGGATCGATCGAGTCGACGGTGAACGCGATGTCGCGGTACTCGGCATGCAGCAACGCCGCGGCAGCTATTTCGTCGAGGAGCGTGATCACTGGCAGTCGCTCGCGCCGCTGTTTGCCAGCCTCAAGGCGAACTTCGGACAATGTGCGGTCGACGACGTCCCTCAGGCCTGTGAGGCTGCGGCCGAGGACTGCCCCGGTGCTGCCGTTTATCGCGACGTTTCCTCGCTTCAGCGCCTGGAAGGCAAGGAGCGCACTATTGAGAATGTCTCGAAGTTCGTGAGCGGCTTGCCCGAGACGTTCGACTTCTTCGGTTGAACGTGTGTGTGCTGACACGCGCGTATGCACGGTGACCGCTTCGGCAATTGCGATGTCAAGACAGCGATTCAGCGTCTTGAACTCCTCAACAGTGATCGGCGCGCTCTGCTCAACGGCGAGCTCGGTGACCGTTTGGCAAATGTCGCCGTAGTCGTTTACTACCTGAGAGACATTGAAGCCGGACGCCAGGAGCTCCTCGCCGTGCCGCGCGGCGGAGGCGCTGATCGCGCCCGCGTCAAATGGCGTGGCAGTGGTCGCTACCCGCAACGTTTCCGACAGCTCCGTCAGGAATCGAGGCACGCCGTACTCGAGTTCGTCTGTGGACACAAACGGCCACGCACGCGCGCGCACCCGTTCTTTCGCACGCGAAATGATCACATCCCGATTGAAGCCGATGAACTCGCGCAACATCACGCCTCCTCCGCCCGACGAACGGCGCTTCGATTACTTTCTCACGATGGTTCCGCATTCTTACAGAACTTTTGTGCGCATCGGGCAGCACAGCGGGAATCAAGGGCCACGCAGGTCAACAATTTTTTCACAGGGCTCCACAACCGTCTTGCCAATACACTGTCGCGAGTGACACATGGCGCATGACGAGAGTGGACTCACTCGGCAGCCGCACGACATTATGGAAGTCCATGGCTTCGACCTCTTGTCGTTCGCCAGAACGTCATCGGGCTGAGCTGCGGCAGTACTCGATAGAATTGAGCGCGGTCGACGGCAGGATGACGTGGTCCAGGCACTCGCGACGAATTGATCCGATCACCACATCGTGTCCGGCGTGCCAGTCGTCCTCGATCGGAACGACCGCAAAGATCCCGGATGCCGACAACTACTGGCGGTGCGAGAACTGCGGCGAAGTCTGGAACGCGTCGCGTTCGCAGACGGACTGGTATCGTGGGCAACGATGGCGGTGATGCGTACACGAGTCGTCCGTGAACTGCTCGAGTTGATCGCCGCCCTCGATCGCCGAGTCCCTCAGGTGCACCGAGCGAGCGAGGCTTCGATCGCTCGCGATGCGGCGGCGCTCAAGGCCCGGGCCTTGAAACGCATCGAGGAACTCGAACAGGAACCGAGCTCAGTCGAACCGGGGTAACTCTGAATTGTTTGAGCTTTTCTGAGGCCTGCGGCCGTCCTGGCCTTCAGCCCTCACCAAAGCATGGAGGAGGTCTGAATGTCGATTGTTGCCGCTTCAACTGCCACGCCGACGAGCTATCGGTCGGTCCCAACGGAGAATCCGGACATCGAGTTCGAGCGCCGGTGGACTGCGTGGGAGGCGCGCGGCCTCGCCCATGAACGCACCGTTCGGCGACGGTTCCTCACTGTGGTCATCGTCACGGCGGCGATCGCTGTCGCCGCGCTCTTCGCGTACAAGCTGCTGTCCCAGTGACGTTGCTGACTGCGTGGATGCGAAGCCGTCACGCACCCTTGGTCGAAACCGCTGCGCGACGAGCGCCTAGCACCGAGCGGATGGAGGAGCGTGCGCTCGCGGCCCGGTAGCCTGGAATCGACTTCTTACATGGCGGAGGACAGATGTCGGAACGCAATGGAGACCGAGCCAGGTTCCAAAAGAACCGTAAGCGCAAGTTGCGTCATCGACAGCGCATTCGGGCGCTGCGGACACTCACTCAGCGGAACGCGGGGACCGTGCGGTCCCAGACTCAGAAGCGCGTTTGAACTTTGAGTCGACGGTCATCGCCGATGGAGCTCGTCATCCGTCGGATGCTGTCAAGGAGTTTGTTCGCAGCGCGTTCGATATCAATCGTGGAGAACGACGCAACCAGCGAGCTATTAAAATTTACAGATATTCTGTCGATCTTCGCCTTCGCATCCGATTACGATGAATGGGTCCATGTCTTGGCGCTGCCCGGTCTGTGCGACGCCGATCCAACACAATGAGAGCGAAGCGACACCACGCCACGGTACGCGGTATCGGTGTCACGTTTGCCGTCTCGAACTTCAGCTGAATGTGAGCACCGATGATCTCGACGTGATCCCGATCGAGGAACCGCCGGCCGAGGCGCCGAACGTGGATCGTCGGCGCTCGGAACGCCGCAAGACCATACGTGGCGGTCGCCGAGCGACGGACCCAGAGGGCAGTTAAGCGGTTCGTTCGCCGGCGGCGCGGGTCCGCGCGTTGACGCTCGGCTGCACGAGCGGCGTCCTCGCGCGCTGGCGTTGCGATGATCGATGGTGATCGGTTTCAGCGATGAAACCGAGGCGACGAGCCTCTAGCCGGCGTTGCTGCGAGCCATCAGATCGACGTCCGCTTCGACGCGTCCCAGACGCTCGCCAACGTTTCGCAAATCATTTTCGACGCGCCGGATTACGCGAAGAATCTCTTCCACTTGGCCGTAGAGGTTTTCGTGCTCGATGCGGGTCACGTCTATGGCGGCTCCCGGAGTGCTGCGCCGATCGCCGTTGCGCCGTTCACCCTGACGCCGTTCGATCCTCATGCCTGCTCCTGACACAATATACGTGCGCGGCGGAATCGTCGCTATGTCGGCCCATTGCGCGGGCGACGCCGGCGGTCGAGCGCGACCGCAGGTGGGTTCTCGTAGTACGGCGGGTACGTTTCCCGAACCAGGTTCGGCGGACTGGACGGTAGATGTTTGTCGCGATCCCCAGAGACTTCGTCGAGTGGCACGACCAACACGGGCTCATCTGATGGGACCGGTTCGGCCCACTTTTCGGCAAGCATTACCGCTCCGATCAGGTTGCCAACTTCGTACTGGTACCCGACTTCGAACCGGTCAAACCGTACCCCATCGATACACGTCACCGTGGGCTTCTGGATGATTTTGATGCGCATGGTCCCCGTAAATTGTCCGTTCGATGACCTTTACGCACCATTAATGCCAGCTTTAACACAATCTATCGACAGGCCGTCCCGAAGCCGATAATCCGACGATGGCCGCAACTCCGATCGGGGATTACACTAGTGGGGCTCGGCGACGAACCCGCCCGTTGGTCCTGTTGATCGAAGACAACCTGACGCACCTCGATCTCTACTCGCTCATCCTGCAGGACGAGGTCGACGTCGTCACCGCGTCGCGTGGCGAAACAGGACTCGCTGTCGCCATCACCGAACGGCCGGACGCGATCATCGTCGACGTGTTGCTGCCGGACGCGGACGGCTTGGCATTGTGTAAGCGGCTGCGTGAGCATCCGGAGACTGCGCCGATCCCGCTGATCGTGCTGACCGGCGATGACGTCGCGTACGACCGCGCCGGGGAATTGCGATCCGTTCTCGACGCGATTCTCAAGAAGCCGTGTCCGGCGGATCGCTTGATCACAGCTGTCCAGCGCGCGATCGCCGTCCGGTCGGTTCGATAGTCGGACGATGTTCTGGTGGTTCGAGCGGAAAGGCGAGTTCCTCAGTTGCGAGTCGCGCCAAGCGCCCGACGGCACCTTCGAACTTCTGCATCGTGACGCCGGACGGCAGCGAACGTCTTGAGCGCTTCAGGGATGCTGCAGATCTCGCTCGGCGTCAAGCCGAACTCGAGCGCGAAGTGAAATCGAACGGATGGTCAGGCCCGATCGGGGTCGAGTCTCTGAATCGAGCCGTCGTATCAAGCGGCGCTCGTCGCGCAGGAATCGGCCCGTCGTTAGCGGTTCAACGGGCTCGACGAAACGTGTCCGCAGGCGCCGCACCGCGTGTGAACGAGCGGAGGATCTGTCGACCGCCCGACGGCTTCCAGTCGTGAACTTCCGCATTTCTGACAGGTAGAAGCCGCGTTCAAAGCTGGTGTGGCATGCGGGCGTTTCACGCCTTCGTCGCGCACAGGAAACACAAACTCGCACGCGTCGCATCTGAAATAGAGCGCCGGCGGCGGACCGAAGCGCCGCGTCCGAGGACTTCCGCACTTTCGGCAGTTGTGAACGGCTGGGCGTACGCTCATGCACCCCGTCTCTACAAATTCGATTCCGCACGAAAAGGAAATCCCGTCGTCCCGTTCACGCGGTGCGCGATCGACGCGTGTTCTGAATTAAGCCATGCCGTGACAAAGGTGGAATCAGGCGCGCGCAGCCTTGCGCAGTGCGCGTTGGGGTGATCGGGTTCGCTGGTCGGTGAAAAGACTATGCCGCAACAGGCTGCACGAGCTGGCGGACGATGTCCAACAAATCATCCAACCAAACTGGCTTGAACTTCACGACAGCCCCGAGTGCCTGCGCGGTCTCGATCGTGGCGTCGTCGATCAGGTAATCACCCGTGACGATGGCAACTGGAATCTCCCTCGATGTGGCGTGCTCCCGGAGCTGGTGCAGGAATCCGAGGCCGTCGACCAGCGGCATCCGGAGATCAAGAACGATCGCGTCGACGCGGTGCGCGATCGCCTGGGCCAAGCCCCCTTGGGCATCGGCGGCGGTACGCACGGCGAAGCCTTCAAGCGTCAGCATCCGCTTGAACGTGTCCCTCACGGCAAAGTCGTCGTCCACCACGAGCACGGACTGAACCGGCGTCACAAAGTCGTCTTGAGCACGAACCGCGCCAATTGTGGCAATGTGCAGTTACGTGTACGGGGCGGCGACGGCTCCGCCGGGTGTGCTCCCAATTGCGGGCGTTGAGAATTTGGCCGAGACGGTTCAGTCAGTCGCGCGTATCGCCGTGACGGGGTGAACCCAGCAGGTACGGCGCCAGATATCCGGATCGGTGCCCACTTTGTGCTCTACGATCGCGGTGGAGTTCTCTGCGTTCCCAGGGTGTTCGTCGTCAAGCATCGGCCAGCCGGTCACCTCGACCCAATGTCCTTCGAGCTGCGCCTTCTGCGCCTTGACCGACTAATCCTCGCCGGCTTTTCATCGCGGCCTGGCAGCGCGACGTGACTTCGAGGATCATCGGCTCGCCGTCTTATGACGGCCCGGTCACGTTCGGTTCAACGTAAACGTCAACTTCCCTGCACTCTTCGACAGGCACGTGGATGGGAATTGCGTGCGAACCCCGCGGTGTGATTTATTTCGCAAACAAGTGCTCGACCCCCTTCATGCAGCATTGGTTGCGCGCCTCCAGCAGGATCGGGCAACGGCTGCACCAGACATCGATGTCCTCGCCACGCTGGCCAGTCTCATCTACTATCAAATGGACCTGTACCCGCCGTCGCTAGACCTCGCGATTGCGCTCGCGTGTCAACACCTGGCCGACATCAGATCGGAGTTGATTGAAGCTGGATTTCGGGCGGTGGACCGCTAAGCCGTTCGCGAGCGGCGTTTCGGTACGCGGTCGAAGGGCTTGAACAATTCGGCGACACTCGTGTCCAGGCCGGCGGCCAGTTTCACGACGTTGATAATCGCAACGTTGCGCTCACCGCGTTCGATCCCGCCGACGTAGTTGCGGTGCAAGCCCGCGCGCTCGGCCAACTGTTCCTGCGACAGCTGCAGCTGATCCCGCAGCTCGCGCACCCGCCGACCGAACGCTACCCGGAAATCCTCCCGCGCCACGCGCCATAGAATTCGGCCAGCATGCTGCCGGGTCTACACACGATGAGTGTGATTGTTGTTGAAATGCCCTGCACACTATGCGTATCGTCGACTCGTGATCACGCTCGGCGTCGATCTCGCGTCGGCGGCAAAGCGGACCGCTGTCTGCTGGATCGAATGGGACGCGGGCCGAGCGGAAGTAGTACGCCTAGAATCGCGCGCTGACGATGACGCGCTCGTGGAGGCCATCGCAGAGGTCGACAGGGCCGGCATCGATGTGCCGTTCGGATGGCCGGAAGATTTCGTCCGTGCCGTAGCGGAGTACAGCGCTTCTGTAATTTGGCCTGCAGCGGTACCGCAACCGTCCGCAGCGCCGAAGCAGTTGCAGTTCAGAGAGACAGACCGCTTCGTCCACAAAATCACTGGCGCGTGGCCGCTCAGCGTATCGTCTGACCGGATCGCGATTCCGGCGATGCGCGCGGCGGCGCTGTTCTCGCGGTTAGCCGCAAGCGGGCACCCCGTCGCGCGAGATGGGTCCGGCAAGGTGGTGGAGGTTTACCCGGCAGCGGCCCTCAGGATGTGGGGCTTCAACGCGCTGGGGTATAAGCGCAAGAAGAACAGGGCGGCCCGATGCAGCCTGATGAACACGGTGTTCGAGCAGACTGGCCGGTGGCTGTCGATGGATGCAAAATACACAGCTGCGTGTGAGGATAGCGACGACGCTTTCGACGCGTTGATCGCCGGCCTAGGAGCGTGTCCGAGTAATCGCCTCTGAGATGATCATTCTCAGACTGCGCGCCGAATGAGGGTTGTACTACACTGCGGGCGATGGCCAAGACCTATCGTCCGTATGTGCCCGAGCAGGATCTGCTGCTGCCGCCGAGCCTGCACGAGTGGCTGCCGGAGGATCACCTGGCGTTCTTCGTGAGCGACCTGATCGATCAATTGGACCTGTCGGCGATCACAAAGGTGTATGAAGACGAGGAACGCGGTTACCCGCCGTATCACCCCGTGATGCTGACGAAGGTGTTGGTGTACGCCTACTGCGTCGGCGTCTTTTCGTCCCGGAAGATTCAGCGACGGCTGGTCGAAGACGTGGCGTTCCGCGTCCTGGCCGCCGGCAATGCACCAGACTTTCGGACGATCGCCGATTTTCGGAAGACGCATTTTGGCCGCCTTGCGCGGCTTCTTCGAGCAGGTGCTGCACTTGGCGCGGGAACTGGGCGCACCACGGGTGGGCCGGGTGGCGCTCGACGGGAGCAAGATCAAAGCGAACGCGTCGAAGCACAAGGCGATGAGTTACGGACGCATGCGCGAGAAACAACGGCAGCTGCGCGAGGAAGTGAAGGATCTGCTCGCCCAGGCGGAGGCGGCGGATGCGGCCGAGGACGCGGCGTACGGACGCGATCGACGCGGTGACGAGCTGCCGGCGGAACTGCAACGTCGCGAGAGTCGGTTGAAACGGATTCGCGAAGCCAAACGGGCCCTGGAGGCCCGCGCGAAAGACGAGGCTGCCGCCGCGGGCAAACCCGACGAGTCGGCCAAGCCGGATCCGAAGGCGCAATACAACTTCACCGATCCCGAGTCGCGGATCATGAAGGGGCCTGACGGATTCGTCCAGGGGTACAACGTGCAAGTGGCGGTCGACGAGCTGCAACTGATCGTCGGCCAAGCCGTGACACAGGAGACCAATGACAAGAAACAGCTGATGCCGATGATCACCACGATCGAGCAACAGTCGGGGGACACGCCGTCGCAGGTACTGGCTGATGCGGGCTATTGCTCGGACGAGAGTCTGACCGCCATCGCCGCCACTGGCATCGATGCCTACGTGTCGACGCGGAAGCAGAGGCATGGCGAACGGCTGGGACCTTGTCCGCGTGGACCGCTGCCGAAGAGCGCCACGATCGTCGATCGGGTGGCTCGTAAGCTGCGCACCAAGCGCGGCGCAGCGGTGTATGCGGCGCGCAAAGGGATCGTGGAACCGGTCCTTGGTCAGATCAAGCACGCACGGGGGTTTCGTCAATTCTTGTTGCGCGGATTCGAGAAGGTCCAAAGTGAGTGGTCGTTGGTGTGCACGACGCACAACATCCTCAAGCTGTATCGGCTCTGCGTCTCAGGCCCAGGCGGCAGCGGGTGGCGAGCTTGGGCACGCGCCACACTCCAGCGGCCATCGCCCATGGCGAAGAGAGACGTCGTGGGCGCGCAGCACGAAGCACTGTAACTATCACGGCGATTACTCGGACGGACTCCTAGCGCCGTAACGGCTCCCCTGCCCGCACGGGTCGCGTCGACCGAACAAGTCGAACACGAGTCGAGCAGCCAAGTAGTGCAGTGGTGCCGGCAGTCTGACAATGCGACGGGCGAAACTCGCGAGAAAGGCCCGTCGTTACGGTTTGAAATCGTTGGTGCGGAAGCGGGGATTTGAACCCCGACTGGATTGCTCCAACTAGCTCCTGAGGCTAGCGCGTCTGCCGTTCCGCCACTTCCGCAGTGGGCTTGCCAACCGAAGCTCACATGCAGTTGAAGCGTGAGCGAAGGTTGGTGAAGATCTTCGTACGCAGGAACGTTCAGTATATCGCAGACCCGCCGCGCTGGCGACCTCAGCCCGACTGCGCACGCTGCTGCATGCCGGCGACATGCTGCGCGCCCATCGCGTTAAGCGCCAGTGATTTTTCCGACGCGAACTGAAACGTGCCGGTTCGCGATCGCGTCGACCGCGTCGATCTTCGGCGCGGGCACGGTCGTCCGCCGGAACGCTTCAGCGCGCCGTGGACCGGAACGTTCGTCCTGCTCGGAACTACGTGCACGTTCGCGACCGGCTCCGCCGATGGGTCCAGTCGTTGTCGCGATCGGCATGTGCGGAGCAAGCGCCGCATCGCAGTTCGTCGACGCGCAGCATTCCGCCGGTCGGTGGCGAATCTAATCGCTACGGAGCCGGCGCGGGCGTCGTCGCCTTCCAGCGGAGCACGACCGAGGCTGTCGTGGTGTTGTCGGTCTTCTTGAATCCCGGGACCGGCTCGTTCGAGAAGCGCAGAAGGTACGCGAGCTTCAAAGCCAGACGCGCGTTCATCGCCGCCTGTGCCGTGAGCTCCACTTCGCGCCGGTACGCGGACGAGTTCTTGAAGTCCGGATAAAACGTGACACGCTGCGTCGTGTCGCCGGCTGCGCCGAATGGTACCCGGCTGAGCAGCTGCAGAATGCCGACAGGATCGTTGATGTCCGGCCCGACGGTGCGCGATTCATGGTTCCAGCCGATGCCGGTGACGCCGTCGAGTGTCCAATCTGTGCGCCGCACGAGCGCCCAGCTCAAGCCTGCGTCCAGAATCGAGCGCAGGTCGACGCCCGAAAA
>Ga0209057_1001958_pt1 | contig 16206 bp, 16 predicted proteins | sample GraSoiAngelo_146_FD_185903 | JGI IMG/M metagenome (GOLD analysis project Ga0209057, IMG submission 185903) | Grasslands soil microbial communities from the Angelo Coastal Reserve, California, USA - 14_1009_05_30cm (SPAdes) (version 2) | ecosystem: Environmental > Terrestrial > Soil > Grasslands ... | reverse complement strand
TTGAATACAGCAACGGCTTTCACGACGCCGCCAATGCGATCGCCACGGTTGTTTCCACCCGAGTTCTAACGCCGCGCAAGGCAATTGCGATGGCGGCGTTTTTCAATCTCACCGGCGCGCTCCTCGGCGGCGCAGTGGCTTCGACAATCGGCAAGGGGCTGGTGGACACTAACGTGGTCACAATGTCGACGATACTCTGCGCGGTCATCGCCGCATTTGTATGGAACATCACGACGTGGTGGTTCGGTTTACCCTCGAGCTCGAGTCATGCGCTAATTGGTGGACTTTGCGGAGCAGCGCTGGCCGCCGCACGCGGTAATTGGTCGGTCATAAAATGGAATGCCGGTGTGTGGCCAAAAGTCGTTGTGCCGATGATCACTTCTCCAGTTGCGGGGTTTACTTTTGGCGCGCTACTGATGTTTTTGCTGTTCGTGACGCTTCAGCGTTTCACACCCCACTTTGTCCATTCGCTCTTTGGCAAACTGCAAATTTTTAGTGCGGCGTGGATGGCGCACAGTCACGGCACAAACGACGCTCAGAAGACAATGGGAATCATTACACTCGCGCTCTTTACCGGCACCAAAGCGGGCAGCTTCGATCATCTGCCTGGTTGGCTTGATTTTCTTAAGACGCCGGTTTTCGCGCTGCCTGCGTGGGTGACGATTCTCTGCGCGGCTACTATGGCAGGAGGAACAGCCGCGGGCGGCTGGCGAATCATTCGCACGCTTGGCCATCGGATGGTGAAATTGCAGCCGGTGCACGGATTTGCGGCAGAGACGAGCGCCGCGCTGATTATTCAAGGCGCCAGTTACTACGGCATTCCTCTCTCCACAACACACGTGATATCCACTTCGATCATGGGCGTGGGCGCGGTCAAACGTTTCAGCGGCATGAAATGGAGAGTCGTCGAGCGAATCATCTGGGCATGGCTTTTTACCTTGCCCGCAAGCGGCCTTATCGGTTATGCGCTCGCACGCGCGGCAGCGGCGCTTTGATTTCGCGAAATTTGTCGGCTCAAAGATTTTTCGGCGGTTCGATCCCGAATTTCTTGAACATTTTTCTTATCCGTTCGCTCCTTTCCGGGGTGTCCAATCTCGATTCTTCCGGATATTCCGCCCAAAACAGCACGTCGCGATAGTCGCGCTTCGCAACAGCCACGTACTCGCGCACCTTCGCTTCGCTTCCGGCACCAAGCGTTAAGATCGCGACTTGCACTCGCTCGCGTTCCCGTTCGTACGGTTCCACGCCATAACTATCGAGTAAGTCGAGCACGCGAGCCCAACTACTCTTTGGAAAGGTCGCTTCGACAGATGCAACAACCTGGTCGCGTGAGTGCGTCATCTCTTGCTGCCCAAGGAGGCAAAGATCGTTTTCTACTTTCTAGTTTCGCCTAGGCAGCGGCTAGCTCGAGCGATTGGTTAGGCCTAATAGCGTGGCGCGTCCCGTTGAACGTGTTGTTAGGCGATTCCTCGGCACAAGATATCCTATTGCATAGGGTGTACGGAGGTATGTGCACAGCTTTTCGTACAACGCGAGTTGAATCTGACGATCTTCCTCGTTGATCTCATGTAATTTAAGCTGGTCGGGGGACATCTTGCTCAGGCTATCGCGTAGTGTTTCAACCCGTTGCAGCAACTCCTCGCGTTTACCCTGCAAAAGGTATCCAGGGGGAACTGTGCTTCTAAAGGAGTCAGCGAAGATCACCACCTTTTCGCCAGGCTGCAGTTGATACTGTGGACCACCCGCCAACATCGGTGTTTTGTCATCATAGCTTGAGTATTCGACAGTAGCCTCAGAAGGCTTGGGGCGTGGACCTCGTGCGACGGCTGAGACGCTCACAACTGCCCGTGCTTTGATGTCGAACTTGGTTCGCGTCAGCAACTGCACTTCTCTAACGGAGCCAACGTAGACAACAGGCGCCTTTCTCCGAACAGCTTCTATGAAGCTGCGTATATTTGCAGCCATTATTTGGCTAGTATCAGTTAGTATGAGCAGGCATCCCAAAGCTAGGATGTATCGCACAGAGCTCTTTCCGTTCATACTACCTCTTCGCTGGTCGGAGCAGTGCGAGAAACTGCATCAATCCAAGATTATCTTCCGCCACAGAACCGGACAAGATCAAATGGCTGGATGGTGTCCGGGAGGCGATTCAGCGCAATGCATCGTTCGCTACTTGCTATCGAAGTAGAGGAGGACAAACGCAATTCCAAGCAATGGCCGCAGGAGCGTCTGGACGAGACCGAGGATAAAGCCGACGAGGTTAAATCCTTGAGTCGTTGAGGTAGTTGTCAGGCCCTGAATGAGAGCTTGCGGATCCTGAGACGTGGTCAACTCATGAAAATAATGCTGAATCGAGTGCCACTCAGATCCGAGGTTGATCGCAAGCACAAATGCAAACCAGATTGACGCAATAAAAACGCCACGCCACATCGGGCGCCGAAACCACGGAAGATCGCGCCGGCTGCGTGCGAGTTCTTTACTCTGGCGCAAGGCATTTCCGACATCGGCCCCTTCGAGAACCGCAAACTGTTGCCAGAACAAAAAATTTACGAACAACCGGCCAACGATCCACACCTGAAACGCCAAGACGACGAGCGCGAGAAAGAACAAAAGCACAGACGGACCGGCCACCATGACCATCAGAATGATACCGATCGGCAGAACGGTCCAAAAAAGGTAAGTGCCATAGACAAAGATGCAGAGCATCGCTATGCGAGGCCAAAACTTGAGCGCATTTTGCAGGAGAGGAAGCATTTTTACCGAGCGACCGCCAGCCAGTTCAGTGGTGAGAATTTGAATCCCGGCGATAAAAACCGGCCACACCGCAAGGCTGAGTAGAAACATGCAAAAACTGAACGCTGCCACGGTCAGTGTGCGGAGATTGGCTTCCATATTCGGTGACGCGCCTAACGTGGAACTGGTCAATTGCGCACAGAGGGAAGGGACCGCGATGAGCAGCGCAAGTCCTAAGAATTGAAGAAACCCTTTGCGATAGATCCGAAATGTATCGATCGGGATCTGGCCAAAGCTGCGACGCGGTTGTAGAGGCGCTCGCCGCGGCGAGCGCCCGGCGGCAGGTGCAGCCGCTGTATCGACTGATTCGAAAAGACCGGGAATGTCCGCTGCTGTCGTCCAACGCGGAACATCAGTCCGGCGTGCTTCATTTGCTGGAAGCAGGCGGCCCTCCATTTTCCATTCGCGGAGGGTATCAACTTCCACCGGACCGTACTCCTTGCCCTGCACGCGCACTATCCATTCGTCGGTCATTCCGTCACTTAACCGTGAATTGCGCCAAGCGAAAGTAGTGTGAGGGTCCGGCTTTCGGTCCCCCAAATACAACCGGGACGGTTGCGCTAGGATGCGGGCTTCGGCTACGGTAATCGGGTGAAGCTGCTGCTCATCGACGGCCATTACTACGTTTACCGCTCGTTTTTTGCGATCCAGAATTTGTCTAATTCCCGCGGGGAGCCGACGAATGCGATCTTCGGTTTTACAAAGACCGTTCGCCGGATGTTGAAAGATTTGCAGCCGGAACTGGGCGCAGTGGTTTGGGACGAAGGTCTGCCGCAAAAGCGAATGGAACTACAGCCCGCCTACAAGGAAACGCGCAAGGAGATGCCGACGCCGATGATCCCGCAGCTCGACTTCATCCAAAAACTCACCCCTCTGCTCGGTTTTCGAAATATCGCGCTCGCCAATACCGAGGCTGACGATCTGATGGGTTGCTACGCGCTTGCTGCCTGCAAGCAGGGCGTGGAAGTAGTGCTCGCCACGAACGACAAGGATTTATTTCAATTGGTCGGACCATGCGTAAAGGTTTATACGACCGCGAAAGCCGATCTCGCCTCACCGAAAGATCAATTCGCGCTTCTCGGCGAGCCGGAAGTGACCGCAAAATGGGACGTTCCTCCGAGGCTTATCGGCGATGTCCTCGCCCTGACTGGCGATTCGGTCGACAACATCCCTGGAATCGGCTTGGGCCGCAAAACAGCGGCGGCGCTCGTTCGCGAACACAATGGCTTGGAGTCTTTGCTGGCCAACATCAACAAGGTAAAAAATCAGCGCACGCGCGAGAAACTGGTCAGCGCGCGCAATCAGATTTCTCAGAACCGGAAAATGGTCGAACTAGACTGCGACATGAAGTTGCCGGTGCAAGTCGAGGAACTCAGGATTCAACCCGATTATCCCAAGCTGATCGCAGCGCTGGAGAAGTGTGAATTCAAGTCGCTTCTTCAGGAAGTCCGCGACGAGGCCGTGCGCGCGGGCGCTGGAGTGCAGGGAAGCTTGCTGTAGAGCCCGAATTTTACGACGGCAACAGGCCACCGCGACGCAGAATAAGACACCTGGCCGCCAGGCAGCCGGAATTTATTACATTTAAGGAAAAAAAATCGAACGCGGGCTAAGCTGCGCTGTCTATCTCAACAGGTTAAGGCGATTCGGGCGGTGGCACGTGTTCTTGTATTCATTGTTTCTCCTTAGCGTGCGCTGCCCGAATCTTTTTTCGCCCTAGTCAGCAACACAAATCGTTGTCGATCTCGGCGCAATCGTTTGTTACCCCAAAAGATCGACAGTCCTTGATCAAATCACGGCCAAGACGTGCTCGCGCTTTGCATTTACCGTGGCGCTTCACCCGCCAATTTGAGAACCTACGCGCGTGGGCGATGGGTTTATGAAACACGAGAAGCAGCCCAAGCCCATGAAGCCGAATCGCTATGACCCAATTGCCGCTGCACTCCAGGAAGACATTGGCGTGGGAGATATCACGACCGAATTTTTTGTGCCGGAGGGTTTGCACGCCACGGGACGCATCATTGCGCATGAAAAAGCAACCGTCGCTGGTTCCGGAGCGACAGCCGAAGTTTTCCGCCAAGTCGACCCGTCAACCGACACGCAGATTATTCGCGGGGACGGCACCGAAGTTGCCCCCGGCGAGGCGATTATCGAAGTCCGCGGATTGGCGCGTTCGATTCTGAAGGCGGAACGTGTCGCACTGAATTTTTTGCAACGTCTCTGCGGCATCGCAACGCTGACGCGCCAATTTGTCGACGCGATCAGGAATCATCCCGCCAAAATTTTGGACACGCGGAAAACAACTCCAGGCCTGCGAGCATTGGAAAAGGCTGCGGTCGTCGCCGGCGGCGGTGAGAACCACCGGTTCGGGTTGTACGACATGGTCCTCGTGAAAGATAACCATCTAACCACTTTCGAGGGACTTTCCAGCTTTGCCGAACGAATTCGCCAGCTTCGTCGGGAGCGGCCAAACACCCGTATCGAGGTGGAGGCGGATGATTTGGAACAAGTTCGTGCCTTTGTTGAAGTTGAGGGTGTCGACGTCATCCTCCTCGATAATATGGCGCCGGCTCAAATTCGTGAGGCTGTCGCGCTGAGAAAAGGCAACATCGAATTTGAAGCAAGCGGAGGCATCACTTTAAAAAACGTGAACCGCATCGCGGCCACTGGGGTTGATTACATCTCGGTTGGCAGTCTCACCCACGGAGCACGCGCAATCGATATCGGCCTGGAAATGACCCATGTCCCAGGCTGAAACGTTGGATCGCTTAATTGCCGATGAGCTGCAGGCAGATCTTGGCGACACGCTCATTGGACGCGAGCTCATTGTGCTCCAGCAGACTGGCTCGACCAACGATGCGATTTTGGAAGTGGCGCGAGATTCCAAAGAGGGACTCGTTCTGTTCGCCGAACAGCAAACCGCCGGTCGGGGTCAGCGAGGCAATCGCTGGGAATCGCCCGCTCGAAAAGGGCTTTGTTTCTCCATCTTATTGCGTCCAAAGATCGACATCCATGAATCGGCGGGGCTCACGGCCTGGGCAGCGAGTGCCGTGGCGAACACGATTCGACGGGAATTTTCGCTCGAGTCAACGATCAAGCTGCCCAACGACGTCCACATTGATCGACGGAAGGTCGCCGGCGTGCTCGTTGAGATGCGTGCGCAAGAGGGAGCGCAGCATCTAGCCATTGTCGGTGTCGGAATCAATGTGAATCAATCGGCGCAGGATTTTCCCAGCGAGCTACAGGGTCGGGCAATTTCGCTGGCGATAGCCCTGGATCGACAAGTCGATCGCCAGAAGTTTGCCGCGGCAGTTTTGAGAAGTTTGGACCGGACTTATCGTGAAACCTTCTTCTCGTAGTTTTGCAGGATGCGCGACCTGGCAAACGCGCGACCCAGCTTCCGTAGCGTTGAACAGTCAAGGGTCTCTTAACTTCTCTGTTGCGCCAGCCATTCGCGGTAGATCTGTGGCGAAATCTCGGAAGGCTTAATCTCGCTGCGTCCGCCCCAGAAAACATTCGTATAAGAAACCGGGATACCGATCGAATGAAGATGCTGATCTATGGCCGCTTTGTGTTCGAGGAGCGGTTGTTTGTCCGTGCCGTGCGCCACGGCCATGATGTTAACGTTCTTGAATTCGGGGCCCGCCTCGCGCCAGTAACAATGAGTGAGAATGTGATGTCGGCCCACTTCGCCTCCGGCTTCAAGTTCGCGTCCGGACGGCACCGCCCAATGAAACAGTGCGTTGAATCGCGTGACGCGAATACCGCCAGCTGACGGTTTGACGTGTTCCAGAAATGTTGAAAAGCGCCCGATGATTTTTCGGGCGTTCAACTGTTCGGCGACACGATAGAATTCATCAACCGAGATCCCAGCTTCTTCCGCGCGGGTTGCCCAAGGGGTCGATCGAATTTCTCCCGGCGTAAATTCACGCTTGAGCGCGAGCAACACTTTCCATTCCAGTTCGTCAAGATCGACAACTTCCACCGGAATCATTTTTGCTGGCTTATCTGCTTTGCTTCCCGGTTCGATCGTTTTTCGCCGAACATGTCCGACGCCGAGCGTGAAGATTCCTTTCGCCGGCATCAGGCGAAAATGTTCCGCGCCGACTTTTTCCAACAGCAGTTCGCAATGTTGCTGCAGCGAAAAACCATGCGGCACCTTCACCGTGGTCCATAACTTGTAATCCGATCCGGCAGTAACTGTGTCGGTGGACCGAAGAACCACGTGGCCCGAAAAGGGATCGCATTGGAACATCCAATCGAAGGCATTGTCGACCTTATCCGCAGGAACTTTCCACGCGACGAGGGCGCCATCGGCAAGATTGGTCGCGAGCAAAGTTTGCCGGACGCGGCGAATAGTGCCTGCGCGCAGCATCGCCGCGATATGGGTCGTCACAACATCGACATCGACGCCCGAACGCCTCGCAATTTCCTCGAACGGCTCGCGGACGAAGCCTTCGATTTTGTCCTCCGAAATCTCGAGAATCTTTGCGTTAATTGGATCGTTGTGCTCAACCGGCAGCATTCGGATTAATCCGCCTGCCGATTGCTCTTGTCCAATCACCGCGTTCGCCGCGCGAAAAATCTGATCGATTCAACGGGTTCGCCCTCTCAAGTCGCGCAGCAGGAGAGAAGCGCGAGGAAATGGCAACTCGTACCAGCGAGGACGAACAAATGCCAAATGAAATGGCTATAGCGCAGACGTTGGTTCACGAAAAAGAGTACGCCTGTGGTGTAGGCGACGCCACCGGCTGCCAGCCAGAACAGCGTAGTGGGTGGAATCGCCAACGTGATCGGCCGAATGGCGATAAGCGCCAACCATCCCGTGCCAAGATAGAGAGTCATCGCGAGTTTGGAATGACGCGAGGGTCCGCACGTCGCCTTCAAGGTCACGCCGAAAATCGCGAGTGCCCAAACAAGTACGAGTATTGTCGCGCTCCAAAAGCCGCGAAGCAGGCCTAGCGTAAATGGGGTATATGTTCCAGCAATCAACAAAAAAATCGCCGACTGGTCTAGCACCTGCAAGATCGATTTCCCCCGGGTTTGCGGCCACGCATGATAAAGCGTTGATCCGAGATACAACATCGACATCGTGACCGCAAAAATCACTGTGCCGAAGAAAAAGCCGGCACCACTTCGATGAGCTTCCAGCAGCAGAATCGGCGCGCCGATTAACGCGGCACATAATCCGATTCCATGACTGATCGTGTTCGCCAGTTCTTCGCCTACGGATTGCGCCCGTTTTTGTGAAACGCGCAGCTCATCGCCAATGTTCATGACGCTATATCATGGAAAGCCGGCGCACCAATTTGCAAAACAAAAAATGACTATGCGACGCTGGGGCCGTGCTCTGCAGAGCGATCGCCATGTTCTCGATGCTGCCCGCTCCAGCGACGACTTCGCTTAGGGAGGCGTTAAGCCTGACGATGTCGCTATGGTTCAGGAACGTTGAACCATTGCCCAAGACGTTGCTTCCGTTCTTCCAGCATTTGCCGCAATCGTTCCCGCTGGTCCGGCGTCAAAACCGGATTCATTCGATCCTGGGCACGATCGAGAATTCCTTCTATCTCACGTAAATCCAGCGCGCGCAGGTTGCGTAACTCATTATCCGCTTGCTCGATGATCGGCCTCAGCTTCTGATCCTGGTCCGGCGTGAGATGTAAATGTGCGAGCCAGCGGTCCACCGCAAAAGGCATTTCAGCTCGCATCTCGCTCCGCCGCGGCGTCTCATATTTCACCGCGCGGATCGTGAAAAATCCGCCGGTCACCGCGCCTGCGACAAAGATTGCAATCAACGTCAAAACGATTTTCCATCGATCAAGCGCGTTCATGGCTACTAAAGACAAAGAGAAACGGTTAAAAGCGATCTTTTTTGATGCGGTCGGAACACTCTTTTATCTAAGCAACACGGTAGGCGACCATTATGCATTGGTCGCCAAGGAAGTGGGATTGACGCTCGCTGCGCAGCAGCTCGATCGTGCGTTCTTCACCGCTTGGAAACGAATGTCGCCTCGCGCCGCCATCGATGGGCCGCGCGAAAATGACGACAAAGGGTGGTGGCGCGAACTTGTCGACATTGTGCTTGATCAGGTAGCGCCTTCATTGAGCGAACCTGATCGCGACAATTTCTTCGAGGTCGCCTACGAACATTTCGCTGAGGCCGGTGTTTGGGAGCTTTATCCGGAGGTTTTTGGTGTCTTGGAGAAATTAGAGCCGTGCTTTCAGCTCGCGGTGATTTCAAATTTTGATGGACGGTTGCGATTTATTCTGGAGCACCTCGGCGTTTCCAAGTTCTTCGCGCATGTTTTTGTTTCCAGTGAGATCGGCGCCGATAAACCCGATCCGGAGATTTTTCGCCGCGCGCTCAAGATTATTCGGCTTGAACCCGTTCAAGTGCTGCACGTCGGTGACGATGCCGACCGCGACTGGAAAGCAGCCGCTGCGGCTGGGCTGGCGATTTTCAAGTTAGACCGGGAAAAGAATTCGTTGCGTAATTTGCTCGCGGCGGTTTAACCACGAATGGGCGCGAATAAACACAAATTAATTGAGAGCGTCGCGGCTCCGAGGCGCCCCATTCTACTTGGGCGGCAGTTGCTCTACCAGTTGAGCTATCCCGGCATTTAAATAGGAAGATTATGCTAGCGAGAGAGATTTCGGCTGCAATTTTCACGGTTCTATTCTACGGTTGGTCTTATCAGAGAGCGCAAAATCGACGAAAATGCGGGACGCCTGCAGCGGGATGACTAAGCCACAACCGGTAGACAAGCCCTTGTGAGTCGCGCAAGCATGATAGCCAGACTCCGTTTTGAGCCGCCTGGGCCAGGATCGTGGTTGCAAGACCCAGTGCATATGCCGCGCCCGATGACGCGCTACTTCCAAGAGACTCATCCCCCCGCCTTCAAGAAGGGCACCAACGACTTCGCCCGCTTCTACGGGTTGCTCATCGACGGCCTCCAAATGCGCTACGTAAACGGCTTCGGCTACCGCCAGGTGCTGCCGGTTCCGGACGCCGAAATCCCTGGGCGCTTTCAGCGAGCCGAACAGGTTTTCCCGCGAAAGCTCTGGCAGGAGCAGCTTCGCGACTGGGACGGGAATCGCAAACCATCCTCCATTGCCACGCACCGGGAACTGCAGGCCGTCAATCCGGACGCCCTCTCCGACGCGGAGTTGGTCGCCTATCTAACGCGCTGCCGCGACCATCATTCGGCCATGCTCGCCCAGCACATGCGATTCACCGCCGGTGCCTTGCTCCCCACCGGGGACTTTCTCGCACACGTTGGGAACTGGACGGGCCTGCCGCCGTCCGACCTGCTGGGCTTGATGCGCGGTTCGGCAGTGGTGTCTGCGGGTGGCTCGGACGAGATGGAGCGCTTGAAGCGGGCGTTCGCCCAAGACTCTACAGCGCGCAAGATTCTCGCATCCGACGGCGACCCCGCGCAAGTGCTCGCGAGCCTGCGTTCCCTCGGGGGCGAAGCAGGCGCGGCGATCTCCGGCTACCTCGACCTGGTCGGCAACCGCCTCGTTGACGGCTTCGACATCGCCGAGCCCACAGCGTTCGAATTGCCCGACGCACTCGTTAGGGCAATGCGCATCGCCGTTTCCGGAGAAGCCCAGGCCGCCTCGGACCTCGATGCCCGCATTGCCGAAGTCCGCGCCCAGGTCCCCGCCGCGCACCAAGCCGAGTTCGACGAACTGCTCGGCGAGGCCCGCCTCACCTACCGCCTCCGCGACGAACGTGGCGTCTACAGCGACATCTGGGCCTCGGGCATAATGCGGCGCGCAGCCCTTGCGGCAGGCCGGCGGGTCGCGAGTCGCGGTCGCATCGCCAACCCTCAGCAGATGCTGGACGCCAGCCTCGACGAGATGTGCGCGCTGGTCACCGACGCCGGTGGCCCGTCCGCAGACGAACTCGCCAAGCGCACGGAATACCGCGCCACCTACACCGCCAAAGATGCTCCGCCCCTCCTCGGCCCTCCCGAACCGCCCCCGCCTGATCTCGCCGCGCTGCCCCCATCCGTCGCCCGCGTCATGCGCGCAATCTTCATTGCCCTGGGCCACCTCTTCGGCAGTTCCCAAGCTCAGCACGAGGAAAAAGTCCTCCACGGGCTCGCCGCCAGCAAGGGTGTGTACGAAGGGCCAGCACGTCGCGTCTCCAGCCCCTCCCAGTTCGGCCGGATTGCTAAGGGTGACGTGCTCGTCACCGAGTCAACGACCGAGGCCTTCAACATCCTCCTCCCACTCCTTGGCGGGATCGTCACTGACGCCGGCGGCCTCCTTTCACATGCGGCGATCATCTCGCGCGAGTACGGCATCCCTGGTGTCGTCGGCACCCGCGAGGCCACCGAACGCATCGCCGATGGCGTCCTTGTCCGCGTCGACGGCGATGCTGGCGAAGTCACGATGCTCGGGTAGAAGTGAAAAAGGTCGTCCCCTTCACGAAAGCCTGCGAGAGATCGCTCTTTGGATCCAAGGCCGTTGGACTGAGCGACGCCGCGCGCCAAGGTCTCCCGGTCCCCCCCGGCGTCGCGCTGTCGGGTGACTTGGTCGAGGCCGTCGCCTCGGGGGACGACAAGGCCATTGAAAAGCTGGCGAAGGCCATCGCTGCCTTGCCGCCTCCGTTTGCCGTCCGGTCGTCCGCCGTTGACGAAGACAGCGCGGCGGCGAGCTTCGCCGGCCAGCACCTGACCCTGCTCAACGTCCATTCGGCCGCCGATGTCCCCGGCGCCGTCCGTGAAGTCTGGTGGTCTGCGAACTCCGACTCGGCCATCACGTACCGCCAGCGCGTGGGCCTGTTCACCCGGCCGAGCGTTGGGGTAGTAGTCCAGAGGCTCCTCAACCCCACCGCCGCCGGCGTCATGTTTACCGAGAATCCGGTCACCGGTGCTGATGAGCGCGTGATCGAAGCCAGTTGGGGTCTCGGTGAGGCCGTGGTCAACGGCCTTGTCGTCCCGGACCACTTCCGCCTCGACCGCTCCGGCCAAGTGCTGGAGTGCAAGGCCGGCCGCAAGAGCATCGCGATCCGCTCGCTCCCGAACGGCGGCACCTTCGAGGAGCAAGTGCCGCCCGCGCAAGTGAACCAGATTTGCCTCGACGACGCCCAGCTCGCCGCGTTGGGCCAGCTCGCCCTGCAGTGCGAGAAGGTTTACGGCCCGCGGCGTGACATCGAATGGGCCCTCCAAAATGGGACGCTCTACCTCCTGCAGTGCCGCGCCATCACCACCGGGAAGGCCCGTAGCGAGGCGCCACCGCCCGGCCCGCCCCCACGCGATCCCCTGGCCGCCCTTCAGCGCGTCCAGCTCTTCGCCGATCTTGACCGGAGGCAGGCCGAACAAATCGCCCGCCTGTTTAAGCTACGCCCTTTCTCGAAGGGCGAGACCGTCATCATGGAAGGCTCCGGAGGCGCCGCCTTCTTCCTCATAGACTCCGGGGAGGCCACGGTCTCAAGCAAAGACGTCCAACTCGCCACCCTCGGCCCGGGCGACTACTTCGGCGAGATCGCCCTGATAGACGGTGGCCCCCGCTCGGCCACGGTGACTGCTGCTACCGACATGGTTTGCTATGGGCTCACCTTCTGGGAGTTTCGCCCGCTGGTCGAAAGGAACAGTGCCATCGCGTGGAAGCTTCTTCAGGCCCTAGCGAAGCGGTTGCGCGCCGCAGAGCCAAAATAGCACCGGGCATATTACAGAGGGTGGGTCGGCCGGGACTCGAACCCGGAACCAACGCCTTAAAAGGGCGCTGCTCTACCGATTGAGCTACCGACCCCGCGCGGAGCTTCACTTTCTAATGCCTGCGAGATTTTTCAATGTACAATGAGAGCCGCTAGGCGTGATCTCTCACCAATACAAATGCATTTTCGTAGAGGTACCCAAGACCGGCTCTACCAGCGTTCGGGCCATTCTCGGCAAAGCATGGAAACCGCATCTCAACCTGTGGCAAGTCAAAAACCAGATGGAAACTTATTGGACGCGCTATGGCGGAAGAAAGAACCGGATTCTGGCGTCTCTCTATATGGTGCTTTCGGAAGAGCGCCGGAGAGAAATCGGGCGAAAGCAGTTCGAGACTTACTTTAAATTCGGATTTGTTCGCAACCCCTGGGACCGCGTCGTCTCTCTCTACGAGCGCACCGAGGCGCTCCAGCTCAAGGACAAGATGACTTTCGAAGAGTTTATCGACTGGATCCAGTACAGCAGCGCGACTTGTGTTCACTCCTCCCCGCATCGCTACCAGCTGGATTGGTTTGTTGATTCGAATGGCAATGTGCTCGCGGACTTCATTGGGAAATTCGAACGACTCGACGAGGACTGGGCTTTTGTGGCGCAAAAGCTCGGCATCACTGAGAACCTGCCCCATCGACGAGCTAATCCGCGGGCGCGACACTACACTGAGTATTACACTCCCAGAACAAGAGACATTATCGCAACGAGATTCAAAGTAGATATCGACCGGTTTGGCTATGACTTCGCCGGATAAAATAAAGGCGATTGTTCTGACCTGCGATCGATACCGCGCGATCACACAGCATTTGATTTTCCAGTATCACCGGCTGTGGCCAGATCATCCGTTCGTCTTCCACATTCCGTATCAGGAATTGGGCGGAGTCGATAGCGAACGGATCAGATATCACACATGCCCTGCAGATATTAAGGGAACAGTCCTACATTTGCTCGCGGATATCGACGATGAAGAATGGATTTACTGGTGCGTGGACGACAAATATCCGATTCAGCTCGTGACTAACAAAATTGCGAGCCTGATTTCTCACGCAATGCGTTCGCCAGAGGTAGACGGTCTTTTGTTTTGCCGATGCAGAGCGACACTGACCACTCCCAAAGCTGCCCTTTATCCCCATAAGATCAAAAATCCTTTCGGCGATATCTACCTCGAGCGGAAGGCTTGGTTTCAAATTTGGATTCATCAGCTCCTGCGCGCCAAAGTGCTGCGGTACCTGTTCACCCACCTGCCAGACCACATTCCCAGTGCCAAGGCGATGGATGAGCTAAAAAACGACGTACCGAAACTGGCTGAGCATCGGTTATTTGTAACCAGGGAAAATTTCGCAGTTTTTGGAGAAAGCACGCAGAGAGGGGTGATTACGCAAAATTGCTACGAGAGCATTCTAGCGAGTGGAATTGAGCTGCCGGAATGGTTTCGCGATCCGAACGGCCAGTACGTGACGCTCGGAAAATTGTAGATCTTATCGCTGCTCGAACGTATAATCAAAGCGTTCGATCTCCGGAGCAAAGCGCTTTCTCACCAACTCACGAAGCTCATCATCATAGTATTTCGAATAACGTTCGCGGCTCGAACGGTTATACTGTGGCAGAGGCGGAGCCGCGATTCCTAGAGTCGTGCAGACGACGCGGAAGTCGTCTGCTAAACTTTCGAAGCGGATAATGTAATCCACGTTTGCGAACGGATCGCCGTCGCCTTTATCAAGCCGCAGGTAGTCCGCGACGGATAAGGCCTTTAAAATAACTTTTCTAAATTCTTTCCGATCCAGCTCGCCGACCTGCTGAGTTGGCCTGAAATAATAGGAGACCATCCGGTCCCATGGATTTCGCACGCAGGTAAACTTGTAAAGATTGCGAAACTGTTCATCTCCAAGAGCCGCCCGATACTCGGCCAGCGTTGAGTGTTTCTTGATTTTGTAATTGGGATTGCGCAGCCCAAAGCGCTCAATCCCATCCTGCTCACTGCGTAAAGCGACGATTTGATCCTCGGAGTAGTCTCGAAGAACGCTTTGAATCGAGTTACCAGCCGTCTTCGGTATATGAACGAAAAGAAATCGTTTCTGAAAAGAGATCATTGGAAGGCGGGTGCAAGTTGCGACTATTCTTCAGTTGCGCGAGTAATCGCCGGCATTTACCAATCGTCCGATAGATTACGCTGCGTTTCCAGTCTCCTCGGCACCGGGCGATGATCATTTCTCACAAATACAAGTTTATCTTTATCAAGACGGCAAAAACCGCCGGCACGAGCATTGAGGTTTTCCTTTCGAAACAATGTGGCCCCATGGACATCGTGACCCCGATCGCTCCCTCGATTGCGGGGCATAAGCCGCGCAACTATCAGGGATTTATCAATCCGATTCCCGAAATTCTTGAGAGGCCGACCAGACTCTTTTCCGCACTGCGACAGACAATCACCAGTCGTGAGAAATTCTACAACCATATGCCGGCGTCCCTCGTGAAGAAACGCGTTCCTGGCCAAGTTTGGAACGCCTACTTCAAATTTTGCGTGGAAAGAAATCCGTGGGACAAAGTTTTGTCGCATTACCACATGCATGCCGCCCGGGAAGGTGGGTCGCTCTCGCTCGACGAGTATCTCGCACGCGGTAGGTTTCCAATTAACCATTTTCGCTACACCGATCGCTCCGGTGCGAAAATTATCGTGGATCGAGTTCTCCGCTATGAAAACCTCCTTGCCGAGCTCGGCGAAGTGTTTTCGCAATTAGACATTCCCTTCCACGGGACGCTTGGTGTCAAAGCCAAGTCAGAATACCGCACTGATCGGACACCGTATCGCATGGTGTTTAACGACGAACAACGCAGAATCGTCGAGAACGCCTTTGCCAGAGAAATCGAATTGCACGGCTACCGTTTTGAGCCGTAGCTGCGGCGCTAGCCTTGATTTAGGTTCGCGCTTGCTCTGATGCAGACTTGATTTCCGCCCGGCTTTTTACTTGGATCGCAGCGTGTCTGCTAACGATGACGGCATTTCATGGAGTGCAGGCGGCATCCAAACCGGGGCGGTCGCATTTGCCACGACACACTGGAGTGTGGTGCTACAGGCACAAGGCGAATCACCAGCGGCTCAAGACGCACTCGAAAAGCTTTGTCGCACGTATTGGCGACCTATCTATAGCTTCGTGCGGCGACGGGGCGCTGCGACCCAGGACGCGGAGGAATCTTACCCAGGGTTTCTTCGCTTTATTGGTGGAGCGCAAAGATCTGAATACTGTCCGCAAGGAAAAGGGACGGCTTCGTTCTTACCTGCTTACATCGGTCAAACATTTCCTGGCCGACGAGTCGCGCCATGCGATGGCGGTCAAGCGCGGCAAAGGACAGCGCTTAATTCCGCTGGATGAGATTCGTGAGCGGGAGCGCATCGATGTTGAACGGAGCGACAGGCTGACGGCCGACCAAATTTACGAACGTCGTTGGGCGTTCACGGTTCTGGAGCAAGTGATGGCGCGGCTGCGGGACGAGTATCGTAGTGCGGGCAATCTGCGGTTCTTTGAGCAGATGAAGAAGATGCTCATGGACGAACTGGGCCGGCCTTCGCAAGCCCAGGTCGCCAGCGAATTCGAGATGACGGAGAACGCAGTCAAACAAGCGTTTTACCGATTTCGTCAGCGTTACCAAACCTTGTTGCGAGAGGAGATTGCCCACACAGTTGCCATCCCCAGCGATATCG